>Ga0172379_10000026_pt1 | contig 367922 bp, 347 predicted proteins | sample GrowelOW334metaG_FD_119756 | JGI IMG/M metagenome (GOLD analysis project Ga0172379, IMG submission 119756) | Groundwater microbial communities from an aquifer near a municipal landfill in Southern Ontario, Canada - Groundwater well OW334 metaG | ecosystem: Environmental > Aquatic > Deep... | reverse complement strand
TGATTTAAGAAATATTCATGAATAGAAAATAATAAAGAAAGGTCAAATTTTATTTTGCCTTTTCTTAATAGTTCAAAAAAATGTGTGTAGGTGTCAGTAAGTAGCAGGGTTTCGGCTTCACTTAACTTTTTTCTGCTTTTAATCCCAAGCTTGTTTTTAAGTATTCCTTTGCTAACCCCGGCATCATTATCGCTGACGTAATATCGCGAATGCTCTGCCATAAGATTTTAAGGTTTGAATAAGCTTTTTATTCCTTTTAGCGTCATTAAAACTTAATCCTTCCATTTTGGAAGATTGAGCAACTGCTTTGTGTAATTTTTCAGTAGTTATAGAGATATTTTTCATAGAAAATAGGTTATTTATATGGGTATATTAACACATTTTTTTGAATTTTTCAAGGCTACTTTTTACCAAATATGGCACCGAACGTGCGTGGATTGCCGAAGTTGCGAAGTGACCCCGAGCGAGCGAAGGTGCTAAAATTGGCCAGAGGCCTAGCACCGTAGCGACGAGGGGGAACGAGCAATTTGGATGAGCGAATTTAAATAAAATTATTGAATACATCTTAGAAATTACATGTAATTAAATCCCTTAATTTTGGTATAAAGTAAAGCGTAGAGCATAATAAGGATTAATAATACTAAAGGGATGATCATTCCTTTAGTTATGTACTTTCTTTTTTTATTCAACTTTTTTATTATTAAATATTCAGTTAATAAAGTTGCTAATGTAATAAGGATCGTTGTTATGAATATAAAGGATTTTTCCTCTAGCCCAACCCAATCATGTAAATGTTGGTCAAAAATGTCTATATTACTTGCAGTGCCTAATAAAAGAACTAAGAATGTAAATAAAGGTATTGATAAAAAATTACTAAATAATCCTATTAGAAAGTCAATGATTTTTCTTTTTTTGGAAGCGTAATAATTTTCATTACCGACCGGCTGACTAATGTTGATAGTTTGTGACATATTCTTAGGTTAGTTGGTAAATAATTTTATTTAAATTTGCGAATCGGCAATCCTGTGTTAGGTGCTGTTGCCTATATTCGCACATTAGTTTTTAGTTTAGATGTTTCCATCACCTTTACATCTTACAATAGTAGTCACTTTTAAGGCAATGGCACCTAACGTGCGTGCGTATGCGACGTTGTCAGGGAGTTGAGGGGGTATAATATGCGCGGAGCGCCACCCCCGAAACTCCCTGACAATGTAGGCCTTTAGCTTACGCCGCACGTTATCCATAAACTAAAAGATACTTAATTGTATTTAAGCATCTTTAGTATGAAATATCAATGTAATAGTAAGTAGGCGGAAGCTAAAGCCGCATACGCGGTGATAGGGGATGTAGACAGAAATTTTTTCCTTTATATATTTTTTGGCAATTTATTCTTTATGATCCTTGACCATTTATTATCTTGATAGATTAGGAATACAAAAAAAAGTACAGCTATCACCAAATCCGTAGTCTCGTAAATTTTTAATGGCAGAAATAAAATAAAGGATAAAATTTTTATTCCTACCCATGAGTATATCCACCATAATAACTGCTTATTATAACGATTATTTTTAATTAGGATAATTGATAATACAATTCCCCAAAATGTCAGTAAGGCATCTAATGACATCAACAAATAAAGTAAGATTACATTATATTGTCCATTAACTGAGATCATTTGCGATAAGTAGGAATAAAAATTTGGAAGAACAATTAGAGCTGTTAAAAATTTCAAAAAGTTACCAGTTACGAGTAAAAAAATATTTGCTACCAACAACCCAATGCCAATATTTTTATAAATTTTTTTCATAATATTTACAGTCAATAATTAGACGACTTAAATTATATCACAAGCCATGTTATTTTACGATAAATTGTCAAAAAATCTAAAAAATAAAAAAGAAATTTCTGGCTATTTCACCTAACGTGCGGGCGTATGCGACGTTGGCGGGTGGTAAAATATCCCGCCGGCAGGCGGGGAACCACACGCCAATGTACGTTAAAGAAAATTTGCCTTATTACCTTAATCTATCGTATTCCTCTATTGAGAGTTGAATATCGTTGAGTATCTTTTTTAACAATCCCTTGCTTATTTCGTCGTGCATGGGTATTACTGTTGTTCTGCCATCTGGTGTTTAAAAAAGACGTGAGACCCTTCGGCATCACGTTCTATAAAACCAAAACCCAAGAGGATTTTAATCAATTTCTTGGGTTTAATTGGAATTAATCTAGGCATAAGCAACTTCTAGGTTTTGTATGCCTACAAATTTAGTATTTTCTAAAGTATCTCTTTTATTATTCCTTAAACAAAGACGCAAAACTTCCCTAAGATTTTTAAGCATATCCTCTTGGGTCTTACCTTGAGCATAACAGGAGGGAATAGTAGGGATGGAACCAATAAATACGCCATCCTCATCTCTTTCTATGTATACTGTAAAGTTTAAGTTTTTCATACTGCTATACTATCAAAAGTTGAAAAATAAGGCAAATTTGATTTAACTGCATACGCGGTGTTAGGTGATGTCAAATTTTTCTATATTAATAAACTTATTTATTATAATTTTAATACTATTGACAATAAATTATATATAGTTTAATATCTTTTTATATTCGTTCGTTTAGCATAAAAAGTGGTAGCTGGAAACATGCTAGACAGCAATATTTGAACTTATGTTCAATGGTCGATGATTGGGATTTCAAATCTAGCAGGGATTGACCCAAAAGCTATTTTGCTTAGGCGTGTAGTCCGAGCGTAGTCGGACTCCCAATTGTCAATTATTATTGCTGGTTTCCAGCTACTCCATTATTTTAAAAGGACTGTCTGTAGATAGTCCTTTTCTCATAGAGAAAAATTTGATTTCACCTAACGTGCCACCATATGCGAAGTTTTACTTGAGCGGAAGTGCTAAAATTGGCCGATAGGCCTAGCACCGTAGCGACGAGGGGAAATGAGCAATTTGCGTGAATAAGCTAAAGAAAACTTAATAATAAGCTATTTCTATCTTCATTCCGTCTGGGTCAGCAAAAAATACAGCGTAATACTTATTGGTATAATTAGGATATTTTTTAGGCGGTTCATATATATGAACCTCTTTTTTAATTGCTAGATTATATAATTCATCTACTTTATCAGTTGACTCTGCCTTTAAGCAGATATGATGAATACCAGGCATGCCATATTTAAATGGATAATCTATGATTTTAGCCTGCCCTAATAATATACTATAACCATTTTTCGCCCAACCAGCGCTATTTTCTTTATTGGAAACTTGTTTATAATCTAAGGCCTCAAAAATATCCTTGTAAAAAGAATAATTTTTCTTAAAGTCAGATGCTAATATTTTAATGTGACCAACTGGATCATATGGTTGATTTTCCATATTATTAAGTTTTATTTAGTTTATGAACCGGCAATCCTGTGTTAGGTGATGTTTCGCCCCGATTATTCTTTTATTAAACGTTTATTATATCCAAGAGCCACTAACTGTTCATAAGCATCCCAAACATCTTTAGATATTTCTTGAAAAATCTGATACCCATTTTCAGAATAAAGTTTTACTCTTTGTAGGTCGCCAACTGCAGTATTAATTACTCTTTCCATTGATATACCAGTTGTCGGGTATTCTTCAAAAGATAATTGGGGCGAGGTTACTAAAACTTTTTTATCGGGCCAATATTTTTTAAAAGTGGCATAGCTTCTTCTTTCCATATATGGCTTTTGAACAATAATGAAGCTATTTAGGTTTAAACCTTTTTCGTGAAAGAGGTTTTGTGTAAATAATATATTCTCTCCGGTATTAGTTGATTGATTTTCAATCAAGATGTTCTTTTTAGGCACACCCATTTTAATAGCTATTTTTGCAAAATGATCAGCTTCGGCCTCGCCCCAATTATCTTTGGCAAATTTACCAAATCCACCTGAAAATACAAGCAGAGGTGCTAATCCTTGTAAGTATAATTCTGATGCTCTAATAGCCACCCTTTCGTCATAACTGCCTAAAACTAAAATACAATCAGATTTTTCAAGAATGTTATTCATTTTAAGGTATTCGCATACCTTTTTACCCAGTTGTTTTACTTGTTCTGTAATCATATGAGTAGGGGCGAAATTTCGCCTAACGTGCGTGCGTATCTGAAGTTTTCTGTGAACGGAGGGGGTATAATTGCGAGCGGTAGCGAGCCTACCCCCGAAGTAAACAGAAAATTTGGGTGAAGTGAAGAGAAATATAATAAATAATTTACCTTAATTAATGTTCTTTTAAAATTTTATACTAACATTGACATAATTTTAAAATAATGATACTATTCCATGAATTGTAAAAATACACAAGACACAATCTCACAAGTATAGGGAGTGCTAATGTTGCAGGAAGTTACTGCCTTTAATGGCACGGTTTTGAAGGTTGATCCTTCTAAGGAGGCTTGCGCTCAATTCGGTTTTGAGCCCGGCGATAGGGTGGAAGATCCCTATCGCAGAAGTGCTACCGTAGTCGGCGTGGCACCTTTGTCGGCAAGGTCCGGCTGCAAGGCAAAGGGCACAAACGTGCTCTACATATCAGTAGATGCATTTGGTGGCAAGGTCTGCTTTTTCCCGAACCCCGCTCTGGATCTTCGGAAATTGTAGAATACTACCTCAAGCCGACATCATTACCGCCAATATACCCAAGAAGGTTGAGGCGGCCTTTTTTATAATAAAATTTTAAAAGAACTAATTAAATATCTGAAATTATTTATTATTTTTTCTTTTCACGAAACCAGATACGCTGTGTTAGGTGCTGTATCGCGTTTTCAGAATTTATTTTTGAATGTTGCAAAAAGTGCTCAAAACTTTCACGGCTTCATCGAGCTTATCGTCTTTTACAAGTATATAATCAGTATCATATGTTGATATGGCAAAAATACTGATTTTAGCTTCTGCTAATGGAGTAGTTAGCGAAGCGAGGATTCCCGTAAGTGAAAAATCCAAAAATCCGTTGACTTTTAATGCTCGCCAATTTTTTTCAGCTTTAATATCGTCAGGCACCTTGATCTCAGAACAAACTATCGAAAGCTCATTATTAGTTTTAGTGATTGAGAAATAATCATCATTGTCAATCCAAGAAGGAATCCGAGCGTCTTTATTCAACCGGCAAATTGCTAATTTTTGCGGCAATATTGAAAGTGAAAGTTTTGAATTTTCCATAATTGATCTCGTCGTGAAATGTTAGCGATATGGCACCTAACGTGCCACCATATGCGAAGTTGCGAAGTGAGTGAGGGGGTATAATATCGGCGGAGCCGACCCCCGAACGAACGAGCAATTTGGGTGGAGTGCCCTAGCAAGGGCATGGAACCGCATATGGGGTGTTAGCTGATGTTTTGTTTGCCTTTTGTTATTATCATCAAGCCGTCCAGCCAAATTCACCATAGTGTATGCCCTTATTAATATTTTCAAGGGCAAGTTTTACTTCTGGAACCATATTGTCCGGAAGATCGTCAATGTTATTCCACTTAAGCTCGCTACATTTATCTGGTTCCATGATAGTAATATCTCCAATCCATTTTTCAGACTTAAGATAAATATCAAAATATTCCCTGTCAGATTCAAGTCTATGCATAACATGAATTACCTCAAGATCTTCCGGACTTAAGGTAGTATCAGCCTCTTCTTTCGCTTCACGAATAATACATTGCTTAGCTGTCTCACCGCCATCAAAATGACCGGACATTAAGCCGTAATTACCATCTAGGTATCCGGTATTATGTCTTTTAGAAAGTAAAACTTGCCCGTCTTTAATTAGTATGAGATAGGCGGCGGCGAATGGTCTAAACCTTTCTTTTTCTGACATATTAATGTTGAGTTATATGAAAAGCAAACAAAATTTCAGCTAACGTGCCACCATATGCGAAGTTTTAATACTTTTATTGCGGTATAATTTGCGCGGCTTGCCCGCCGTAGCTCCGAGCCTGACGAGGAGCGTAGGTGGGAGCGCCACCGCAAGAAAAGTATTAAAATTTGGGTGAACCCGCTGAAGCTGAAAGCGTAGGCGGGGGAACCGCATATGGGGTGTTATATGCTGTATTGCTCTCGTTGATTTTAAACAATCTTTTTAATTGATTAGATTTATTGAATTCAGTATTATCTTTCAAAGTGTTTTTAAGAAGTGCAGGAAGAACACATGTGGTGTTCTTCCTGCTGTTAATTGCGTCGTGCTACTTATAATTAGTGCATCTACGCTGAAGCAGAAGTGTAATCAGCTCGTATAATAGCACGGCGAGAATGATTCTCCAGCAACACCAAAGGGCATAATGTGAATAGGGTTCTGGAGCACATAAATAAATCATTCCAATGATGATTAATACATAAACCAGCTTAATCGTTAGAAGAAAGCCAATTTTTTCCTCAAACTTAAGCCAGTTTTCCTCAAACTTAAGCTTATGCCAGAGTATGCTGATTTTGTTGAAGAAGTTTTTCACTTCATCCTCCGTATGAATTAGTTTGTTGTTCGTGCACTTCTTAAAAACACCTTGTCAAAGAGCAATATGGCATATAACGTGCGTGCGTATGCGACGTTGGCGGGTGGTATAATATCCCGCCGACAGGCGGGGAACCACCCGCCAATGTAGGCCTTTAGCTTACGCCGCACGTTCTTAGTCAGAACTAAAACCGCTTAATCTAATTTAAGCAGTTTTGTTAAGAAATATCAACCTTGAACTTAGAGGCGGAAGCTAAAGCCGCATACGCGGTGTTAGGTGATGTTTTACGAAACAAATTACCTTATTTTTAAGCTCTTTTGGGATTTTTTGGCTAATTTTAGCTATACTTAAGTATTTTTTATTAAAAAGCTTGACAGGTTTTATATAATATGCTATTATATATTGTTTGATTCATGGTGAACCAAACGTATTCAAGAGAAAAATTCAGATGGCAACATTGCAGAATGCCGTAGAAATGCTTTGGAAATTTGAGGCAAATGTTGACATAACAGACGACGATCAAAAGTTGTTTGATGCCAAGATCGCACTCAACCAAGCTATAATGGAAGAACATGGCGTTTGTCCATTAGAACCAGGGGATTTCCCAACCGACATACCACTCGGTGATCAATCCGAGGTAGCCTTTCATGCATTGGGCGAACTTATGCAAAGTCATTGCCTTTGAAAGGTTAGTCCCACATTGAAAAGTTCAGCAGAACGATTTAATGCGGGACTTTTCATTTACAAAAAAATCCCAAAAGGGCTTAATTAAAAAATAGTATTTGTTGAGTAAAATTTCACCTAACGTGCGTGCGTATGCGACGTTGGCGGGTGGTATAATATCCCGCCGGCAGGCGGGGAACCACCCGCCAATGTAGGCCTTTAGCTTACGCCGTACGTTCTGTATTTAAAACTAAAACCGCTTAATCTAATTTAAGCAGTTTTGTTTAGAAATATCAATCCTTATTATAAGAGGCGGAAGCTAAAGCCGCATACGCGGTGTTAGGTGATGTATCGGACAATTTCTGCTTTTAAAAAAAAGAGGTGGTGTGGCGATATTGTATCACCACACCACCATTGGTCTAAGCAGGTAAAAGTAGCTTAACTGTTCTGAACTTTCTGTTCAGTACCCGCTGTTCTTGGACGATTTTTGTGGCACTTTGGATAATGTCGTTCGGCAATCCAATCGTGCCCTTTTGTCGGTACGAACTCAGCTGGAAGTGCGGTTTGGTACTGGCATGAAGAACATCGAGATTCAATCTGTTATCAATGCCAATGACTAAATCGCCACAAGCGAAATGTTTTCTTACCACCAGGTAATGAGAAGGAGGAAAATCTCCTTCCGAAACTGGTTCGTTTTTGCGTACGAAAACTTGGACCTCTGTGATCCCTTTTACCTTCATGATCTTTCCTAAAGTTGAACGGTTGAACTAAGGGCGTAATAACCTACCCTATATTAATTGAGTATTTTTGTCAATATACGAAGCAGAAATTGGACGATATTTCACCTAACTGTCCACCATATGCGAAGTTGCGCAGGACGCGTGGCGGTATAATTGCGCGTAAGCGCTACCGCCTAAGCGGACAAGCAATTTGGGTGAAGTGAGACACGAGCCTGCGAGTGGCGAGCGGAACCGCATATGGGGTGTTATATGAAGTTCAGAAGCCCACGTAAGGGTTTAATTATTTATCAATTCTGACATTAATTCTTTTAGGCAAACATTGTCATTCTGGTTGTTACAACTACAATAGATGCTAGAACCAATTTTATTATATTCCCCGCCAATTTTATCACACTCCATTTTGAGTTGTTGTATCTCGTTAGCATTTAAACCAGAAGGAAAGCATGACTTAAAAGCCATATCCATTGTACATGGGCCTCCATTAGGAGCGCAATAACTAGAACCATATGCTCCTGAGCAATTATCATTATTTTCACATTCATTTTGTGAAAGGTTTTTACATATTTCCTCTTGCCATTTTTGATCAGTGTTTTTTGACTCAGTCTTAGGTGAATCTGAAGGATCAGAAACTCCGATTTTTTTTGAAGTCGGTGGATCTATTTCTGAATCAGAATTGATATTTATTGGCGTCGGTTGGTTTATCAAAGATAGAGAATATGTGTCCTTAGTATAATAATAAACCCCAATAATACCAGCAATGACTAAGGTAGCTATTATAAGTGTTGTTCTTTTTTGCATAATTTTATGATTTGTTGTTAATTATTTAAATTAGGGGCTTCTGAATTTCATATAACGTGCCACCATATGCGAAGTTAGCGACGGAGTGGCGGTGGTATAATTGCGACCCCGAGCGAAGTCGAGGGGGAGCCCACCGCCGCCACGGAGGAGCTAATTTGGGCGCAGCTTACGCCGTAATAACAGCTTACTAAAGCAAAAATGCTTAATCTAATTTAAGCATTTTTAAGTTCAAATAGCAATCTTACTATAGTAGGCGTAAGCTAAGCCGCATATGGGGTGTTAGCCGATGTAAATTTTTCTTATTTATCTGCCTTATCAGTTTAATTATTGAGTTATAAAATTTTGCTTTTTCCGTTTTTGGCGAGGGGGCAGAGGGGCTAGGGGTGAATGCCCCTGAGCCAAAACCGTTTTAAATATCTAATTAGGTAGCAAAAGAGAACACTTGTTGTCTATACATAATTGGCTCTTCCTCTTCTTCTTTAATCTCTCCGTTTAGCATTTTTACAATATTATCACCAATATAGTATCCAAGATTTACGGGCACAGCATTTCCAATCTGCTTATATTGTTGAGCAACAGAGCCGGCAAATTTCCAATTGTCTGGGAATGTTTGAATTCTAGCGTATTCTCTTACAGAAAGAGGGCGTGTTTCTAGAGGATGACAGCGTTCAGTTTGTTTTTGAGCTGGGCTACAAGTTAGTGTTAGCGATGGCTCGTCTAAAGATAATCTCCTTGCTATCCCTGTTTTACCACCACCCATAAAAAAACTAGCGCCCATATATTCTTTTTGCAGTTTTTCTGGTAGATTTCTCCAATATCCGCCCGGTGGTATTAAATCCATTATTTTTTTCTTGCTCGCTGGGTATTCTTGACCTTCTGATTTAGGGCATTTATAAAGAGCTTCGCGCAATGGGATTATGTAATCTTTTTCTTTTGGAAATGAAATGGGAATGTCTAAGTCTTTTCTAACGCCGATAATAATTAGGCGTTCTCTTTTTTGAGGCACATCAAAGTATTGTGATTTTAATACTTTACATTTAACTCTATATCCTAGATCTTCTAAAACAGCGACCATAGTTTTTAGCGTTCTTCCGTTGTCGTGATTTAGTAATCCTTTTACATTTTCACCAATTGCTATTTTAGGCCTAACCTCTTTAACGCATCTAGCAAATTCAAAAAACAAAGTTCCCCGGATATCTTCAAAACCCATTTTTCTACCAGCATAGGAAAATGTTTGGCAGGGGAATCCGCCTTGGACAATGTCTGCTTGGCCTTCAGTGAAAGATAGTTTTCTTACATCCTCTTCAACAACATTCCAATTAGGTTTGTTAATTCTTAATGTTTCGCAAGCATGTTTATCATTTTCATTTAGTAATACATGCTTAATCCCAGCATTTTCCATGCCTAGAGCGGTTCCGCCTGCGCCAGCAAATAGCTCAATTACGGTATAAGGAGAAGATTTTTTGTTAGTTAATATTTTGTATTTATTTTTACTATTACTACTCTGCGTTTTGTTTTGAATCCTTTTTATTTCCTCTAAACTAAAGATTCGATCATTTCTTTCATTGCGAAAAGATTTTATTAAGCCACCTTTATCCCATCTTCTAATAGTATCAATAGAGATTCCTAATTTTACGGCAGCCTCACCGGCTGTAAAATATTGTTCTTTTGTTTTCATATAAAAATGATAGAGGATTAGTCTATCATTATTATATTCTATAACCATTGCCTAGGCAATGGTTATTCTGTGGAAAAAGCTCTTTTAAATAATTCAAAATATTGAGCGGTTTCAGCCTTATTTAGATTATATTTATGGTTTTCAGATATAACTTTTGGTAAAACTTCAAACAGCTCCTGTAAGGCAAATTTGCGTCCAGTAGCCAAGGCGTAGAAGCTAACGCCGTCAATTACCCGTATTTTGTTATTTACAGGCCGTCTTTTCTTGGTTTTGTTGTCTGGTGGGGTAAATGGTTTGTCGTATATACGCTTTCCTTGAGGGATAATTTCTACAAAATAGCCAGTAAAGTCTTTGTGCTGATTGTTTTTCAAGGTCATTTTAATAGCGTCATATATCTCAACTTTGTGATTACCCTTTGTTGTGTTGAATTTGTTTTTTACCTCAGCGATAATCTCTTTTTCTAGGTTTATAACATCTAAACCACCGCCTACGCCAAGGTTTTTCCAACCGGGGATAGATCCCAATATCTCTTGGTGAAAATCACCAATGGCATTTTGCATTGTTTTTTGAGTTTGCCTTGCCTTTTCTTGCATAATCCATTCTTTGCATGACATTGAATGGGTAATGCCGTGAAATAGGGCAGAGAAAGGGTCAATGACATTTTGATATAATGTAGCGTCTGCGTCTTCTTCAGCTTTTTCAATAATTCCGACAACTTTATTGACAGCTTTTATTAAATCTTGGTCAGATATAAATTTTAAGTAGGGCATAAATTTTATTTTTCTGAAACTAATTATATCAAAAAGCTTATTTAAAAGCCAATTTTTAAATTTTATGGCAAGACGTTTATCCTTATTGAACATTGAAGCCTTTTGTATTTGCTGCCTCTAGCGCGTCGTGTATAATTTTCATTTCAGATTCAAATTGTGCCTGTGTAATTTTATTACCCACCTCTTCTGCATAGGACACTTTTTTATCCACCTGTATTTCATTTTTTGTTTTTTTATAACCATTTGGGTAATATTCCTCAAGAGTTTCGGACGTTAATTCAAAAACTTGGTTATTTGTGAAAAGGTATGGGTAGCCTGATTTAAAAGAATTATATTTTGTTTGTTGTTCCGAATTAGGTTTATCAATTAACATAATGGCCTCTTCTTTATATATAGGATTATCTGAACCAGCTAAGGGAACGAATAATTTATGCACCGCAAGAAGAGATGGTTCTTGTTGATCTAGATCCCCGCCGGCAAAAATAATTTTTATACCCCTATACTTTTCAGCATAAAAACGTTTAATAACTGTATTTATGAAAACAAATTCACTTCTGCCCTCAACTATAATAAAATTTCTTGGTAATAATAAATCAGAAGGACTGCCACCTAGTAAATCAAAAATTATATCAATTTTTTCTGCATCGCCAACCCCTGTGATATTAGTAATTTTATTTTCTTTTTCAACTTTGAATATTTTTTGCAGTTCATGATTATCAACAACCAGAACTGATGAATGAGTATTTATAAAAACTTGGTCGGTTGAACATATATCTAGTAATGCTTTTTTTAATGCTCTTTGTGCTGATGGGTGCAAATGAAGTTCGGCTTCATCTATTAAAAATAGAAATGTGCCACCACCTGTTTGTTCCTTTCTATAATCAGCGAATGCTTGAATAATCGATAACATAATTGCTCTCTGCATTCCATCTCCTTTGTCTTCGGCCTTAGTTTCAACGCCGTCATCTACAGTAGTTTCAAAATTCTTCAATAAATCAGTAAATTCAGGGGAATTAACCGTAAATTTAACTTTCGTGCCATCGGGAAATTGTTTTTGTAAGTAGATCTCAACTTTAGCGCCTAATTTATTTAATTCCTGGCGAACTTCTGATTCCTCGCTGTCAAATAGTTTTGAAAATGTTACTTTGAAATTTATATAGTCTTGAGAATTTTCTATAATTGTAGTTAGAACCCCGGATAGCATTGTGCCTATTGGATTTTTATCTTTATATTTTGAAACATCGTCAAGTCTTAATTTTGTATCAACATATTCTAATTTAGGTAAAAATTCGTTTATGGCGGTATCTAAACCAGAAGGATTGCCCTTATCCTCTTCGTTTACAAAGTAGCTTCTTTTATTGTCCGGACTCTTTTTTATAATGGAGAAGCTAGTGTTTGTGCCTAGCATGGTACGTATTTTTGTTTTATTTCCTTCGGTTTTTAACTTATTTATGTCTGATTCTTGAACATCTTCAAATAATATTTCAACGCTAATAGTATTGCTTGTTTCGCGTTGAAAGTGCTCATCCTCTTTTGAAGATTTAGCGTTATAAAACCATTCTATCGCTTCAAAAAAATTTGTTTTTCCATGGTTGTTTTGTCCAACGAAAATAGAAAAATTTTCTGGTATAACCTCTACTCTTTCAATTGACCTGTAGTTTTCTACAATGATTTTTGAAATTCTCATAGAATTAATTTATTTTTATGCAATGTCGTATTTTCCATCGTCTTGTGATTTAAATAACCCAAAATATATGTCAGATTTTGGTTCCAGGGAGTCAACTTCGTTTATTTTATTGTCTTTCCAGTCGCCAAATAAAGTTAAGAAATGTTTACCTGTTATAATAGGGTAGTAAATGTTATCCGCGCCTTTGATGTATACCGATGATTTATCTTTTTCTTTATAGAAAGTCATATTATTTTGAGTTGTTAATGTTTCGCTTAGCCATTTTTCAAAGGTTTTGACCGGATCAATTAAGCGTTGTTGTGCTAGTAGTTTATTTTTGTTTGTGTCATGCTTATATTCTCCAATATGAAGTTCTGCGTGTAGATGAGGGACGGCTCTGTCTGAAGTTTGTTCCTCATGCGATTCTCCTATATATGATGTTCCGTATTTTCCGGTTACGGCTAGCCCTGTTCCTCCGCAATATCCTAGAATATCACCTTCTTTGTATTTACCAGCTTTAAGTTCTTTGTACATGTGTAGGATTTTTAAACTGTAAGTAGCATTATTACATTGGAATCTGTATACACCCCACCAACCAGCTGATTTAGAAAACCCAGGGAATGTTATTAGTTCACCATCGCAAGGGGCGTAAACAGGTATGCTTCCTACGGGTAATGTAAAAAAATCTTGACCCCCATGAATTCCTATGGCTAAATAGCTAGCAGCTTTATCAAAAGTAAAACCTCTTTTTGTTTTCCATATAGTTTCATCTAGGAATAATCTCATATATTTTGTATTTAATTATTATAAATCGTTTTTGACCCCGCTTTGTCGGGGGCAAAAACACCTATATCCCCCTAAAATAAAAAAGAAAAAGCAAAATTTTATCCGTTATTTTAAAAGTATTATCGTTCAACTTGCCCCTAAAAGAAAAATTTATTTCACCTAACGTGCCACCATATGCGAAGTTGCGAAGTGAGTGAGGGGGTAAAATATCGGCGGAGCCGACCCCCGAACGAACGAGTAATTTGGGTGAAGCCCGACAGCAGGCGGGCGGAACCGCATATGGGGTGTTAGGCGGTGTTAATTTTCAATTTTATTATTCATTTCTTTTCCAAAATGGAGATAAAACTCCAGTCCCAAGACTTATATGGATTTGTGAAACTTGCTTATTTTCTTTTAATTTATCAATTAGTAACTTAATATCATCTAAAATTTTTTTAAATCTTTCTGGATGCTCAATTCCTATTTTTGATAATCCTTCTGGTAGCCAAAAACGAAATCTACCAATACCGCTATCGTTATCCATAAATACTGACTTAAAATCAGCCCGTCCCTCTTTTTGATTAAATACGATTTGAACTTCTGAATCATTACTTACTAAACTTTCAGTTATTTGCCTCTCCTCATCTATTTTCTTATCTCTATTTGAAAATAAATCATTAAATAGTTTTTCCGCGTTCTCATCCGTACCCTCATATGCAAAAGTTATTGCTAGATTATTTTTATTTTCCATGCCAATTAAATTTGTAATAAGATCTTCTTTTCTCTGTTCTATGGAATCTTCTTGTTTTAAGAACCCTCTTGCTCGAATAAGTTTTAATAATGAAGGATGGGTTTTTTCAGCAAGTTCAAAAATTCTACTTGGGTCAGTAATTGATTTTTCGAATTCTGCAAAATATTCATCTATATCAACAACGAGCCAACAGTAACCTTCTAATTTAATACTTTTTCTCATGAAAGATCCTGGAATAATTTTGCCTGACTCCGGGTCTCGGTCGATTCCGTGATTCGACTGGTAGCTAGCATAATAACCTGGTCTTTCTTTGAGCAGGCTTTCGCTAGCGTATCCTTCCCCAACATAAATAGCTCTACTTAAGGCATCTTCAACTGTTGTTTTTTGTATTTCAAAATCAGGATCTACTTCTCCTTTTTCAAATAAATTATTTTTTTCAGTGAAAGTGTATTTTTCTATTCCCATGTATTTAGTATAATAATGTTTAAATTTAAAATTAATTACGCCTAACGTGCGTGCGTATGCGACGTTGGCGGGTGGTAAAATATCCCGCCGACAGGCGGGGAACCACCCGCCAATGTACGCTTTAGCTTACGCCGCACGTTCTGTATTAAAAACTAAAACTGCTTAATCTAATTTAAGCAGTTTTGTTAAGAAATATCAATGCTAGTTAGAGAGGCGGAAGCTAAAGCCGCATACGCGGTGTTAGGCGGTGTTCCATTTCCCAATAATCCTACCATAATCTCTTAATAATTGAAAAACCTTGATTTTACAATGTATTTTTTAATAATTTTTGTTATTTTTGGCTAATATTAGCTAAATTTAGTAAAAAACGAAGTGGCATAGATTGACAGAATAGAAATACCATGCTATTATAATTTATTAAATGGTTCATTTATAAGGTGTCACTCCTTTAGTGGCAAAATTTTATGAGGGAGAGATGAAAAGAGTTATAAGATCTTGCGTTGGAGCTATTGTAGCCGCACTTTTGCCTGTTATAACTTGCGGTGCAATAGTTTTAGTCAATAACTTACATACCCTTGGTTACAATGGGCCGTCTATGGAACCTTCTCTATTTGACAATATTGTATTGATTATAGGGATGGTTGCTAGTCCAGTGGTAGGAGTTATTGCTTTTGTTTCTCTATATAAAGAGCCACTATATAAAAAGCCTTTGTTTAGAGTAAGAATCCCAAGAAAGCGAAAGTATCAAATCAATGGAGGGTAGATCTGTGTATCTGCCCTCCTTTTTCTTTTCCCAAAAAATAACAAAAATTATCTTTCTTGAAATGGAATTACGCCTAACGTGCGTGGATTGCCGAAGTTGCGAAGTGACCCCGAGCGAGCGAAGGTGCTAAAATTGGCCGGAGGCCTAGCACCGTAGCGACGAGGGGGAACGAGCAATTTGGATGAGCAAGGCGAAAAAATAACTTAGTTCCTGATAATCTCGCTTTTAAAATATTTTTCCTGAAAGTTAGTTAAGGTTATAATTTGCTCATCAGTAAAGGTAATCCCTTTTGGCACAACTATCAGCTTATCATCATTATCGTTTAATCTATGAATTACTGCAATACATTCTCCAGTAAATTCAGATAGTGGTTCAGAAATACCCAATATATATGCATCTATCTCTTCACCATCAGGGGCCATTGTATCAGGAATATAACCATAGTTTAGAGTATAGTAAATTTCTGGGATTCTAGGATGAGTAGTACCCATTGGCCTATCCATAATAACCTTAACTATTTGACCTATGTATTTAGTATATTCGTTCATACATAATGAGATTTTTCGCCTTGCGAATCGGCAATCCTGTGTTGTGCGATGTAAAATTTTTTCAGCCGGTTTTATATCTTCATTCTTTGTTTGCTTATATATTCTTTGAATCCATACTTTGCCCACGCTTTTTGGCTAATAATGTCTTTTATATTTACTGATAGTTCTATATAGTCTAGTGATTTATATCCTGGTTTTTTACTTTTAATCCAATCCAGCATACCGATAAAAAGTTCTTTTCCCACACCTTTTCTACGAAACTTAGCCACCACAAAAATATCATTGACTAACCCCATATTTTTTACTTTGAAAACAGGGGGTCTAGAAGTAATTTCAATTAAAGCGTAGCCGGCTAACTTCCCGTCACATTCTGCCACCAGTAATTGCTTTGTTGGAGAGTAAATACACTTTTTAAAATACTTAGCATAAATATTTTCTGCGTCATTAATGGGGGCAAAATATGGATCAAAATTTGCATGGTATTTTAATAATGCTACTGCCATTTTTGCAATATTTGCGGCATCATTGATTTTTGCCTTTTTAATTATTGTCATATGTATGTTTTAGGCTGAAAAAAATTTTATTTCGCACAACGTGCGTGGATTGCCGAAGTTGCGAAGTGACCCCGAGCGAGCGAAGGTGCTAAAATTGGCCGGAGGCCTAGCACCGTAGCGACGAGGGGGAACGAGCAATTTGGGTGAATAAACTAAAGAAAACTTAATAATAAGCTATTTCCATTTTCATTCCATCTGGGTCAGCGAAAAATACAGCATAATACTTATCGGTATAATTAGGATATTTTTGAGGTGGTTCATAAATATGAACCTCTTTTTTAACTGCTAGATTGTATAATTCATCTACTTTATCAGTTGACTCTGCTTTTAAGCAAATATGATGAATTCCAGGCATCCCATATTTATATGGAAAATCAATGATTTTTGCTTGCCCTAATAATATACCATATCCATTTTTAGCCCAACCAGCACTATTTTCTTTATTGGAGACCTGTTTGTAATTTAAGGCCTCAAAAATATCCTTGTAAAAAGAGTAACTTTTTTTAAAGTCAGAAGCTAGTATTTTAATGTGTCCAACTGGATCATACGGTTGGTTTTCCATATTATTAAGTTTTATTTAGTTTATGAACCGGCAATCCTGTGTTATATGATGTATTTAATTTTATTTTTTATATTATACTATTAACTAATGTATATAATCCAATTGCCCAAATTAAATCAAACCAAATAAAACTTAATAAATTTGCAATGTAGATTATAATTGCAAAAGGATACCCAATAAGTTTAAGAAAACTATCTTTTTCAGAATGTTTTTTTGTAACGGCCCATAGAACTTTTGCATCACCTTTACTAGGAAAAGAATTCATCGCAAAAGAAATACCAAGCCAGCTAAAGAATATTCCCGCGCTTTCTATACTATTCATAAGGGAGGCAGAGAAAATAAAGGCAACAATAGCTAATATATTACTGACAATAAATGGGCCTACGTCAATAAAAAAAGATTGTTTAAAGTTATTAGGGTCATCATGTATTACATAGCCAGCCGGGTTTCCAAATCTAAAATAGCAAACTTTATGGATTTTGACATTAAATTGTTTACAAAAAAACATGTGCCCAAACTCATGAGCAATAATTCCTGGAAACGTAAGAATTGCAATTAACCAGCCTGGTATCATAGTTTTGTGATTAAAAATAAAATTAAATATTTCATATAACGTGCCACCATATGCGAAGTTGCGCAGGCCGCGTGGCGGTATAATCGCGAGGCGATAGCCGAGCTAACCGCCTAAGCGGACAAGCAATTTGGGTGAAGCGCCTAGCAAGGCGCGGAACCGCATATGGGGTGTTGTACGATATAAATTTTTAAATTTTTGTATTATCATCTTGACTTTTAACACTAGATTCATTAAATGGTTTTCCTGTCATTTTTTCATAAACACTAAGATATCTCTTTAGTCCATTGGCGGAACCAGCATCGTCTTCAGGTTTCGAACCTTTACTTAGGGCGAATTCTATACTTCTTGTTAAGTAACCTAGGTAAGATTCATACATTTCGTCAATACTTATATTTTCTTCTAATTCAAATACATTTTCAGTTATTTTTTTTAATCCACTTGGATGATATATCCTTGCTGAGGTGGCAGGATTGTAGAAACTTATATTATCAAAGAAAAGATTACGTTTAACTAAGATGTCATCCATGTTTTTTGGATTGGAAGCTTTAATGAGCCATTCCTTTAACTCATTGTTTTCGTTTATTGTTTTTTTAATTTCCATTAATATGTTATCTATTTGTTCCGAGTCAGAGTCAGAGATTTGAGATCCAATGTATTCAAAACTAGCTAAATAAGTCGGGCATCCATTTGCTCGGTTATACCCTTCTTTGGATTTTAAAAGATGGTTTAAAACAAATTCACACCATTTCGATAGTTGTTCAAAGTTAGTTGATTCGTTTATCTTTGGTTTATGAAACGCCTGGTCAACGAACCATTTTAAAGCTTCTGTTTTTCTTTCGGTTTCCTTTTGTTCTTCCGTTAAGGAAGTTTCAAAAGGTTTTTCTGTCGTAGTTTGTTCTAAGGGAATATTTGTTGGATATTTTTCCATAAATTTAGTCATGTTCATTAGTAAGTTTTAGAAGAGAATTCGCCCTAAGTAGGATTTTATATAAAAATTTATTTCGTACAACACTGGATAGGCGAAGTGTTGACTTTTTGCTTTAAATAAGCCAAGATTGGGGAACTAATAAGTAATCATAAAACCTTATGAAAAGCGGTTTTAATGAGGTTGGCTTATCCTCCTATTATAAGCCAAACATTCAAAAAGTAAACCCATTGGCAACTTTAGCTCAAGAGCTGATCATTAGGGGTTTTTCCAAACGAACAATAGAAGCGTATTTAAGTATTAACCGGAGATTTCTGGTTTATATTGGTAAGTCAGCTAAAGAAGCAACAACGCAGGATGTTAAAAATTATCTTCTTTACCTTAAGGCACAGGGGCAATCCAATACTTCATTAAATTTAACAATTTCGGCTTTAAAGTTTTATTTTCAACAGATTCTTAAACGGAAGCTGTTTTTTAATATTACTCGCCCAACTAAGGAAAAATATTTGCCAACTGTTTTATCTAAAGAGGAAATAATCAAATTGCTGGAGCTAACAGACAATCTTAAACATAAATTGTTACTATCCATAATGTATGGTTCGGGTTTAAGGGTTTCGGAAGCGGTTTGTTTAAAGATTGAGCATCTGGATTTGAGACAAAATAAAATTATGGTGAAGTCGGGTAAGGGCGCAAAAGATAGGGTAACTTTATTAAGCCATCATTCGACAGAACTATTAAATCAGTATTTGCCAACATTGCCAGCGGAACAAAAGTATTTGTATAATGGAGCGGAAAATAGGAGTCATTTAACTTCCAGATCGGCGCAAAAAATTTTTAATCAAGCCCTGGTTTGTGCCAACATCAATAAAAAAGCGGGGATTCATTCTTTAAGGCATTCTTTTGCTACGCATCTTTTGCAAAATGGCACGGATATCAGGGTTATTCAAAAACTGTTAGGGCATGTTAATTTAAAAACCACCGAGGGTTATGTTCAGGTGGCCAATAGCTTTAGTGGTATTAAAAGTCCGCTTGATTAATTTGACAGTTTATTTTTAGGATGTTATTATGTGTAATACAATGTATTACAATTAATTAATCAATTATATGCGTCAAGTAATCAATATTTCTCTGCCTCAAGAAATGGCTAAAGAATTAAGAGTCAATTTTAAAAAAGAGGGTTTTGCCACGGTTAGTGAATTTTTTAGGCATTTGTTGCGCGAGTGGCAAATTAATAAGTTATTGAGAGAAGTAAAAAAGGGTCGAGAGGAAATCAAGGCAGGCAAGGGTGTTAAAATTAAGTCAATGAAAGATTTATTATAATTATTTAGATAAAATTGAAAAGCGATTTTATGAAAATCATCTACACTTCTTTTTTTGTTAGGAAATTTAATAAACTTCCTGTTGAAATTAAACAAGCCGCCGCCCGCAGAGAGGAAATTTTTATTCAAAATCCATTTTCTCCCGCCTTAAAGATACATAAATTAAAAGGCAGGCTCAATAAATTGTGGTCTTTTTCTGTTAATTACGGTTATAGAATTATCTTTGAATTCGCTGATTCGGAAATTGTTTATTTTTTCGACATCGGCAAGCATGATATATATAAGTAACGAAAAAAGACCTTCGACCAGATTGAGGTTATAACAACCTCGGCCAAAAGCCTTTTTCTAGTATTAATTATAGCAGACCGCTAAACTTTGTCAAATACCTTATTTTCATTGATTTTTTTTTCAATATCAGATATTATCCTATATATGAAACAGGCGATTAAAAATTTAAATGACTTAAATAAATTAGCTAAAAAGTTAATGGCTAGTTTTAAAGGCGGCGAAGTAGTTGGCTTAGTGGGGGAGTTGGGCGCCGGTAAAACCACTTTTGTCCAGTTTTTGGCGAGTGAGTTAGGGGTTCAAGAAAAAGTTAACAGCCCGACCTTTGTCTTAATGAAAGTTTACCAAACATCAACTAGCCCGATTAAGACGCTGGTGCATGTTGACGCTTATCGTTTGCATAATTCGGAAGAATTAAAAAATATCGGTTTGCAGGAATATTTTGGCAAACCAAATACCCTGGTGGTTATAGAATGGGCGGATAGGGTCAAAGATATTTTACCAAAAAATTCCATGATGATAAATTTTACAGAAGGGGAGGCCGAGAGTGAGAGGTTTGTGGAAATAAATTAGAGTCTATTCAGCCCTTTGCGAAGAACTAGGTTGACTTTTAGCTAAAAGTGTGCTATCATTACATAGTAAGCATAGGTAACGCCTATGTTTTTTGTATCCAGCTAAAGCTAAAAAAGCCCAGGCGGATGCATTTAATAAAAACAAAAACCAAAAAAATATGCCAAGTTTCAAACTTGTTTCCAATGCCCACTCTTTTCATATAAGCACCGGCGGATCCTGCGAATCAGGCCAATGCCGAGCAAAGCGCTCTTCGCCGGATAAATATTTTGATTATCTGTTTAGGGGCACTTACATATTTTGCAGTTGTTTGATTGTTTACGCCCTATTGGTGATAAATTCTTTGGCGGTCGGCAACGATCCTTACAGCAATGTTTTTTCGGCCATTGGCCAGCCAATGGGTGTGGCTGCGGAGCAATTATTAACTAGCGCCATTGATTTAGGTAGCCAAATGGGTGATCCTTTACCGGTAACGATTCAAATTTACCAGCAATCGCTCGCTAAATTGTTTGTGGCTACAGGTGAGACCTTGGCCAAAGTGCCGGAAATGTTGCTTTGGGCTCCACCAGTTAAAGCCCGCACGCTGGATAACTATCACTGGTAATTATATAAATTAAAAAACCGTCCCGACGTTTGCTTTGCAAAGCCGGGACGTAACTTTATTATGAACGAAATTTTTAAAAATACTTTAACAGCCAAAGAACACCCGGAACAAGAAAATCCGGAAGATTTGGAAATATTAGCGGATATTGATAGAGAAATGTTAGCAGACATAGATACGCTGTTCCCGGGTTTAAGTTCAGAGGAAAGAGCCGAGCGATTACAAAGTGTGAAAGAAAAGGATAAGGTATGGATACAAAAAGAGGTAGGTAAAAGAAAAAGAGCGCTTGAGAGAAGCAGCTCGGAATATAAACAAAGCCCGGAAGAGGCATTATTAACAGAAATGGACCAGGCCTGGCAGAATTTAAGTCCACAGGAAAGAATTGATGTGCTACGAGCAGCCGAACAGGACGAACTTTATTTTAATAGGTTAGAAGATATGAGTGTTAGCCAATATGCTAATGCTAACCGTATTAATATTTATAAAGATGAAGAGCAAGTGCTTAACAAGCGTGTTTTATGGAGTGGCCCTACGGCTATTGTTAGAAAATTATACAATCCTCAAAATCATCAATTTGAAATTAAGGACTTAGAAGTACCAGCAGAATTAAAGGACAAAAATTTTCAGCAAATACAGATGGCTGCAATTTGGCGTCAATTATCGGTTGATGAAAGATTTAACATTCTAAGATCTTATTGCGATAGAAATGACAAAAAAGAAGTAAATACTAATTGGTCAGAGGCGAATTTAAAACCTTTTATACCTTATTCTGATTTTGGTCTTTCTTTAATGGCTAAAAGCGACGATTTTAGAAAGGTTGACGAAGATTTGCGTGATTGTTTGAATGATCCCGCTTCGGTGATAATCGATAAATTTGTTACTGCCAAAGAAGCGGTGAATAGTAATATTAGAAACATGGATAACAATGAGAAATCAAATTTGGCCCAAGGTTTAGGCATTACCCCGGAAGAGCTTGATGAAATAACAAAAAAATAAATCAATTTTATTGACCGTTCCGATTTTTGTAAAGAAAGTCGAAACGGTTTTTGTTTGGTTTAAAATTGACTTAGGGCCTTTTTTATTGTATATTATGAAGAGATTTAATTTTTACTTTTATCTTCATGAATTTAAAAAACATGCCCGATCGGGTGGATTTGCATAATCATTTGGGTGCGGCCGTTGATCCGCCCATTATGTGGTCTATTGCCCATACCCAAGGCATTAAACTGCCCAGTAAAAATTATTGGGATTTTGAAAAGCTGATTACCATTGGCGGTTCCGACGATTACCAAAGCGTAGCCGAAGTGGATAAACAGCTTTTTTATTGGACAGAATTAATTCAATCTTCGCCTTTGGCGGTAGAAACATCGGTGCAATCGGTGATTGGTGGCGGTTACCGCAAGTGCAATATTACCACTCATGAGTTGCGGTTTAATCCCATGAAGCGTAATAGAGGTGGCGAACAGGATTTGGATCATATTATTATGGCCGCAATTCGGGGTATGGATCGGGCGGTGTTGGAATATCCTCAAGTTAAAGCCGGCCTAATTTTAATGCTGGATAGGACTTTTTCGTATCAGTTAAACGAAATTATTTTGCATAAGGCATTAAAATACCAAAACCGAGGCATTATCGGTTTGGATGTGGCCGGACCGCAAGATCCTAAATTTAAAATGGCAGATTACGTGGATTTGTTTAAAGAAGCCAAAAAACAGGGTTTGGGCGTAACTATTCATACCGGTGAAGAAGGTAATTTGGAAGAAATGCGCCAGGTGGTAAAATTAATCAAACCTGATCGGATTGGCCACGGATTTTTAGCTTGGCAGGATTCTCAATTAATGAAAGATCTGGTTAAGAATGATATTGTTTTGGAACTGTGCCCAACTTCCAATTTAAAATGCGGGGTGATTAAATCATTGGCCGAAGAAAAAAAGATTTATCAAACCTTACATCAAAATGGAGTTAAGCTGACAATTAATACCGATGGTCCGGAAATGTACCGCACCAACTTGTTTAAAGAGCTGGAATTTGTTCGGACCAATGAGATTTTTAGCCAAGAAGAAATTGATCAGTTTACGGAGAATGCCAAAAGTGCAAGCTTTATCAAGTAATAGTTTTGGAATTTTTAGGACAAGAAATGAATTTTTGTAGGTTAAAGAATAAAATTTTTTCACCTCGCGGAACGCGCCAATGGTTATTGTCAGAAAGACGTCGGTTATGCCCGCCGATCTAAATACTTTTGGTCACGCTTGGCGATGCTTAAACGGCCGCGCGGTTGCAAAAATTTCATTCTTTAACCCACTTCTCCTGATATAAATCTGTATTTTTATGCCGGAATTAGATAAAAATTATCAGCCCGAAAATTACGAAGATAAAATTTACCGCTCTTGGGAAGAATCGGGTTTTTTTAATCCCGATAATTTGCCTGGCAAGCGGGCTAAATCATTTTCCATTGCCTTGCCTCCGCCCAATGTAACCGGCAAGCTTCATTTGGGCCATGCTTCCATGCTTTCGTACCAAGATATTATGATCCGTTATCATCGCCTGTTGGGCGATAAAACTTTGTGGTTGCCGGGTATGGATCATGCGGCCATTGCCACCCAAAACGTGGTGGAAAAAGAACTTAAAAAGCAGGGTCAAACCCGCCATGATTTGGGTCGGGAAAAATTTTTAACCAAGGTCAATCAATTTGCCGAAGAAGCCAAAGTCATCATTAGAAACCAAATTAAAAAAATGGGCTCCAGTTTGGATTGGAGCAGGGAAAGATTTACTTTGGATGCCAATTTGTCTTTAGCCGTTAGAACCGCTTTTAAAAAAATGTATGATGACGGTTTAATTTACCGCGGTGAACGGGTGGTAAATTGGTGCCCCAGATGCCAATCAACATTGGCCGATGATGAAGTGGAATATAAAGAAGAAAAAGCCCCGTTTTATTATTTTAAATACGGTCCGGTGGTTATCGGCACAGCCAGGCCCGAAACTAAATTTTCCGATAAAACAATTATTGTCCATCCTAAAGATGAGAGGTATAAAGCTTTGGTCGGCAAGGAGTTTGAAGTGGAATGGATTAATGGTCCGGTTAAAGCCAGGGTAATTGCCGATCCGGTGGCAGAAATGGAATTGGGCACCGGCGCCATGACTATAACTCCGGCTCATAGTTTTACTGATTTTGAACTGGCGCAAAAATATCATTTACCCTTAGAAAAGATTATTGATCAACATGGCAATTTAACCGAATTGGCCGGTGAATTTGCCGGGCAAAATGCTTTGCAAGCCAGAAGTGGTATTGTTAAAAAGTTGCAACAAAAAGGTCTGGTGGAAAAAATTGATGAAGAGTATGTTCATAATTTATCGGTCTGTTATCGTTGTGGCACTCCGATTGAGCCCTTGCCTTCCAAGCAATGGTTTGTGGCGGTAAACCATCAAATCCCAGGCAGAGGAAAATCGTTAAAACAGCTGGCCAGTGAAGCGGTTAAAAAGGGTGGTATTAAAATTATCCCCGATCGGTTTAATAAAACCTATTTCCAATGGATGGATAATTTGCATGATTGGTGTATTTCTCGGCAGATTTGGTACGGCCATCAAATTCCTGTTTGGTATAAAGGCGCCGAAATTTTTGTTGGTTTGGAGGCGCCAAAAGAAGCAGGTTGGCAGCAGGATCAAGATACTTTGGATACTTGGTTTTCTTCCGGCTTATGGACTTTTTCCACTCTTGGTTGGCCAAATAAAACCAAAGATTTAAAAACTTTCCATCCAACTAGCGTGTTGGAAACCATGTACGATATTTTGTTTTTCTGGGTAGCCAGAATGATTATCATGTCGTGCTATTTTATGAAAGAAGTGCCTTTTAAAACCGTTTATCTGCACGCCATGGTTAAGGATAAAGAAGGCCGGAAAATGTCCAAAAGTTTAGGTAATGGCATTGATCCTTTGGAAATGATAAATAAATTTGGGGCCGATGCCTTGCGTTTATCCATGATTATTGGGGCAACTCCGGGCACTGATTTGCGGTTGTATGAAGAAAAAATCGCCGGTTACCGCAATTTTGTCAACAAGCTTTGGAATATCAGCAGATACATTTTAGCCAATCAACAACCAACAAGCGACAATCAACAAAAAAATTCCAAGTTACAAGATCCAATCGCTAAAACTTTAGCCGATCAATGGATTTTATCAGAATTTGATAAGCTTATTGTTTCAACCACCAAAAATATCGAGGAGTTTAAGTTTTCGGCTGCCGGTGAGGAATTGTATGAATTTACTTGGAATAAGCTGGCCGATTGGTATTTGGAGATTGCTAAAATTGAAGGCGATAAAACAGAAATATTATTGCCTCTGCTGGAAAAATTATTGATTCTTTGGCATCCGTTTTGCCCGTTTGTGACCGAAGCGATTTGGAGCGAGATGGGCAAAAAAACTTTGTTGATGGTAGAAAAGTGGCCGCAACTTAAAGCTAAAAACTTAAAATTTAAAACTGAAACATTTACCTTGATTCAAGAAGCGGTGTCCGCCATCAGAAATATTAGAAGCGCTCAAGCAATTAGCCCCAAGGAAATTTTGGAGTGTAGTATTAAAACATCAGTTAAAGCTGTTAACGAAAATTTAACCTTATTAGAAGGTTTGGCCAAAGTTAAAGTAATGCCTCAAGCAATTGGCCTTAAGATTAATTTACCCAAAGTGGCTATTGTTTTGGCTGTTCCAGAAAACGCCGATCTCAATAAAAAAAAGCAATTGGAAATTGCTGATTTGCAAAAATATATTAACTCTTTAAAGATAAAATTGGCTAATCCGGAATTTACCGGCAAGGCGCCGCAAGCAGTGATTGAGAAAGAACAAGAAAAATTGCGGTTAGCGCAGGAAAAAATTAATCAGCCACTTTAAACACCTCTTCTACCGTGGTAATGCCATCCTTGGCTTTTAACAGTCCATCTTGAACCATGGTTACCATGCCGGCTTTAACGGCAATATCCTGAATATCGCTTTCGGAAACGCTGGCGGAAAGGATATTTTTTTCGATTTCCGGAGTCATAGTCATTATTTCGTAAATGCCAATCCGGCCCTTAAAGCCGATGCCATGGCATTCGGTACAACCCTGGCCTTTATAAAATTTTAAATTATGTAAAACTTCATCATCCAATTTTTCGGCCGAACTGATGGGGATTTTGGAAAGGATATTTAAAATTTTAGTCATGGTATCGTTATCTATCTTATCTTCAATCTTGCATTTGGGGCAAATTACCCTTACCAAGCGCTGGCCGATAACCGCGTTTAAAGCCGGCGAGAGCAAAAAGGGCTTAACACCCATGGCCAAAAAGCGGGGAATAGCGCCGGCCGCGTTGTTGGTGTGGATGGTGGAAATAACCAAATGCCCGGTTAACGCCGCGTTAATGGCCACTTCGGCTGTTTCTAAATCCCTAATTTCACCTACCATAACAATATCCGGATCTTGCCGTAAAATGGATTTTAAACCTTTGGCAAAAGTGTAATCTTTGCTTCTATCAATCTGGCTTTGGTTAATGCCATCCAATTTGTATTCAATCGGATCTTCCAAAGTAATAATTTTGGTTTCCGAATCATTTAGCTTGTTTAAAATGGCGTAAAGAGTGGTGGTTTTACCACTGCCGGTTGGGCCGGTAGAAACAATCATGCCGTTGGGCCTGGTAATTTCGTGCTTTAAATCAACAAATGATTTGCCTCGCAGTCCTAAGGCCTCAAATTTAAATCCGAGTGCGCTTGATCTTAAAATTCTCATTACCACGCTTTCGCCGTAAGAGGTGGGAATGTTTGAAACTCTAACATCCACCTTATCGTTGGTTAAAAATATGGTAAAGCGGCCGTCTTGCGGGGAGTCGGTAATATTTAGTTTTAAGCCGGCAATAAGCTTAACGCGGGAAATTATTTTTTCCCATTCTTCCTGCTTGATTCTGGCTACGGTATGTAAAACGCCGTCTATCCTAAAGCGGATTTTAATGTCTTTTTCTTCCGCTTCAATATGAATATCCGAACTGCCTGTTTGCAAGGCCGAAGCAATCAGCAAAGTAATCAGCTCGGTAATATTGGTTTGGTCTATTTTTTCTTGCAAACCGTCAAAAGAGGTGGAACTGCTGGCGTATTTTTGCAAATCCGCTTCGGAAATTTCCACGCCCTTGATGTTCTTGCGGATTTTGGGTAATTTATCGTAAATTTTTACAGCCAAATCAAAGCTGTTTTGGGAAATCAAATAAACTTCCATGTGGCTGTGGTATTTTTCGGAAAGTTCTTGAGCCACGATTTTAATTTGTGGGTTAAGCGGATTTAATGAACCCAAACGCAGTTCCGTGCCGGAATAAAAAAAACAAATCACGCTTAAGGCCTCGGCTTGATCTTGGGGAATTAAAGCAATGGCTTCGGGGGAAATAGGAAAGCCCTTTAAATCAATATAGGCAATGCCCAACCCATTGGCCTTGGCTTCAGCCACCTGTTCCAGGTTTTTAATTTCCATCTCCGCCATTTTATCTTCAAGCTTTTCGGTAGTTTCAACAGAGGCCACGCTGAGCGTGGCAGGAGAAGTATTAGGCGCATCTGCAGGCATTTGAGGTAGGGTATTGCCGGCCTCGCCTTCGGTAGCGCTTGGGCTGATTAAATCATTGATGTTTAAGTCGGTCATATCTATCATTTTATCGCATTTTGGCTTTTAAAACAAACCCCGACGTTTGCTTTGCAAAGTCGGGGCAGGATAATTTAAAATAATATTATTTTAGACGGTTTTCTTTTTGAATTTTTCAGGTAAAACAGCCACCCAGCGCACCAGTTTGGCATAGGCCTTGCCGCCAGTGGTTAAGCGCAAATACAGCAAGGTCCAAGAGCTAACCTGGAACACCGCGAGCAAAGCACCTAAGGCCAAAGAAAGAATTAAAACCAAAGTAACGCTTAAATACATTAAGGTCGGAAAAAGATCTGGGGAATCAATGGTGTAGGCCAAGCCAAAGAAAAAGAAAGGTGAAAAAATCAGTAAAGCGGCTAAAACAAAGCCCAAGCCGATAACCAAATTAATCGCAAAAAGGAGCAAGGCCATTTCTAAACTAACCAGCCAATTGGCTCTAAACAATCTCCAGCCGTTTAAAAAAGCGCTGTAAAATCTTTCTTCATTTAACATCACGTAAGAACTGGCGTATTTGGTAACCAAGGAAACAATAATGGTGAGCGGTATAAACACCAAAAAGGAAAGCATGATAATCAGCCAATTAATCATATCCGCGCCCTGTACAAAAGTGGCCACCATCAATGGGGTTAAAATTAAAATCAAAATGCCGTAAACAATGGCTTTGGCCACGATGTTTAAGCCCAAAAGCGGAGCAAATTTTTTAGCACCCATCTTAAGCAAAGTTGAAAAATTGGCTTTTTCGTCGGTGTTGGCTAAAGCAATACCCTTAATTAAGCCGCCCAGGGCCGAAACAATCAGCCAAACAAACAAGCAGATAATAATTAAAGCCCAAACCCAGTAAAGGCTGGTGGAAATTATATTTTCCATTGATAAATCCAGTATTGGTAACAAGGCATTAAGGTTATTGGCCCAATCGTAAATGGTTTCGGGTTGGTTTTTTACCCTGCCAATTTCGTTAAATAAGGTTTGGTATTCGCCGCCATTACCTAAAAAAGCCGCCATAATTCCTAATGGCCACAAGTAGGCGAATTTTTTGGTAATATACCAGGCCTTTTTAAGAATTTGTCGATAGAGTGAGTCCATAGATCAATATGAATCTATAATTTTGGTTTTTTTCAAAATTAAAAATTCAAAGTTAAGAATTACTCTATTATTATACTATTTTTTGAACAAGTCGGCAAACTCTTCTTTTTCCAGAGTTTCTTTTTCTAAGAGAGCATTGGCAATTTTATCCAATTGAGCGCGATGCTTAACGATTAATTCGCGTGCGGTAGTTTGAGCGTCATCAATAAGTTTGGAAAGTTCTTTATCTATGGCTTCGGCCACTTTTTCGCTGTAATCACGGCGTTCATGGATTTCTTTGCCCAAGAAAATCATTTCTTCTTTTTTACCAAAAGTACGAGCGCCCAAAGCAGTGCTCATGCCGTATTCAGTAATTAAGTTGCGGGCAATATCGGTGGCCCGTTTTAAGTCGCTGGAAGCGCCGGTTGTTAATTCATCAAAAATTACCAGTTCAGCAGTGTGTCCGGCCAACAAAACCGAAAGTTCATCAATAAATTCGCTTTTAGTTTTAAACTGCCTATCTTCGGTGGGCAGTTTCATAGTGTAGCCGGCAGCCCTTCCGCGGGAAATAATGGAAATTTTATGAACAGGATCGGCATTGGGCAAAAGATGGGCCACCAAAGCATGTCCGGCTTCGTGGTAAGCGGTAATCTTTTTTTCTTTATCCGAAACAATTTTGCTTTTCCGTTCTGGGCCCATCATTACTTTTTCAATGCTCATCAGTAAGTCGGTTTGGCTGATGGTTTTTTTGTCGTTGCGGGCCGCCAAGATTGCTGCTTCATTTAAAACATTGGCCAAATCCGCACCGGAAAAACCCGGTGTTCTTTGGGCTACGGTTTTAAGCAAAGCAGTTTGTTCCAAGGGTTTGTTTTTGGCGTGCACGGCTAAAATGGCTTCACGGTCTTGAATGTCGGGCATATCAATTACCACCTGCCTGTCAAAACGACCCGGCCTAAGCAAAGCAGGATCTAAAACATCCGGCCTATTGGTAGCGGCAATGACAATAATATTGGTTTGAGTTTCAAAGCCGTCCATTTCCACCAAAATTTGGTTTAAGGTTTGTTCGCGCTCATCATGCCCTCCGCCTAATCCTGCGCCCCGTTGCCTGCCAACGGCATCAATTTCATCAATGAACACAATGCAGGGTGAAGTTTTTTTGGCTTTTTGAAACAAATCGCGCACTCTGGAAGCGCCCACGCCCACAAACATTTCTACAAATTCGGATCCGGAAATATGATAAAAAGGAACTTTGGCTTCACCAGCAACAGCTCTGGCTAGCAAGGTTTTGCCGGTACCGGGCGAGCCCAAAAGCAATACGCCTTTGGGAATTTTAGCGCCAAGCGCCAAAAATTTTTGTGGAGTTTTTAAAAATTCCACCACTTCGGTTAGTTCAATTTTGGCTTCAATAGCGCCGGCCACATCGGCAAAAGTGGTTTTACTTTTTGTTTCCTTGCTGGATTGTTTGGCGCTGGATTGGCCAAACGAAATAGCGCGGTTATTGGCGCCCTGTACTTGCCTAAGCATAAACCAGATAAAAACGCCGATCAGCAAAAAGGGGATTAAAAATGGCAGCACAGCGCCTAGCCAAAGTGAGCCGGAAGAATCCTCTTTAATGCTGATATTTATTTTTTGAATTTTAACCGGATCAACGCCGTAGTTTTTTAAAAGAGTGCTTAAGGATTCGCTGGGTTCTTTTTGGCTGATTTTTTCTTTATCTTCGGTAGAAATAATTTTTAACTGGGCCCCATCTACTTCAATGGATTTAATCTGTTCGTTGTTTATCTGGCCAACCAGTTCGCCTAAGCCGATTTTTTCGGGTTTGCTGTTTTTGGCGTTGTATAAGCTGAATAAACTGCCGATAACCATAAAGATCAGCAGAAAGATGATAAAATTTTTGAATAAATTATTTTTCATAGGTATTTAAAAGGTGTTAGTTGAATTAATGCAGGGGCGGGTTTTAAACCCGCCCGTACAGTATTATAATATAAAATACCATAACTGACAAGGATTGTATTTTAAAAGCCCCGTCAGATTTTTTAGTGGCGGGGCTTTTTTTCTTATTCGGTTTTTGCTTCGGTTTTATCATCTTCCGTAGCAGGAGTTTCTTGCGGTTCAGCTGTTTCTTTCTTTTTAAGGGGTTTTAGGGATAAGCCCAAACGGTGTTCTTGAGGTTCGAGTGAGATTATATAGAAGCTGTAAGATTCGTTTTCTTTCAATTCATCGATTTTTTGCTGTTCGTTGAATTCGGAAATATGGATCAAGCCATGGATATCGGCAGAAAGTTCTACAAAAGCGCCAAAGGGATTGATTTTTAAAACCTTGCCTTTAACCTTATCGCCGATGCTGAATTTTTTCGTTACGTCTTTCCAAGGATCATCCAAAAGTTTTTTCATGGATAAGGAAATTTTGCCGTTATCAATGGAAATAATCTGGGCCTTAACGTTATCACCCACTTTAACGATGGTTTTGGGATCATCAATTCTTTGCCAGGCCAATTCCGAAATATGAATCAGGCCTTCTAAAGTTTCTTCTTCATCGCCAAATTCAATAAAGGCGCCAAAATCCACCACGCCGGTAATTTTGCCGGCAACCACATCGCCCACTTTAAATTTGGATAAAGTTTTTTGTTGTTTTTCTTCCCAAGCGGCTTTTTCCGAAACAATCAATTTTTCGTCGTTTTCGTTAACGTCGATAACTTTAACTTTAAAAAAGGTATTGGTGAATTTTTTAAGAGCCACCAAGATTCGGGATTTATCTCCGCCTTCAACGCGGGGATAGTGTTCAATAGTTAACTGGGAAACCGGCAAAAAGCCGATAACATTGCCCACCTTAACCATCAAACCGCCCTTGTTGGCATCAATGATTTTGGCTTCGGTAACTTCGCCCGATTTCATTAATTGCTCCAAAGTTTCCCAGGCCTTTTGGTGCCCGGCGTAGCGGAAAGAAAGTTCCAATTGGCCGTTTTCGTTTTCCAGTTCCAAAACAGTGGCCGAAACTTTGTCGCCTGGCTTAACATCGGAATATTCTTCGGATTCGTCGTAAATTTCTTTGCCCCTAACAACGCCGGCTGATAAGCCGTCAATGTCTAATAAAACTTCGTTTTTGGAAGCCGAAATAACCGTGCCTTCAATTAAATCGCCAACACGGGGAAAAGCGTGTCCTTCGCCTTTGGCCAGCAATTCATCCATGATACTGCTTTTGCCGGCTTTTATTTGAGATAATGCCATATAATTTTAATTTTTTTGTATTTTTAGCACAAAAAAATACCGCTTAACCTTTTAAAGGCATAAATGCCAGTAAAAAGCCCTCCTGTCTCTCTATTGTGGCTTTTTTTGCTTAAAAATGGGCCGCAGGAGGTAGTAATAATGAGAGTGCTGATATTATAGAGGAAGAAGGGTTTTGAGTCAAGAATCCAGGATTTTAGGGGTTTACAAACATCGGATTTTTTGCTATTATTTAGTCAAGATTTAGCTTAATTTTTTCGCCATTGGGCGCATTGCTTTGGCAAACATTTTATATAATATGAATATTTCCTATTTTGGTTTAACTTGCTTTAGAATTCAAAACAACGGCGCTTCCGTTATTATAGATCCTTACGATGATTCAACTGGTTTAAAGTTGCCCAGGATGCAAAACGATATTGCCTTGTTTACCAATAACCCCGAAGCCAAAGGCAAAGGCGAGCAAAGTTTTACTATCAGCACGGCAGGCGAATACGAAGTTAAGGATATTTTTATTTATGGTTTGCCGGCTGACCCGGGTGGTTCGAATAAGGATGGTTTGATTTATTTAATTGAAACCGAAGGCATTCATTTGGCTCATTTGGGTAAAATAAAATCCACTAAATTAAGCGAAAAGCAGTTGGAGCGTTTGGAAGGCGTGGATATTTTAATTTTACCGGTTGGCGGATCGGATGGTTTAAAGGCCGAAGCCGCTGCCGAATTAATCAGCGAATTGGAACCCAGGGTGGTAATTCCTATGAATTACCAATTGCCCGGCTTAAAAGTTAAATTGGATTCTTTGGATAGCTTTAAAAAAGCCGTGGGCGGTAATTTTGAAACAATAGATAAATACAAGGTTAGCCGCAAGGATTTGCCGGAAGAAGAAACCAACTTTATCATTATTGAACCGTCGACAAATTAACATGTCTGCTCCCACACCCAGGCAAAAAAAAGAAATGTGGGCTTACATTGCCGTTTTAAGCGTTATCATCATTGCCATTTGGTTCCACTTTTTTAAAAATTTTGCCGTTTCGGCTGTATCCGTTAAACCCAAGCAGCCGGGGCTAAGCGAAAAATTTAAGGAATTAAAAAATTCCCTTAATCAAGGCGGCCAAGTTTTTGGGGAAATAAAATCCCAAATTGAAAATATCGCCAAAACTGCCGAACAGCTGGCCACTTCTACCCCGGCTACTTCCAGCGAACCTATTTTGGAAGAGGGCGAGCTGATAAATAAGTTAAAAATCAAATTAGAACAAAATAAACAATAATTTATAAAAATAAAATTTATGAGATACAAACATTTGCCAGCCGTGATTGTTACCGCCTTGAGCGTTTGCTCATTTGCGATATTAATGATGGTGGTTTCGGTTGTTTACGGTTCCTAAAAATAATTTACTTTAGTAATTTCCTGACGAATTTGTTGTTAAGATTTTTTTAATATTATTTATGCCAAAAAAATTACACAGCCCCGAAGCTAAAAAACCCTCCAGCCCGTTGGGCGGAAAAACCGAAGGCTTAAAACAGCATGCTTTAAGCGGTTTGGAATTGGTAAATAACCAAGGCAAACTGGAAATCCAGCCCATTGTGGAAGAAATGAAAACTTCCTATTTGGATTATGCCATGAGCGTGATTGTGGCCCGTGCTTTACCTGATGTTAGGGATGGTTTAAAGCCGGTGCATAGGCGTATTTTGTACGCCATGTGGACTATTGGCTTAAAAGCCAGCGCCAAATTCCGCAAATCCGCCACGGTTGTTGGTGAAGTTTTGGGTAAGTATCATCCGCACGGCGATGTGGCTGTTTACGATACTTTGGTCAGAATGGCGCAGGATTTTGCCATGCGCTATCCGTTGGTTAACGGCCAGGGAAACTTTGGTTCCATGGATGGCGATAGTGCTGCCGCCATGCGTTATACCGAAGCCAAGTTAACCCATTTGGCCGAGGAATTATTATTTGATTTGGAAAAAGAAACCGTTAAATTTATTCCTAACTACGATGGCTCGCAAATTGAACCGACTGTGTTGCCGGCCAAACTGCCCAATTTGCTTTTAAACGGTTCGGTGGGAATTGCCGTTGGTATGGCTACCAACATTCCGCCTCATAATTTAACCGAACTTATCGATGGCATAACCCATTTGATTGATCATCCCAATGCTTCGGTTGATGATTTAATGCAGTTTGTTAAAGGCCCGGATTTTCCTACCGGTGCCACTATTTACAATATTAATGAAATCAAAGCCGCTTACGCTACCGGCAAGGGCGGAATCGTTATGCGCGCCAATGCCGAAATTGTGGAAGCCAAAGGCGGGACTTTTAATATCGTGGTTACCGAAATTCCTTATCAGGTTAATAAATCCAGTTTGGTCGAAAAAATCGCCGAACTGGTTAAGGATAAAAAAATCGAAGGCATTAGGGATTTGCGCGATGAATCCGATCGCGAAGGCGTGCGGGTGGTGATTGAACTTAAAAAAGAGGCCTACCCCAAAAAGGTTTTAAACGCGCTTTACAAGCACACTCAATTGCAAGAAACTTTTCATGTTAACTTATTGGCTTTGGTGGATGGCATTCAGCCCAAAGTTTTAACGCTGAAGATGATTTTGGAAGAATACGTTAAGCACCGCCATGGCGTAATTAGGGCGCGGACCCAGTTTGATTTAAATAAAGCCAAAGATCGCGCTCATATTTTAGAGGGTTTGGTCATGGCTTTGGAAGATATTGATCAAATTATTGCTACCATTAAAAAATCCAAAGATAAAGAAGATGCCAAAGTTAATTTGATTAAAAAATTCAAACTCTCCGAGAGGCAGGCATTGGCGATTTTGGAAATGAAGTTACAGCAGTTGGCTAATTTGGAACGCTTGAGGGTTGAAGAAGAATTAAAAGAAAAGAAAAAGCTGATTAAAGAACTTGAGGCGATCCTTAAAGATACGCAAAGGATTTTAGGCATTATTAAAACAGAACTAGCCGAATTAAGGGCTAAATACGGCGATGAACGCAGAACCAAAATTGTTAAAGGCGCCATAGGACAATTTACGGCCGAAGATTTAATTCCCAACGAATCAACCGTGGTCATGGTTACCAACGATGGCTATATTAAGCGTTTGCCGCCGGATACTTTTAAAGTCCAGGAGCGGGGCGGTAAGGGCGTAATTGGCCAAACCACCAAAGAAGAAGATGTGGTGGAACATTTATTCTCTACTACTACTCACGCCGATTTAATGTTCTTTACCAGTAGGGGCAGATTGTTCCAAACCAAGGCCTACGAAATTCCGGCTGCCAGCCGCACGGCCAAGGGCCAGGCCATTGTTAACTTCCTCCAATTATCTCCGGAAGAAAAAGTCACGGCCGTGTTATCAAATGAAGATATGACAGCTTTTAAATATCTGGTGATGGTAACTATCGAAGGCGTGATTAAAAAAGTGGGCATTGATAAATTTGAAAATGTTAGAAGATCAGGTTTGATTGCCATTAAACTAAAAGGCAATGATCAGTTAAAGTGGGTTAAACCTTCCACCGGCAAGGATAATATTATTTTGGTTACCGCCCAAGGCCAAGCTATTAGATTTAAAGAAGAAGGTATTAGAGAAATGGGCCGAGGCGCATCCGGAGTACGGGGCATTAAACTAAAAAAATCCGGCGATGAAGTAGTGGGCATGGACGTGGTGGATCAGGGTAAAGCCGGAGTTGATGAGCAGTTGCTGGTAGTTTTGGAAAACGGTTTTGGCAAACGAACCAACTTAAAAGAATATAAAATTCAGGGTAGAGGCGGATCGGGGATTAAAACCGCGTCGGTAACCGCCAAAACCGGCAAGCTAGTTTCTGCCTTTATTGTTAATGCCAAACGAAGTGCCGAGGATTTGATTATTATGGCGCAAAAAGGCCAGGTTATCCGCATGCCGTTAAAATCGGTTAACGTGATAGGCCGGGCTACTCAAGGCGTAAGGTTAATGAGGTTTAAAGAAGAAGGCGATAAGGTTGCAAGCGTTACTTTTGTGTAAAGATTTTGGTGTCAGTGGCAAAATGCCGGTAACTAGTAATTAATAAAACTAAACGGTTGGGTAAAAATCCTAACCGTTTTTTGATTAAAAAAAGACGGACAGCAACCTGGGTAGGTTAGTGTCCGTCAAGTGACTTGGTGATCAGATCGGGGCGGATTGTTGCCGCCTATCGGGCTTTTCTCTGCGATCAAGATCCATTTCGACGCTTCGACTTCGTTGGTCGCCATTGCCTCGACGATTGAGAATGGTGGTGACCTTCGGGTCGAAAGTGCATTCCTTGCCGTCTTCATTGGCAAAGATCAGCTGCCAGCCGGCGACCGGGAAAGAGGATTTATTTTGGTCGTTTTGAGGATCAACAAATCCCACTAAACGGCCCAAAACAGTCCTGTTTGCGCCATCATCATGGCAGATATTCCTCTGCTCATCGATGACGAGCTTGAGAGCATTGCCAATAAAGAAACAGATTTCCGGTTGCTTGATGACAAGTTTGTTCATCTTTTTTCCGTTTTTGATGTGAGGTTATTCGTGCAGTAATCGTTACTTTGTATCAAAATTCAGCCATTTTGTCAACTCAGCCCTCGCACGGGGCGTGGGTCAAGATTTGCTAAAAGTCGAATAATTTGTTAAATTGCTTAAGCTTATCATTAAAGGAAATAAACATATGATGACAGTTAAACAAATTTATAATCTAGCCATTGAGCTGGGTGTTAAAAGCGATCTTAGAGGGCAAGCCATTGTTAAGCGCAAATTGGAGCGCGTTAAAATGCATTTTAACGATCTCTCCCAGGCGCAAAAAAATGAATTTGACCAAGAACGCTTAACCAATCCTTTTTCCGATACCCGTTTTTGGGGCGATCCAAATAGGCCGGTTAAACGGATTTTAGCCGGTATTGATATTGAGGTTTCGGATTTATTACTCGCCAATGAACTTAGTAAGAACGGCAAAAAAATTGATTTGGTTTTGGCTCATCATCCCATTGGCTCGGCTTTGGCGGGTTTGCACGAAGTAATGGAATTGCAAGTGGAATTAATGGCTAAGTATGGCATGCCCATCAATGTGGCCGAGGGTTTAACTCACATTAGAATGAGTGAGGTCTCTAGAGGAGTTTCGGCGGTTAACCATAACCGCGTGATTGATGCTGCCAAACTGTTGGATTTTAGCGTTATGTGCACCCATACGCCAACCGATAATTTGGTGGCCAACTATTTGGATCAGGTGATTAAAAAAGATTTAAAAAATATTGAAACCGTGGGCGAACTTTTGGCTTTAATTAAAAAACAGCCCGAATATCAAGAGGCCATTAAATTTAAATCAGGGCCCAGATTATTCTGCGGTAAAGAATCCAACTACACCGGTAAAATCGCCTTAACCGAAATTACCGGCGGGACCGAAGGCAGTAAGGAAATTTACAGCCATTTGGCCATGGCCGGCATTGGTACGGTGGTGGGTATGCATATGAAGGAAGATAATCGTTTAGAAGCCGAAAAAGCTCATCTTAACATTGTTATTGCCGGACATATGTCATCCGATTCTTTGGGTATGAACTTGTTTTTGGATGAATTGGTAAAAAGAGGCGTAGAGGTTATTCCCTGTTCCGGTTTAATCAGATGTTCCAGAATTAAAAAAGGCAAAAAATAAGAAAAAATGCCTTGCTTACTATTTGGGCAGGGCTTTTTTTGTTGCATAAAAAAAGACCGTCAAATGGCGGTCTTGGGTTTGGGGCTTGGCTCAGAGATCTCAAATAGAAAACCGGCGATGTGTATGGCCAAGGTAAAGGGCGCTAAAATGATAAAGAGCGCATAGATGATGCCAGGGCCCCACCAGGGAATGTCCGGATGCAAGTATCCCGGGACACAATCGAAAAAGTAATGATTGCCTAAGGCAAACCAAATTGCCCCAATCACCACTTTGATGATTAACGGATCCATGATTGCCTCGTATTTTTGTCGAGCCGTGCTCGATAAGTTGGATTGTACTCTAGTTAAGCCAAGCTTAGTTCAGGTAATTAATCTTGTCAATGCCTTCTAAAAATGGTATTCCTTTGTTAATCTTTATTGGTTTTATACATGTTCATTAAACCACTTGATTTTAAAAGTGGTGCGGGGTAAAATTGTTTTACTATGCCAGAAGAAAGAATCATTACTCCAACCGAAAAAAACGAGGATCAGGCCTTTGATGCCACTTTGCGTCCGCAAAATTTGACCGAATATTTTGGTCAGCAAAAAATAAAAGATAATTTGGATATTTTTATGGCGGCCGCCAAAAAGCGCGCGGAGCCCATTGAGCATGTTTTGCTGTACGGCCCGCCGGGGTTAGGCAAAACCACTTTGGCTCATATTATTGCCCATGAGATGGGGGTTAACATTAGGGTAACTAGCGGGCCGGCAATTGAACGAGCCGGCGATTTGGCCGCGATTTTAACCAACCTTGAGCCGGGAGATATTTTATTTATTGATGAAATTCATCGTTTGAATAAAATTATAGAAGAAGTGTTGTATCCGGCTATGGAAGATTACGCGCTAGATATTGTTATCGGTAAGGGCCCTTCCGCCAGAACCTTGCGCCTGGATTTGCCCAAGTTTACCATTATTGGCGCCACCACCCGTTATAATTTATTATCCTCACCTTTGCGCGATAGATTTGGCGCCACCTACCGTTTGGATTATTATAATTTTCCCGAAATTGAGCAGATTTTAAATCGCAGCGCGCGCATTTTAAATATTGATTTAATTACCGAGGCAGCCAAATTAATTGCTAAGCGATCGCGCCTTACTCCCAGAATCGCCAATCGGCTGTTAAAAAGAGTTAGGGATTTTGCCCAGGTAAAAGGCAATGGTAAAATCAGTCAGGAATTGGCTACCGAAGCCCTTAAATTAATGGATGTTGATGAACAAGGATTGGATTATTTGGATAGAAGGATTTTAGAAACCATTATTCAAAAATTTAAAGGCGGACCTGTTGGTTTAAATTCCGTAGCGGCCGCGGTGCAGGAAGAAGAAGGTACGATTGAAGAAATTTATGAACCCTATTTAATGCAGTTAGGTTTTATTATGCGCACCCCCCGGGGCAGGGTAGTTACGGAATTGGGTTATCAGCACTTGGGTTTACCCGTGCCGCAAGAATTACAGTCAAAATTATTGTAAATTAATCACTCATGAAGTTATCCGATTTTGATTATCATTTACCTACACAATTAATTGCCCAACAACCGATTTCTCCGCGTGACCATTCCAGATTGATGGTTTTGGACAAAAACAAAAAGACGATTATTAATCGCCATTTTTTTGATCTGCCGGATTATTTACATTCAGGCGATGTGTTGGTGTTAAATAACACCAAAGTTTTTCCGGCTCGGTTGATTGGCCACAAAAAAGATACTAACGGCAAAGTTGAGGTATTTTTATTGAAAGAAGTTAAATCAAGCCAATCCAGCTCAGCTGGATCAGCTCGATGGGAAGTTTTAATAGGTAATCGAAGAAAAAAGATTGGTCAAAATATCGTTTTTGGCAAAGGATTAGAATGCCAGATTGTGAAAAAAATTGAAGAATCTGTTTGGGAAGTTAAATTTAATAGAACCGGTGGTAGATTAGAAAAATTAATCGAAAGTATCGGCAGTGTGCCCTTGCCTCCGTATATCAAAAGCCAATCTTCCAAAGCAAAGTTAAAGAATCAATATCAAACGGTTTTTGCGCAAAACAAAGGTTCGGTAGCCGCTCCGACCGCTGGTTTTCATTTTACCAAGGGTCTTTTAGCCAAATTAAAAAAACAGGGTGTTCAAATTGAATACGTTACTTTGCATGTAGGCCTAGGCACCTTTTCTCCGGTTAAAGTAAAGGATGTTACAAAGCATCAAATGCATGCGGAATGGGCAAGTGTTGATGCCAAAACAGCGGGCAGATTGAATTTGGCTAAAAAACATGGTCAACGGATTATTGCGGTGGGCACAACTTCCAGTAGAACCTTAGAATCATTTACTATCAAAGATAAAATTAAGGCCGGAAATAAATGGGTAAACATTTTTATTTACCCCGGTTATAAATTTAAATTTGTTAACGCTCTAATTACCAATTTTCATTTGCCCAAAAGCACGCTCATGATGTTAATATCTGCCTTGGCAGGTAGAAAGTTTATTTTAGCCGCCTATCAAGAGGCGATTAACAAGAAATACAGGTTTTACTCTTTCGGAGACGCTATGTTTATCCAGCACCATTCAGATTAATAATCCCACTATAGTTATTTTAAATGTTTTTAATGGTGCTGGATTTATAGTATAATTAATAAGTCTAATAATCATTAATTTTTTTAACAATCTATGGATTTAGGCACACATTTATTTGTGGGCGTGGTAGCGGCCAGCAGTTGGCATAATTTAACCACCGAACAGCGGATTATTACGGTAATTTTTGCCATTTTACCGGATACTTTTGAGTTTCTTCATGAATACGGCCGAATGAAAAATAACGGCCAAAAACCATTACGGTTTGATGATTACAATCATTTGGAAGAAAAAATTAATCACTGGTATTTATTTCCTTACAATTTATTGCACAATATTTTTACGCCCCTGATCTTTTTTGCCCTTTCCATTATTCTTAATTGGCCTTTGGTTTACAGTTTAATGTGGCTAACGCATTTATTGCTGGATTTGCCATCTCATAAAAAAAAGTTGGGTTTAAAATTGTGGTGGCCCTTTTCCCAAAAACGCTTGCACGGTTTTTTTGATTGGTGGCTTGTGCCGTTTTTTAGGGGTTGGGAACTTTGGGGCTATTGGGCTATTTTAAGCGTTATCTCGTTTATTTTAATTCGCCATTATTGGTAGGTTTTTAAAATTTTAATAAAACAAAAACTCGGTAATTAGCCGAGATTTTTTCCCCCTTCGTTGCTTCGGAGCTGCGGAGGGTAAATGTTTTTGTTATAAGTTTTAATAAAAACAAAACTCGGACCAAGCCGAGATTTTTGTTTTTTGTTTTTATTTTTCAACAAACCTTGTATTTTTTTGCTAAATAATGATCAATTGGTCGAGCTGAGCTCGATGGATAGTAGATCGTTATTGTAGTCCCTTTTTATTTTTTCAAGGTCTGTTGTAAATTTTTAAAAGAACAAAAATTATAAATTAAATAAATCAACTCCCAAATAGCCGTCATTTAGCATTTCGGTCAACTGATGCTGGTTAACTTGATCGGGTAGGGGAGAAAGCTCTTCCGCTAAAACCAATTGATTGCCCCGCCAATGCTCGCCGGCCAATACCAAACCCTTAGATGTTCCGGCCACTATCAATAGGCAAATTAAAAGGGTTAAAGCAACATTATTTTGTGGGGCTGATTTGATTTTCATATTTTTGTTTATAAAATTGGGCCGTGAGAAACAAAAAACATAGGTGTTTCCTATGCTTACTACTTAATGATAGCACACTTTTTGCTAAAAGTCAAGGCAAATGGTTTAATTTTATTAAAAAAAGAACCGCCAGCCTCAAAGAAAGCGATTCTTGGATGTAGTAGCTGGCGGCTAGATAGTCCCTTATGAGAGACCTGGGTCACCTCCTTCCTCTATAAGAGTGTAGATGGGCAGAAGAAAGATCATGGAGCCTCCTTGTGCGATGTTGACGGGTGAAATAAATAATTTGAGAAATATCTATTTTTTAAATCGGGAAAATTTGGCAATCAGTTTAATAAACAAATAATTTTTTTTAACCAACCACCAATTGGAACGGTTACAATAGCTTAATCGTACATTTCTCATAAGAAAAGCTCCTCAGAGTTATAGGTGAATGAAATGAGCAAAAAATATCGCCCTCCATGTTGTGCTTAGAGAATATTAATTCTCTAATTTGAGTATATAAAGTAAACTAAAATATAGCCAGTGGAAAACTGTGCTACTTAAATGATTTTATATAAGTCCCCTTACTTTATTTATTGAAAAGAAAATTGGCCGTATCGCCATCTTTCATAATATAATTTTTACCTTCGGTTTTAACCAAACCCAACTCTTTGGCCTTTGCTTCATTGCCGGCTTTAATTAAATCGGCCCAGTTAACAATTTCCGCTCTCACAAAACCCTGTTCAAAATCAGTATGAATAACGCCGGCGGCTTGAGGGGCTAGGGTTCCATTAACCAAAGTCCAAGCGTGCGCTTCTTTGGGGCCGGCTGTAAAAAAAGTGATTAAATTTAAAAGTTTGTATGATTCCACGATTAGCCGATCTAAACCGGTTTGTTTAATGCCGGCCGCTTCCAAGTATTCTTTAACTTCCTCTTCCGAAAGAGCAGCAAGTTCGGCTTCTAATTTAGCACAAATTTTTAATCGTTCATCGTTTTTGGCAAGTTCGTTTTCATCAACATTATAAACATACATAATCGGCTTGCTGGTTAGTAAGTTTAATTCTTTCACAAAATGCTCGTCTTCTTTATCTACTTTAATTTCATTGGCGAATTTTTCCTGTTCCAATAAATTTTTCAGTTCTTTTAAAATTTCCAAATTTTTTACCAGTTCTTTGGCCACATTACCCTTAGCTTGTTTTTCCAAATTAGCCAACCGCTTGCTAACCGTTTCCAAGTCCGAAATTATCAGCTCCAAGTTAATGGTTTTAATGTCTTCGGCCGGATTAATTTTATTGGCTACATGGATAATATCATCATTAACAAAATCCCGCACCACTTCAATAATGGCATCCACTTCCCTAATGTGTGCTAAAAATTTATTGCCCAAGCCCTCTCCGGTAGAAGCGCCTTTAACCAATCCGGCAATATCCACAAATTCAATAATGGTTGGCACAACTTTGGCGGAATTATAAAGAGAGGTTAGCGCTTGCAACCTTTCGTCGGGCACAGCCACCGTACCCACATTGGGCTCAATGGTGCAAAAAGGATAATTTTGGCAATCTACCTGCTTTTTGGTTAAAGCGGTAAACAGGGTTGATTTGCCCACATTGGGCAAGCCCACGATGCCGATGGAAAATGACATACTTTATAATCTTAATAGTTCTGCTACGGCAAAAGCGCCGGAGTATTTTTGCGGTAAACTGTCTTTTTTTATGGTTAACTTTAATTTGTCTTTAAGTAAATTTCGTTTAACAGAGTTTATAATGGTTTTGCCTAAAAGTCCAGTTACCGGGGAGCCGCTTAAAATTATCGTTTTAAAATTATAATGCTTGATCAATTCTTTAATCAATTCGTGTAAATTCTGAGAATAAAGTGAAATAATGGCGCGGGCAATTTTTTTATCTGTAGTTGTACCAATCAATAATTTTTGAAGAATTTCGCCAGGGCCTTTACCAGGTGGTATTTTAATTTTTTTATCTTGCAAAAGCTGTGTAAAGGCAAAACTGCCCACGTATTGCTGTGCCATGCCCCTAACTCCTGTCGCATTATGTTTAAATGCTTTGTTGGACATATTAATTATTACCCGGCTAACCAAATGAAAGCCAATGTCAAAATTACCTTTAGCATCAAAATAGGCACCCCCGACGCTGGTGCCTAACCTGATTAACCAGCTATTTTTGGCCCTGCCGATTTTACCTAAATAACAACCGAGTGCTTCAATATCTCCCCAAACACCTATTGGCACGCCAAATTTTTTGGAAATAACTTGGGGAAATTTTTCCATCAAATTATTGGTATTGTCCAATTTTTTTAAAAAAGCGGAATTTCTTAAAGGTTTGCCGTTTCTGGCATCACCGATCCAAGCAATGCCAATGCCTTTAAATTTTTTAAGCCAAACCGTTTTTTCAATTTGTAAAATCAGGCGATTAATAAACTGATGAAAAGTTTCTTTTTTCTGAAAGCTGGGAAAACTAATGCTTTGAATAACTTGTCCGTGGTCTACTAAAACCAGATTAATAGAAGTACCGCCAACGTCAATGCCTAATCTTGGCCCTAAGATTTTAACTTTTGGATTAACCGAGGCCGAAAATAAAGCTAATGATTTTTTTAACGGACTAAGCTGGATTTTAGGTTGGCCGCCGAAGTTTTCTTTTATCTGTTCTTGCAGATGGGGTAATTTTTTCTCTACATAAAATTTCACCTCTTGAGCTAAAGGGCCTTCTAGCCCTAATTGAGCCGTACCTAAGGTAATAACAATATTATTTAATTCGGTTGCCAAAAATCGAACTAGATTTTTTTTATCCGCTAACTGTTTGATTTTTGACGGATATGTTATTTCTACCTTGGTCAAAGATTTTTCTTTAAAACCCTCGTCCAAATAAATATTCAACTTTTCTTGTTCAGACGGTTTTTCCGGATCAGAAAAAAATTTATGCCAGTTGGAAAGCCAAACTTTTTTTGAAAGCGGATTAACTTGTTTTAAGAGATTTTTTTGAACCATATTTGATAGCAGATTAAAGATATAATAATAGATTAAGGGGTTTTTGGCAATGGTTGCGCTTTAGGGTGTGTTTAAGTATAATAAGCATATTCATTAATTAAATATAATATGATCAACAAAACATTTTTAGCCCAAATTAAAAAAGATTTGGAAACTTATCAGGCAGAACGCAACCAGATTATCAATGCTTCCAGGGATATTTTGCAATCCTCTAAAAGCGCGATTTTTTCGCTTCACGCCGGCAAAAATCAAGAAGCCGCTAAATCTTTAAGCGATGCTGAAGGCGTTATTGCCAAGCTTAATAAATCCTACAATAAAAATAACCGCCTAAGGTTTGAAGGCAGTTATAAAGCCAGTTTGGAAGAATACGTAGAGGCCAAAACTTTTTATCAATTTATATCCGGTAAGACCTTAAATAAATTGCCGATTGCCTCCATTGGGCCCGAAGAATATATTAATGGTTTAACCGATTTAACCGGCGAGCTGGTGAGGCAGGCGGTGTTGCAGGCCACTAAAGGCAATTATCAGGTGTTGGAAAATTATCGTGCTTTTACCCAAGAGATTGTAGGTTTTATGCTTAATTTGTATTTAACCGGTTCCAGCAGGCAAAAGTTTGATGATGCCAAACGCAATTTAAAGAGATTAGAACAAATTATTTACGAGGTAAAATTGAGAGGTTAAGTTATAAAATTAAAACGGGAAAGTTATTTTCCCGTTTTTTTGTTGTTTAAAATTTCGCCGTGTTGCCAACTAAGATTGAATAAGGTTTTTAGTGTATTAGCAAATGACTGGCTTTGGATTTCAAAAGCGATATTTTCACCCGGCTTGGCTAATACGGCCATCACCTTATCATCATAAATATTAACTTCGGTAGCTAAAGAAAAATTAGGTACATTTTTAAGCCAGCGATATTCAGTAACCAGTTGTCGTTTCGGGTAATTATTGTAAGCTCGTTGATAGTAATCCAAGCCAATGTCATTTTTTACTGCCAAAACCTTTTCTTTAATACCCAATTTTGCACGTTGATCCATGTAATCAAAACCAAATTGGTCAAATTCCGGAATGTATTGATTAAAATCCAAAATTGATAAAATAGTTTCTGTGGCTCGTAAAGAATGCAAATAGATATTTTTAATACCCTGACGCCCTTCAAAAAATTTAATTATCGGTTTATTGGCGCCTTTAGTTAAGGCATTAAGATTAAAAATTAGATCATCAACTTTTTTTAGCCGGTTTTCAAACAAGTGTTTTTTATCTTCCAAAAATTGCTTAATAGCTGAAGGCGGCTCGGCTACGTAGATTAATTTCTTTTTTCCTAAAGTAGATCTGTTAACCAAACCTAGTAATCCTAATCGTTCTAAAATATCGTAGCCGGTTGTTCTATTAAGTCCGGCGGCTTTGCTGACTTCGGTAACATTGCCTCGGCCAAGTTCCAATAAGGCCAAATAAACCCTGGCTTCGTTATCTTGCAGGCCTAAAGAGGAGAGTTTTTCAAAGTATTCAATATTCATCTGATAGGGGATTAATGATTATGTTATAAGTTTATCATGGTTTATTTAAAATGTCAATCTATTCCGACAAATAAATTATTTAATCTAATTTTTGGCTAATTTTAGGTAAATTTATCAATAACATTGAATATTTATAATTGACAATAGTAATAATAATTGATATTATGGACTGTTAATGAACATTACAATTAAAAAGGAGTGATGATGAAAATCATCAAGTTGGTAGGTGTGCTCAGGATATATTCTTTAGCGGACCTAATTCTGTTACTGCTGGCAGCGGGCGCTACTGGTGTAAAATTGGTTGGCGCCATCTGTTTGTGGATCGGTTTCTTGGCGTACCTAGAGTCGGCCCACGCTCATGACTATAGGATCAATATACCAAAGAGCTTGGCTTGTGCTATATTTCCTTTGGGTTTATTACTTTTTCCAATAATTGAAGGGGCGATTTTTATTGCTTCATCAATGCTTTATGCGAAAAAGAATAGGCATTTCTGGGGATTAGCGTCGCCAATTTTTCGAGGCCTTCAAACCGTCGTTTTGATAGCCGCTTTAACCGGCTTAAGAGATGGTTTGCCTTGGTTGGCCGGGATTTTGATTATGGTCAGAAATCTTCTTGGCGATTTGAGGGATGTGGAAGAAGATCGCCGACAAGGCATGATTACTTGGCCAATCAAGTTTTTATTGCCTCAACAGAGATATCTTCATTTATTGATGGTTCTTGGAACAACCGCCTTGTGGTGGCTATTTCTAGAATTATCAATTTTCTGGCTGGCATCTCTTTGGTTGGCAGAGGTTGGTACTTATTTTTTGACACCCCGCAGTTCAAACCATTGGGGTTTTAAAAAGTAAAATGCCCAAGCAATTGTTCTTCGATCCGACCTATTCATGTTGCTGGACTGAATATGTGTTCAATAACACCTCTATTTAGTCCAGCTTTTCTTTTTCTCCAGTTTTTATGCTAAAATACACCAGCATGACTAAAACATTTATTTTACCAAATACATCTACTTCCAAAGATTTTCGAGTAGATTATCAGAAAGAACTGAATCAGGAGCAATATAATGTAGTGACCCAAGGCGAAGGGCCTTGTTTGGTTTTAGCTGGCGCAGGCAGTGGTAAAACCAGAACCATTGTTTATCGCGTGGCGTATCTAATCGAGCGCGGGGTCAACCCTGAGAATATTTTGTTAGTTACTTTTACCAACAAAGCCGCCAATCAAATGTTATCGCGAGTGGAACAGTTGTTGGGTTATTTTCCGGCCGGACTTTGGGGTGGAACTTTTCATCACATTGGCAATCGGGTTTTGCGCAAATACGCCAAGATGTTGGGTTTTGAACCTAACTTTACTATTCTGGATGAAGAAGACGCTAAATCACTTTTAAAAGTTTGTTTAAGAGAAGAAGACATTGATACTAAGTCCAAGAGATTTCCTTCGCCGGCAGTGTTAAAAGAATTAATCAGCTTTGCCAAAAATTCTGAAATTCCTTTGGAAGAAGTTATTGATACCAGGCATCCCAAGTGGTTAAAAATCAGCGATACCATTGCCAAAATAGAGCGCAAGTATGAGGAAAAAAAGGCCAAAAACAATAGCATGGATTTTGACGATTTGTTGCTTAATTGGTTAAAGCTCTTAAAACAATTTTCGGAGGTGCGTGATCGCTTAAGCGCTCAGTTTCAATATATTTTGGTTGATGAATATCAGGATACCAATTATCTTCAAGCCGAAATTATTAAGGAACTTTCTCAAGTTCATCATAATGTATTGGTGGTGGGTGATGATGCGCAAAGCATTTATTCTTTTCGAGCAGCCGATATCGGCAATATTTTAAATTTTCCTAAGGTGTTTGAAGGCGCCAAGATTTTTAAATTGGAAACCAATTACCGCAGTACGCCTGAAATTTTGGACGTAGCTAATAGCGTGATTGAAAACAACCGTAATCAGTTTGCCAAGGTTTTACGTCCTATGCTGGCTTCATCGGTTAAACCAAATTTGATTCCAGCCAATTCCGCCGCGCAAGAAGCGCAGTTTATTGTGGAGCAGATAAATCAGCTTAAAAATGACGGTTTGGAATTGGATAAAATTGCTGTTTTATTTAGAGCCGCTTACCATTCGCAAGAATTGGAATTTGAACTAACCAAGCAGGATATTCATTACGAATATCGTGGGGGGGTACGGTTTTTTGAACGCGCCCAGGTTAAGGATGCTTTGGCTTATTTAAAAGTAATTAATAATCCGGCGGATGAAGTGGCTTGGCTCCGTATTTTAAATTTGCAGGGCGGAGTAGGCGAAGCTACTGCGGGTAAAATTTATCAGGCAGTTAAAAATTATTCGGATATTAACGAAATTATTGCTTTGAATTTAGGGCAAGTATTAGGTTCCAGGGCTGATGCTGGGTGGCGGGGCTTGATTGGTATTTTAAAAAAAGCTGTTGGCTCGCCAGATAGCAAACCAACCATAGCAGAAATGGTTAGAGAAATAGCTAAATCCGATTACCGGAATTATTTGGAAGCCGAATATCCAAATTGGCAGGATCGTTTGGATGATTTGGAGCAGTTGGCAGTTTTTTCCGAACGGTATGATGATTTAACTTCTTTTCTTTCGGAAATGACTTTGCAAGAAAGTTTTGCTTTGGGTCAAGAAAGGCCATCGGGTAATCACGATAGGATTATCTTATCTACCATTCATCAAGCCAAAGGTTTAGAATGGGAAGCGGTGTTTGTCATAAATTTGGTGGATATGGCTTTTCCCAATCAGCGCGCGTTAGGTGAAGATGGCGGTTTGGAAGAAGAGCGCAGATTGTTTTACGTGGCCATTACCAGAGCCCAAAAGTATTTGTTTTTATCCTATCCGTTAATGGGCGGTTACAACTCTTTTAATTTAAATACGCCTTCGCAGTTTTTACGGGAGATTGAAGAAGAATTATTGGAAGAAGTAAGGTTGATGGCTGGCGGACGTAATTGGCTTAAAGGCGAGCTTAATGATAGAGGGGTTAGTTACTTACCGGATGTTTAGTGTTCTTGTTAGCTCAACTAACCCGCCGACGCCGAGCTTAGCTCGGCTTTGGCGGGATATTGTAACTTACCCGCCTACGCCCATGGCTTCGGCGGGTTAACAAATTCTACGCCTCAACCTTCGCCCCGTCTTCGCTAAAGCTTTGCCGGGCTCGGTTTTGACGTGAATTTGTTAAAAAAAAGCGGTCAGAGCGCTGATGCAGTGCAAGAAGCAGTGCAAATAGCGCTCTGACCATAGGTCATCTGGCGGTTTTACAGACCGCTGAAAAGGATCATTCGAAATTCTCCCGAAAAATATTCGGGTAATTGGATCGGGATTGTTCCCGGCGGGTCAGTCGGATGACTGAATCGAGCTCAATGACTCATAGTTGTTTGCAGGATCACTCCTCACCAGCATTCAACATCCATTAAACGATATGGCGAGTCAGAGCAAATGTCGGCAAAATGCCAGACATTCATATATGGGGTCCCTCCATGTAATAGGAGAATCGGTCTCGAACTTTTAACGGGTCCAATCCAGGAGGACTGGTATCGTTGGCTGTAAAAGCCGGGTCAAGCCAAAATTTAAGTGGCGCAGATAGCCTCCTAAGTTAGTTGACGAATAATCAGGCATTTAATAGAACCTATCCCCTTGTGCGAGTATATTTACTTTAGCCAAATTATTTCTAGCTGTCAATTGCGGTTTTGGGGAAAAACGTTCATACATCGGGTATTTATTTTTATTCAATTTTATAGTAAGATAGGAGGGCATTTTAAAGATAATTACATCAATTATGAAAATTTTAGGAACAGTAGAAAAAGGTAAAGGCGAAGGCCGAAAGTTGGGTTTTCCCACGGCTAATGTTAAAACCACCGTGGCTCGGCTTTATGATCCGGGTGTTTATTTGGCCGAAACGTTTTTTAATAATAAACAATATCATTCACTGGTGGTTATCGGTTTGGTTGATGGCCTAGAAGTTTGGCTGGCCGATTTTAACGGTGATTTATATGATCAACAGTTAAAGGTGGAAATTAAAGAAAAATTAAGCGGGATTTTAAAAATCAATGATCGCGAGCAATTGATTGCCAAGATTCAAACAGATATTAAACAAGCGCAAGAAATTTGGAGCAGGCCCCAACCGGTTGAACCCGTTGCTAACACTTAGCGCTAGCAAAAAAACTATGGATGATAAATTGGTTTTGGATTTGGAAACCAAAAAAAGTTTTGATGATGTGGGCGGGCACCAAAATTGCCATCTGCTGGAGGTTTCGGTTTGCGGGATTTATTCTTACTCCCGCAACCAGTTTAGGGCATTTAGGGAAGAAGAGTTTAAGGAAATGGGCGAGTGGTTAAAAGCCGCTTCTTTAATCATTGGTTTTAATTCCAAAAGTTTTGATTTTGCGGTTCTTCAACCGTATTACAAATTCAATTTAAGCAAACTGCCTCATTTGGATATTTTGGAAGAAGTTAATTTGGCACTGGGTCACCGGTTAAAATTGGAATCATTAGCCCAAAGCACTTTGGGTGAAGGCAAAAGCGGTTCCGGTTTGGATGCTTTAAAGTATTATCGCGATAAGGATTGGGATACTTTAATCAAGTATTGTTTGGATGATGTGCGCATTACTCGGGATGTTTATGAATACGGCAAAAAACATGGTCATTTATGGTACGAATCGCAGGGCCGCCGGTTGCCTATTCCAATTAGATGGGGCAATGGCAATGATGTTTCTAAGCAAATTTCCGAGGCGTTTAGAAACGGCCAACAGGTGGAAATTGAATATTTAAAAACCGAAGTAGAAGAAAGATCTGTACGGAAAATCGATATCAAATCCATCAAAGGCAACCAACTGCAGGCCTACTGCCATTTAAAACAGGCCATTAGGATATTTAACATTGATAAGATTATTGAGGTTAAAATTTTAGGCCAGCAGGAACATTGGCAAACTAAATTGTTTTAGGGTCAGTGCTCCTAGGCAATATTTTTTGCCTGCGGAACTCGTGCCCTCGCTTCCGTACAGCTTCGCTGTCCGTTGCTTGGTCACTCAAACAGGTCCTCGGCTACAAAATATTTCCTAGGAGCACTTCCCGACACTTCACTGGCTTGCTCGAAATGACATAAAATATGATTCTAATTTATACAATTTGTAAAAATCCCGCTGAAGCGAAAAAAATCGCCGGCGTTTTATTAAAGTTGAAATTAATCGCTTGCGCCAATTGGTGGTCGGTTACTTCAACTTACGTTTGGAAAAGTAAAGTTGTTTTAAACAAAGAAACGGCCATGTTTTTAAAAACCAGAAAAGAGAACTATAAAAAAGTTGAAGCGATAATTAAAAAAATGCACAGCTACTCGGTGCCGTGCATTTTAGAACTTGATGTTGATCAAAGAAATCCAGCTTATCGTGATTGGGTAAGAAAAGAAACCAGGATAATTTAGCTGTATTTCAAATTCTGATACAGAGGATATTTGTCAGTCATTTCCAGGACTGATTTTTTAATTTCTTCTTTCACGGTTTCGTTTTTGGTATTTTTTAAGGTTTTGGCAATTAGTTGGCCGATCTGTTTCATTTCATCTTCTTTAAATCCTCTGGTTGTTAAAGCAGGGGTACCAAGGCGCACTCCGGAAGGATCAAAGGGTTTGCGCTTATCAAACGGAATGGTGTTTTTATTGGCCGTAATACCGATTTCTTCCAAAGCAAGCTCGGCTTCTTTGCCACCAATATCTAAGTTTGTTAGGTCAATAATCATCAAATGATTATCGGTTCCGCCGGTAGCTAAGTTTAAACCCTCATGCATTAATGAGGCGCTAAGCGCCTTAGCATTATTCAATATTTGCTGGGCATAAACTTTAAAATCAGGTTTTAAGGCCTCGCCTAAAGCCACGGCAATAGCAGTAGTGGTGTGGTTGTGTGGTCCGCCTTGAAGCCCTGGGAAAATCGCCCGATCAATTAAGGTTGGCAAATTTTCTCTCATGGGCTCATCTTCGCTCAAGGGTTTTAAAGGATGCGAAGTTTTGCCGTTGCACATAATCATGGCGCCTCTGGGGCCTCTTAATGATTTGTGAGTGGTAGTAGTAATAATATCAGCATGTCCTACCGGAGTAGGGATAACTTTAGCCGCCATTAAACCGCACTCATGGGCAATATCAGCGATAAAGTAGCCGTCAACCGAGTGCACAATTTCGGCAATGCGCTTGTAATCAAATAATCTTGGATAGGCAGTAGCTCCGCAGAATAAAACACGGGGTCTTTCCTGTTTAACGATTTTTTCCAATTCATCATAATCCAAAATTCCATCAGGGCCTGTTTGGTACTGGACGGAATTATAGTATACGCCAGAAAAATTAACTTTCCAACCATGGGTTAAGTGGCCACCAAACAGTAAGCTCATACCCATTACTTTATCGCCTGGCTTGGCTACGCTAAAAATGGCGGCTTGGTTGGCCGGAGAACCGCTGTAGGGTTGGACGTTAACATGATCCACTCCAAAGAGCTGTTTGGCCCGATCGCGGGCCAGGTTTTCAATTTGATCAATATATTGGTTGCCGCCGTAATAGCGCTGGCCCGGGTAACCCTCGGAGTATTTATTGGTGCCAACTCCGCCTAGGGCCTCTAAAACCGCCTCGGAAACAAAGTTTTCCGAAGGGATCATTTCTAGGGTGTGGCGTTGCCTTTCTAGTTCCGATTGATAGAACTGGGCTAATTCGGGGTCTTGTTCAAATATTTTCATTTTAATATGGTTTAAAGATTATGCTGCTATTTTAACATATTTAAGACATTAATCAATGGATTGATTTATTATGAAATATTAGTTAAGATATGGGTAATTATATGATTACATATAAGCTCCTCGGTTCGTCGAGCTAAGCTCGATTTCACTCTACGTCGCTTATGACATTAAATCCAAACATTTTTAAGGCCTACGATATCAGGGGTGTTTATCCTTCCGAAATCAATGAAGAAATAGCCGGGCAAATTGCCCAGGCATATTTAAGCGTGTTATCAATCAAAAGCAATAAGCCAATCAAGGATTTAAAAATCGTATTGGCAAGTGATAACCGTTTAGGTTCGGCCAAGATTATTAAATCGGCTTTGGATACTTTTTTGTCTTATGGTGTAAGTGTGATTGATATTGGCTTGGTATCCATTAACGATTACTATTTTGCCGTTGGCAATTATGATTTTGATGCCGGCATTATGGCCACGGCTTCGCATAACCCTGCCGAATACAGTGGATTTAAATTAGCCATTAAAAATAATGGGGCGGTTGAATTTTTAAGCGGGGTGGCACTTTATCAGGAAATGGTTAAAATGACATTTCCTTTGGCAACGCAAAAAATTAGCGGGCAATTGGAAAATAAAGATGTTAGCCAGGATCATTTAAACCATATTTTTTCCTTTATTGATTTATCCAAAATCAAACCTTTTAAAATCGTGGTTGATACCGGCAATGGCATGAACGGTTTATTGATTCCCAAAATTTTTAAACAATTGCCTGGCCAGCTAATCCATTTATTTGCCGAACTGGATGGTAGTTTTCCTAACCGCGCCCCAAATCCATTATTGCCGGGAGCTTTCGAAATATGCGCAGCCAAAATTTTAGAAACGCATGCTGATTTCGGAGTAATGTTTGATGTTGATGGCGATCGGATTTTTTTACTTGATGAAACCGGCAATCTTATCAGAGGAGATATCGGTTTATTGTTGTTAGCCAAGCCGATGCTGGCTAAGTTTCCCGGTTCGGGTATTGCCTACAATTTAATTTGTTCGCACGCGGTTAAGGATTTGGTTACCAAATGGGGCGGTAGACCGATTCGGAGTGAAGTAGGCTATATGAACTTAGCTCGACATATTAGGGAAGATGATGGAATAATGAGCGGGGAAGTTAGCGGACATTACGCTTTTAGAGATAATTTTAACGCCGATAACGCCTTTATCGCTTTACTTTTGGCCATGCAAACCATTTCCACAGATGGCCGACCATTGTCCGAAATTGTTAAAGATTATCAGTTACATGTCAGGGGTGATGAACTTAATTTTAAGGTTGATGATATTCCGGATAAACTGGAAAAGATTAGAGAGCATTATCAAAAAAATATTTTGGATGAAATGGATGGGATTACCGTGGAATTTGACGATTGGTGGGTTAATGTACGCCCTTCCAATACCGAGCCTTTGTTAAGGATAACGGTTGAGGCGGCCAATCAGGAAGAATTAAAAAAGAGGCAAGAAGAAGTTTTAAAGGTTATTAACGACTAATTTATGATAGGAATATTTGACTCCGGTTTTGGAGGACTGACAGTTTTCAAAGAAATTAAAAAGGCCTTGCCCGGTTATGCTTATATTTACTTAGGCGATAGTTTGCGCGCTCCTTATGGCGGCCGGAGCCAAGAAGTGATATATCAATTTACCGAACAAGCGGTTGATTTTTTATTTTCCATGGGTTGTGAACTGGTTATTTTGGCCTGCAATACCGTTTCCAGTGAGGCCTTGCGGAAATTACAGCAAGAATGGTTGCCGGCTCATTATCCCGTTCGCCGCATTTTAGGAGTTATTAGGCCTTTGGCGGAAGAAGCAGCTAAAGTTTCAAGATTTGATCATATTGGGGTTGTAGGTACGCAGGCGACCATCGGTTCTAACGCTTACAAAAAAGAACTCAAAACCCAAAATTCCAAGCTTAAGATTTTTCAAAACGCTTGTCCTTTATTAGTGCCGTTAATTGAAGAGGGCTGGCTGGATAAAACCGAAACCAGAATGATTTTAAAAAAATATTTACGGCCGTTAAAAGATTCGCAGATAGATACTTTAATTTTGGGCTGCACTCATTATCCTTTACTAATGAAAGAATTTAAAAGAATTGCGGGAAAGCGAGTACAAGTTTTGGATGCGCCTAAAATTGTAGCTATCAAGCTAGTTGATTATTTAAGCAGACATCCGGAAATAGAAAGTAAAATCAAAAAAGGCGGTCAAACAAGATATTTGACCACCAATGGCACGGCTAAATTTGATTTATTAGGCAGTAAATTTTTGGGTTCTCAAGTTAAAAGTGAGAAGGTTGAGTTGTAAATTTGACAAATTTAGAGAATTCAGTAAAATAACAATAATTTAATAAACAGGGTCAAACAAGGCCTTGTTTTATTTATTTTATGAACGACTTTCTAATAAAATTTGTTGCGTGGACAAAGTTCAAAATTAGGTTGTATCTTAGAGATGATAGAATTATTTTTTATAAACAAAGAGAAATTTGGTGGGCCAGTTTAGGTATAAACATTGGTCATGAACAAAATGGTAAAAATAATAGGTTTGAAAGGCCAGTTTTAATATTAAAAAAATTTGGAAACAAGACGCTTTGGGTATTACCTTTGACTAGTAAAGAAAAAACAAGTCGGTTTTACCAACAATTAAATAACTTTAATCATAAGTCATGGATTGATTTGTCCCAAATAAGATTGATTAGCAGTAAAAGATTGTTGAGAAAAATAACTCTGATTGCTGATTTTGATTTTAAAAAAATCCAACAACGCGTTAAAGATTTAATATAAACAACAAAAACATCTGCGTGAGATGTCTTTGTTAACGGTCTTTCTTCTCGCGAAGAAAGTCTCGGAGGCCGAAGCCATAGTGTATAATTATAATATCAGTTTAAATTATTATGTCAAGCCCATTAGTTGTTTAATTTCCGAAATGTTTTTTGAGGCGATTTTTTGAGCTTTTTTTGCCCCGTCAGCAAGTATTGCCAAAACTTGCTTTTTATTTTTTTGGAAATATTTTTTGCGTTCTTGGATCGGGGCTAGGTGTTTAATAATCGCCTCGGCTAATTCATTTTTTAATTCTGAATATTTTAAGTTTTTATTATTGTAGGCGTTCTGGAAAAGTTTAAAAGTGGTCATGGGGGCAAATAATTCCAACAAATCAAAAAGATTTTTAACTCCGGCTGACATTTTATCGGTGGCCGGGCCAGTATCCGTAACCGCGCTCATAATTTTTTTTCGGATTACCTCGGGGCTATCGGCTAAGGCGATTAAATTGTTCGGCCCGAGCGATTTGCTCATCTTTTTTTCGGGATTGGTTAAAGATATTACCCTAGCGGCTTTACTCACAATCGGCTGAATTTCTTCAAAATATTTACCGTATTTATTATTAAATTTTCGGGCAATGGTATTGGTTAATTCCAAATGTTGCAATTGATCCTGCCCAACCGGCACCACAGCGGTTTTATACAACAACACATCGGCTGCCATTAAAACAGGATAATCGAACAAGCCGGTATTGATGTTTTCTTTATGCTGGCCGGCTTTATCCTTAAACTGCGTCATTCTTTCTAGTTCGGCTATTGGCGTTAAGGTGTTAAACAGCCAACAAAGTTCGGTATGTTGAGGAACGTGTGATTGCACAAACAAAATAGATTTTTTTGGGTCAAGGCCAATGGCCAACAAATCCATGGCCGTGTTTAAAATCGTTTCTTGGAATTTATCCGCTTCATAATCAATAGTAATGGCGTGCAAGTCTACAATACTGTATAAACAGTTGTATTTTGTTTGCAAATCAACCCAGTTTTTTAAAGCGCCCAAATAGTTGCCAATATGGATATCGCCGGTGGGCTGAATGCCTGAAAATAATGTCTTTTTCATAATATATCTATTTTAGCACAGTATGGGCAGATTTCAAATCTGCAATTTTTATCCAAAAATTATAATAATAATCGCCCCGAGCAGCATTAAAATGGCGCCGGGCAAGCGTTTAAGCAGATTTTTTTCTTTAAATAAGAGCGGACCCAATAGAATGGGAATTAAAAACATCGCCCGTTTAAGCGAAATAACGTAATTAACCAAAATAGTGGAGTAGGCGATAAACATCAGCCAGCCGCTGATGATGATAATCAGGCCCAAGCCCAAAAAAATTGGCCAGTATTTTTTTAAACACGTAAGAATTTCTTTTTTAACCAATTCTTTTCTGGCCAGCCAAAATCCTCCTAATAATAACCAGAGTCCGGTAAAAATAAATAGCCAAGATAGATAACCTAATGATGACGATTGCAACAGGCCTAATTTATCCAAAGGTCCGGCAAAACTGTAGAGCAAGGCCACCAGCATCATTAAACGGCTGCCTAACGAAAATCGCCAAATACCCGTGCGCCCTTTATTTTCCGTATAACTTAAAAAAACAGCCCCGATGATAATAGAAATAATACCAATGATAGCCAGAGTTGTTGGAACATTTCCAAAAAACAGCCATTCCACCGGAATGATAAAAATCGGGGTTAAATACAAAAAGGGAAGAGTTAAAGAAAAATCTTCAATGGCGTAGGCCTTAAGAGTTAAATAAATACCCAAGGCCTGAATAGAACCGCTAACGGCGGCCAAAAGAATAGAACTTAAGTTAAGAGTAAATTGATTAAGAGCTAGAGCAGTAAGCAAAGAAAGCAGACCTAAAATAAAATAGGAATTAAGCAAAACGGCTAGGCGCGGCTGGCGTTTGGTTTTAACCAGATATTTTTGAAAAATTTCGGCAAACGAAGCGATAAGCGCTCCCAGCACCGCCGCGCCAATACCGGTAAATAAAATTTGAGTCAGATTCATAAGCCTAATTTTACGAGTAAATCGACTATTTGACAAGGTGGCCAGGTTTTGGTAAAGATAATCTGATTTGTTCGTTGATTTTTCATTTTGGAGGCAGTATGAAAACCCTGTTGATCTGTTTGTTGCTAGTTCAGGGCTTGCATGCCGCTGAACTGGAAAAATATTCCGGCGAATGCTTGGAATACGATCTGGAGTGGAATCCTTTTTGGGGAATAATTACCCCCAAGGCAGGCGAAGCCAGCTTTTCGTTTGATCGGATTAACAATGGTTGGCAAGCTCAATGTGAGGTTCATACCATAGGTTGGGCGCGCAAAAGGTTTGTATACGATAATTATATCGTCACTAACTTTGACAGCGCCGGCACGGTGATGTGGTCAAAATCGTTCTTAACCGATTCAACCTGGGTTGAATGGCAAGTTGATCAAAACCTGCGTCAGGTTTGCTATTGGGAAAACGATACCTTGGTTGATGTTCTGAATTTGGCTGGAAATATGCCTCTCGAAGCCTTGAGCGCTTTCTACCTTTTTCGGAACATGAATCTTGAACTTGGACAATCATCCGAACTGAAGGTTTTTGGCATCGATGATTCCAATCGGGCTCGCATGTCAAAAGCGATTATCCAGGTTAAGGATCAGGTTTTGCTAAAGTGGCATGGCTATAAGTATCTTTGCTGGGTGGTAGAAATCAGGATGAACAAGCAGGATAACTTTATACCCAGCGGACGGGTAACGATCTGGGTCACTTGCAATTCCAATCGGCTGCCTTTAAAAGTCGCCACCGACTTTGTTCACAAAGGCAGAACTTATCCGGTTTTTGGAGTTCTCAAAAAGGACGGACCTTAATTCATTCATAGGCCGTCCTTCTTTTTTTAATTTTATTTAGACCTCGATAATTACCGGCAACACCATGGGCCGGCGTTCGGTTTTTTGGAAAAGGAATTTACCGATTTCGTTGCGGATTTTATCTTTAATGTAAGTATCATTGGTGGAACTGGCCGGATTGTAATCTTTTAGCAAGGCCTTAACTTTTTTACGAGTATCTTCAACCAGCTTTTTATTTTCTTTCATGTAAATAAACCCGCGGGAAATAAGATCCGGGTTTTGCACCAGTTCGCCGGTTTTGGTTCTAATAGTAGCAATCACCACAATCATGCCGTCTTCGGCCATCATCTGCCTATCGCGCAGCACAATGTTGGAAACATCACCCACACCCAGGCCGTCTACAAAAACGTAATCGGTAGGTATTTTTTGATCGGTTAAAACTCCGCCGTGTTTGGTAAATTCAAGCACCTGGCCGTTATCGGCTACAAAAATATTTTTGGGATCAACCCCTGCGGCCTCGGCATTTTTGGCGTTTAAGCGCAAAAACGAATGGTGGCCTTCGATCGGCACAAAATATTTGGGTTTAACCAAAGAAATGAAAAATTTCAAATCTTCGGCTTTGGCGTGTCCGCCGGCATGAACGTCCATCATTTGGTAATGGATCACTTCGGCGCCTTGGCGGTAAAGCGAATCCTTTAACCGTTGCACGGCCCGCTCGTTGCCGGGAATAACCGAAGAGGAGAAAACAATGGTATCGCCCTGCTCAATCTGCAAGCTTTTATGCTCGCGGTTGGCGATTCTCATCAAAACAGCTCGCTCTTCGCCCTGGGCACCGGTGCAGACGATTAAAATTTTATTGCGGGGATAATTGTTTAAATGCTTTACATCAATAATGGTATCTTTTTTTATTTTTAAATATCCCAGGGCCTTGGCGATTTCCACATTGGTTTTCATGGAATAGCCCTCAATAATCACTTTTTTGCCAAATAATTCAGCAGCCGAAATAATCTGCTGAACCCGGCCCAAAAGTGAGGCAAAAGTGCCCATAACTACCCGGCCGGGAGCGTCTTTAATAATATCGTCCAAGTTGGTTTGAATTTCGGATTCGCTTAACTGGTGGCCGGATTGGGAAGCATTGGTAGAATCGGCCAGCAAAACCAAAACGTTTTCTTGGCCGAGTTTTTTAATTTTATCAATTTCGGTGCCGGTAGCGCCGGTTTCGTTTAAGTCGATTTTAAAGTCGCCGGTATGAACAACTTTGCCCAACGGGGTATCCACCACTAAGCCCATGCTGGTGGGAATATTATGGCTGACGCCGAAAAAGCTGACTTTAAAAACTCCGACTTTGATCACATCATTGGTAGTAACCGCCTGCATGTTAAGGGGAGGGGAATTTTTGTAATCGCCCTGCCTTTTATCAATAATGGCCAAAGTTAAATTGGAGCTGTAAATGGTGGGATTACCCAAAGCATCCATAACGTGGGGAATGGCGCCAATATGGTCGTAGTGAGCATGAGTGATAAAAACGCCTCGGATATTTTTTTCCTTGCCCTTTAAATATCCCATGTTGGGAATAATATAATCAATACCCGGCATATCTTCTTCGGGAAATTGCAGGCCCAAATCAATAATAATAATGTCGTGGCCGTATTCCAAAATGGTCATGTTGCGGCCGACTTCTTCATTTCCGCCCACAATCATTATTTTTAATTTTTCTTCGTTGGTTTGCCCGCCGCGGTTAACAGGCGATAAAGCGGGCAAAGTTGTTTTTTTAAAGGACCTAAAAGAAGAATGCCCTCTTTTAATGTTGCTTTTTGGCAAATTAGGCGCAGTTACAGGCGCGGTTTCTTTTTTAATATCGCCTTTAATTTCGGTCCGATGCGGAGCGGAATGGTAATGGCGGCGGTTGTTAGTTTTTTGCATCATAGTAATCGTGTATCGTATAACATGTATCGTGCAGTTGTTTCTTCACGTAACAGTAAACGAGGTAAGTTAATAATATTTGTTAATTTATAATTTTAATTGTGATAGAATTTTTGCCTTTCGGCTACGCTCAAGGCACCACTCGATTCTTATTAGGAATCGTTGAAGCTTTGAACAAAGTGAAAAGCAGAAACCACGAGTGAGTCGAGCTTAGCTCGACGAATCGAGTGGTGCCGGAGAGAGGACTTGAACCTCCACGGCCTTGCGGCCACTAGAACCTGAATCTAGCGTGTATACCATTTCACCACTCCGGCGCGTCAGAAGTTGCCCTCAACCTTCGTGCCTTCACCTTGCGGTGAGGTCACTCCGGCTTCGGTCAACTTCTTCCTTTACAAAATTCGCCGGTGCGAATTTTGTGGTTTTTATACGAAAATTTTAAGGAAAATAATCCGTGAAATCTTTTTAAAATTCGGGTTATTTTTTCACCCAAGAGAATTCGCGTTTGGTATTTATATACCAGTCGGTAATTTTGCTAAAGCGGTCGGCTGGCACGGAAATTCTTCTGGTAGTTAATCCTTGAATTTTTTCATCAACAGGATAAGTTTGAATGGGGTTGTATAAAAATATGGCCGGCACGTTTTCGGCTAAAATGTCTTGGAATTCCAGATATTTTTTGTTAATCACCACGGGATCATCCAAGCCCCTGGTTTCTTCCAAAATTTTATCAACGCCCGCGTTGGCCCAAACAGCTAAATTGGCGCCCGGGCTGGCGTCTTCGCTGGAATGCCAAAAAGGATAAGGATCGGTTTTAATAATTTGTCCAAACAGTAATGCTTGGTAGCTTCGGGGTTCTATGGTATCGGTTCTGATTCTTTCTTTGCTCACGATATCAATATTGGCGCTAACGCCGATTTCGGCCCAATTTTTTTTGATTATTTCCGCCGCCTTAACGTATTCGTCTTTTTCCACGGTGGTTAAGGTTATTTCCAAAAGCTCATTGCCTTTTTTGCGGATGCCGTTATCGGAAATTTTCCAGCCACTGGCATCCAATAATTTTTTGGCTTGTTCGATGTTTTGCGAATATTTTTTAATGTCCGGATGATAACCGATAAATCCCGGCAAGATCGGCCCGTTGATAATGGTGCCTTTTTGGTCTATGGATTGCTGTAAAATGGTTTGCCGATCAATGGCGTAGGCCAGCGCTTGCCTCACATCTTTGGTTTTTAAGGCCTCTGATTTTTTGGTGTTAAAGAAAACAGCGGTGTATTGGGGTAAGGATAAAGAATAAAATTTCAGGTTTTTATTTTTATTGGCCTTGGCTTGGAATTCTTTAGGCAGTAATCCCAATCCCTCAATATTATTATTGGCTAAAGCGTCGGAAGCGGTTTGGTAATCGCCGTAAAATTTAAAATTAATTTCATTGATAAACGGCAGATCGCCGTAGTATTGGTCGTTTTTAATCAAACTCAAGGTGCGAATATTGCCGTTTTTATCTTTTATCAAAGTTTTAAATTTATACGGGCCTGTGCCAATGGGCCTTTTGTTAAGCTCGGCCAAGCCGGCATTGGAACTGGGTATAGAAAGCCAAGCGTGTTCGGGAATAATGCCGAAAGTTAAGCTATTAATAAAATTGTTAACCGGTTCTTTTAAAATAAAGCGCAAGCTGTAATCGTTGATTTTTTCCACCTGCACGTTGCCCAGGGCGCTTTTAAGCTGTGATTGCCATTCCGGATCCTGAATACTGGTTACGGTAAACAAAACGTCATTGGCGGTTAAGGGCGCGCCATCGTGCCACAAAACATTTTGTTTTAGATTAAAGGTATAGATTTTTTTATCCGGGCTGATCTGGTGCGATTCGGCCAAATCATCCATTAACACGCCTTCATCGTTTATTTTAACCAAACCGCTAAAAATCAACTGGGTCAAATCGCGGTCCACATCGTTATACGAAGCGAGAATCGGATTGATGTACTGGGGCGTGCCTACCAAGCCCTCGGTATAACTGCCGCCGTTTTTAGGAATTACCACAGTGTGGCTGAAATAAAAATTAACGCCCAAGGCAATTAAGCAAACGCCGATAACTCCGCTAAGAGTTTTAATGATGATTTTTTCTTTGGGATTTAAAAATTGCGGCAAGGCCTTTAGCTGGGCCAAAGAAGGAATTTTCCTTTTGTTTAAATTAAAAAGAAGTTTCTGGTCAACTTTAAATGACAGCAGGGGATTATTGGTAATCAGGTTTTTTTTGGCTTGAGGCAAGAATTTTTCCAAGAAGCCCTCTTTAATTAACCTCAAGAGGAGTGAAATTTTTTTCACAATTTTATTTTAACTGGCCAACATCAATAGATTAAACTATTGAATAAAAATGCTGGTTATGGCGCTGGCCAGGAAGATTACGGCTAAGATGATAGTTGTAATAAAGATGATTTTTTCGGCGCCTCTTTTAGTCCGGTAAACCGAGCCTTCGCCCCCAAAAATACCGCCTAGACCTGCTCCGCGCTGTTGCAAAAGAATAAAAATAGCCAGTAAAACAGCGGATATAAGTTGAATAATTGTGATGAATTTTCCCATATTTCAATATAATAACAGATTGCCTAACCTTTGTCAATTATAAATAATAAAAACGCAAAGCTTAACTTGACTTTTAAGCCAAATTCTATAGAATTAGTTTGAATTAAACCGTACAAATTGGAGGAAAAGAAATGGGCAAAGCCCAAAAGTATGCCATTGCCAATCTGTCTATGGCCTTTGCCTCGGGCATTTGGCTGGCAATTTTCATCGTCTACCTGATTTGGATCGGTCAAGAGATTGACCCAGCCGTTCGATGGAATGCTCCCATGAGCATGATTGGCGGCACTTTGATCCTAATTGGGATCTTGCTCGGCGCTTGGTTGGGGGCATTGGCAGGTAAATCCGCCGACGATGCATCTTTCTATCAGAAAGATTTTCAGTCATTTGTAATTGTTTATGTGATTTCTTTGATCGGCTTGATTCCTCTTCTGGCTCTTCAGCAGACGGCATTGGTCGGAATAGCGTTAACTCTACAGTTAATGATGTTCACGGCCTTTCTTATCAAGGGTCTGCGGTTGCTGTTTGTGATCAAGGAAAACAACGGATGTTCCTGCACACTCAAATCCGTAGGACCGTAATCAGGTCCACCCCAAGTCCTTCTTTACAGAGGGACTTTTTTTATTCCAGATATTTTTTGGAGTGAAGTTTTCTATAATAAGTAATAGCAAATCTATGCGCCTCATCCCTAATTCTTTGTAACAACTGCAAACCAGAGGAAAATTTTGGCAGTTTGATCGGTATGGCTTCGTTGGGCAAATAAATTTCTTCTTCACGTTTGGCTAAAGAAACAATCGGCAGTTTAAAACCGGCTTTTTTAAGTTCACGTACAGCGGCATTAAGTTGGGTTGGCCCGCCATCAATTAAAATCAAATCAGGTTTTGGCCAATCATTATGTAATCTTCTTTTAATAACTTCGGCAATCATGGCCGGATCATTGGCGCCAATTACGGTTTTGATTTTAAAGCGGCGATAGCTAGAATTATCTGGTTCGCCATTGGTTAGCACCACCATGGAACCAACTGCCATTTGGCCACCGATGTTGGAAATGTCGTAGCATTCAATCCGCAAAGGGGTTTTGGGCAGTTTTAAAACTTTTTGTAGTTCTTTAAGGCCCAAATATTTTTTTTTAACTTTAGCGAGGTAACCCTCGTCCACTTCATTATTTTTAATCACTCGCTGTTTTTGATTGACGATTTCCAAATATTTTAATTGATCCCTAATTAAACCCGCGCGTTCAAAGTTTTTTTTCTTGGCTTGCGTGGCCATATTTTTTTGCAAAGCAATTTTGAATTCTGCATTTTTGCCTGCCAAAAATTTTTTAATCAAACCAATGTTTTTTTGCCATTCCTTTTTATCTGTTAGGGGTTGGTTTAAGTACCGGCCCAAGTGCAAACGGCTGGTGGTATTTTTAGCCAAATTAATCATTGGTCCGGATTCGGTATAGTAGGGGAAAATTCTTTTTAGCATTCTTAAAGTTTGCCGGATGGCTAAGGCCGAAGTATATGGTCCAAAAAATCGCCCTTGATTATCTTTTTTGGTTGTTTGATGATTTTCTTTTTTTCTAGTTAAAATCACTTGAGGAAAATCGGTTTTGGTAATCTGAGCGTACAGCCAACTTTTATCATCCTTCAAATCCACATTGTACGGCGGTTGGAATTTTTTGATTAAACTGCGTTCCAAGAGCAGGGCTTCGGTTTCATTATTTACTAAAGTGTATTCTACCTTGTTTATTTTTTGAACCATCTGCTGTTTAGCGGGCGAGAGTTCGGTTGTTTTAACAAAATATGATTTAACTCTATTTTTTAAATTTTTGGCTTTGCCAATATACAAAAGACGACCAGTTTTATCCAAAAAACGGTAAATACCCGGTTTTGTTGGCAAGTTGTTGAGTTTTAATAAAGTTGGCATATAAATGAATCCAAAAGTGGATAAAAATGGCTTAAATTAGCCCATTTTTAGTATAATGATTGACATAATTTAATATATATGCTATGATGGAAGGTCAATTTCGTTGACAAAAATTCAGCAATACAGCAAACCAGCAAGCAAGGGAGGCAGAAATGCCCAGCAAGGATCCAGTTCGAAAAGAAGTGGCAAAACGGTCTGCCGTTTATACTAAGGTGCCCGGTACCATCCTCATCAAGATCTATGGATTAGATCTTATTCCCGGTTTTCCGGAAATGGTGAGAGATGGTGCTCAGATCGAAGCAACTCACGCAGATGAGGCAAGAGCCCGTAACCTTGCCACCCACGTCTATCGGTCAAACAAGAACGATACAGGCCTGCGGATCATCAATCAGCAGAAGGGAGTTCGCTTCTACGAATTTTTGGGGCAACTCGCCGGTAAGGGTTGGGTAATAACTGGTTTCCACTATTATTGGGATAAGGGGAAATTCCCTGTCCATGTAGTGGAATATCGCATCAGTAACGTCTCGGTCGAAGTGCCGCCTGCAGTATGGGGTGTTCTGAGAAACTGCCAATTCGAGGTCACGGTGTGGGCTAATCTGAAATACCGAAAGACCGACGAACAGGAAAAAACCGGCAAACAGTACAGGTTGGACACAATCATTCTGGGGTCGCCGCATCGGTCCAACCAGTCGGCTCGACAGCTTTCGTTCGGAGGTAAGAAGGGACGCACCTATTGCCTCGTTGGTTAAACCCTCTCAAGCGGTTTGATCGACAAATCCCGGTAGCAGTGCTGTAGGTCATAACCTATAACGCTGCTACCGGTCTTTTTTTATTCAAATTTTAAATATCGGTTTTTTCTGCTTTGGAATACCATTCTTCTTTAAATATTTCTTTTAACTCATTTAAATTTCCTTGATTCATTAAGGCCTTGGCATCTATTTTTTCTCGCGTGACCCATAAAGGAATAGGTAGGCCTTCTTGCAAATTAAACAAATTGGCTAAAAAAGTAGTGGCGTAACAGCCGGGTGGCAAAGAAAAATTAATTATGGCGCCTTGTTTAAAAATCCGATAATCAACATTTTGCGGCTTAACTCTTCCGCTAATGGTTTGTTTTCTAAAACCAATAAATCTAAAAGGCAAAAGATGTTTTTTGTAATCCTTAACATCATCGGCTGTTAAATATTTTTGATAAGGTCGATCATCGTTTTTGTTGCCGTTTAAGGGTAGGGTAAAAATTTCGGTGGTACAGCCGTGGTTTTGGGAAAAATCCGACAAATGCTTGTTAAACAGCCAGCTGGTATAGGCATGAACCCAGATTCTGGTATGGTCGGGCACGGCATTAAGGGCGCCTTGGTAATCTTGAGGATTGGCTAAAAGATAATCAATGATTTTTAATTCAACATTAAAATAATATGGCAGATTTAAAAATAATTTTTTAATCTCGTTTAAATCAGGCCAGGCCTGCTCACCGGATTTTCTTAAGTTATTGGCATAAGGCAAATTAAAATTATTGGTTTGAAATAAAAAGGTGGTAATGGCCTGTTGGTATTGGCCTTTGGCCACTAGCTTGCCCAATAAATGGCCGTTTAATCTAGTGCCGCCAAAACGCTGGGATTGAAAGTAGTTTAAAAAACCATGGGTTTTTAAAATGTTAACACGGGCTTTAAGCCAAGAAGCATCGATTTCCTGTTCCGTCCTTATTGTTATAGTAAAGCAGTTGCCGTGCAAATTTCCGGGGGATAGGGTATTTTGGCCGTAATAAAAATCGGTTAAGCAAATATGGGGAATTTTTACGGCCTTAATTTCTTGGGGGGTAATTTTAAGTCCGGGAAAGGCAATCTGTTGAGCGGTTAAGGCATCAGAATCTTTTAAGCCGGCAAAACCGATTTTGGTTCGGTCAATTTTTAAGGCCTGGGAAATTTTTTCTATGGCATGATGCGTGGGGATGCCTATTTTTATCAAATGTGCGTAAAGAGTAGTATTGTGGGGGCTGTTTTTTTGATCAGGAAAATTATCATTAAATTCATTTATTTTTATTAGTTTATCTTCTTTGGTAATTTCTTCAACCAAAAAATCTTCGGGATAAAGCCGTAAATAGCCCAAGGGCCGGTTTTGGGGCAAATTATCAATGCCAATAATTTTAAAAATTTCCGCTTCCGTGCGCGAACGCTCAATTTTAAAAAGTTCGGGCTGAGTTTGCCTGACTTTGTCTGTTAAAATTTTTTGCTGAACAAACGCTTCTTGCAGATCCATAATGAGTAATGTTACTTATTTTAAGTATCCCGAATTTATGGGGGTTTGTCAATTTTTTATTATTGACAAAATAGTTGTAAAGGTGTAGCTTAAGTGAGTTTCGTGTAACCATTTTCTTTCACAATCAGAGGATACGATGATCGCATTCACTCCGCCAATTCAGGCGGCCTGGAATCTTTTCCAGTCAATAGCCGGCGAGATGCTCACAGTTGAACCGGCAAGGGTCGTTTACGGACAAGGAATCGTTTTTTGCAAGGGCGACTGGAGTCATTGCGATTTTCTTGATGCCAATGGAATCTTCGTGGCCACCGCCCACAAGTTTGGCGTTAACTTGGCAATTTTTGATGCCAACCCAATACTGGATGTGGACGGCTCTTTCGAGGCGTTGTGCTTTGCACTGCGCCTAACCGAAGAAGCACCGGACTGGTTGCTTAAGAGCAGGGCAGCAGATCTTCGTCTTAAAGTGGCCTGGACCATTCCTGTCACTCCAACAGCTTAAAAAGCTCCAACCCTTCCACGGACAGCCCTAACCAGCTGTCCTTTTTTATTAGTCACGGATTACGCAGATTTGACACAGATTTACTCAGATCTTATATCCGTGAAATCCGTCTAAATCTGCGCCATCTTTTTACATAATTGACCTTTTCGCAAAATGGGTGTACAATGGGTGCCAGCTTGTGCCTTAGTTACTAGTACCTAAACTATGTCTGCCAATAAAATCGTTATTAAAGGCGCCAGGGTCCACAACTTAAAAAATATTGATGTGGAAATCCCGCGCGATAAACTGGTAGTTATTACCGGCCTTTCTGGTTCCGGTAAATCTTCGCTTGCTTTTGATACCATTTACGCCGAAGGCCAGCGCCGGTATGTTGAGTCGTTATCCGCTTACGCTCGGCAGTTTTTGGGTTTAATGGATAAGCCGGATGTGGATCAAATTGACGGCTTGTCGCCGGCTATTTCTATTGACCAAAAATCAACTTCCCATAACCCTCGTTCCACCGTTGGTACGATTACCGAAATTTACGATTATTTAAGATTGCTTTATGCCCGAGCCGGGCATCCTCACTGCCCTAATTGCGGGCAAGAAATTTCTACCCAAACCATTGGCGCTATTGCCGAGAAAATTTTAAATTTGCCCGCCAATACCGAGGTCTGGCTGATTGCCCCGGTAATTAAAGATAAGAAGGGCGAGCACAAGCATGTTTTTAATGAATTCAAAAAAGCCGGCTATGCCCGCGTGCGCATTAACAATCAGATGTATTCATTGGTTGAAGCCATGGATTTGGATTTGGATAAACAAAAAAAACATACCATTGAAGTGGTGGTGGATCGTTTAACCGTTTCCAAGGACGATAAAAAGCGATTAATTGATTCATTGGAAATCGTGGCTGATTTGGGCGACGGGGTAGTGATTGTTCATTTGCCCGAACACTCCAAGGATTTGGTTTACAGCCAACATCTTTCGTGCCCTAAGTGCGGTCTTAATTTGCCAAAGATTGAACCTAGAAATTTTTCTTTCAATTCCCCCCATGGCGCCTGTCCGGAATGTTCGGGTCTGGGCACCAAGCTGGAAGTTGACCCTGATTTGGTTATTCCCAATAAAAAATTATCTTTGGCCGAAGGCGCTATTAGGCCGTGGTCCAGAACCGCTTCCAACCAATCGTGGTATTTTAAAATGCTGGAAAACGTGGCCAAAGCCCATAAATTTTCCACCCGCGTGCCGGTTAATAAGCTAACCAAAAAACAGTTGGAAATTGTTTTGGAAGGCACCGGTGATCGCAAGTACAACATGAATTTTAATACCGAAAAGTTTAGTGGTGATTTTAACAGCACTTACGAAGGCGTGATGCCTAATTTGGCCCGCAGGTACCGTGAAACCGAATCGGAATATATTAGAAGCGAAATTGAGCGCTATATGAGGGTTTACCAATGCCCGTTGTGCCATGGCAGGCGTTTGCGGCCGGAAGTGTTAAGCGTAACGGTCGGCGAAAAAAGCATTTTTGAGCTGACCAATATGACCATTACCCAGGCCAGTTATTATTTTGATCGGATAAATAATCCCAAGCATAAAGAAAGCATCAAATTTAATGCCCGTGAGACAAAAATTGCCGAACCGATTTTAAAAGAAATAAAATCCCGTTTGACTTTTTTGGAAGATGTTGGTTTATCGTATTTAACTTTGGATCGCCCGGCCACCACTTTATCGGGCGGCGAATCTCAGCGCATCCGTTTGGCCACTCAAATTGGCTCATCGCTGGTTGGGGTGTTGTATATTTTGGATGAACCATCCATTGGTTTGCACCAGCGTGATAATGATAAATTAATTAAGACCTTAAAAATTTTGCGTGATTTGGGTAATACCATAATCGTGGTGGAGCATGATGAAGATACGATTTTAGCTGCCGATTACGTGGTGGATATCGGGCCCGGTGCCGGCGAAAACGGCGGCAAGGTTGTGGCTGTAGGTACGCCCGAGCAAATCAAAAAAAACAAGCAGTCATTAACCGGCCGGTATTTAACGGGTGATATGCAGATTGAAATTCCCAAAAAACACCACAAAGGCAATGGCAAGCATTTGGAAATTATCGGCGCTTCTGAATTCAATTTAAAAAACATCAACGTTAAAATTCCGCTCGGCCAGTTTGTTTGTATTACCGGTGTTTCGGGTAGCGGCAAATCCACCTTAATGACCGAAATTTTAGCCAAGGCCTTGGGGCAGTATTTTTACCGCGCCAAGGATTTGCCGGGCAAACATAAAGAAATCAAGGGCCTGGAAAATTTGGATAAAGTTATTGATATTGATCAATCGCCGATCGGCCGAACTCCCAGATCCAACCCCGCCACTTACACCGGCGTGTTTACTTATATTAGGGATTTGTTTACCGAACTGCCTGAAGCCAAAATCCGCGGTTACAAAGCCGGCAGGTTTAGCTTTAACGTAGAAGGCGGGCGTTGCGAGGCCTGTGAAGGCGATGGCATGGTGCGAATTGAAATGAACTTTTTGCCCGATGTGTATATTGAATGCGATGAATGCCATGGCAAAAGATACAATCAGCAAACCATGGAAGTTCATTACAAAGGCAAAAATATTGCCGACGTGCTAGCCATGACCGTGGAAGAAGGTATGAGGTTTTTTACCAACGTGCCCAATATTTACCAAAAATTAAAAACATTGTTTGAAGTTGGTTTGGGTTATTTAAAATTAGGCCAATCCGCCACCACTTTATCCGGTGGTGAAGCCCAAAGAGTAAAGCTCGCTACCGAACTGGCGCGCCGTTCTACCGGCCGGACTTTGTATATTTTGGATGAGCCAACAACCGGTTTGCATTTTGACGATATCAATCGCTTGTTACAAGTATTAAACCGCTTGGTTGATAAAGGCAATACGGTTTTGATTATTGAACATCAGCTGGATGTTATCAAATGCGCCGATTGGGTGATAGATCTTGGGCCCGAGGGCGGGGATAAGGGGGGTTACATTGTGGCTCAAGGCACGCCCAAGGATTTAATCAAGGTTAAAGAGAGTTACACCGGTCAGTATCTTAAAAAGGTCTTTAAATAACCCGCCGATTCGGCGGGTTTTTTGTTTGGCTGATTTTTGTGTTAAAATAGCCGTATGTCCGAATTACAAAAATCAATCATCAAAACCCTTGTATATTTTGATATTTTTGATTATCCCTTAACTGTGATGGAAATTTATAAATGGTTGTATTTGCCAGCAGGTTCGGCAGGGCAAACTTACTCTTTAAGCGAAATTCAAACCGCACTATTAAGTTTGAACGATAACATAGCCACCAAAGACGGATTTTATTTTTTATCCGGACGTCAAGAATTAATTGCCAAAAGATTGTTTAAATACGGCTTGGCGGAGAATAAGTTTAAGCGGGCCATAAAATTTATAAAAATTTTGCGATTTATTCCTTTTATCAAAATGATCGCCGTTTGCAATTCTTTGGCTTACAGCAATTCCAATCAAACCGGCGATATTGATTTATTTATTATTACCCAAAATAACCGCTTGTGGCTAACTCGATTGTTAACGGTCGGTTTTTTAAAAATTTTGGGTGTTCGCCCCAAAGCAATTAGCAAGCAAGATACTATAGACGCTAATTTCTTTTTATCAGAAGACAGTTTAAGCATAGAAAATTTAAAAATTTCCCCTAATGATATTTATCTGGCGTACTGGATTGAACAGTTGGTGCCGATTTATAATCAAAATAAAGCTTATCAAAAATTTCAAACAGCCAATGATTGGATTAAAAAATCATTGCCCAACAGTTTTGGCTACAATGTTCATGATCGTAGGCAAGTTAAGATAAATTGGCTGGTTAATGTTGGCCAGCTTTTATTATCCGCGCTTTTGAGTTATAATTTTTTGGAAGAAAGGGCCAAAAAAATCCAGTTAAAAATCATGCCAACTGATTTAAAAAAGATGCTAAATATCGATACGCGGGTAATGGCAGGGCAAAATGTTTTAAAATTCCATCGAGAGGATAGAAGAGAGGAATATCAGTATAGGTTTGATAAAACAATTCAGTCTTTAATTAGTTGATCATTTGATTTTTGAAAAATTAAGTTTGTTGAACATCCGGTAAATCGTTATCAGTCTTACGTAGGAGGGATGATGTGGTGCTTTTTAAAAAAGCATTGTGCTGCGATATGCTTTGGTCTATTGGTTTTAGCTATATGGCTACCCATGTTGCTATCACTATGGACAAAAGGCACACTATCCAGCGTGTCGCTTGGTGTTTCTGAAACTTTCTTCAAAGTTTGGTTCTTATCCAGTCTCTTCTTTACGTCATTTGGTGCTTTGGGAGGAGTCTGGAAGTTCCAAAATTGGGTGGATGGTCTCGGTAAGGCCAAGAAGGTTTAACAACCAGTTGCATAACAATAGGGGATCTGATGAAACAAGTAATCAGATCCCCTACAAACTTAATTTTTTAAAATGAAATATTTAAATAACATTATTAATTGGGGCTTGTGTTTATTGGTTTTTTTATTGCCTTGGCAAACCAGGTGGATTTATCATGATAACTTGGTTAGGAATTTTGCGGTTGAATACGGGCGGTACAGTTTGTATGGTACCGAAATTTTGTTAATCTTCCTGTTGATTTTGGGCTTAATCAAGCGATTGTGTTGTCATCGCGAGCCGAGCAAAGCAAGACGTGGCGATCCTATTGTAATAACCATACTAGCTATCATAGCGTTTGCCGGACTATCAATCATCTGGTCTGTTGATAAAACCTTTGCCGCATATTCTTTATTAAAACTAATTGAAGGCGTTGGCTTGTTTTGGTTGGTTGCTTATAGTGTGTCGTCCGCTGCTCTGCCAACTCTTAAAAACTGGCTGATCGCCTCGGGTTTGGTTCAGGGTTTGTTTGCCATTTACCAATTTTTTACCCAATCCACCTTTGCCTTCAAATGGCTGGGCTTATCATTTATAGAAGCTCAAAATCCAGGTGCCTCGGTGGTGCAATTTGCCGATGAACGCTGGTTAAGGGCTTACGGTTCTTTGCCTCATCCTAATATTTTAGGCGGATTTTTAGTTATTATTTTGCTGTTGATTGTAATTTCGCTTTGGCAAATAAGAAAAAGGATTATTGTTGAAGAAAATTTTTCCAGAAGTTTGCTTTATCTTAATCTTTTTTATTGGCTTTCGGCTAGCGTAATATTTTTTGCTTTGATTTTAACTTTTTCCCGAGGGGCCTGGCTGGGTTTAGCAATTGGATTTATTTATCTGGCTGTTTACGCTTTTGTAAAAAAGTTAAAACAAGAAAAAATCGTTTGCCTTAAATTAGCTATTGTTTTTACGGCACTTTGGGGGGTATTTTTAATGGCCTTTCCTTATCAATTATTAACCACCCGTTTAAACACTGTCGAACGTTTGGAAAAATATTCCATTACTCAACGCTTAAGTTTACTTGCTCAAGCCAAAGGAATTTATAAAAATCATCCTGTTTTAGGAGTTGGTTTGGGTAATTATATGAAAGAGCTGCAAATAATAGAGCCAGATAAATTCGGTTTGTTTTACGAGCCGGTTCATAGTTGGTATTGGCTGGCGTTAACCGAACTGGGAGTATTGGGTTTTTTATTGTTTGCTTTTTTGCTCATCAATCTTTGGCGCAAAACAGATGTTATAAGTCGTGCGCTGATAATTTCAATGGGAGTTATGGGCTTATTTGATCATTATCTTTGGACTTTATCTTTTGGCCTTATGTTATGGTGGCTGGTGTGGGGATTGGCAATAAAGGATGGGAATAATGAATAAGGAATGAGGGTCAGTTTAGTATTGACAAAAAACTTTTAAGCGATTAAGATGTAAATATTATCAGGGTCATACTTTCGCTATATTAAGAGCGGAAGTTAATGATCCTGTTTTTATTTATGGAAAATTTAAAGAATAATTTTGCCTATATTGACGGCAATAATCTGCATCAAGGGGTTAAAGATCTTGGTTGGATTATTGATTATTTTCGCTTGCGCCGTTGGCTGACTGAAAAATACGGCGTCGTTAAGGCTTATATTTTTTTGGGGTACATGCAGGCCAATCAGCGTCTGTATCAAAAACTAAGGCGCGCCGGCTTTATTTTGATTTTTAAATCCTTAAGCTATCAAGCCAACGGCAAAGCCAAAGGTAATTGCGACGCGGAATTGGTTTTAAACGCTGTGATTGATTTTTATGAATATCAATATGATCAAGCCATTTTAGTGTCGGGCGACGGCGATTTTGCTTGTTTAGCATCATTTCTTTTAAACAGGAAAGTTCTTGGGAAGATTATCGCGCCCAATAGAAAGCAGTGTTCTTATCTTATAAGAAAGATTTATACTAAAAGTATTTATGATCGTCCGATTTTTCTTGATGATTTTAGATTCAGATTGGCCGTAAAAGAAAAAACGCCTGATACGGACGGAACCGTATAAGGAGTTTTTTCATAGTAACAATATTATATTACCACCTTGATTTTATTTGTAAATATTGACATAATCCATAAAATATGGTATCATAATGTATTAAATAATAGTTCTTTAAATTTTACCTAATATTAGCCATGGTTTTTAGTTTATTTATTAAAATAGGTTGAAAACCGTGGCTAAACAGTTGCGGAGAATAGGTCGCCAGTAATAATGGCGTGTCTGTAGAAACGGTCAAAATAAAAGGAAAGAAAATGACCGAACAACAGATTCCAAAATTCCTTGGTGTAATTATTGAACATCAGGCTGAGTTCAAAGAATGGTCTACTAATGATGCCCAATGGGCCATTCAAAATGCCAGGGAGGCGATTGCCTTGTGGACACAGGCGATTGCCAATCGGACGGCGGGGCAGGTAGTGGTAAAGGTTGACTGGTCTCTATCTTTGGAAGATGCCATCAAGGCCGGTGGCTACGGCAGCCAATGTATTGCCATAGGAGCCAAACTTCCGCCAAGCAGCTCGTCTGGTATTCAGTGGGTCGAGGTCGGACTGAATAAGCGTGAAAGTATCACAACCAATCAGGAGTGGCTGGATTACCTAAAAGGATTAGACGAGTCATTCATCCATCCGTTGGTTTTACTGGCGATCGGGGCAAAATTCTCCAACATGAAACGTCAGGCGCCGATGTTCACGATTTGGATTGATGACGGCCAACTTTGGTATCTCTATCTTAATCAGGACACCAAAGGGTGGCGAGTGGTAATGGGGCGTTATCTTGGTAGCGGTTGGGGTGGCCATTGTCTTGCCGCTTCCACTCGCAAGTAGGATTTTGGGAAATTTGGAATTTAGGATTCCGTTCAGTTGGAATCTAGAATTTTAAATCCTTAGATTCTTGTTTTTAACCGCTGAGCTGAAAATGTGTTCAATACACCTCTATTCAGTTCAGCGGTTTTCTTTCTATTGAATAGTATTTTTAAAAATGGCTGGGTTTACTATTTGAATCAATTTGCCTAGACGCAAGGCTGCAGAGCTTGACATCCTTTTTTTATTAGCGACGTAGAGCGAGCGCAGCTTGAAAGCTTAGCTTTCAAGCTGACGAGCCGAGGAGCTAATATAAGTTTAGTATTAAAAATATGATATCTAGTAGTATGATCAATATTTTGTTTACCTTATGTCTTGACATATTGTTTATATTTGATAGAATAGAGACATCAATGTTAGCACTCACGTAAATAGAGTGCTAAAACGTAAAATAATAAAACTAACCTGATTACAGCCATTAACAATGCTGTAGGGGCGCGATATTATCGCGCCCACGGTTAAATAATTATTAATTAATTTAAAGAAATATATGAAGTTAAAACCACTAGGCGATAATATAGTCGTCAAAGGCATTTCTAAAGAAGAAACAACCAAATCCGGCATTATTTTGCCCGAAACCATAGATAAAGAAAAACCGGAACAGGGCGAGGTTGTGGCTGTTGGGCCTGGCAAAATTTTGGATAACGGCAACCGCGCGAGCATGGAAGTTAAAGTTGGCGATAAAATAATTTTTAAAAAATATTCTCCCGATGATTTTAAAATCGACGGGCAGGAAGTTTTAATTTTATCCCAATCCGACGTGATTGCGATTTTAGAATAATCATTAATCATTATTTAAAAATATGTCTAAACAAATTTTATTCAACGAAGATGCCCGTCAGCGCGCCAAGCGCGGGGTAGATAAGCTGGCTGATGCCGTTAAAGTAACCTTGGGGCCCAAAGGCCGCAATGTGGTTTTGGATAAAGGTTACGGCTCGCCGGTAATTACCAAAGACGGCGTAACCGTCGCCAAGGAAATTGAACTGGAAGATAAGTTTGAAAACGTAGGCGCCGAAATTGTTAAAGAAGTGGCCTCCAGAACCAATGATGTTTCGGGCGATGGCACCACCACCGCCACTGTTTTGGCTCAAGCCATAATTGCCGAGGGTTTAAAAAACGTTACCGCCGGCTCCAACCCCTTGGGCATAAAGCGCGGAATTGAAAAAGGTGTGGAAGCGGTGGTTAATGAATTAAAGAAAATTTCCAAGCCAGTTTCTTCACAGGAAGAAGTGGCTCAAGTGGCGGCCATTAGTGCTAACGATATGGAAATCGGCAAGGTAATTGCCGAGGCCATGGAATCGGTGGGCAAAGATGGCGTGATTACGGTTGAGGAATCTCAAAGTTTCGGCATTCAAAAAGAAGTAGTGGAAGGCATGCAATTTGATAAGGGCTACATTTCACATTACATGGTAACCAATGCCGAGCGCATGGAAGCTGAATATGAAGACGCCCAGATTTTAATTACTGATCAAAAAATTTCTTCCATCCAATCGATTTTGCCTCTATTAGAAAAGTTAGCTCAAAGCGGTCGCAAGGATTTGGTAATTATTGCCGACGATGTAGATGGCGAGGCCTTAGCCACCCTGGTGGTAAATAAATTAAGAGGCACTTTTAACGCACTGGCTATTAAAGCCCCGGGTTTTGGCGATAGGCGTAAAGAAATGCTGGCTGATTTGGCTGTTTTAACCGGCGGTCGGGTGATTTCGGAAGAAGTTGGGTTAAAGCTAGAAACAACTGAATTAGAATCCCTTGGCCAGGCCCGCAAAATTAAGGCCACCAAGGAAAATACTACAATTATTGAAGGCAAGGGCGAGGCCAAAGAAGTTAAAGATAGAGTAGCCCAAATTAGAAAGCAATTGGATCAAGCCGAAAATGATTTTGATAAAGAGAAATTACAAGAACGCTTGGCTAAACTTTCGGGAGGAGTGGCCGTGATTAAAGTCGGCGCGGCTACCGAAGTGGAAATGAAAGAAAAAAAGCATCGCGTAGAAGACGCCCTAGCCGCTACTAAAGCCGCTGTGGAAGAGGGTATTGTGGTTGGCGGAGGCGTGGCTTTGTTAAGAGCTTTACATGTTTTAGATGACTTAAAAGCCGAAGGCGAAGAAAAAATTGGATTGGATATTTTAAGGCGCGCTTTGGAAGCTCCCATCAGGCAAATTGCCCAAAACGCCGGTAAAGACGGTTCGGTAGTGGCCGAAACTGTAAAAAACCATGAAGGCAACTGGGGTTATAACGCGGCCGATGACAAATATGAAGATTTGGTTAAAGCCGGTATTGTAGACCCAACCAAGGTAGCCAGAACGGCTTTGCAAAATGCCGCTTCGGCTGCTGCCATGTTTTTAACCACCGAAGCCATAATTACCGATAAGCCGGAAAAGAAAGAACAGGGTCCAAATATGGGCATGCCCGGAGGTATGGGCATGGGCGGTATGGACATGGGTTATTAATCACGGATTACACAGATTTTTAGAGATTCCACGGATGGCATTATCCGTGGAATTTTTTTTAATCCGTGTCATCAGTTGTGTTTGAAAAAAACCTATATTTTTGTTATAGTATAGGGGATGGATCAACCAACCCACAAAAGAGAAATCAAATATTCTTCGGATGACGGCCACCCCTGGGAAGCTGATAGCCATGCGCCTCTTCAGCCAAACACGCCCGCTGTTGCCAAGGGTGGGGCGAATAATTGGGGCGAGTTTGTTTACAGCCGAAGCTTGGCTTGGTACAAGGAAGTGGCGGCTTGGCCGATGTTCATTTTATTATTATTGGAAATCGCTTTAAGGGTTATTCAAACAAAATATTTTCCTTTAGCGGAACCGTTGCTTTTTAATCAACTGATTAATATTACCCGGGTCATAATTTTTGCTTATTTGTCATATTCGGCCTTAAAAAATTATTCTGCCACCAAACAGCAAACTTTGGTTGCATCTGTTTTGGGCGGTTTGGTTGCCGGAGTGATTTTGGCGGTTTTTCAATTGATTTGGTATTTTGAACTTTGGGCATTTTTTAATTTAATCGGCCAGCCATTGTTGCTGGCGGCCGAGGGTTTAATGATCAGTTGGTTTTTTACTGCTTTGTTTTTTAGAAAAATTATAAAATAAATTTAATTATATGCCGAATAATCAAATATCCCCCGACAGAGATATCGAGGACAATAAAATTTTAGCCGCTATCGGTTATGTTTGGATTTTATGCTTGGTGCCCTTATTCCTCAAAAGGAATTCTCAGTTTACCCAGTTTCATGCCAAACAGGGTTTAATGCTGTTTGTAGCCGAAGTGGTTGGTTGGCTGATTTTTTGGATTCCTTTGATTGGTTGGTTTTTATGGTTGTTGGTAATTATTATGGCCGTGATGGGTATAATGAGCGCTCTGCAGGGCCGTTACTGGGAAATGCCGGTTTTAGGCAAATACGCCCGGAGAATTAATTTATAGACATGTATCACAAAACATGTAGCAGGTCACAATTTGTTATGCTATATGATGCGTGCTACATGTTACATGATTTATGAAACGAACAAAAATCGTCGCTACTATCGGACCGGCTTGCGACAGCCCTAAAATTTTAACTCAAATGATTAAGGCGGGCATGAATGTCGCCCGTTTTAATTTTTCCCACGGCACCCAAGCCAGCAATAAAAAAGCGGTGGATGCCTTGCGAGCAGTAGCTAAAAAATTACAACAGCCCATTGCCATTATTCAGGATTTGCAGGGCCCGCGGATAAGGGTGGGAGAAATAAATAAAAAAGGCGTGGAATTGTTTAAAAACGAAACCATTACTTTGGTTGAGGATGCCTTAAAGAGCCAAAAAAAAATTAGTGGCAAAGTTTTGCCCATTCAATTTGTTAAGCTTTCTCGAGTGGTTAAAACCAACAGCCAGGTTTTGCTTTTGGACGGTTTGGTGGAACTTAAAGTAACCGAAGTTTTTAACGGTTTTGTTAAAGCCAAAGTTATTAAAGCCGGCACTATTTATTCGTACAAAGGGGTTAACATTCCCGGAGCCAATCTGGGTTTGCCGGTTATTACCAAAAAAGATATTGAAGATTTAAAATTCGGCCTTGGCCTGGGCGTTGATTTTGTGGCGCAATCGTTTGTGGGCTCGGGCGCGGATTTGATCAAATTAAAAAAACTGATTAAAAAATTTCAACCTCGTTCCAAAGTTATGGTTATGGCCAAGGTAGAAAGGGGAGAGGCCGTTAAAAATATTAAATCAATTATTAAAGAAGCCGATGCCGTCATGGTGGCCAGGGGCGATTTGGGCATAGAGCTTTCTCCGGTTAAAGTGCCGATTATCCAAAAAGAAATAGTTAAAATGTGCTTAACCGAAGGTAAGCCCGTAATTGTGGCCACACAAATGCTGGATTCCATGATTAAGTATCCGCGCCCCACCAGAGCCGAAGTATCAGATGTGGCTAACGCGGTAATTGATCATGCCGATGCTGTAATGCTTTCGGGCGAAACAGCTTTTGGCTCATATCCTGTTGAATCGGTAATTATGATGAGCCAAATAATCCAGGAAACCGAGGCCTCCATTTATGATGATATGGCACCCGGTTATTTTGCGGAAAAGCATTTTACCGTAACCAAAGCCATTTCGGAATCGGTTTTTAAACTGGTGCAGGAAGTTAAAGCCAAGGCCATTGTGGCGGCCACCGATTCGGGTTATACCGCCCGCATGATTGCTCGCTTTAGGCCGGAAACGAAAATTATTGTTTTAGTCAATCAAGATGAGGTTTGGCGCCAATTGGCTTTATCGTGGGGCATTTATCCCAGCCAAATGCCGGTTTGCCGCACTATGGATGAGCTGATTGATAAATCCGTCAAATTGGTTAAACAGCAAAAACTGGTTAAAAAAGGCGACCAAATTGTGATTGTCACGGGCCAGCCGGTAGCCAGATCGCATAATATGAATCTGGTTAAAGTTCAAACAATTTAAATTTACGGGTATACTTGACAAAGTATCGGTTTTACAGTACACTTGCAGGGTGCTTTTTTAAATAGATTCAGTTTTTGTGACGCGGGGTAGAGCAGTTGGCAGCTCGGCAGGCCCATAACCTGCAGGTCGCGGGTTCGAGTCCCGCCCCCGCAACCAAAAATTTAAAAAAAGATTAATTAATTTGGCGGCGTAGCTCAGTGGTAGAGCAGCAGACTCATAAGCTGTTGGTCGGTGGTTCAAGTCCACCCGCCGCCACCAAGCTATAGACAAAAATAAATAAATCCATTAGAATCACTTTTGAATAGTGATTTTTTGATTAACGGGCGCCCGTAGCTCAGTGGATAGAGCGCATGGTTGCGGTCCATGAGGTCGCAGGTTCGACTCTTGCCGGGCGCACCAAGTTATTTATTTAAAAATCCCTCAAGCATTTTGTTTGAGGGATTTTTGCTTATTATGTATTAAAGTTAGAGCTTGAATAATTTTCTAAAGGCCTCGGAAGCCGGCTCTTCTTCTTTTTCCAGATTTTCATCCAAATACTGTTTAAGCAAGTCTCGCACTTTAAGGGGATTTTGGTCTTCTAGCGGAATGATAATCCGAGGTTTAAGCAGTGATTTAAATTCAAAATAAAGGTTTTTTATCTGCGGGGGCTTGTAAATAATGTAAAAATCCTTAATCAAATCAAAAGGATAAAAATCATCATCAACTTGAATCCCGTTTTGGGTTATAAAAAAGCTAACTTCATTGGGCTCATGCTTGGTGCGCATTAAAACAATGATGGAACCAATGATAACAATCACGGCAAAAAGGAAATTGACGGTTACTAACGAGTAAATCAATAATAAAATGATGACGACAAAAAACCAAAAATACCAGGCCTTGCCTCGTTCGGGTTTTAGATATTCGGCAAAACTCCAATTTAATAAAACTTTTCCATTTTTTTCAGGCATATCGTTATTATAGGGCAAATTGGGATTATTGACAAATTGCCCAACAACCATTATATTAGACAGGTGCTTTTTAATTTGAAGGCAAATTTTAAGGAGGAGAGGTGGCTGAGTGGCCGAAAGCGGCGGTTTGCTAAACCGTTATATGAGTTTTTAGCTCGTATCCAGGGTTCGAATCCCTGCCTCTCCGCCAGTTAAGGAGGCGTGCCAGAGCGGTTTAATGGGACAGTCTTGAAAACTGTTAGGCCTCTTAAAGGGTCTCAGAGGTTCGAATCCTCTCGCCTCCGCCATTTTAGATTAGTTAGACGCCGGTCATTAAGATGTTTTTAAAACATCTTTTTTGTTTGAGTAATTAAGGTATTTTTGTTATACTGAATTTCCAATCATTAACCAATAAATTATATGAAATATGAACTTCCCAAGTTAAATTACGCTTACAACGCTCTGGAGCCGTATATTGATGCCGTTACCATGGAAATCCATTACACCAAGCATCACCAGGCCTATTGCGATAAGATGAACGGGGTGTTGGAAAAATATCCTAATCTAACCGAGAGTCCGGAAGAATTAATGAAGCAGTTGGATAGTTTAGAAATGGATGAGACGGATAAAAAAGTTTTTAAAAATAATGGTGGCGGTTACATTAACCATGCTTTATTTTGGCAAATAATGGATCCGGCAAATACCAAGGACGAAAAATTGGTTGAAGAAATTATCACCACTTTTGGTTCAGTAGAAGCATTTAAAGAAAAATTTAATGCAACAGCCATGGGCCAGTTTGGTTCTGGTTGGGCCTGGCTGGTTAGAAACACAGACGGTCAGTTGGAAGTTTATGCTACCTCTAATCAAGATTCGCCATTAAGTAAAGGACATGCGCCTATTTTGTGCTTGGATGTTTGGGAACATGCCTATTATCTTAAATATCAAAATCGTCGGGCGGAATACGTAGAAAAATGGTGGCAGGTAGTGAAGATGATTTAAGAAATTTTGTAAATCTCTCGACTTCGCTCGAGGCCTGTTGGAAAAAAGAAGGCGTTCAAGATCAATTGGCGCCTTTTTGTTTTAATCTTTGGCAATAGTTAAGCCCCAAACCTCAAGTGCGCCGTTTTCTTTGAGTATTTTGGCAATTTCTTCCATGGTGGATCCGGTGGTAACCACATCATCAATTAAAATTATAATGCAATTTTGAATTGTTGAAGCATCAAGTATTTGAAAAGCATTGGCAATATTGTTTGTTCTTTGTTTTTTATTTAAGCCAACCTGATGGGGCGTATTTTTAGAGCGGATTACAATATTGGTTAATAGGGGATAGTTAAAACGCTCGGCAAAAATTTTGGCTATTAATTCAGCTTGGTTAAAGCCTCGTTCCAATAGGCGTTTTTTATTCAGAGGCACTGGGATTATTAGCGTATTAGCAATGTGTAGAGACGCACAATTGTGCGTCTGTACTGCTTTATAATTTTCCCAAAATCCGGCCAAAATTTTTGCCAAAGAAATTGCCAGTTCTTGGATAAACCGGAATTTAAAATTATGGATAGTTTTTTGCAATAATTTTTGATGATAATCGGCAGCGTAAATAATACCGTTTAAATGGTTTAACGGATGTTCAAAAGTTGGCGGCTGGTCATAAATTTTAATTTTAGCCAAACAATCAGTGCAAAGATAAGTATCTTCTTCATTACAGCCCAAACATTCTACTGGGAAAATCAGGGCTAAAATAAAATTGAATATTTTTTGAATAACGTTTTTCATATTTGTCATTGTGAGGAAATAAAAACAGGGCCAAATCCTCCGAAGCTTTAGCGGAGGAGGATGACCCTGTTAATAAAATTTTTAAAATTAATTACTTCTCAAAAACAATTTTATCTTTGGCCAGTTTAACCGAAATGGTATCATTGGCTAAAAATTTTCCGCTTAGCATTTCGCCGGCCAGCGGATTTTCTATTAAATCCTGGATTAACCGCCTAATGCCTCTGGCACCTTGGGCAGGAGAATAACCTTTTTCCGCCAGTTTTTTAATAACCGATGATCCCACCTTAAGTTGGAACTTTTGTGTAGACATTCTTTGAGCTAAATCAGCTAACTGTAATTTGGCAATGGATACGGCAGCTTGGGGCGAGAGCGGTTTAAATATAACCACTTTATCAATTCTGTTTAAAAACTCCGGCCTAAAGGTATCTTTTAATCCTTCTTGGATTTTTTCTTCCAGCAAACTGTATTCTTCTTCCAATTTTTCCTGTTCATTTTTATCATCGGCCTTAAAGCCAAGTGAGCTTAAGCGGTTAAATTCTGAAAGGCCGATATTGGAAGTCATGATAATTATGGTATTTTTAAAATTGATTTTTTTACCCACGGCATCGGTTAAGTGACCGTCTTCCAAAATAGAGAGCAGTAAATTAAACACATCAGGATGCGCTTTTTCAATTTCATCAAACAGTACAACGCTATATGGGCGTCTTTTAACGGCATCGGATAATTTGCCTTGTTCTTTGTAGCCAACATAACCGGCCGGGGCGCCAATCAGCTTGGAAATATTAAAGGGTTCGCTAAACTCCGACATATCAATTCTGATAAGCGCGTTTTCATCTTCAAAAATTTCTCGGGCCAGCACTTTGGCGGTTTCGGTTTTGCCAACGCCGGAAGGACCTAAAAAGATAAAAGAGGCAATAGGTTTATTGGGGTTAGCCAAACCTGCTCTGGTGCGCCTGATTGATTCGGCCAGTTCAATAATAGCTCCGTTTTGCCCAATAATGAATTTTTTTAATTTATCTTCAAGATGCATCAGTTTTTGTTTTTCTTCCACAATTAAATCGTTAAGCGGAATTTTGGTAATGCGTGAAAGAACAGCGGCAATATCGGCCCTGGTAATGGTACCTAAAATTTTCTTTTTTTCTTTAAGCGATAATTGCTTGAGATCGTCCAGTTTAATTAAAATATCATCTTCTTGGCGCTTGAATTTTAAGGCCTCATCGAATTTTTCTTCTACAATATTTTTTTCCTTGGCTTTTTGTAAAACGCGCAATTCTTCTTCCAGTTTTTTAATAACTTTAATTAAGCCGTCTTTGGTAGTTTCCACTTTTATTTTAGCGGCGGCTTCGTCTAGCAGATCTATAGCTTTATCGGGCAAAAATTTATCAGGCAAATAGCGGCTGGAAAGTTCCACCGCCGCCGCAATGGCTTCGTCGGAAATTTTTACCTGATGATAGGTTTCATAATTTTTTTTAATACCCTGCAAAATTTCTTTAGTTTCTTCGATACTGGATTCGTTGATGATAATGGGCTGAAAGCGCCTTTCAAAAGCCGGATCGGATTCAATGTGTTTTTTGTATTCATCCAAAGTGGTGGCGCCAATTAAACGCAAATTGCCTCTGGCCAGTTCGGGCTTTAGCAAGTTGGCGGCATCAAGCGAGCCGGCGGAAGAACCCGCGCCTATAAGCGAGTGAACTTCATCAATAAATAAGATGATGTTAGGATCGTTTTTTACTTCGGTAATAATATCTTTAAGGCGAGCTTCAAATTCGCCTCTGTACATGGTGCCGGCTAAGGTAGCGCCCAAATCCAAATTTAAAATCCGCTTGCCAATTAAAACATCTGGCACTTTACCTTGCACGATTCTTTTAGCCAACCCTTCCACAATAGCGGTTTTGCCGGTACCCGGTTCGCCCAGCAAAACAGGATTGTTTTTTGTTCTGCGGGATAAAATTTGAATTAAACGATCTATTTCTGATTCCCGGCCAATGACCGGATCAATGTTGGCGCTTATACTTTCTTCGGTTAAATCAACGGCAAAGGCGGCTAAAGCGGAATCGTTTTTTTGGTTAAAGTTTTCGGTTAACACTTTTTCTAAAGCCGGATCATCGGGCAGTTCGCCGCTGCCATTGGCTAAATCACCAAACTTGGAAGTGCTTTGTAAAATGGTTTTAAGATGGTTTTGTAAACCGCTTAAATTTATCCTTTCATCTTTTAAATAATTCAACAATAATTCATCATCCACCGTAATCAAGCTGTACAGCAAATGTTCGGTGCCGATATATTTGTGAGTGTGTTGGAAAGCGAGTTTAACTGATCTTTCCAAAACTTTTTGCGAAGTGGGCGATAAAGCGGGTAGGGCCTTGGTGGTAGTTTGCGATCTGGTTTGGTGATTATTAAGAATTTGTAAAACAACCCTAACCCGATCGGGCGTGAGTTGATTTTTATATAATATGGAAGCGCCCAGCGAGCCGCGTTCGTTGGATAGGCAATATAAAAGATGCAACGGTTCAATGGTTTGATGATGCAAAGAAGCCGCCACATCTTGGGCTAAAGTTAGCACCCTTTTGTAGTGGCCGGTAAATTTATTGAAAATGTCGGAATCATTATTCATAGGGATTGTATTGTATGATGTTTTGATCTTTTGGTCAATATCACAACAGGCCTTGCTTAAACGGTCATTGCGAGGAGCAAGATCCCTCGGCTATCGCCTCGGGACAGGCTCCGCAATCCCGATGTTTATACCAAGTACAACGAGATTGCCACGCCCCGACGCCTGCGACGGGGCTCGCAATGACTGATGAAGGGCAAGGCCTGTTACATGTTTCTTAATTTGGCAATCCGATCATCCAGTGGCGGATGGGTCGAAAAAAGACCAGTCACTTTTTTACCAACTCCTTCAAAAGGATTGGCAATATACAAATGGGCCGTGGCATGATTGGCTGTTTTGGAGGGTTGATTGGAGTTTTTAATTTTTTCTAAAGCGCGGGCTAAACCTTCGGGGTAGCGAGTTAAAAGAGCGCCCGAGGCATCGGCTAAGTATTCCCGTTTGCGAGAAACGGCCAGTTGAATTAGGGTGGCAAAAACAGGGGAGAGGATGGCTAAAACCAAGCCAACAATCATTAATATGGCTCCCAACTGACCGCTTTCGCGGTTATCTCTGCGGCCGCCAAACAAGAACTGCGTTCGCAAAAAGAAATCAGCCATTAAGGTAACTACCCCAACGCAGATAATCACAATGGTCATAACCCTGATGTCGTAATTTTTAATATGAGAAAGTTCGTGGGCAATAACGCCTTCCAATTCTTCATTTTCCAATTTTTCAATCGCGCCTGCGCTAATCGCAATGGAGGCGGTTTCGGGCTTGCGGCCGCAGGCAAAAGCATTAATGTTTTGATCGGGCAAGATATAAATTTTGGGCGCAACCAACCCGCTTGCCAAACAAAGATTTTCTACCATCCTATAAACATAGGAATTATCTTCTTTATTAATGGCTCTAGCTTTGCTCATGGCTAAAGCGATTTTATCGCCTTTAAAATAGCCCACCAGATTCATAACTACCGCAATAACCATAGCAATGGCTATGCCGCCATAACCAATTCCTTGGCTTTCGCCAAAAACCCAACCCAAAAGCACAATGACTATCATAAAGATAGTCATTAGAACCCAGGTTTTGCGTTTATTAGAAGTGATTTGATTATACATAAAAGCTCATGCGGGCAAGTAAAATTTTTTTGTCCTCGTCTCCCTCCCTCAACTCGCCTTGGACCGAAAAAAATTTTCTTGCCCTTCTTCGCTAATGTTAAAACTTTACTTTAACATTTTCTCTCTCCGTTTCATTTTCTATTTCAAAAAATTCCCGGGCCTTAAAGTTCATCATGTTGGCTAGTAAGTTATTAGGGAAAACCTGAAGTTTGGTGTTAAAGTCGCGCACATTGCCATTGTAAAATCTGCGGGAGGCCTGAATTTTATTTTCGGTATCGGAAAGTTCATCCTGTAATTTGGCAAAATTTTCCGAGGCGCGCAGCTGCGGATAATTTTCCGCTACGGCAAACAATGATTTTAAAGTTGAGGAGAGCATATTTTCAGCCTCGCCTTTGGCTTCGGGGGACTGGGCATTCATAGCCGTGCTCCTGGCTTTAGTTACATTTTCCAACAAGTCCTTTTCGTGGGAGGCGTAGCCCTTAACCGTTTCCAACAAATTGGGGATCAGATCGTATCTTCTTTTTAATTGCACATCAATATCGCTCCAGGCCTCATCGGTCCTATTTTTTAGAGTAATTAAGCCGTTGTAAACCGCAATTAGCCAAAAAACAATAATGGCCGCAACGGCAATGATAATCCAAAGAATATCAGACATATTTTTTTAAGTTATTATTTAATAATTTTAGGAATTTCCGGAAAAGCATTATTAGTCAGGTTGGCGCCTGCTTCTGCACCTGCCGGAATTTGGGGAAGTTGATTATTTTGCTCAAAATTCTGCTTTTGCTGATTTTGCAAAGAAAATTCTTGAATGGCTTTTTTTTGCCCGATTTCCAAACCGCTAAAATAACCAATCAGCCAAATAGCCAGCAAGAGAATTATTAAGCCGATAACTTTAATTAACAGATTTTTTTGGATTGTTGACATAAATAGTTGTTTTTAATTCTAATTTATTATACAATTAAGGTGGTTAAAAGTCAAAACTTAAAATTTAAAGCTTAAAACTTAAAGTTAATAAATTTTAATTTTTAACTTTTAATAAAAACTATGAAAAATCTAACAATAGCGTTATTTTTGGTTCTCTCTCTTTTAATAAATATATCTTTGGCTAACGCCGATGTTTGGCAGGCCCCGCCGGCTAATCCGCCTAATGGCAATACTTCTATGCCCGTGGATGTTAGCGCTTCTAACCAAACAAAAGCAGGGAGTATAAATGTTACAGGCGGTTTAAGTGTTGGTCCGGCTGATCCGGCCGCTAAATTTTTTACTGTAGCTAGTAATGGCGCCTTAACTTTGCAAGCAACTGCAAGTTTTAACTCTTTGGCTACTTTTACTACGGGTGTTGATGTTACCAACGCCGGAACAGCTGTGGCTGTTTATGGCCATGGAGCAGGTGATGGAGTTTTTGGCTTAACTACTGCCGGGGCTATTGGCGGTTATGCCGCTGTTCATGGACAAGCAATTAATGGAGCTTGGGCCGGTTATTTTGTAGGACCGTTTGGTGTAACCGGTAATACCGGTTTAACCGGAAATTTAAATATTAGCGGAGTAATAACCATAGCCGGCGGTACTCCGGCGGCTGGCCAGGTTTTAACTTCCGATGCCAATGGCTTAGCTAGCTGGGAACCACCGGCGGGTGGAGGTACGCCGGGTGGAGCCGATACCCAGGTGCAATTTAACAATGCCGGTTCTTTTAGCGGTGATGCCGGGTTAACTTTCTATCGTAATTGGAATAATACTAATACAACTTTACTTAATATTAGCGCCCCCAATCCTTATAGCGGAGAAGTTCGTATCAATAGATCGCCTGATACGGTATCTGAGGGATTATCTTTATACACGGTGGAAAATATTTCTTGGTTTGCCGGCATTCCTTACAATAGCGGAAATAGTGAATCTGGTTTTAGCATTGGCCAAAGCAAAAATAAATCAAGCGCACAAATATATATTGATCCGGGTGTCGGTGTTGGCATTGGCAAGGATAATCCCAGTGTTAAATTAGATATTAATGGCATGGTTATGGCTGGTTCGGTAGTAAATGTCACAGCAGGCCAGAATTTGTTTTATGGCAATATGACCAATGCTTCGGTCGGCAATTTATTATTATTGCAAAGAAACAGCACTGATAAGTTTAAGGTTGATAGGGAAGGTAATGTTACCCTAGGTGCCGATCAATTCGGTCAACAATCTTATATTAAAGGTTTTTATGTGCCATCTGATTATGATGGTTCCAATGGTTGTACCGACGGTCAGGTGTTAAAACTTTTTGACGATGGAAATAACATTTTTTCTTGGATTTGTGCGGCTGATGATAATGGCGGACTTGCTAATAATGCCGTTACTAACCCTAAAATGGCGGATAATGCGATTGGCTCAGTTGAAATAATTGATGGTTCAATTATGTCAGCTGATATTAATGGTTCAGCCGGCATTACCGGCGCTCAATTAGCCAGTGATTTAAGCATCGGCGGCCATATTTTACTACCCGCAGCTAATACGCCAACCACGCCGGCCTATAGCTTTACAGGTGACACCAATACAGGTATTTATTCCAGTGCTGATGGTAATATTAATTTTGCGGTTAATAACGTCTTACGATCAACAATTAATAGCACCTATATTCTTTCTGTTGGCGATATTATAGCTCAAGGTAGTGATTTTTATGATGATAGCGGTGATGTTCATCTAAACGGTGAAGATAACGTTTATATTAAAATGGATTATAATAATAATGACGCTGATACTAGAAATATTATTTTTGGCAAAAATACCGCTTTAGGCACGGCGCCTGCTGGAGCTAATGAGCTTATGAGGTTAACAGAAACTGGTAATTTGGGTATTAATACCGTTGGTCCAGATAGAAAATTAGATGTTCTTGATGCTTCTAATCCTCAATTACGCCTTACTCAAGCAGACGGAACGGTCTATTCGGATTTTCAAATGGATAGCAATGGAGATTTATTGATTAATGTCGATGGAGCCAGTAATCAATTGATTTTGGATAATGGTGGGAATGTGGGTATTGGCGCTGTTTCTCCAGCGGAAAAATTTGAGGTTAGGGATGATACTGGCGGAACGGCTAGAATACGTATTGCTGATACAGCGCAAAATCCTGAGTTGCAACTAAAATATGGCGCGGGTGCGACAGAGCATTGGGGTATGTATGTTAATCAGGCAGATGATGTTTTAAAATTTTGGCGAGGAGCTGATGTCTTAAGTATAAATTCAAATGGTGACGCTACTACCACCGGTAATCTTACCGTTGGTGGAAATGAAATAAAAAATTCCACTGGCGTTTCTTCAATTCAATTTGAAAACGGCAATGTTATTATCCGCTTAGGGCAATAATTTGCAGCAAGCGAACAAATTATACAGAGTATAAGACAAAATATAATTTATGTTATTACAGAAGTTAAAAATCAACCAGACAAATAAGTTTTATTTTATTTTGTTTTTTTGGGCGATTTTATTGATAGGTGGGGCAATTTTTTTCTGGCCTCAAATTTATAAAAAAAATATTATTCAAACTTTAAGGATTGAAAAAGTATATGGCGCCGATCGAGGTGACGGCATGCCTTCCGGTACGGCCTGTTCGCTTAACCAGCAATGTCCTCAAAATCAACAATGTTATATGATGGAGCCGGTTTTTTGCAATAACAGCGACCAGTGCAGTAATTGCGATTTAGGTTATGGTTTTTGGTGTGGAAATTGGCAAGGTGAACAAGCTTCGGGCTTTTGTTACGCTCAAACTGCCACCTATCCTTATTTTGCAAGTTGCGGTTCCTGCGGATTGGCTCCTGCGGGTGGCGGAAACCCCGAAGATCGAGCTCATGATTGTTTTACCCAAAATCAAAATATCATAGAAAATCCAAGCTATAAATTTGTTATTTATAACCCCGCTGGTGCAGAAAAGGCCTATATTACTGCAGAAGGTTATTTATTTATGACTGGAAATGGTGTTGCGGGAAATGGATCAGTGGAATATGTTGCCGAGTACCTTCCTGAATATATAGAATCACCAACTTGGTACTGTGATTCACCGGCCGGAGTTTTTAGAATTAATGACAGTCAAGGTGTTCCTGTTGCCGCTTTTGTTGCCTGTGACCCCGATGGAGACCTAACGTTGTTTTTATCTCAAAAATTTGATCAAAATAATAATTTTGAAGAATTTGCCCAAGGCGATTATAACGATAACGGCAGCGGCAATTTGGTTATTAAAAACGGCCCTTTAAGCGATTTAACTTCAGCTTGGTTTAGCGCCGACGGGGTTTTGCATTTAAAGGCCTGCTATGCTCATCCTTAAAAAATTAAATTTTTATTTGATCGCAGTAATTTTAGTTTTTGCCGCTTTTTTTATTTGGCAGAATTTTATTTTTGCTGCCGTTACCCCGCCAAGCGTTATTTTATCCGGCGATGACATTTTGCAGGATGGGGGAACCAATGATTCGTACGATGCTTTGTTGGTTTTAGATGCCACGACCGGCCAGGCCAATCCTACGGCTTGGGAATTGGAATATTCCAATGATGCCGGACAAAGCTGGAACGCCATTACTGCCAACTACACCATTATTGCTAATAATCATCGGATTTATTATTGGTCTACTTCCAAAATTTATGCCCCAACTTTATTAATCAGAGTAAGGATGCAAGAAGGGGGAGTGTGGAGCGATTATTGGCAAGGTTCAACAGGCCTTTCGCACCGAGTTACTAATCATGGCGCCCACTATTTTGTGGAAAGTTTTAATGATGCTACTTTTCAAGGAGCAACTACCAGAATTAATTGGGATATTGCCGAGGCCTTAGTGGAATTAGGGCCTAACCCGCCTAACTACCATCCAAACGGCACAGTCCAGTCCACTAATTTATTAAACCGTGTTGGTAATGGTAATGTTTTATCTGTTGCTTTCCAGCCGGTTCAATGGCCTTTTGGCAAAACCTTGGAATATCAAATTTCCAATAACGGCAACGATTGGTACGGCGATACCAGTGGCACGCCTAAACCCAATACTTGGTTTAGTTTTCCTTTACAAATTTTGCCGGATGCAATAACGGTACCTTTTAATGGTCCGGCTGGCACAGGGCTGTATTTTAAAGTTCACATGCAAACCAATCAAACTTCCGTTACTCCGCAATTATTTCAATTGCGTTTTACCTGGCAGGAAAACAGCGCTCCTCAAGCGTGTTTTATTGTTAGCCCGACCCAATCGCTTAACCCCGCTCAAGTTTACAGTTACAACGCCAACTGTTCTTCGGATTATGAAGACAGTTTGGCGAATTTGGATTTTAGATGGGACTGGGAAAATGATGGCGTTTTTGATACGGTTTGGGAAACGGGTTTTGCCGGTTATATTAAAACGCACATTTTTAATTCTACCTCAACCTTTGTTACTCTACTAGAAGTAAGGGATACCAATAATGCTGTTAGTTCATTTACCAACAGCATTAATGAGTTAGGGGTGGATGGCGCTGTTTCCGGCTGGCTGTGGAGCTCCAATTACGGCTGGACTTCGTTAAATTGCGATAACAGTTATTATGGTGATCCCATTAACTATTGTCCGCCAAATTATGGTTGGCAAATGAATCCTGATTATACAATGTCGGGCTGGGCTTGGGATTCCAATTTGGGCTGGGTTTGCTTGGGAGCCACTTGCCAACCCTATGGCTTAACACCGGATGGTTCAATCGCTCAAGCAGTTTATTCGCGAGCTAGCGGCCAAGTAACCGGCTGGGGCAAATATTTAACCTATAATCAAAGCGGATGGTTGCAGCTTAGGGGCAATTGGTGCAATGCCGGATTGCCGGATACGCCTGATTCTTGCGTTCATGTTAATTTAAGCCAAAGATCATTAAAAGGTTATGGCTGGGCCGGCGGTGTGGAGAACGGGGTGTTAATCGGTCCTGGTTGGGCGCAGTTTGAGGGATCATTAAATGTGCCTTGGCTGGAAACAAAATACGGTTCTATTTACAGCCAAAGCCATGTTGGAACCAGCAATACTTCCGCGGCGCCAGCCGGCCGGTTTAATTCCAGTTATTGCATTTTAGCCGGCGGCAATATTGTTAATTTAAATTCCGAAAATCCCTCGTGCTTGCTTTCGGCTTATCGTAATTTGGGTTTTCCTAATATCAGCAATAAATACAAAACCGTTGGCGGTATAATTGATTTTGGCCGAATTTTAAACGGAGGGCAAACAAGTTACCAAAGCCAGGATGTGGATGTTAACTTGCCCAGGAATTTAGCGGGACAAGTTTATTATTTTGGGGGAGCGGGCTTAAACAGTTTTACCATTGATAACCCCATGACTTTTTTTAACGCCCGCAACCTTAATTCATCAGGCGCTGGCACGGTAGTAATTGATGGTGATCTATACATTAACAGCAATTTGTATTATGAAAGCAGTGCTGTTTCGGGGCAAATAGAAAATTTAGCCGCCTTGGCCTGGATTGTTAAGGGTGATGTGATTGTGGCGCCTAATGTGATTAATCTTGTTGGTAATTTTATCGTCTTGGGTAAAAACGGTATTGCTTGCCCCAATGTTTCTTGCGGTAATTTTAAAACCGGCAATGATTCGGCTAATCACGCCCAATTGGTGGTTAATGGAATGGCTATGGCCAAGCAGTTTGTTTTTGAAAGATTTTTTAAAGGAGGCGGCGAGCCGGCTGAAAAAATAATTTATGATGGCCGGATTTTGGTTAATACTCCTCCGGGCTTGAAAGATCTTTCCAAAGGCCTGCCCTTGTGGCGTGAGGCGTACTCCACGTTGCAGATTGAATAAAAAGGTCTTGCCATAAGTCGTCATTGCGAGCCCCGAAGGGGCGTAGCAATCCCGTTGTACTTGGTATAACATCGGGATTGCTTCGTCGCTGGTGCTCCTCGCAATGACGGTACAAGGCAAGGCCTTTTTATTCTTGGTCATTTTATTAATTTTGTGTTATAATAATCGGTAGTTAGCAACCGGATTTTTGTATTTTTGAATTCTTAATCCTCATTTTCAAACTATGCCCCTGTTTTCTTCCAAAGAAAGTTATTTAGGCGTTGATATTGGTACTGCCAGTATTAAAGTAGTGGAATTAATTTCCGCTGGCGGGCGGCCTAAATTACTAACTTACGGCTATGTGGATATTGTCAGTGATATTGTCCATAGCAAATCCGAAGAACACCAGCAGAAAATCGTTAATTCCCTTAAAAATTTAGTTCAAAAATGCCGGGTTAAAACCAATTTTTGCATTGCCGCCCTGCCCACCTTTTCGGTTTTTAATTCCATTATCACTTTGCCGTCCATGTCGGGCAAGGATATGGCTTCGGCCATCAAGTGGGAGGCCAAAAAGTACGTTCCTTTGCCTTTGGAAGAAATGATTTTGGATTGGAAGATAATTAAAGAAAATAACGCGGTCAAGGTTCCACTTATTCCGCTTTCAGCGCCCAAAAAAAAGTTTTCTTTGTTTAATTCTAACAAAACCGACTCTTCGATTAATCCCGCAAAATCAGCCAGCGAAGCAGTTAAAGGCGAAAATTTAAGAGTTTTGGTAACGGCCGCGCCGAAAAATCTAGTTAATCGGTATTTGGGTATTTTTAAGCAAGCCAATTTAAAATTAATCAGTTTGGAAACCGAGGCCTTTGCTTTGGCCAGATCATTAATCGGGGGCGATTCATCAACCGTGATGATCGTGGATATCGGCTCCATTACCACGGATATTTGTATTATAGAAAAAGGCGTACCTGTTTTAAATCGCAGTATAGATGTGGGCGGATTAACCATTACCAAAGCCATTGCCACCAGTTTGAATATTACTTTGGAACGGGCCGAGCAATTTAAGCGTGATTTTGGAGTTAATATCAATCAGGAAGACCAATCAAGGGGGATTAATAAAAATATCGCCACTTCGCTTTCGCCGATTATTAATGAAATCAAATACGTTCTTGATTTATATCAGGGCCAAGAGGGCAGAACCATGGAAAAAATCGTGCTTTCGGGCGGTTCGGCTTTTTTGCCCAATTTGGTTAATTATTTTCAGGATTTGTTCAGCAAGCCAACTATTATTGGCAATCCTTGGGATAAGGTTATTTATCCAGAAGAGCTTAAGCCAGGGCTGGATGAAGTGGGTTCCCGCATGGCCGTGGCCATTGGTTTGGCTATGAGGGATATAAAATAATTTACTAATTATGTCAGATATTAATTTATTGCCCGAAGATTTGCGGTCCGAAGAAGCCAAACAGCTTGATCAAGCTCCCTCTGCTGGCCCGAGCGTGGGTTTTTATTTTCCTCAAACAAATCCTGAATCGATAAAAAAAGAAACACCTGTTCCCATGCCTCAAACAGATGCCATTGGGCCTGCTCCGTTAAAACCGGTTAGAAATCAATTTATCGGTGCCAATTATGGCAGTTTTAATTTGGATGAAGAGGCGAAAAAAGGCCCATTACCCGAAACCAAGAGTTTAAATATTTTTTCTAACAGTTTACCCAAAAAAAATGTTCAGCCAACAGCAGCCAAAGCAGAAGGTTTTTTAAGCAGATTATTTAAAAAAAGCCAGGCCAAAGGCAGGATTATCCAGAATACGGAGCAAAAAAGCGCCAATGGCTTATCATCGGATAAAAATGTTGATGTTAATTTGATTCCCGAGGGTTCTGATTTATTGCCCAGCAAAAAAATTTATAATTTTTTTATTTATTACGCTTTAGCCGGTATTTTGGTTAATGTTTTATTTTTTGTTGGTGTGGTTTTGTACCAACGCCAAGTTACCGTTAAGCAACAGCAATTAACCGCCAAGGTCAGCGCCAGCGAAGTTCGTTATAACCAGTTAAAAGCCAAAGAAGAGGCCTTGAGCAATTGGTACAACAAGGTGCAATCAATCAAGGTTTTATTTAATAATCATATTTATTGGACTAATTTTTTCAGCCGTTTGGAAAGCGTGACTATTCCGGATATTTATTATAAAGACATTAACACGGCGATTGATGGCACGGTTACTTTAAGCGCGGTTTCTACCAGCGGTTACACCGGTGTGGCCAAACAGTATTTGGCTTATCAACGGGCAACTGATTTGATTACCGAATCTAGCATTTCCAATTTAGCCGGCGATACTGCTTCTAATGATGTTAATTTTACGGTTAACTTAAAGGTGGACGGTGAAGTTTATTTTTTAATTCCAACCGCTAGTCAGCAGAAAAATAATCAATAAATAAAATGGAGCAAGGCGAAAAAAAACAAAAACAAGCGGCTGAATTGAATGTTTGGCTAAATAAGAATTTTAAAATTGTCGGCGCAGTTATTTTTGTTATTATTTTGCTTTTAGGTTTGCTTTTATTTATTTATCCCAAATATCAAGCCGTTAGCCAATCAAGCCAAGCTGATGTGCCTTCCCAGCAGGCGGAACTGGCAATTTTGGATAATTACGAATCCAAGGTGGTTGAACTGGAAAAATTAATCAACACTGCCCAAAGCAAGTATGCCGCCGAAGTTAAAATTTTAGAGCAGATCTTGCCCGATGAGCCGAATATTCCCGAGTTGATTGCCCAAACAGACGCGTTGGTCCAACGGAGCGGATTTAAAATAAGCGCTTTATCCTTTACCAATAGCGAACTTGACGAAAAAGAGCTTAGCAAAAAAAGGCCGGCCAAGCCCGATGCCATTGAGCTGGCTTTGCCCCCGCTGGGTAAGAACATTCAAGCAGTTAACATTACTTTAAATGTTGCCGGTGGCGACTATAATGCTTTTAAGATTTTGCTGGATAAAATAGAAAAAAATATCCGGTTGCTGGATATTGTTTCCGTGGGCTTTACCAGCGGTAATGGTCAGATGGATTACACCTTGGCTTTAAGAACTTATTATTTAAGCGCGGTTAAAGCCGTTTTACCCGCAGAGAATGTTGAGGAACCGATTATTACCGAATAATATATATGAAATCAAATCAAAACAATCAATTTAAAAAACGTTTTTCGGCCAAGTTGGTAATTTTTTTACTGCTGGCAACAATGATTGTTTCGGGTTATTTTGCTCTTACGGCACTGGGCCAAGAAGATGGAGGATTATTAGCCGGCAAATACAAAAGTTCCTTAAATAAGGTAGAGGCCTTGCTTAAAAATTTCCCCGGGGATGTTTTTGGCAATCCTTTGTTAAAAAAATTGGATCAGCCCATAAAAGTGCCTTTTGAAACAGGGGCGGTGGGTAACCCTAATTTATTTAAGATTCCGGAACCGCCGGAAATTTTACTAAACGCGGGGATTATCAATAGATAGAATATTAAAATAATCATGACCGAAACAGGCAAACAAATTTTGGACGAGCTAAAAAAGGGCGGTCAACTGACCGATGAGCAGTACCGAAGCTATTTGGCGCTGACCGAAGGTGATCAGCAGGCCTTTTTTGATAATTTAAATAAAGATGAAAAAATTTCTCAAGAAGCCCTAGCCCAGGCCAAAAGCAGGGTTTTAAATATTCCATATTTGAATTTGGAGGGCAAAGAAATTCCTTTGGCCGTGCTTAAAATTTTGCCCCAGGATTTATCGGAAAATTATCAAATGTTGGTATTTGGCCAAGAGGGGAATGTTTTGGATGTGGGCTTGGTTGATCCGGTAAACTATAAGGCCATAGAGGCCATGGAATTTTTGGCCCGCAAAAAAAATTACAAGCTAAAATATTTTACTTTGTCGCCCGCCAGTTTTAATTTGGGCTACAAAAATTACCAGAATTTAAAAGAACAGGTCAGTCAGGCCTTGGATTTTGCCGAAGAAAAATTTGCTCCCAAAGATCGGGGCGATATGGAAGTGACTACCAAACTGGAGGATATCGTAAAAACCGCGCCTGTTTCCAAAATCGTTTCGGTAATTTTAAGGCACGCCATTGAAGGCGGGGCTTCGGATATTCATATTGAACCCTATAGCGATAAAAGCCGGGTTAGGTACAGAATTGACGGCATTTTGCATACTTCCATTGTTTTGCCCATTTACGTCCATGCCGCGCTGGTTTCTCGCGTTAAGGTCATGTCTAATTTAAAAATAGACGAAACCCGTATTCCGCAAGACGGCCGCATCCGCTTAAATATCAACGGTCAGGATGTTGATTTCCGTGTTTCCACCATTCCTTTGGTTAACCAAGAAAAAGTGGTTATGAGAATTTTGGCTTCGCCCGAAAAAGCCCCGACTTTTGCCGATCTAGGTTTTATGGGCAACCAAATTAAGCTGATGGAAAAAAACATTACCAAGCCCAACGGCATGTTTTTGGTTACCGGCCCTACCGGCAGCGGTAAATCAACTACTTTGTTTTCCGCGCTTTCGGTTTTAAATAAAGAAGGGGTTAACATTAGCACCTTGGAAGATCCGGTAGAGTATTACGTGGAAGGCGTTAACCAATCGCAAGTAAAAAGCGAGGTGGGTTTTGATTTTGCCAGCGGTTTGCGCGCCCTGTTAAGGCAAGATCCGGATGTTATCATGGTTGGCGAAATCCGCGATAAAGAAACAGCCGCTTTGGCTATTCACGCCGCCCTCACCGGCCACTTTGTGCTTTCTACTCTCCACACTAATGATGCTGTAGGCGCTATTCCGCGGTTTATTGATATGGGCGGCGAACCGTTTTTGCTGGCTTCTACCTTAAATCTGATTTTAGCCCAGCGCTTGGTTAGAAAAATCTGCCAAAATTGCAAAACCAAAACCGATTTGGCTCCAGATATCAGGCAATCAATTACCCAATCATTAAGCACCTTGCCCGCCGAAGTGTGGTACGAAGGAGTTAAGGATAATAAAGATCTAGAAGTGTATAAAGGCGTTGGCTGTGTTCAGTGCGGTAACAGCGGTTATAAAGGCCGCTTGGCCATTTCGGAAGTTTTAAGCGTTTTTGAAAAAATGCGAGAAATTATCGCTCAGGGTTTTCCGGCCAAAGCGGTAGAAGAAGAACTTAAATCGCAAAAATTCATCAACATCAATCAAGATGGTTGGATGAAGGTTTTGTTGGGTTTAACTACGGTTGAAGAAATTTTAAGAGTAACGAAGATTGATGAGTAGGTTGACTAATATGCTAAACTACGAATTACGAATTATTACTAATATACGAATACAAAGTTAAATTTTAGCTTAACCCTTTGTTTGTCAATAGCCCGTTGATTCGTATATTCGTAAAGATTAGTAATTAGTAGTTATAATTATATGGCCGACAAATTAAAAATTTTAATAATTGAAGATGACACATTTTTATCCCAAATGTATTTTACCAAGCTGGATTTGGAAGGATTTAAAGTGGTGGCGGCTGATGACGGGGAAAAGGGTTTGCGGGTAGCTAAAAAAGAATTGCCCGATTTGATTTTGTTGGATTTGGTTTTGCCTAAAAAAGAAGGCGCACAAGTGTTAGCCGAACTTAAAGCTGATCCGGCCACCCAGGCCATACCCGTGATTATTTTAAGCAACATCGGTCAAAAAGAAAAAATAGATCAGTGTTTTGCTTTAGGCGCGGTTGATTATTTGATTAAAGCCCATTTTATTCCTTCCGAAGTGGTGGCCAAGATTAAAAAAGTACTGGAGCAGTTTTGAGTTTCTACGAATTACGAATTATTATTAATATACGAATACAAAATTAAATTTTAGCTTAACTCTTTGTTTGTCAATAGCCCGCTGATTCGTATATTGGTAAGGATTAGTAATTAGTAGTAAATATTTATGTCAACAACCGATACCATTACCTTGAATAAAATTTTAAACACCGTGGCCGAAAGGCAGGCCAGTGATATCCATTTTGTGGTAGGCAACTATCCTTTTTTAAGAATTAAGGGATCACTTGTGCCCCTATTGGAAGAAGAATTAATTACGCCGGATATTATGAAGGGCATTATGGATTTTTTTGTGCCCGAAGATAAAAGGGCGGATTTGGAAAATACCAAAGATCTAAAATGTATTTTTGATTGGCAGGGCAAGGCGCGTTTTAGGGTCCATGTTTTTAAGCAAAAAGGGCAGTTTAGTTTGTCTTTAAAAATGGTGGGCGAGCGGATTCCGGCTTTAGCCGAACTTGGTTTGCCCAAAATTGTGGAAACATTTTTAACTGCCAACCAGGGTTTGATTTTTGTCACCGGTCCTTTTAATTCGGGCCGAACCACTACGGCTGCCGCCATGGTGCAATGGATCAACCAAAACCGGGATGAGCACATTTTGTATTTAGGCGAACCGATAGAGCATTTATTTGTTAATGAAAAAAGCGTGATAGAACAGCGGGAGATCGGCACTGATGTGGCTAGTTTTGCCAAGGCCTTGGATTCGGCTAAAGAAGAAGACGTGGATATTGTGGTTACTTCCAAATTGCATGATCCGGAATCGGTGGAACTGGCTTTGGAACTTGCGGAATCCGGCAGGTTGGTTATTGGCGTTTTGGATTATTATTCTTCCATTACCGCACTGGATGGCTTGGTGAGTGAATTTTCGGATGCTAAAGTGTTGTGGGCCCGTAATGTTCTGGCAGATTTTTTAGTGGGCATGGTTGTCCAACGCTTAATTCCCGCGCTGGATGGCGATATGGTATTGGCGGTAGAAATTTTAACCAGTTCACCTTCGGGCAAATCCTTGATTAAAGAAGGCCGTTTTGGCCAATTAGATAGCATTATCCAAACCTCCAAGGCCGAAGGCATGATTAGTTTAGAAAGATCCTTGATTGAACTTGTTAATCGCGGGAAAATTAAGCCCGAAGAAGCTATTAAAAACGCTGTTGACCCTAAAGCCATGAAGCTGTTGTTGAGAAAGTAAATTTATGTCCCAATATTCATATAAAGCAAAACGTAAAGAAGGCCAGGTTTTTGAAGGCGTGGTTGAAGCGCCTCAAGAAGATGCGGCTGTTGATGTACTGCGCGAACGAGGCTTGGAAGTTATTTATTTGGAGCGGTTGGATAAAGAGGTTGTTAAAAAAACCCACGGTTTTAAATTGCCTTTTTTAGGTGGAAAAATCAAGCGCAAAGAAGTGGTGGTTTTTTCTCGCCAGCTGGCTGTTATGATTTCGGCTAATTTATCCGTTGTTCAGGCCTTGCGCATTATCGTCTCTCAAACCGAACAAGAAACTTTAAAGGCCGCTATTGCCGATGTGGCTGATGAAGTGGAAAGCGGTATTAAATTATCCATTGCCTTGGAAAAATATCCTCAAGCATTTTCGCATTTTTTTGTTTCCATGGTTAGATCGGGCGAAACCTCGGGTAAATTGGACGAGGTTTTGGAATATTTGGCCGATCAGGAAGAAAAAGATTACGATTTGGTATCTAAAATCAAAGGCGCCATGATTTATCCGGTTTTTATCATTGGCGGTTTGGTGGTGGTAGGTGTGGCCATGATGGTTTTTGTTATTCCCCAGCTAACGGGTATGCTAACGGCATCGGGTACTAAACTACCTTTTACCACTCGGCTGTTGATTGGCACCAGCGATGCTTTAAGGTTTAAATGGTATTTGTTCGTACTTGCCGCTGTTATTTTATTTTTTACCTTTAAATATGTTTTAAAATTGCCCCAAGCCAAACAATTTATTGATACCATTAAACTTAAGTTTCCGGTTTTCGGCAATTTATTCAAAATGATTTATCTGGTTCGTTTTACTCAATCGCTTTCCACTTTAACCAAAGGCGGAGTTCCTTTAACCGCTGCTTTAACCATTGTGGCCGAAGTAGTGGGCAATGATTTGTATAAAAAATTAATCCAGCAAACCATTAAAGAAGTAGAAGACGGTAACTCTGTCGCTGTAGTATTTATGGAATCCAGCGTGGTACCTAAATTGGTTTCCCAAATGCTTTCGGTGGGTGAAAAAACCGGACGCATGGATTTGGTGCTGGATAAAGTGAGCGGTTTTTATGGTAGGGAAATAGAAAATATGGTAGCCAACATGACCCACTTAATTGAGCCGTTTATTATGGTAATTATCGGCGTAGCTGTGGGCGGTATGGTCGCCAGCATTATTCTGCCTATGTACAATTTAGCAAACCAGTTCTAAGATTGAGATTTTTGAAATTGGATAATTTGTTGAAAATTTGTTAATTAAAATTTATTTTTCCCCGCTAACATTGATTTTTGTTGTAAATTGTGGTATAATGATAAGTAATCAATCAGGATGTAGTTATCCACAGCGCTAAGCGCTGTGGTTGTCACGATAAGCGTGGCACAAGACGCTAAGTGTTACTATTGCGTACAATGTATTAAAGAGATGATAGGGTTGAATTTAAAGTCGTAATTAGTTTTTTTCATTTATTTTAATAAATTAATCAAAACTTATGAATCAACAAGTTTTAATGAGGCGCAAATCAGGTTTTACCCTCATTGAATTATTGGTGGTCATTTCTATCATCGGCCTGCTTTCCACCCTGGCCGTTGTGTCTTTAAATAACGCTCGTGCCAAGGCCAGAGATGCCAGGCGTTTGTCGGATTTAAAAGCAGTGCAATCGGCTTTGGAAATCTACCGTGATGATAATACCGATTATGTAATTAATTTAGGTCCTAGTTGGGGCGATACCATTAACGCCATTAATAATGGCACCAACATTTATTTACCGGCCGGCGCGCCAACCGATCCTGATCCCACCAGAGATGTTGCTCAGCCCAATGTTAATAAAAGCTACATTTATTGCGTTACGGCGGATTTAAGTTTTTATTTACTACACGCCAGTTTAGAGGTTTCGCCTCCAGGTCAAGGTATTGCCGGTGATATTACTTATCCCCCAGGTAGTTGCGTTAATGCGGCTGGCCCGGTTGATCCGCTTACCTTTACTTGTGATGGCGATAAAGAATTTTGTTTAGGTAGATTGTAATAAAATCATTTGTCGGTTTAATAGTTGCCGGCGAATGGTTATTAATAAAAAATTTAACAACTAACTAAAAGGTCGAAATTATCTTAAGTAAAAAACTTAGGATAAAAAATAAACTTCCGTCTTTCTAACTTAATTTGATTTAAAAAATATGATTAAAACAAACAAAAAAGGTTTTACCCTTATCGAATTATTGGTGGTTATTGCCATTATCGGCTTGCTTTCCACTTTGGCTGTTGTTTCCTTAAATAACGCCCGTTCTAAGGCCAGAGATGCTAGGCGCGTTTCCGACTTAAAAACTATTCAATCAGCCATTGAGCTTATGAAGGCCGATAGCAATGATCAGATCTTTACCGCCGGCGTGCCACTTACCTGGTCTGTTATTGGTACCGCGGCCGCTCCTAATGGTTTAGCCGCTTATTTACCAGGAGGAATGCCGATTGATCCTACAACTCCTAATGCAGGAACGCAGGTTTACACTTTGTGCGTTAACCCAACAGCTGACAATTATTTACTAACGACTGTTTTAGAAAATGCGTCTCCAGCAGCTGGTACAATTGGTCTTATTTCAGTTTGGGCTAATGCTGATTGTAGAAATTCCGCTGATGCTGCGACTGTGCCTGCTGGCACTTGTGGCACTCAAAGTCCATTCTGTTTAGGTGATAACAGCAAATAATCAGTTATTGTGATTTTAAAAACCCCGTTCTTGGTTAAGAGCGGGGTTTTTGTTTGTAAAATTGTTTAAAATAGCGTAAAATTACAGTATGTTTTACGTCTTTACAGCAATTTTAGGTCTGATTATCGGTAGTTTTCTTAATGCCGTAATTTTTCGGCTTAAATCGGGCGAGCAGTTTATAACCGGCCGTTCCAAATGCCCAGCTTGCCAACATAAATTAGGGTTTTGGGATTTAATTCCGCTGTTTAGTTTTATATTTTTGCGCGGCAAATGCCATTATTGCCAGGCCAAAATTTCTTGGCAGTATCCTTTAGTGGAATTGGTAACGGCTGTAGTTTTTGCTATCGGTTATTGGCACTTCTTCAATTTTCAATCTTCAATTTTCAATCTTCAATATCTTTCTTATCTTATCTTTTCCTGTTTTCTGATTATTATTTTTGTTTACGATTTTAAGTATTATTTGATTTTGGATAAAGTCAGCTTAAGCGCTTTGGTGGTTGCTGTTGTATTAAATTATTTAACTGGCTATTCCATTATTAACTTGTTAATGTCGGCTGTTATTATCGGCGGATTTTTTTTCTTGCAGTTTATACTTTCTCAAGGTAAGTGGATAGGCGGGGGAGATATCCGTCTTGGCTTGGTTTTGGGCGCTATGCTTGGCTGGCCACTGTGTTTGGTTGCTTTGGGTTTGGCTTATGTGGTTGGCGCCATAGTTGGTTTGGGTTTGATTATTTTAAAAAAGAAACAGTTAAACAGCCAGCTGCCCTTTGGCACGTTTTTGTCTTTAGCTATTTGGGTCTGCTTGCTGTGGGGCCAAAAAATCTTGGATTGGTATTTATTTAGGGTGTTGTAGTAAATTTTTATTTTTTATGCAAAACAAAGGATTTACAGTTGTGGAAATGCTAATCGTGATCGGTATATTTGGCATTATGAGCGCCATGGTTTTGATTAATTTTAGGCAGGGTGAGCATAGCACCAATTTTTTACTAGCGACCGAGGAGGTGGCGGCAAATATTAGAAAAGCCCAAACCCAGACCTTAACCGGGACGATTAACGAAGAAATATTGGGTAGCGGCGGATTTGGTTTGTATTTTGATCTTACTCAACCCGGGCAGTACCTAATGTTTCGAGATGATGGAGATCAAACATATGAAGTTGGCATTGATACTATTTTAGAAACCGTTAATTTGCCATTAAATATTGCGTTATCAAATTTAACCACTGATCCGCTAACTGTAATTTTTAAACCGCCCAAGCCAACTATTTATTTAAACGGCGATCAGCTTTTATCGGAAGTTGATATTTATTTAACCAGCGTTAAAGTGACTGATAAATCGGGGCATATTAATTTAAACAGAGTTACCGGTCGGGTAACGGCCGAATTGGAGCAATTATAGGGCGTTAATTTTATTTTTATGAAACATCGGGGATTTACATTAATTGAAGTCGTGGTTGCTTTAGGCGTGGTAACTACCGGCGTAATTGCGGGCATGACTTTGACTTCTTATAATTTGAATATTTCCTCAACCAGCGAAAGCCGTTTGGTGGCTTCAAATTTAGCCAGAGAAGGCATAGAAGTTGTTAGGTGGTTTAGGGATTCCAATTGGCTGGCTAATTTGCCTTGGAACCAGAGTATAGTTGAGGTTGGTAAATACCGCTTAACTGTGGATTTTGATGAAGCCAATAATACTTGGGCAACAGTTAGCCAGATAGTTGATTTAGATGCCTGTACGGATTGCCAAATATATTTGGATGCAGCCACTGGGGTTTTTTCGCATAATAATATTGGTACAAATTTAACTTCTTATAAAAGATTAATTAGTTTAAAAGAAATTTGCTGGCAAGAGGCAGTGGGGTCCGAAGCGATTTTAGCCAACGGCCAAAAATGCAGTGATGTGGCAGCGCCCTTGATTGGCTACGAAGTAAGTTCGCAGGTTAGTTGGAATGAAAGCGGTAAGCAACATTTGCTTGAAGCCGTGGATAGGTTATATGATTGGAAATAAGTAACTACTAATTACGAATTTTTACTAATATACGAATACAAAGTTAAATTTTATCTTAACCCTTTGTATGTCAATAATCGGCTGATTCGTATATTCGTAATGATTAGTAAATTTGTAGGAGTAATATGAGAATAAATTTAAAAAAATCAAATTTGGGCTTTACTCTGGTGGAAGTTATTGTGGCTTTGGGTATTTTTTCCATTGCCACTACTTACGCCGTGAGTATTTTTGTGCAAAGCAACCAAGTGCAAAAAAGAACAGCCAATGCCGACCGTTTGTTGGCCGATGCCCGGTATGTTTTGGAAGTTATGGCTAGAGAAGTGCGCTTGGGCCACTTGGATTACGCCTATTACGCCTCTCAGGGCATTTCTTTGGCTAACATGCCCTTAACCCAAGATGGGGCGATATTGGCCATTAGAGACGCGGATAACAATCAGTTGTTGTTTAGAAGAGTAGAAAGCGCACAAGACCAGGGTCGCTATGTGGTCCAGACCTTTGCCGGCGGAGCATGGCTGGATATTACGCCCGAAGATTTAAATGTGGAGTTATTGTCTTTTTATATTACCCCGGCTGTTGATTCTATGGTTTGGAGCGATGTTTTAGTTGATTATCCTTCCGATATTCAGCCGAGAGTAACCATTGTTTTATCAACTTCCAGTTTGCACGAAGATATAGCTACTACCAAAATTTCCCATTTGCAAACAACCGTAACGGAAAGAAAATACGCCAGGTAATTTTCAATTTACAACATTATGCTAAAAAAATTTACCCAATCCGGCTCTGCCTTGCTTTTGGCCATGCTTATTATGTCGAGCGTGGTTACGGCTAGCGTTGCTACCAGCCGGTTGGTGTTAAACGAAGTATTGCAATCGGTTCAGCTGGATAAAGCCGTGGTGGCTTTTTATGCTGCCGAAAGCGGAATAGAAAGGGGCTTGTACCAGGCGCGCAAACAGGATTTTGATGCCGCTGTTTTTGGGCAAATCAGCTCCACTTTACCTAACGAAAGTTCGTATCAGTTGGTGGCTAAAGATAATGAAAACGTTTTATACGCTTCTCTTTTAGCTGATGAAAGCTATCAGGTGGATTTATTTGATCCCGGCAGTTTAAACGGTTTAACCAACTCTATTAAGTCGTTGGGCATTTCTTGGGAAGGGGTGGGTTCGTGGCTGGAAATAAAATGGACGCCGTGGACTACCAGTGGTACTTTAGATACCCCCAAAAGCGTTTATATTAGCCAGGTTTCTTCGCCTTATTATTTACAGCTTTACAATTCCACGGCTTATTTGTACCGTGTGCGCATTATTGCCCGCAACGCGGCCGCTACCAATATTGCCATTACCGCTTACAGCAATGTTGATCCGGTGGCTAATTGCCAAGCGCCTAACCCAGCTTGCCAAGTTGTTTTGCCGGCCAGGATTGTTTTAAAATCATTGGGCGAATATCCTGTTGGTTCGCTTTCGGCCAGCCGGCAGGCAATTTTAGCAACCATGCCGCAAAAATCACCCTTATCTGGTTTGTATGATTATGTTTTATACAGTGAGGCGGAAATAAAGAAAGAAAACTAAGTAACTACTAATTACTAATCATTACGAATATACGAATCAGCGGATTACTAATATACACAGGGTTAAGTAAAATTTAACATTTTATTGGTATATTAGTAAAAATTCGTAATTCGTAGTTTAGTATTTAGTAAAAATTCGTAATTCGTAGTTTGTTATGAATAAAGCCGAGGCAAAAATAAGAATCGCCAAATTGCGCGAGGAAATAGATTACCACCGCCATCTTTACCACGTGTTAGACAAGGAAGAAATTTCCCAAAACGCCCTGGACTCGCTTAAGCACGAGCTTTTTTTATTGGAGCAAGAATATCCTGATTTAATAACAGCTTCATCGCCATCGCAAAGAATCAGCGGCCGGCCTTTGGCTAAATTTAATAAAGTGGCCCATTCTCAGCCCATCTTATCCTTGCAAGATGTTTTTAATGCGGAAGAAATAGCCAAATGGGCGGAAAAAAATCAAAAAATAGTGGCTGGGCCTTATGATTATTTTTGCGAACTAAAATTGGACGGCTTAACCGTTGTTTTAACTTATGAAAACGGGATTTTTGCGCATGGCACCACCAGGGGAGATGGGCAAATAGGCGAAGATGTAACGCAGAATTTAAAAACAATTGAATCAATTCCTTTGCAAATTGTAGAACCAAAAACCAAAAGTTGGCAGCAAATTCCAAAAATTTTTGAAGTCAGGGGTGAAGTGGTCATGACCAAAAAAGTTTTTGCCCAGATTAATAAAGAACAGGTGGCTGCTGGTTTGCCGCTTTTTGCCAATCCGCGCAATGTGGCGGCCGGTTCCATTAGGCAATTGGATCCGCAAATCACCGCCAGCCGAAAACTGGAATTTTTTGCTTTTGAAATTATCACCGATGTAGGCCAAATTACCCATCAAGAAGTTCACAGCATTCTTAATCAGCTTGGTTTTAAAACTGATCCCAATAGCCAGCACTGTGTTACTTTAAAAAATGTTGAGGATTATTTAAAAAAGTGGGAAAAATTACGGCAAAATCTGGCTTACCAAACAGATGGCGTGGTGATTATAATTGATAATATTGCCGTGCAAAAAAAATTAGGTTTTGTGGGTAAAAACGAACGCTGGATGGCGGCTTACAAATTTTCGGCCGAACAAGCCACTACCAAGGTGTTGGATATTAAAGTCCAGGTGGGCCGTACCGGTGCCTTAACTCCGGTGGCAGTGTTAGAACCGGTGCGTTTGGCCGGCTCCACCGTTTCGCGGGCAACTTTGCATAATCAGGATGAAATCGACCGCTTGGATGTGAGAGTAGGAGATACGGTAATCGTGCAAAAGGCCGGCGATATTATACCGGATATTGTTCAAGTGTTGCCAAAATTACGAATTGGTAAAGAAACAAAATTCAAATTGCCCGCCAAGTGCCCGATTTGTTTAAGCGCCGTTAGCAGAAGGGAAAACGAGGTTAATTATTATTGCTCCAATCCCAAATGTTTTGCGGTAGAAAAAGAAAAAATTATTCATTTTGTTTCCAAAAAAGGTTTTGATATAGAGGGGTTGGGTCCTAAAATAATCGAACAGTTGATTAATGAAGGTTTGATTTCTTCCTCTGCTGATTTATTTAAGTTAACCGAAGGAGATTTGGCCCCCTTAGAGCGTTTTGCCGAAAAAAGTGCTGGCAATTTAATTGAGGCCATTAACCGCAGTAAAAAAATCGAATTGGCTAAATTCATTTTCGCGCTCGGCATTAGGCACGTAGGCGAAGAAACAGCTGTGGCTTTAGCCAAGCATTTTGGCAGTTTGGAAAAGATTATTAAGGCAACACCCGAAGATTTTGATAAAATAAAAGATGTGGGTGAGGTTATGGTGCAAAGTTTGGCTGAATATTTTGGTAATCAAGATAACAAAAAATTAATTGAAGAAATTATTGGGTCGGGCTTAAAAATTCAGGCGCCGGCCAAGAGAGTTGATGGCAAGTTGGAGGGACTGGTTTTTGTTTTAACCGGCACTTTACCTACTTTAGCCAGGGATGAAGCCAAGGCCAAAATCAGAGCGCAGGGCGGGGAAATTTCCGAATCTGTTAGCAAACAAACAAATTACGTTGTGGCCGGCGCCTTGCCTGGATCAAAATATACCAAAGCCCAAAAATTAGGAGTAAAAATATTAAATGAAGCAGAGTTTTTGAATTTATTGAAGTAAAAAAAGAGGCGCAAGCGATCAACCTCTTTCTGCCTCAGGGTTGTTCCGAAGATTGTTCGGAAAGACCAAGGAGAGTTAATGCTTGCGCCTAAGAGTATTAAGTATTGACTTTATACATCTTGCCTTCGAGTGTCACGATGGGAGCTACTGTTCCATGATGATTTTCTTTGGCAATGTAAACATGAGTTCCGCCCGCTTTTAGCACTTCTAATTCAAGGAATTCCATTGCTTGTTTCTTGGCGCGTTGGTCAGCGAGCAGGATATCGGTTGAGTCGAGTGCCCGGTCTTCACCGTAGCTGGATACTTCGCCGAGATAACAGAATTGCTCTTCTGCTATGTCCGGTTCTTGTGTAAGAACAATGATTTCTTTCATTTTGCCCCTTAAAATTTTGGGTGGATATTGTTGATTACGGACGGTACTTAACAAGATATATTACAACAGTTTATTGAAATTGTCAAGTAAAAAAAGAGGCGCAAATACCAACTTAGTTCACCGCAGATGAACAAAAGTGAGTTATTGCGCCGTGGACCCGCTGATGAATGGGCCATAGTTTTAGGGCATATAGCTTTAGTTAAAGTTTTAGTTGAGAAACCAAATCCTTGTTAAAGCATGTTCGTGCCCATTATGCTGGGAAGAAGGGAATCGAACCCCTAACCTCCGGACTCGAAGTCCGACGCTCTACCAGTTGAGCTACTTCCCAATTTTGCGGGGATGGAGGGATTCGAACCCTCAGATGGCGGCTCTGGAGGCCGCTGCCTTGTTACGCAGGATTGCGAGTCCCTTTGGTTACACCCCCAATGTTCAAAGTTCGGCTATTATAGAGTAATTTTTATAAATTGTCAAGTAAGCTGAATTAATGTAAGATAATAGATGATTATGTTAAATATTCAAGAAGTAGAAAAATTAGCAACTTTAGCTAAAATTGAATTAACTGCCCAAGAAAAGGAAAAATTCGCAACGGAAATTTCTTCTATTTTGGGTTATGTTGATAATTTGAAAGAAATCAAGGTTGAATCAGCCGAATTAACTCCAGCAACCCAAAATGTATTAAGAGCCGATCGGGTAATTGGTATTTCGATTTTAGAACAAGAGTCATTAATTCAACAAGCTCCGGAAACTAAGGATAATTTAATTAAAACCAAGCCGGTTTTTTAAAGCATGCCATTTTCATATTTAACAATTTCTCAAGTTGCCTCCGGCCTTAAAAATAAGGATTTTTCCTGCGTGGAATTGGTTTCTTATTATTTAAAAAAAATTACCGAACAGCAGGATTTAAACGCTTTTATTACCGTCATGGCGGATGAGGCCTTAGCAGATGCCAAAAAAGTTGATAAAAAAATTGCCAGCAACCAAGAATTGGAAGTTTTAGAAGGCGTGCCAATTTCCATTAAGGATTTAATTTTAATTAAAGGCATTAAGGCAACGGCCAGTTCCAAAATTTTAGCCGATTATGTTGCTCCCTACGATGCCACGGTGGTTAAACGGTTAAAAGAAGCGGGAGCGATCATTTTAGGCAAAAACAATTGCGATGAATTTGCCATGGGCTCTTCCAATGAATCTTCGGCTTTTGGCGCGGTGCTTAACCCTTGGGATAAAACCAGGGTGCCAGGCGGATCATCAGGTGGCAGCGCCGCTGCGGTGGCCGCTGATTTGGGAGTTTTTTCCATTGGCACCGATACAGGTGGTTCCATTAGGCAACCGGCTGCTTTATGCGGGGTGGTGGGCTTAAAGCCCAGTTACGGCCGAGTTAGCCGCTATGGCTTAATAGCCATGACTTCTTCACTGGATCAAGCCGGCCCCATTACCCGTTCGGTTGAAGATAGTGCTTTGGTATTAAATGTTATTGCCGGACCTGATAATTATGATGCTACAGTTGTAAATAAACCGGTAGAAAATTATCTGGCTCCTCTTTCGCAAAACATTAAAGGCCTTAAAATCGGTTTGCCCAAAGAATATTTTGCCGCTGGTATTTCTGCGGAAGTTAGCTTAGCGCTTAAACAGGCCATTAAAAAAATTGAAGAACTTGGGGCAAAAACGGTGGAAGTTAGTTTGCCACATACTTCTTACGCTTTGGCTGTTTATTATATTATTATGCCGGCCGAAGTTTCGAGCAATTTAGCGCGGTTTGACGGTATTCGTTACGGTTATCAAAGCAAAGTAGCTAAAAGTTTAAATGAAGTTTATCAAAAAACCAAGGCCGAGGGTTTTGGAGCCGAAGTTAAGCGCCGTTTAATTATGGGCACTTACGTTTTGTCGGCCGGTTACCAAGAGGCCTATTACCAGCAAGCCAGAAAAGTCCAAAGTTTAATTTCCCGCGAATACGCCGAGGTTTTTAATCAAGTTGATCTGCTTCTTACTCCAACTACGCCAGCCACTGCTTTTAAATTAGGCGAAAAATCAGCCGATCCGCTAACTATGTATTTATCGGATATTTTTACCGTATCCGCCAATATTGCGGGTTTGTGCGGCATTTCCATTCCGGCCGGTTTTGATAAAAACAACCTGCCGATCGGTATGCAAATTTTAGGAGCCCCTTGGGCCGAAGCTACTATGTTGCGCTTGGCTTATAATTTTCAAGAAGCAACCATGTGGCATAAAAAACATCCATTATGACAGAACAAAACATAAATTTTAACGGGCTTCAAAATAATTTAGCAGGACCAAAAAAGCGTTGGTATAAGCGCTGGTGGGGGATTGTGATAATTATTTTTGGCGGTTATGTAATTTTAACTAACGCCATTTATTATTATCAAGCGGCCAATAATAAGCCCGTTGGCCAAGTGATTGATAAAAATCAAGTCACCGATGATAAGCTGTATTTGCACAGCGAAGATGATCCCGCGTGGGGCCAAAAGTCGACTAAAGTTAAAATCGTGGAATTTGCCGATTTTGCCTGCCCCTATTGTTATCAATCATTTCCGGTTGTTAGAGAAATTATGGAACGTTATCAGGATAAAATTTATTTTGTTTACCGTGATTTTCCGATTACAACTTTAGCCGGCCACGAAAATGCCGCTTTAGCGGCCGAAGCCGGAAATTGCGCTCAAGAACAGAATAAATTTTGGCCAATGCATGATAAAATTTTTATGAATCAAGCCATCATGGCCAGTGATGATTTAAAACGTTTTGCCAAAGAATTGAGTTTAGATACTCAAAAATTTAATAATTGTTTGGACAGCCATAAATACCAGCAGGAAGTTGCCCGAGATCTTTTGGATGGCAATGATTTGGGAGTTCGGGCTACTCCGACCTTTTTTATCAACGGTTACCGGATTGCCGGCAGTATTCCCCGCGAAAAATTTATGGAACTAATTGAGCAGGGTTTAGCCGAGGGTAATTAGGGGATTGCGGTATTGTCCGCATTTGCTATATAATAGTTTCATCTTTAAAAATTTAATATTTAACTAAATTTTGGACCATATGAATTTACTTAAAAAATATTGGTGGATTTTAGCAACAGTAGCGGTAATTTTAATTGTTTATTTTGTTTTTTTTAGCGGCCCAAAAGTTGAATATGCCGAGTTAAATACCGATCCCCATATTTTTGGCAATCCCGAAGCCAGTGTGGTTTTAACGGAATTTTCGGATTTTCAATGTCCGGCTTGCGGTTTGGCTTATACTACGGTTAAGGTTTTAATGAATCATTATGCCGATAAAATAAAGTTTCAATACCGGCATTTTCCTCTTTCCAGCATTCATCCTTACGCTTTTAAGGCGGCAGTGGCCTCGGAATGCGCTTCTGATCAGGGAAAATTTTGGGAATACCATGATTTATTGTTTGTTAATCAACAAGCATTAACCAAAGCGGATTTACTTGCCTACGCGGGCAAGGTAGAGGGCTTGGATGTTGCCTTGTGGCAAGATTGCTTGGCTTCCGGAGTTAAAGAGGCCAGAGTGCAAACGGATATAGCTACGGCCAAAAAAGAGGGCTATAATTCCACCCCGACCTTTATTTTAAACGGTCAAAAGGTGGCTGATTGGGGAACTTTGCCCGAAATGGTTCAGGCCTTAATTGAGCCGTTGGTGCCGTTAAAACAAAGCGATTCAACAAAATAGATTCTTTTTGCCGACACTAACTTTAATAAAGGGATCAATGTTTAATTTTTTGCATTCTTTTTTACCCTCCCCAGTTTTGTGGGATTTAGGAATAATCCAAATTCATTGGTACGGTTTGCTGATTGCGGCAGCCGTTTTTTTGTGTTTTTGGCTGGGGCTAAAAATGGCTATCAAGGCAAAGTTAAATCAGGATCAATTTATTAATTTGGTTTTTTATTTGGTGATTTTTGGCTTGTTGGGCGCTCGGCTGTGGCATGTTTTGTTTTATAATTTTGCTTATTTTTTTGCTAATCCTTGGGCTATCTTTAAAATTTGGCAAGGGGGCTTGGCAATTTATGGCGCAATTGTGGCCGGTTTGATTGTTTTATTTGTTTATTGCCGCAAACATCGGTTGTTATTTTGGAATTTGGCCGATATTTTAGCAATGGTTTTGCCTTTAGGGCAGGCAATTGGCCGATGGGGTAATTATTTTAATCAGGAATTATTCGGTTTGCCTTGCAATTTTAACTGGTGCATACCTATTGCGGTGGTTAATCGTCCGGAGCAGTTTATAAATTTTGTTTATTTTCATCCGGTATTTTTATACGAATCCATTCTTTGTTTTTTGCTTTTTGCTTATATCTGGTTATTTTTGAAAAATAAAAATATCTTGGCCGGCAGCATTGCCTTATTTTATTTGGGCGGTTATGCCCTTATCAGGTTTTTTACCGAATTTTTACGGCTGGATTCGGTTAAAGGGCTGGGTAATTTAACCTGGGTGCAATGGTTTTGTTTGGCGGTATTTTTGATAACAACAATTTGGTACTTAAAATTTGCCAACAAAAAAAGGCGCTTATCTGGCGGGACGGACGGGACTCGAACCCGCGACCTCCTCCGTGACAGGGAGGCGCTCTAACCAACTGAGCTACCATCCCAACAGATAAACGCCTTTTTTAAGTTTGAATTATTTTACCAGTTTCATGATTTCGCTGAAAATCGCCGGATTTTTTTCGGCCTTTCGACTTCGCTCAAGGCCTGCAAATGCAACTCTTTATCAATCTATTTTACCAGTTTCATGATTTCGTTGAATATCAATGGATTTTTTTCGGCTAAATCGGCTAAAATTTTGCGATCTAAAATGATGTTTTTCTTTTTTAGTTCGCCAATGAACTTGCTATAGCTTAAACCTTGTTCTTTAAGAGGAGCACTGATTTTAACTTGCCATAATCCGCGAGCTGATCTTTTTTTGTTCCTGCGATCGCGGTACGCGTAAACGCCGGCTTTTTTAACGGCCGGTTTGGCCAGCTTAACTTTCTTTTTGCGACCCCACTTAAAGCCCTTGGCTTTAGCCAGTAGAACTTTTCTTTTTTTGGCTCTGACTTTTCCTCGTTTTACTCTTGGCATATGATTTAGTTATGAATTCCAAATTCCAAATTAATTAAGAATAGGGGATTAATTTTTTAATGTTTAGTTTGTTGGCGCCGGTTAAATTATGGTCGCTTCTTTTGTTCCGGGTGGTGTTGCCGCGTTCGCGGGCGTTAAAATGGTTTTGGCCGGCTGTGCTTACCCTAAGCTTGTTGCCCTTGGTAAGGCGGACGCGTTTGCTGATGGTTTTATTGGTTTTTAGTTTGGGCATAGTTTTAATTCCAAATTTTAAATATTAAATTCATTTTAAATAATTATTGGGCAGGGGTGGGGGTAATTAAAGTAAAAATTTGCCCACCTTGCCGCTTTAAGGGCTGTTCTACCGTAAACTTGGCATCTTGGGCAAGTAATTTGATAAAGTCATTCATTTTTTCAAAGGCATCGGCATTGAATTTTTTCTCTCGGCCTTTTAAAATCATTTCAATTTTAACTTTATCGCCTTTGCTTAAAAATTTTAACGCCTGGTCTTTTCTAAAATCCAAATCATGTTGGCCGATTTTGTAAGAAATTCTAATGCCTTTGGTTTCCACTTTTTTAACCTTGGCTTTTTGGTCTTGAACTTTTCGGGCCAATTGATACTGGTATTGGCCATAATCCAAAAGTTTGCAAACAGGAGGAACGCTTTTAGGAAAAACTTCCACCAAATCCAAACCTTTTTCTTCGGCCAAAACAAGCGCCTGACTGGTTTTCATGACCCCGATTTGCTGGCCGGTTTCATCAATTACTCTAACCTCCGGCACGCGGATGCGCAAGTTAATGCGATAAACATCCTTGCTGGGGGTATATTTTTTTCTTCTGCCTTTGGTTCTAAGCATTGTTTTTTTGACTTTTATAAATAACCTACATAACAAAGCCAGCCGTAGATCGCCTTTGGCGAGTGAGGGCTGGTGGAGATGGCGGGTATTGCACCCGCGTGTAACTGCTTCAAATTAAAATGCCTACTAGAATATCCCTTTTTTATTCTCGGTTAAATTGTTTTAAAAGGGCAAACGGCAATTTAACCATGCTTTCTAATTTAACCCATAATCCGAAAGCGATTATTATGGGCGGTCCTGATAATATAACACCCGATATCCGGCTCGCAGGCGTTGCCGGTACGGATGGCTGCAGGTATTAAGCTGCGGCAGAGACCAAAGAGAGAGGGCTAAAAGCCATTCTCAATTTAGCCATAAAGTTCTTGGCATTTATCCAAGGTGGCAGCTTTTTATAGAAGTTCTACCGACTTCTTCTAGCCATCTCAATTAAAAAGCGAGCCAGCAAATTTAAACATCCCCTCGTCGTCAGACATTGCTTTCAGCCTCCGTCCCTCCGCTCTTCGCGAAGTGACTTTGGCTTCAATCAATGTCTTCCTCTTAAAAATTAGCTATTGCTAATTTTTAGGCTCGTCCCGACGTAAAGTCGGAACTCGTGGTTTTCTACTTCATCAATCGTTGCTTGCTTCGTTCAAACTCTCTTTTTTTAATTGTTTCTCGTTTGTCAAATTTCTTTTTTCCTTGGCCCAAGCCGATTTCCAACTTGACCAATCTTTGAGAAGTATACACTAAAAGAGGCAAAACTGTCAACCCTTTCTGCTTGGTTTTGCCTATAAGTTCGGCAATTTCCTTCTTATTAAGCAGGAGTTTGCGTTTTCTTAAAGGATTATAATGGTTTTGGGAGTAGCCGGCGGGCGCGTATTTGGCAATATGGGCTCCCACTAACCAGGCCTCGGGCATTAATTTGCCGGGCATGCTTTCTAAAGTAACGTAGGCGCCCTTTAAATCAATTTGCCCCAGCTTGGCGGTTTTAACTTCCGGTCCGGTCAATTTTAAACCGGCCTGCCATTTTTGCAAGATAGTGTACTCAAAGTTGGCTCGTTTGTTGTCGGCTAAAATTTTCATAAAGTATCCAACTGTCTTTAAGGTAAAAGTCAGCTACATATATAATATAGCCAAACTAGTATCATGCGCTCATTATAGCAATTATCCGCTATGAGGCAAGTATTGATGGTAAAGCATAAAGATTTGCGAGCCAATGGGCGGGCTAATGCTTTATGGGGGAAAAGCTGTTCATAGTCGGCATTTGTTTAATAAAGAGGATTTCATTATAATAAACTAGCTTTACAACTTTTATGAATTTAATAAAAAATCAAATAAAACAGCTTGTTCAGAAGCATTTGGTTAAACTGGATTCTGGTTTGGCGGATTTAGCTTTTATCGTTGAATATCCAACAACCGAAAAATTTGGCGATTATACGGTTAGTGTGGCCTTAAAAGCGGGTAAATTGCTTAAGCTACCGCCTTTGGAATTGGCCGGCAAGTTGGCTGATAGCTTAAAAAAAGACACCAAAATCGCTAAAATATTTTCTAAAATTGAAGTTGTGGCTCCAGGTTTTATTAATTTTTACTTGTCTGAAGAATTTTTAAATAACAGAGCCAAAGAAGTTTTAAGCCAAAAAGAAAAGTTTGGCCAAGTTGTATCGCGAAAATCCCAAAAGATCCAGCTGGAATTTATCAGCGCTAATCCTACCGGGCCTTTAACCGTTGGCAATGGCCGAGGCGGTTTTTATGGCGATGTTTTGGGTAACGTACTAAAGCTTTGCGGCCATAGTGTGGTAAAAGAATATCTGATTAATGATGCCGGCAATCAAATTGCTTCATTGGGGCATTCGGTTTTAAAAGATGAATTGGCAGTGTATAAGGGTGAGTACATAGATGAATTGCACGGGCGTTTAAAAAATTTGGTTGAACCGATGGCCGTTGGCCAATGGGCGGCAGAAATTATTTTGCATGAACTGCTTCAGCAAACTATTGAAGAGGGGATGAAGATAAAATTTGATGTTTGGTTTTCGGAAAACAAGGAGTTAAGGGAAAGCCAAAAGATAGAAAAAGTAATTGCCTGGCTTAAAGCAAAAAATTATCTTTATGAAAGCGAAGGCGCCTGGTGGTTTAAATCAAGCGAGCATGGTGATACACGTGATAGAGTGCTTGTTAAAGGCAATGGAGAATTTACCTACTTGGCGCAGGACTTTGCCTACTTGGTAAATAAATTTTCGGAACGGAAATTTGATTTGGTAATAAACATTTGGGGCGCCGATCATCATGGTGATGTGCCCGGGCTTTTGGCAGCAGCCGATGTCTTGGGTTATAAGGATAAACAGATAGTTACCCTAATGCAATTTGTACGTTTGTTTAAAGACGGCAAAGAAGTTAGGATGTCTAAACGCATGGGCACCTATGTGGCCATGAGCGAACTGTTGGAAATGGTAGATCATGATGCGGTTAGGTTTTTGTTTCTAATGTACTCCAACAACAGCCACATTAATTTTGACCTAAACTTGGCTCAAGAAAGATCGGAAAAAAATCCGGTTTATTATGTGCAATATGCCTATGCCAGAATCAGCGGAATTTTAAGGCAACCGGAGTCGGTAAATGTATCTTTGGCAGGTAAGCTTGAGCTAGAGTATCAAGAAGAGGCCGAACGATCATTATTAAAAACCTTACTTAAATTGCCGGAAATTTTGGAGCAGATATCGGAAGATTATGAGGTTCAAAAACTACCCGGCTATGCCATAGAAATTGCCGATAAGTTCCACCAGTTTTATAACACTTGCCGGGTAATAGATGATGGTAAAGCAAACACTTCACGGCTGGCTTTAGTTAAGCTGACCCAGAAGGTTTTAGGCGAAGTTTTGGAGATTATAGGAATATCGGCTCCAGAAAAGATGTAAAAAACCACATTATAATAACTATCGGATAACAAACCCTTGGTAATACAAGGGTTTTAGTTTTGGCCCTTAAAATATGGCCTATTTATTAATATCGGATAAACGATAGTACTATTATTTAGCAATTTAAGCTATCGGATAGTATCCGATATTAATTTAAACATTGGGATTTTTAATAATTTTTTTATCAGCCGTTTTGCCTTTCGCTGTTGTTACATGAACGATTGTTTAAACGTAGGGGCGGAATTACCCCGCCCCTACGGTGTTTATGACCAATATGGTTTTACAATGGTGGCAAAACGCTGGATGTTTTGTAATTTAGATTACGGTTTTTTTGGCTAAATTTACCCTAAACGGACTGCTTAAATGGTTTACTGGTTAGTTTATTGGTAATCGTAATTTAATGCTTCTCGGCCATGATTTTGAGGTTTAAATGGGTGAGAATTAAGTTATTACCCAGGCGCGGGCGCGACGTTGTAAACGATGGTGGTTCAACGTCAGGTAGAGACACAGCATGCTGTGTCTCTACGGTGACATTAACAACATTTTGGTAATAACAATAGCGCCCGCGCCACGCAATCAAAGTTGCCGGATCAATTAGTTAATTGCTTTGCCAAATTAGAATTATTTATCAACAGGCAAAGCTAATTTTTTGCCCAAGCAGAAATTCAATTTGTGGATAACTAACTTCTATATTATGCGAAATTTTTTTAGCATTTTTTTATCAAATTTTTGTTAAGCAAAAAATCCCCTAAAATGGGGCAAAAATCATTAAAAAATAATATCGGTTAAGTTGCTTACTATATATCGGATAGTTATTGACACGGGCAAAAGGTATTCATAAATAGTGGAAAAAATGTTATAATTAATATCGGATAGTAGATAAAAAAGTTCAATTTTCTTAAGCAATCAAACAATACCAGCAATATAATATAATTGCTGGGTTTTGCTTGCCGATATTAGTAAAATTGCCCCAATTGTTGTCCCCATGCCAAAGGAAAATAAAAAACCAAAAGAACCAAAGAATCTAAACGTTGAGAAGCAAGTAAGTTATATCTCCTTAACGGAGGCCTCTACGCTGTGTTCTTATTCCCAGGAATATCTTTCCTTGCTGGCTAGAAAGGGTTTAATCGGGGCGGTTAAAATGGGCCGTAACTGGGTAATTACCAGGGAGGTCCTTTTTGATTACGTGCGCCAGAATTCACTTGGCATTAAGGGCAACCACAAAGGCCAGCTGTTAGGCGAGGGCACCTTTAACGAGCGCCTAAGCAATAACCTGTTAACCGTTTCCATCAAACAGGCAATTAGCATGATTAGGGCAAAGGGCAAGGTTTGGGTTATGTCGGGGTTTGCCGAACTGAAAAATAATTTGCCCGGCTTATCGCGCCAGGCCTTGGATGGCTTAAAGTCAATTTTGGTTCCTGTTGCCCAAACCGTTAGTGCCATAAAAAATCCTTTAATTGCCAAAAGAGTTTTGGCCACCATTTTATTAACTTCACTTGGTGCTCTTTCGCTTTATGTTTCTCCGGTAGCGGCCAAGTACTACGGCGATGATTTTAAAACTATAGCCAAGTTTGCCAAAGCAACAATCGGCCGCTCTACTTTAGCTGCAAAAAAAAGTTTTGAGGAAACCGTAAAAGTTTATGCCGACACTTTGGCTTTTGTAAAAAATCCTCAAGCGTTTGATTTTAAGACAGCGCAAAAATATTTATCTTTGGGTTTTAAAAATTTAGGATTGGATATCGCACAGGGCAGTGTAATTTTGGCCAACAATTTTTCTGAAGAATTTTTAGCCCCCACGATTGCCAAATTTAATTCGGTTACTCCGGCAGTAAGCCAATTAATAATTTCGCCGACTAACGTGCGTGAAAATTTATTGGCTTTAGCCAACGGCGAGTTAACAAAAATTATTCTGGAGCAAAGCGATAGAATCTCCTATGGATTATTTAAACCAAAAAATACTTTGGTAGAATATTTTGCTTCGGCCATTAACACTTATGGCGAGTTGGGTAAAAGAGTGGAATTATTATTGGCCAATAAAGTTAAACCGAATTTGTTAGCAGTTAAAAATATTTTTTCCAATCCGGTTGATTTAACCGTTGAGCCAAAAGTTGCCGGTGTTTCCGAAGTTGCTCAAATAACTGATTCCCGGAACAATGGGATTGCGGAGCCTGTCCCGAGCGCTAGCGAGGGATCTTCCGCCGAAGGTGGGCCTCGCAATGACGGTAGTAGTAATCTTTGGCAGGCAGTACAACGAAACTTTGTAGCTAATTTTAAGGCAGTAGGGGATTTGGGTAAATTGGCTATTCAAAGTTTTGGAGAAGTGCCCAATAAAGCAATTGCCGTTTTATCAAAGGCCGGCAATGGTTCCGTTATTTTTGATCAAATTTTACATCGGGCCGGTAATGGTTTTAAAGCACTGGCGGATTTATCGTTTAATAAGTTTGGCAAACAAATTGTTAATATCGGCCGTTTAGTCAAATTGGCTTATCACAATATTTTTTATCCTGATACTCGGTTCGCCGGCAATCAACAATATTTAACTTTGGATGAAGCCAAGCAGTTATTAGGCCAAATCAGCCCGTCGGTTCAATACATCATCAATAGCGATGGTAAGGTAGTGGCAGTAGTTGGCAAGCAAGGCCCGGCCGGACTTGCCGGCGCTATGGGTTTGCCTGGTAAAGCCGGCGAACCTGGTGCGCAGGGCCCGGCAGGCAAAGACGGTTTAACCGGACCTTTGGGCGGGAGCGTAACTTACCAGGGTACCACACCGGTTTACAACAACACCACTTTATTCCAAAGCATCAGCGCTGTTGAGTCATTAACCGTGGGCAAGGGCGGAATTGCCACCGGCGGCAGTTTAGTGGTAGCCGGCAATGCCACTTTTGGCGATAACAGCGGAAGTGAAATTTTTACCGTTAATTCGCCTGCCACTTTTAATAACACTTTAACCGTAGCCGGAACCAATTCCACTGTTTTAACCGGTTCGTTAAATGTAACGGGAATTTCACATTTTGCCAGCAACCTTTCTGTTGGCGGCATGGCCACCATTACGGCGGCTACCGGTAATTTTGCTACCGAAGGCAATATTACCATTGGCGGAACTTTAAATGTCGGCGGTAGCCAGTTTGGCGCCACCACCACTTTAACCGCTACGGGCACTAACACCATTTTAACCGTGCGCCAAGGCGGAACAGGGGATTTGTTTAACGCTTACGATGGCGGTACCGAAGTGTTTACCATTTTAGATGGTGGCAATGTTGGAATTGGCACAAGCACGCCGATTGCCAATTTAGCCATTCAATCCACTAATGGCCAAACACAAGATTTATTCCGCATTGGCACTTCTTCAAATACAACTTTAACCACCACTACTGATGCTTCATTTTTTAAAGTTACGGCTTCTGGTGGAACAGTTATTAAAGGCGGAGTATTAAACCCAATTTGGCTGGGGAATTACAGTATTACCGATGCACATGATGTGGTAGTGGTTGGCAATTATGCTTACGTTGTTAGCCGTACTGGTAACAGCATAACTATTTTAGATATTTCCAACCCTTTGAATCCAGCTTATGTTTCTAGTTTAACCGACGCTACTTTATTGAGCGGGGCATATTCACTCGCTATTGTTGGTAATTATGCATATATTGCAGTTACTACTAGAGCATCCTTGGCAATTATAGATATTTCTAATCCATATTATCCTAAATTTGTCGCAGAACAGCGCGGATCTGTGCCGGGCACTTCTTTAGCCGGCATCAGAGATGTGATGGTGATAGGTAAATATGCTTATGTCCATTCTAACGCCTCCGGTGTTGGTTTTGCGATTATTGATGTTTCTAATCCTAATAATCCCACTTTGGTTTCGAGTGTATCAAATGGCACTTATCTTGCTCCAACTGGCATGGATATTTCAGGTCATTATGCTTATATAACCAGCCAGAGTAAAAATTCTTTATCAATTGTTGATATTGCTAACCCGGCTAACCCAGTATTTGTTTCCGGTTTATTGGATGCCACTCTTTTGTCAGGAGCTTATGAAGTAGACGTAGTAGGCAAATACGCTTACGTTACTGCTTTTAGTCGAAATTCATTAGCTGTTATCGATGTTGCGAGTTCTACGCATCCTGTTTTTGTAAAAGAATTACGTGGTCCAGTACCAGGAACTTCTATTAGCGCCCCAAGACGTATTGTTGTTTCGGGTAATTATGCTTATATTGCCAATCAAGGCGGTAGTATGGCGATTATTGATGTTTCCAGCTCAACTAATCCTGTTTTTGTTTCAAATGCAAGTACGCCAACGGGAATGCAGGGAACTTCAGTTTATATTTCTGGTAACTATGCTTATTATACAAGTAAAGGCTCTGATAACATTAAATTTGGTATTTTGGATATTTCCGGCCTTACAGTAAGCAATGCCGAAATTGGGACATTAAAAGTTGATAATCTTTCGGTTGATGCTTTTGCCCAGTTTGCTCAAGGAGCGCAAATTCAAGGGGGATTAAATGTTGGCGCTGGGGCTATGTTTGGCGGACCGGTAGCCATTAATGTTTCTACATCATCGTCTGTCGGAGTCAGCGCGTTGCAGGTTAACGCAACATCATCAGTTGCCTTGGCGCAATTAACCCAGTATGGCACCGGCAATATTTTATCTTTATACAGTTCCTCCACTTTGGCTTTAAGCGTGCGGAACACCGGCCAAACAATTTTATCTGCTTTGCCAAAAACTTCAGCGCCGTCTTTATTGGTTCAGCCGTACAATACCTCATCTTTCAGCCAAACAACTACCACCATGATGGTGATTAATTCCGCCTCTGGCTTTACCGGTGATTTACTTTCTTTACAGGTTGATGGTTCGGTAAAATACCGGATTGATTATCAGGGCAATGCCGCATATTACAGCACCACCGTGTTTAACGGCGATGTTATTCCGGGTATTGATAATTCTTATGATATAGGTCATTTAAGCACCACCAGGAGATGGCGCGATGTTAGTTTGTATCGCAACTTAAATGTTGGTGCCATTGATACATCTGATAAATTAGTGCGAATAAGTTCTACTACTATCGCGGTTTACAATACCGATTTAACAATTCAAACAAATAATTCGCAGGATATTTTGCTTAACCCAAGTGGGAATAGAGTGGGTATTGGCACAACCACGCCTTATTCAATTCTTTCTGTTAGCTCAGCTGATCAAGTCGCGCCTGCCACCAAACTCTTCACCGTTGCTTCTACCACCGGCGCCAGTTTGTTCCAGGTATTAGCCAGTGGCACAGTGGGTATTGCTACTACTGCCCCAGCCGCTTTATTAGCTGTTGAAAATACAGGCGCTGGTCGATCTTTTATGGTTTCCGATTCAGCTAATGATGCCACTCCGTTTGTGATTGATTCTGCTGGTAGAGTGGGTATTGGCACTACTACGCCATATAGTGCTACCGGTGTGATGATGAACGTTAATGCCGCTGCCGGTGCCAATGCAGTTTTAGCATTGACTCAAACTGGCGTACCTGGTTTTGTGGCAAAATTGCAGGTTACAACCGGTTCAGGCGGATTTTTCCAGTTAAATAATACATCAGGAACAGGCGCAGTAGCTATCCGCGGATACGCTTCCAGCGGAGTTCAAGCCACGTTTAACGGAATTGGCAATATTGGTTTTGGTACTACTACGCCATCGGCTCTTTTAGCTGCTTCTTCTACTAGAAACGTGGTGGCGCGTTTTGATCAAATGGGTACTTTTGACATTTTGCAACTTAAGGATGCTGGCACAACCGTCTTTAAAGTGGTTGACGGGGGATACACCGGCATCGGTACAAATACCCCAAGTTCGGTTTTGTCTGTTTCCACTTTAGCCCAAGCCGCGCCTACTACTAAACTTTTAACCGTTGCTTCTACCACCGGCACAACTTTATTCCAAGTGTTAGCTAATGGTCAAACAACAATTGCTGGACAAGCTTTATTTGCGGCTGGTTCTGCGGCCGCGCCTGCTGTTAGCAGTAGCGCTGCTCCTGATACCGGCATTTATTGGTCCGGCGGCAATACTCTTAGAATGTCCAATGGCGGTACGGCTTCCTGGTTATTTTCTTTAAATGAATTATCTAACGGAAACTATACTAGCAGTGCTTTGTTGGGTGAAACAGTTTCTTATACCAATCCAACTGTAGTTGCAAATAAATCTGATTTAGATACCGGCTTAGGCGGAGCTGTCACTAATATTAATCAGCTTTCCTTAATTGCTGGCGGTAATGAGGTTGTTAGAGTTTCATCTACCGAAGTAACCTTTAGACCTACTGGTTTGAAAGTTGGCATTGGTACTACTACTCCTTACTCGATATTATCTGTTGCCACTACTGATCAGCAAGCCCCAACTTACAAATTATTAACCGTTGCTTCCACCACCGGCGCTAGTTTGTTTCAAGTAAATGCCGGGGGTAATGTGGGTATTGGCGTAACTAATCCAACAGTCAAACTGGCTATCCAGGGCATTGGTACTGATACGGCAACTTTAGGTGTGGAAAAAGTATCTAATGGCGATTTTGCCGCTAATGCTAATGGTTGGACATTAGGAGCTAATTGGAGCTGGGGCGGGGCAGACGTTGACCATGCTGTTGGCAGCGTTGAAACCTTGGAGCAGAATGTTTCAGCGGAAGCTGGCAAAACTTATTCCGTAGCAGTGTTGATCAGAAATTACGTGGCCGGCACGATTACGGTGTCGATAGGCGGTACGGCCGCCGGCTCAACTCAATTTAATAATGGTACTATAACTTATACTATTACCGCTGTTAATACCAATAATTTAATTATTACTCCTAGTTCCGATTTTAACGGATCAGTTGATAATATTTCGGTTAAAGAAATTACCGCGGCTAATGCTTTGGCGGTCTTTAATAATTCGGATGGCACGGCTGCTTTGGAAGTCCGTTCCGGCGGTATCAACCAAAATAATACTTTTGTGGGCTTAAATGCCGGTAAAAACGATGTTAGCGCTACTGGAGTTTTAAATTCCGCTTTCGGCACCAGCGCTTTTTCGTCCAATACAACCGGTAGGGATAATTCCGCTTTCGGCACCTTTGCTCTTTTATCCAACACGGTTGGCGGTAATAATACGGCTTTAGGCACCGACACTCTTTATAGAAATACAGTTGGCAGCACTAACACGGCTGTTGGCTGGGGTGCTCTTTTTAACAATACCAGCGGATCTCAAAATATCGCTCTTGGTTATTCTGCCGGGTTTGCTCAAACTAGCGCTTCAGGTAATATTTTACTTGGCTATCAGGCGGGCAATAACTTAACCACCGGTTCCAATAATATTGTGCTTGGTTATGATATTGACGCTCCGTCCGTTACTTCGGCTAATACTTTAAATATCGGCAATTTGTTTTTTGGCACCGGTTTAGACGGCACCGGCACAACTTTAGCCAGCGGTAAAATAGGCATTGGCACTACTACCCCTGCCGCCAGATTGCAGGTAACCTCTAATACCGAGCAGTTGCGTTTAAGTTATTTAACCGATCCAACTAAATACACTTCATTAACGGTTAATTCCGGCGGGGATTTAACTATTGCTCCAAGCGGTGGCGATACCAACATTACCGGTAACCTTACGGTTTCGGGCACGCAAACCTTTACCGGCGCCAGCTCTCTTGCTACCACTACCATTATGGCCACCGGTACCAATCCTGTTTTAACAGTTGGGCAAGGCGGAACAGGCGATATTGTTCAGTTTAAAGACGGCAATAATATTGTGATGAAGATTTTGGATGGCGGAAATGTTGGTATAGGAACAACTACTCCATATTCCGTTTTATCCGTTTCCACCCTGGCTCAAGCCGCGCCCACTACCAAACTATTTACCGTAGCTTCCACCACCGGCGCTACTATTTTACAGGTTTTAGCCAACGGCAATTCCGGTTTTGGCACCACTACCCCTAAATCAGTTTTATCCGTTTCCACCCTTGCTCAAGCGGCCGGCACTACTAAACTATTTACCGTTGCTTCCACGACAGGATCAACCTTATTACAAGTTCAAGGCAGTGGTTTAGTTGGCATAGGTACTACTACGCCAGTTGCTAATCTAACTGTTGCCGGTTCAATATCAGCTAGATCGTTTAACGGCAACACAGCGGCCTCTTGGGGCGGACCATGGTTTGCCACCGGCACCAAAAATTTATTGGCTTGGTATCCGTTAGCAAAACGCGATAGCCAAAACGACAAAATGAGTGATATTAGTGGCAACGAACGCCATGGCACTATTACCGCGGGCGCTTCTGCCGGCTTTCGAACTGATTGGTCCCGTAGAATGGAGGGGGCTTATGATTTTGACGGAGCTGATACTAAAATTGATACAGGTTCGGAATGGATTGGAACGCAAGCTGTTACTATTTCCGCTTGGATTTATACTGATGGATATGGCGAAGGAGGTAATGGTAATATCCTTACGAATGGTAAGATTGATTTTGATTTAACTAGCGTTCCTTCATTAAGATTTTCTTCTAACGGTGGTGCTACTCAAGTATTATCAGGGAACACTACATTATTAAGCACTTGGGTTCATGTTTTAATTACCAGAACCGCAGCAGGAGTAGCTAATTTTTATGTTAATGGTGTTTTATCTGGAGCAGCAAACCAAGCGTCAGGGGATCCAGTTGCTGGAACGACTCATGTAATATTAGGAAATAATACAGGACAAACCGCAACTTTTGACGGCAAGATTTCAGATTTAAGGGTGTATAACAGAGTATTATCCGCTTCGGAAGCCGCCGCTTTATACCAAGGTTCCCAATCCACCTATTCCACCCGTTTGGGTATTGGTACTTCTACGCCAGCTTCGGTGCTCTCGGTTACCACACCTTATCAAACTTCCGCTTCAACAAAACTCTTTACCGTTGCTTCCACCACCGGCGCAACCTTGTTCCAAGTTTTAGCTAATGGCCAATCTTTATTCGCATCCGGTTCGCAGTCAGCTCCGAGCATATCATTTACTTCTGATCCTACTTCTGGTTTTTGGCGACAAGGAACTTCTGATATTCGTTTAGGTTTAGCTGGCGCTCAAAGATGGGGTTGGACAACCGCTGGTTATACTTCATTTGGATTAGCTAATGGTCCGCAATTGTTATGGCAAGATTCTTCAGCTACGGCTGTTAATATTATTCCTAGTATTTCCGATACCAATACCGGTATTGGTCGGGCTGGTGCTGATCAGCTTTCCTTAATTGCCGGCGGAGCGGAAATTATGCGTTTTAATACAGTAGCCAGCAGTGTTAATCGCTTAAGCGCTACATCTTCCGCAACCGGCGCTGCCGTGCAATTGGGCGTTCAGGGTTCTGATACTAACGTTTCTATGGTAATTAGGCCTCAAGGCACCGGTAAATTAGGCGTTGGCACAACCACTCCTGTGGCTTTCTTGTCAGTTCAACCGGCTGTTACTTTAGGCTCAACCGCCTTATTACGCGTTGCCTCTAGCACCAATGCCACTTTATTAACCGTAGAAGCTACCGGCAAAGTGGGTATTGGCTTAAGTAATCCTTCTGCTTACCTGCATGTAGTAGGAACAACCGAACAGTTCCGCCTTTCATATAATACTCTTAATTACTGGTCTACCGCTATTAACGCTTCCGGTACCGCTACTTTATTGGCAACAGGCACAGACCCTGGTTTTAACTTTAAAGTTAGGGAAACAACCGCTTTAAGCGTTAATGATGCTCAAATTACCGCCAATGTGCCCTTGCAAGTGGCTAACAGCGGTGATGTTGGTGTTGCCGGGGATATCTTGCTATCTAATGGGACAGCTTCTTATATTACTGCGGAGAACCCATTAACTATTAGAACCTATAACCCTGCTCAAAGTGTTGATTTAACCTTAATGGCCGCCAACAATGGCGTGGTGGTGGTTGATGATGCTTTGGAAATTTACGGCACCACCACCATTGCCTTAACCCAATTTAGCGCCAACGCCTTCCAGATCAAGAATCATTTGGGCACACAAATGTTCAATATCAATAATTTGACTACTTCTTCTTTAACCACCTTTACTTTTGGCACCAATGACGGTTCTGTGGCCACTGCTACAAGTTTAAGAATCGGTTATGGCGGAATCTGTGTTGATAATGATGGCGGCTGCCAGGCCTCTACTACCGGTAGGGTAACTGCTCGTTCGTTTGGCACTAACGCTTCGGACGTAGCGGAAAATTATCCTTCGCTGGAACAATTGCAACCGGGCGATTTAGTGATGGCTGATAGCAATAACGACGGCTATGTTGTTAAAACCACCGGCGAATATTCCAATAATGTAATCGGTGTTGTTTCTTCCGAACCCGGTATTGTGTTGGGTGCCGAAGTTGATGGCTACCCCATTGCTTTGGTTGGTAGAATTCCTACCAAGGTAAGCAATGTTAACGGGCCGATTGCCCCGGGTGATGCCTTAACCGTAGCTCCTTTGGCCGGTTATGCCATGAAAATGAATGACGGCGACACTTCCAAAGTTATCGGTACGGCCTTAGCTTCATTTGTTGGTTCGGTAGAAGCAACTACCGGTTTAATTTCCATGTTTATTAATCCTGATTATAAATCAATTAATAATCCGGAAAGCTTTGGTTTAATTACCGATGGCCAGATCGCTACCAATGCCGCAATTTCGGATCTAAAATTGGGCGTAATCAGAACTGCTGGAAAAATTGCTTTATCCGCTTTGCCAGTAGAAATCGCTTTGTTGCAAGGGGATACCCAAACATTCAGAGGAAACTATATCTTTGGCGCTAACGTTGATACATCTGATTTGATAGTTTTGAACGCGAAAATAGGTTCTGATATCAAGTTTGCCGTGGACGGTCTATATAATATAGGAAGCGCCGATAAATCCGCCGCCAATGTTTATACCAAAGAATTGAATTCTTCCAAGATTGTTATTGCTGCCGATTTATCTGCCCAAAATATGAATATTGATGATTACGGCTTGTATTTGGCGGCTTCATCGGGAAACGCTTTCTTTGGCGACAATGTGGTTATTGGTAGTAATCAGAATAATATTGAAGTTGCTTTGCCAACTTATCCTGATTTCGCATTAAATGGCGGCGACCTGTTGGTTAAAGACGATTTGGGTATTGCCGGAAATTTGTATGTTGTTGGTGATGTTAGAATTGCCGGGGCTTTGGAATTTGCCCGCGAAGGCATTGCCCAGATGATGGATGTGTCCGGTGAGAATTTGATTAGCGGTCAACTTGTTGTGGTAAATGCCAGCGGAACAACACAAGGTAAGGTTTCGGATTTGGCTAATTCTAGCGGAATTTTGGGTGTAATTGGAACTTCATCTGCGGCAATTTTTGGACAAAATTCTGTTGAAAATCAATTACCTGTGATTGTATCCGGAATGGCCGTTGTTAATGTATCCGCCGAAAACGGCCCTATCCAAAGAGGCGATAAATTAACTTCTTCTGATACGGCTGGTTACGCAATGTTAGCTACCCGCCCCGGAGCCGGAGTTTTGGGCTTAGCTATGGAAGATATTGCCGAAGGCCAGGGCAAAATTAGGGTTTTGGTTAATTTGGGAACTTACTACCAGCCAATTGCCCAGGTTATTACCGTTGGCAATAGCGGATCTGATTTTAAAACAATTACCAAGGCCTTAAATTCTATAAACGACAATTCGGTTCAAAATCGCTATTTGATTAAAGTTGCCCCGGGTATTTATAACGAACAAATCACGCTTAAAGATTATGTTGATGTGGTAGGCGATGGCGCCAATTTGGCAACTATTGAAAGTAATGAGTCGCCGGTGATAATTGCCGGAGCCAAAGCGCGCTTGGAAGGTTTAACTGTTAAATCAACTTCCAATGATGCCGAACCAACAATTATCAGTTTAACAAACGGCACAACAGAAACCATTGTTAAAGAAGTTATTTTGGAATCCGAAAGCAACAATCCGGCGGTTGGCGTGAGCATTTCGGGTTCAGTTAACAGAGTAATGTTGAATAATTTAACCTTTGGTTCTAACTTCTCGCAAGGTATTGTTAATTTGGCTTCCAGCACGGTTATCATTATGCATTCCGATTTATCGCAAATCAATGGCACAGCCATGATTGCGCAAAATGGCAGAGTAAGATCCTACTATAACAATTACAATGGCGTCTTGGGCGATATTAACGTGGCTGTTAATACAACTTTTGAATCAACCGGTGACCAATATGATCAAGTTAGCAATGCCGGAATTTTCTTGGATTCTACCAATCAGGGCAAAGTATCGGATGATTACATTGATTACGGCTTATTAGCTCAAAACTCAAAGCTGATAACTCAAAACAGCCCATTCTTAATAGATGTTTCGGCTGGTGAGAGTTATGTTAACGGTGTTAAAGTGAATATTTCAGAAGTTGATGGAATTGAGGTTTATGCCTCGTCAACAAACTATATTCTTATGAGTGACGCTGGTCAGATTGTGGCCACTACATCTGCTCAAGCTTTAAGCTTTAAGCTTTTAGCTTCTTTACTCATCGCTCAAGTTCAAACCGATAATCAAGGAATTACCGAGATAATTAACGAACGCGCCAATGAAGTTACCGTGGCTAAACAAGGCGGTAAATTCAGAACAATTACTGCCGCTTTGGATTCCATTACCTCGGCAACAGAGAATAATCATTGGACAATTAAAGTTGGTTCCGGTGTTTACAACGAGCAGGTGGTGTTAAAACAATATGTTGATATTGTTGGATCTGGCCAGGATAATACCACCATTATGGCCATTAACAAACCGGTTGTGGTCTCAGAAAACAATGGCCAAATGGCAACATCAACCCAGGCAATGGGCGATTCCAAAATTTCGGGTGTTAAATTATCTTTGGCAGGAGACACTTTGGGTCAAGCCGTGGTTAGCGCTTCTTCTACCAACTTAACTTTGGAAGATGTAAATATTTCTTGGTCAGGTTCGGAAGGTGTTAATGGCACGGCAGTAGAAACAAATGGCGCCGGCAATGTTAATATCATCAGATTAAATGCCTTTGGTATGGCTTACGGCTTAACCTCAAATGTTATTACTGACGGAACTGCCACCTCAACGGTTAATATTTCGTATTCCAATATTTCAACGACTATCGCAGATATTCAGACCCTGAACCACTCGGCTGACGCCTCAGTTTCAAGGCAGGTTAACATAATTTCGTCTTACAATACCTTGTCTGGAACAGGAACTAATTTTGCTGTTGCGCGCAGTACCATAATTTCTTCCGCCCATGATACCTATCTTACCTACACCGGCGAAGGCGAATTAAGACAGAATGATTATTTCCGCAATAACAATAATCCAACCGCCTCATTGTTTAATATCCAAAATGCCGGCATTAATTTGTTCAATGTTACCGCTTCAGGCACTATTGCCATTAATCCTCAAAACACCACAGGGGATAGCGTGGTAATTAATTCCGCTACGGCTTCTTCCACCTTAACGGTTATCAATAGCGGCGCCGGCACGGCCTTGCGTGTTATCGGTAATATGATTTTAACATCCGCTACATCCGGCATCCCGGTAGTGTTATCTTCAGCCGGCGCCGAACTTAATGTTGGTGCCCCTGGCGATACCATTAATTTAAATGTTGATGGCGTTACCTACAACTTTAAAGAAAACGTTAGAAGAGACACTATGAGTGCCTATCTTTCCGCTCCAGCAACAGGTGATCAAGTTTGGGGCAATGGCAGTAATGCTTGGAGTCCGGCCGAAAATATTACTGTTTTGGGCGTTAAAGTTCAATATAATTGCGTTGATGGCGGAGCGTTGCAAATGGTGTTAAAAGATAAAAACGGCAACACCATTGCCAATTTAAACGGCTACGATTGTGGTGGGTTCTATAAGATTGAAGAAAACGATTTAGAGTATCATTTAACTCCGGATGACGGCATGTATGTAGATGTTATTAGTTCCAGCGAGGGCATTACCAATGTAACCGTAACGATTGAATTTGTTTATGACAATAGATAACCACCCCCGAAGCCCTTTCCATTTTAAGGTGGGGAAGTAAATTGGAAGATTTAATTAATAAAATAGAATGAAACAGCAGTTAAACAAATTTCTACGCCTAAAATTAATTATAGCGATCATCATCGCCAATTTTTTTACAGGTGTTAATTTTGCTTATTCCGCCCCGCTTCAAACCAATACTTTAAGCAAGGGTTTAATTGCTCATTTTCCGCTTAATCGCGCCACTATGCAAAGTGCTACTACTTTTAAAGATACCACGCCTTTTGCCAGAACAGGTACAATTACAGTCGGCGGTTCGGCCGGTTTGGTAGCCGATCAAAAAGGCAAAGCTGGTAATGCTTATGATTTTGACGGTTCAACAACCAGGATTGACGTGCCTTATAGCAGTTCTTTGGCTCCAACTCAAGCTATTTCTGCCAGTATTTGGTTTAAAGCGGATAATGTTGCGGCTACAGATCAAAGGATAATTTCTAAAACGCATGCCGGCGGTTATCAGCTTTCGCTTAATGAAAACAGTGCTTGTGGCAATAATTTTTTATGTTTTGTGGTTAGAGTGGGAGGCAGTTACTATCCGGCTACCTATGCCAGTTCCAATTTAACCAGTAGTACTTGGTATTTGTTAACCGGCACTTATGACGGTGAAACGGTTAAATTATATTTAAATGGGACATTGATTAATTCAAATACCAATCCTTCTGGATCAATAACCTACACTAATAATAATCCGTTATGTATTAGCCAAGAAGCATCTGCCAGTGATTGTACCAGCGACGGGTCGATTTATTATTTTAACGGTAGTTTAACGGATTTAAGGATTTGGAATAGAGCTTTATCTGTCACGGAAATCACCACCCTTTACAAATCCTATAGCCCTGTTACGCAAACCAATTCTTTGGATAAGGGCTTAATTGCCGATTTTCCGCTTAACAGAGCCACTATGCAAAGCGCTACCACTTTTAAAGATACTACGCCTTATGCCAGAACGGGTACGATTACCGCAGGTGGTTCAGCCGGTTTATCAACAGACCAAAAAGGTTTGGCCGGCGGAGCTTATGATTTTGACGGTTCCACAACTTATATTGATTTAGGCGATAGCAACGATTTAAGTTTTACCAATGGTTCCGGAACAGATAAGCCATTTAGCATATCTGCTTGGATTTATGCTGATACTGCTTCAGCATTTAGGGCTTTTACTAAATCTCGTTCAACCAGCGTAGGTGAGTATGTTTTTGGCGTATTATCCTCGGGACGAGCCTCTTTATTATTATATTCTGGCGGCGCAGTAAGTAGTAATCAAATTTACTCAGCAATAGATACTGATTTTACTGCTGGCGTATGGACTCATGTAGTTGGAACTTATAATGGAAGTGAAAGTCAGACCGGAATAAATGTTTATATTAACGGAGTTAGGCCAGCGCAAACGCAGGCATTGGCAGGAACATATTCTGGTATGAGTAATACCACGGCAACAGCAAGAATTGGCAGGTTTCAATATGGCGCTAGCCCTAATGATACTTTTGCTGATGGTCGTATTTCCGATCTTAGGGTTTATAACCGCGTTTTATCCGCTACCGAAGTTAAAAATCTTTACAAATCTTATGGCCCGGTTGTGCAAACCAATTCTTTGGATAAAGGTTTAATGGCTTGGTATCCGCTTAGCAGAAGTACTATGCAATCGGCTACAACTTTTGCCGACCAATCTCCTTATGCCCGTACCGGCACTATTACCGCAGGCAGTTCTGCAGGGCTTTCTGCCAATCAAAAAAATTTAGCCGGCAGTGCTTATGATTTTCATGATACAACAACTTACATTACTTTGCCTGCTTCCAATGTTTTAATTCCTAATCCTAACGCTGCAACTATTTCGTTTTGGGCACAAGTTGATGGCGATGCAAATGCCGATGATTATTTTGCGGGCTTTCAGCGCAGTTCCGGCAGCTCTTTTATGTCTATCAGAGGAACAACTTCCCAGACTTATATTTCTTGGATTTATGCTAATAATACTAATGGAGTTGTTATAGGTAATGGAACAAAAAATATAGATGACAGTGCTTGGCATCACTATATATATATGAGAAACGGAGCTAATCTTTATGGTTATATTGATGGCGTTTTGGATTTTTCGGCCAGCAACGCAGGCCAATCAGCTAGTTCGCATGTTGCTAATATCGGGTCTTTTAATAATACCCCCGCTAGTTTTTCTTTTGATGGTCGTATTTCCGATGTGCGAGTTTGGAACAGAACCTTAACCGCAACAGAAATTAAAAATTTGTATAGAGGGACCAAATAACTTAAAACTCAAAGCTCAAAACTATTATGAATAATGTTAAAGACAATTATATATTAACCAGTTTTGACTTTTAAGTTTTAAGCTTTGAACTAAAATCATGCCCAATATTGTTGATTTAAAAAAATTGAATAATCGTAAAAAAACGTTAGGCGCGGGCGCTGTTGGCGTTGCCAAAAATGTTGGCAATGCCACCGTAGAGACGGGGTTACCCCGTCTCTACAACGCAATAACAAACGAACAGGAAATTTTATCGTCGCGCCCGCGGTTACCTGAATGGTTGGGCAAAAAATGGTTCATCCCGGCGGGTATTTTTGTTGCTTTAATCGTTATTGCCCTGTCATTCATTATTTTCCGCAAAGATACGCAAACAACCGAAGCGGCTTGGTTTTCCGACGAATGGCACTACCGCAAACAATTTGATGTTTTCAACGCTTCCACCACCGAAGATCTGCTTGATTTTCAGGTAGAATTACCAACTTCAACCCTAGCCCTTTCTACTGCCTGGAGCGCCGGTAAACTTCGTAATGACTTTAAAGACCTTCGCTTTACTGATGCTTCCGGCAATTTGCTTGATTACTGGTTCCCCGATGCTACCACCACCATGGGTTCTGTTTACATTAAAATGCCCACTTTACCCAAAAACGCCACTAGTACGGTAATGATGTATTACGGCAATCCATCGGCCACCGATGACCGCGATGGCAACAAAGTTTTTCCTGATTTTTTTGAGGACTTCAGTGATGGTACTTACGCAGCTGGTCCACGCCTTTGGACTGTTACTTCAGGAACATATTCGGTTGCCGGAACAGATAAATATTTACAAAATGATACTGCTGGCATTATTAATACACCATCAAGTAAGGCCTATGGAGTGTGGGGGTTTAGTTTGTATAAAGCTAATGCAGCTAATGTCCCCATGGTAAATTTTTTAAGCAATGGAACTCCTGGCGGAGGTTATAGGTTCACTGTGCTGGCTAATGGATCTTTAAGAATAGATAGAATTAATTCGGATGGTTCATTTAGCGCGGTGCTTATTTCAACGGCAGCGGGATATATTTCTAACAATACTTGGTATCGTATTAAAATAACCAGATCAACGGCTGGTGTGTTTACTGTTTATATAAAAGGAGGTATTTATGGTAACACCAACTGGCTTGCCATTGATGTAACAGGTGGTTCTGGATCTAATCCGTTTACCAATACTACTTACACTATTTCCACTAATTTACTTAATACTTTTAATGCTTTGGATAGAATAGACAACATCTTGTGGCGCAAATTTGCTTCCACCGATCCCAGCGTAGTTGCTACAGCTGGTACATCCGAAGAAATTGGCGGCGGGCCAATTGGGTACTGGAATTTTGATGAAGGTTTTGGCACTACGGCTTACGATAGATCCGGTTCCGGTTATCATGGCACCTTAACCAATATGACAACCACCGGCACCAGCACGGCTTGGACAACCGGTAAGGTTAACAAGGCCCTGCAGTTTGATGGAGTTAATGATTATGTGAGCACTGCTAGCAATGTTAATTTTAATGGTAAAATAGCCACAGTTTCTTTTTGGTTTTATGCTGCTAGGGTTTTTGCGTATAATACAAAAATTTTAGTTGAATCATCAACTAATTTTAATTCAAATGACGCTTTTTTAATTACTTTTAATGATAGTAATGGACCAGTTTTTGGCGGATTTACTGTAGCTATGCATTCAACAGGGGCTCCTTCATATTCTGCGTTATCTACCAATTCTCGTTTTGATGATAGCAAATGGCATTATGTGACTGTTATTTTTGATAGAACCCAGGCAACGTTTAGACAACAAACAACTGTTTATGTTGATACTAAGGTTATTAATACTACTCAAGTCGGTGCTTTAAATAAAGTTCATACCACTAATTTTCCGGCTAATCGAGTTTTTATTGGTGATCGTTCTGGCGGAGCAGTCGCTCCTTTTAAAGGTTCTCTTGATGAAGTTAAAATTTATAATTACGCCCCCTCCGTTGCTCAAATTAAAAACGAATACAACCGCGGTGCTTCGGTTAAATTAAGTATTAGTCCAAATAGCGAGCAGGATTTGTATCACGGATTAGTTGGCTATTGGAAATTTGACGAAGCCACCACCACCGTAAATGGTACTGCCGATAATCAAAGAATTAATGATTATTCGGGTTTGGGTAATCACGGAGTTTCCGATGGTTGGACAACCGGTTCGGATGGTTTAAATTCTACTACCACTGCCAAGTTTGGCAATGCCGGCGAGTTTGACGGAGTTTCGGATCCGGATATGACTTATGCCGATGGCATGGTAATTTCCGGCTCGCCCGCATCTTTAAATCTTCCTCTCGTAAGAACAATTGAGGCCTGGATTAATCCTAGAACATTGCACTTGGGAACAATAGTTGACGGCGGAACTCAATATTGGTTGCGCATTGGCGTCAACGGCCAGCTTTATTATTATTATTATAATTCAAGTGCTTGGCAAGTGCATGCAACGGCGACCTCTGTTATTAGTGCTGGGGTTTGGCAACACGTAGTTTTAGTGGATGATAGCAGCCAGCCTTTGCCGAAGATTTATGTAAATGGGGTAGAATATAAATTTACCACTACTCCAACGCAGCGCAAATCTAACACCGGCACTGTTTCTGCTTTTTACATCGGTAAATACGGCTCGCAAGATCCTTTTAACGGCATGATAGATGACGTTAAACTTTACGCCCTAGCCCGCACACCGGAGCAAATAATGAATGATTATTTAACTGGCCCAGGCCCAATTGCTTCTTATAATTTTGAAGAAAAATCCGGCACAACTTTAAATGATATTTCTGGCAGTGGGTATAATGGCACTATTACCGCAGGCGCTTCCAAAGGTTTTGTTAAAGGCAAAATCGGCCGGGCTTATGATTTTGATGGGGCTAATACTAGAATTAGTAGTAATGTTTATTCTCAATTAACAGGCGCATTTACAATTTCAACATGGGTAAAACCTGATGCTAAAAGTGGATCGGCATTTTATTGTCTTGGGGCGTCTGGCGCAGATTTGCCTTGTATCTATTTAGATTATGCTGGCCTTAATAGACCATTAATTATATGGAATACAGGTAATTACCGTTACTTTAACACTTCCGCTTATACTACACTAACAAATAATCAATGGCATTACGTGGTTTTTGTTATCACGGGCTTAGGTCAAAATGATATAGCTAATTCAGCTATGTATATTGATGGTGTATCTCAATCTGTTTATTCTACAACTCGAACAAATGCGCCTTTAAATTTTTCCTCTTTTACCATAGGTAATAGAACTGGTGGTGGGCAATCTTTTGACGGTCGTATTGACGATCTAAAAGTTTATAACTATGTTTTAACCCCTTGGCAAATTGCGCAGGAATATAATCAAGGAAAACCCATAGCTCAATGGAGTTTTGATAATGGCCAAGGCACCACAGCTACTAATATATATAGTGCCAGCACAACTAATCCTTTTAATGGAACCTTGACCAATATGTCCACTACCGGCACCAGCACTGCTTGGGTAACCGGCAAGTTTGGTAAAGCATTATTGTTTGATGGAACTAATGATACTGTTGCAGTAACTGATGGCACTGGTTCGGGCATGGATATAACAAGCGCAGGTTCTCTTTCGGCATGGGTTAAACCAACAACAGTATCGGGTAATAAATATATTATAGATAAGGTAGAAAGCACCCAATACGCGCTTTTGCTTTCCGGTGCGCAAGTTAAGGGTTATTTTGGCAATTCTTCTTGCAGTGGCGGTACAGCCAAGGCCAATGAATGGAGTTATGTAACCGTTGCCTGGGATGGCGCTTACATCCGTTGTTATCTAAATGGCACGCAAGTTGGTCAAACTGCTTATTCTACAGCTTTAACTGCCCACAACACTTCTTTATATATAGGTTCTGATGGCGGAGCAGCTAGTTGGTTTTCTGGCATTATTGACGAGCCAAAAATTTACCAATACGCCCTTAGCCCGGTGCAGATTAAAAAAGACTACAATGATGGTTTAGCTGTTGCCTTAAGTACAGCGGATGGTGGCAGAAATTCCCAAAACGGTTTAATTGGTTATTGGAAAATGGATGAAGCCACTACCACTTGGGATGGCGCAGGCGATAGGGTAAATGATTATTCCGGATTGGGTAATCATGGTACTGCTGCCGGTAGCGCCCATGCCACTACTACCGCCAAATACGGCAATGCCGCGGAGTTTGATGGCACGGATGATTATGTTGAAGTTCCTGAGAATTCCGCATTAAGATTAATTTCTGGAGGAACGATCAGTGCCTGGATTTATCCAAGAGGTTATGGTGGCAATGGCTTAGGCAGAATTTTAGAAAAAAGTAGATCTGGTCCTAATAGGAATTATGATCTTAATTTAACTAATACCGGCCAAATCCAGTTTGATATCAAGGGTTCATCTACCTATACTTCTGCTTCTGCAATTAGTTTAAATCAATGGCAGTATGTTTCGGTTGTTTTTACTAATCAAGGAAGAAAAATTTATGTTAATGGAAATGATAAAACCTCTACTGGCGCAGGTGAGGTAACAATGCCTGAAGATAGTTCTGGAGTCTTTAGGATAGGTAACTCGGAAGCAACAGCGACAAGAGAGTTTAACGGCGTAATAGATGATGTTAAAGTTTATACCATTGCTCGCACACCGGAGCAAATTATGAATGATTATTTGCAAGGCCCTGGCCCCATTGCTTCTTATAATTTTGAAGAAAAATCCGGCACAACGGTAAATGATATTTCTGGCAGTGGGTATAATGGCACTATTACCGCAGGCGCTTCCAAAGGTTTTGTTAAAGGTAAAATCGGTAGGGCTTATGATTTTGATGGAGCCAATACAAAAATTGATACCGGGAGTGATTGGATGGGGCCTACCGGTATTTCAAATCAAAATATTAGCGTTTCCGCTTGGATTTATGTGAAGAGTTATGGTGAAGGGTCGAGAGGTAGAATTATTGATAATGGTAGTTTTATAGTAAACGTAAATGTTTCAGGAAATGCCAATTTTGGATTAACTTCCAATACATCTCTTTATGGGCGTTCAAGTAATAATTCCATTCAATTAGATACCTGGTATCATATTGTTGCCACAAGAGCTTTGGGGGCAACGGCTCCAGCTAATTTTTACGTTAATGGTGTTTTAAGTGGAAGTGCTGATCAATCCTCTGCTACAGCAGGGGCTATTGTAGGAACTTCAAATGTAATTATTGGAAATAATAATGCTCAAGGATATTCTTTTGACGGTAAAATTGATGACCTAAAAGTTTTTAATTACATACTTACCCCTTGGCAAATTGCGCAGGAATATAATGGTGGCGGGCCAATAGGGTATTGGAAAATGGATGAAGGCGAAAACAAAACAGTTTATGATTGGTCAGGTAATGCATATAATGGCACGCTTTCTTTAAGCGGAAGCCCCGCAACTTCTACTGCTTGGGCAGCTGAATCCGCTTGTAAAAAAGGACATTGTTTGGATTTGGATGGCACTAATGACCAAGTTACAGTTACGGATTCTACGGGCAGTGGCTTAGATGTTTCGGTTTATGCTTCCATCAGTGCTTGGATTAAACCAGATACCGTAACCGGTAGCCAGTACATTGTAGATAAAGACCAATCAACCGCCTACTCTTTAATGATTTCCGGCACAAGTTTGGTGGGTTATTTTGATGTGGGTGGATCTAATTCTTGTTCGGGCGGCATAGTTAAAATAGGCGAGTGGCAATATGTTTCCGCCACTTATGACGGCAATTATATCCATTGTTATATTAACGGGAATGAAGTAGGTAAAACTGCCGATACCAGCGGAGCTATTGATGTTCAAAATACGTCTTTATATATCGGTTCGGATGGCGGTGCGGCCAGTTACTTTAACGGTAAAATTGATGAAGTAAAAATTTACAATTACGCCCTTTCCCCGGCGCAGATTAAAGAAGATTACAATATGGGTGCGGGAGTTTATTTTAAGTAATGAATACTCCCTAGATTAGAAGGGGTTGCAAGGCCTTGAGCGACCGAAGGGAGTCGAAAGGGGGATATGGGACATATTTTAAATAGCGTTATTTTGTCATTCCGACCCCCTCGGCTCGGCTGACGCCTCGCTCGGGGCAGGCTCTCGCGGAGGAATCCCTTAAGGATTATATAAAGAATAAGGGATTTCTCCATTTCATTCGCTACGCTCATTCCAGTCGAAATGACATTGTATTTGTCAACACTTGACAGCTCTTTAAAAGTTGTTAAAATGGTTAAATAATGATATAATATCGTATGAAAAGCGATTATGAATCAATCTAATGAAAAGCAGAAAGTTTTATCGGATATTTACCGAGACATTGGGCAAGTTCTTTTTGCTTCAGTATTAATTGATCCCATTACGCGAGGAGAAGTTAATTATTATTTTTTGGCCTTTGGCCTCGCTTTTACTTTAGTATTTTGGTATTTTAGCATTAAAATTAATCACGATTAAAAGATGAATTTAATCTCCCAAGCTATGACTGCCTTTTATATCGTAGCAGCCCTACTTGCCATAGGTGCAGGCATTATTGTGTTAATGTCGTTAAAAAAAGAAAATAAATAAAATACCCATGGATACAACACCCTTTAGTTTTTATCTCTTGGTTTTTTTAACAGCCGTGGCAGTTGCTTTGGCGATTTTGGTAGCAATTAAAGATCGTAAAAATAAAAAATAATTAATTAATCAGTTGCTTTAAGCTAACAGCTTTAAGCTCTAAGTTAAAAAATCTATGTCCGATATCAAACGCACTATGCCCATGGGCATGAATCAGGGAGAAGGAATGGAACAGCCACAACAATATATGGCCCAACCTCCGGTTGCTCCCCAAAAAAGCGGTTTAGCCAACAAGATGATTGCCATCGTGGCCGTCATTGTAGTTATCCTAATTGGTTTGTTCTTGGTTTCCAAGTACACCAATTGGAATATTTTAAACGTTAATAAAGGCAATGCTAGTGCCAGCGGTTGGCAGGCAGTGTTTTTAACCAACGGCCAGGTTTATTTTGGTCAAATTACCAAATCTAGCGAAAAATCGGTTGTTTTGGAAGATGTTTACTATTTGCAGGTGGCCCAATCGCCCCAGCCGGCTCCGGAAGGCGCAGCCGCCCAAGCCAATAATTTATCTTTAGTTAAATTAGGTAACGAACTCCATGGCCCCAAAGATGCCATGAAGATCAATATGAGTCAGGTTTTGTTTACCGAAGAATTAAAAGCTGATTCCAAAGTGGTAGACGCTATTGTGCGATATAAGGAAGAAGGCGCAAAATAAAGATCGTAATGATTAAGACCCCGGTTTTAAACAAAGCCGGGGTTTTTGTATTCTTGCTTTAAGCTGAATATTATGGTAAAAATATTATAAGAATATGAAGATAATAAATGAAAAAATTGAATTAACCGAACTTAAAGAAATGTCCTCAAAAATGTTCGGTGGCTTGGTAAAGGCGGTGGTTGATATTGAACAGGGGGTAATGGCAGTTGATGCCGAAATGCATGCTGATGAAGAAGGGCTGTTATTGCAAGCAGGTTCAAAGCAGCAAAATCTTTGGGGCATAAATTTGTATCCTGATAAAACAGGTGATGATTTTATTGAGTTTGATTCCATGATAAATTTGCGCCCTTCACAAGGCAATCGCAGCCGCGGGGTTGATGATTTAGCGGTTCAACAAGTAGTAAAAGAAATTGTAAATAAATTGGTTATAATATGACTTTTCAACATCAAGCTATGGCCTCTGGCAGTTGGCAAAAATTTAGTTTAGTTGAACAAATGGCCAATATCGGGGCTGAAGTGGGCCGGGCAATAAACTGGAGCAAAAAAGATCTCTCATATAGCCAAGCGGCAGCTGTTAGGGCTTTGGAGCTTTTGGATTTAACTTTGGCCGATCGCAAAAATATTAGCTGTTTTAAAGAAATTGCCAGAGTCAGAGAGGTATTGGTTGATTATTTTTGGTATAACAATGAATACTCTTCTTCCGCGGATTTATGGAATTCGTATTTTTACCCTTTTAATTGGGCTGCCCGAATTAACCGTTAGTTAACTATCATAATTTTGAAATCAGTTTTTAAAAACTGATTTTTTTTATTTAAACTATAAAATAGCGATTACTAGTTTGCGGTTTGTATCGTAATTTTTTTATTTTTCAAGTAAGAAGTATAAAGTGGCACTATACACTTTACACTTTTTGGAGTATAATGTATAGTAATAGGGAATACAGTGGATAAGTCCACTTATGGTAAAATGTATGGTTTTTTCCCTAAAAAAACAAAAATCAACGGCAAAAAACGGTGGTTTAATAAAAATAGGCCAGTTAGCCCAAAAAGTGGGTGTACTGCCCTCTACCATCAATTTTTATACCAACGAGGGCTTGCTTATCGAAGGTGGTCGCAGTAAGGGCGGATATCGACTTTATGAGCCCGGTTATGCAATTGCCCGGATTAAGAAGATTCAAAAATTTCAGGCAGAAAAAAGATTGACGATTGAAGAAATCAAAAAATTGCTATGAAAAAGGAAACCCAAAAAATCTATACCGCCAAGCTTTCGCTCCACCGCCAAAGTAGGATAGTGGGCTGGCCTAAGGCGTATCATGCCAAAGAAAAAAAAGGTTTTTGGTATTCCATTAGGTCAATGTTATTTTAGATTTACGCCAACAGAAAAAGGTCTTCCGCTAATTGTAGCTTATAAACTACGGGCCGAAGACCTTTCTCTAATTTAATAATAGCAAATTAAAATTGTTTGTCAATAGCTCGCCTCCCTTGATTAAAGGGAGGTTTTTCATTATACTTTGTATAATATGTTGAATTTTCCCAAACTAGAAGAAGACATCTTAAAATACTGGCAAGATAACAATATCTTCCAAAAAACCCTGGATCAAAAATCCCCACAGGGTGATTTTTCATTTTATGATGGTCCGCCTTTTGCCACCGGTTTGCCCCACTATGGCCACATTGTGCCCAGTTTAATGAAAGATATGGTGCCGCGTTTTTGGACTATGAACGGCTACCACGTAGAGCGCCGCTGGGGTTGGGATTGCCATGGTTTGCCCATAGAAAATATTGTGGAACAGGAGCTTGGTTTAAAGCATAAAAAGGATATTGAAACCCTGGGCGTTGACGTATTCAACCAAACTTGCGAAACCAAAGTTTTAAAATACGCCATTGAATGGCGCACTACCATTGCCCGCTTGGGCCGCTGGGTGGATATGGATAACGATTACAAAACCATGGATAAAAATTTCATGGAATCGGTCTGGTGGGTGTTTAAGCAATTATGGGATAAGGGGTTGATTTACGAGGGCTATCGCAGTATGCACATCTGCCCCAGGTGCGAAACAACTTTATCGCAATCCGAAGTAGGCCAGGGGTATAAGGATATAGAAGATATGTCGGTTACGGCTAAGTTTGAATTGATAGACGAGCTTCACCCCGACCGCAGCGTCGGGGCCAGTACTTTTGTTTTGGCTTGGACAACCACGCCTTGGACATTGCCTGGTAATGCCGCTTTAGCAGTGGGTGAGAATATTGAATATGTAAAAATTATTTTAAAATCAGAAATTAACTCAAAACTAAAAACTCACTTGTCCTCCGAAGCTCGGAGAGCGAAGGGGGAAAACTTTATTTTAGCTAAATCAATTTTTGACCAATGGCCTAATAAAAATGAATATCAGATTGTAGAGGAATTTAAAGGAAAAGATTTGGTTGGGGAAAAATATCAGCCGTTATTTGATTATTTTAACAATGATAAATTGGAAAATAAGGATAACGCTTTTAAAATTTACGCGGCAGATTTTGTGAGCACCCAAGAAGGCACTGGCATTGTGCATATTGCGTCCGGTTTTGGCGATGATGACTTTAATTTATCCAAACAAAAAAATATTCCTTTAATCAAGCACATTTCTATGGACGGCCGTTTTACGACCGAAGTAGTGGATTTTGCCGGCCAAGAAGTAAAACATAGGGGCGATCATATGGCCATGGATACCAAGATTGCCGAATTTTTGGGTAGCAAGGGCTTGGTGTTTGAGGCCAAAAAATATTTTCACTCCTATCCGCATTGTTGGAGATGCGATTCGCCTTTATTAAATTACGCCACCGGTTCTTATTTTGTGGCCGTAGAAAAAATTAAAGATCAGTTGCTTGCCAAAGCTAAAAAAATCAATTGGATGCCGGCTCATCTTAAAGAAGGTAGATTTGGCAAGTGGCTGGAAGGGGCGCGCGATTGGTCTATTTCTCGTCAGCGGTTTTGGGGTTCGGTAATGCCAATTTGGGTTTGCAAGGAGTGTGGTGAAAAAAAAGTTTTTGGTTCGGTTGAGGAATTAGAGCATGCTTCCGGCAGGGAAGTTAATGATTTGCATAAGCACGTAGTTGATTTGATTACCGTGCCGTGCCCCAACTGTAAAAATAACATGAACAGAATTCCTGATGTATTGGATTGCTGGTTTGAATCCGGTTCTATGCCTTACGCCCAATTGCATTATCCTTTTGAAAATAAAGAAAAATTTGAACATAATTTTCCAGCTGCTTTTATTGCCGAGGGCGCGGACCAAACCAGAGCTTGGTTTTATTATTTGCATGTTTTAGCCGTAGGCATCAAGGGTAAAGCGGCTTTCAAAAATGTGGCGGTTAACGGTATTGTGTTGGCTGCTGATGGCAAAAAAATGTCCAAAAAGCTTAAAAATTATCCGGACCCAATGGAGATGATTAATAAATATGGCGCCGATGCCATGCGTTATTATTTAGCCACCTCGCCGGTTTTAAAAGCCGATGATTTGTGTTTTGCCGAACATGATTTAGCCACTGTTTATAAAAAGGTTTTTATTATTTTGGGAAATGTTGTTTCGTTTTACAAAATGTATGAGCCGCAAACGGCAAATTCTTTATTCTCCGAACCCGTCGAATCGGCGGGGAAGAGGGCTAAGATCCAAATTCCAAGATCCAAAAATATTTTGGACGAATGGATTTTAGTTAAGCTTGCTGTTTTGAATCAAGAAATTACAACTGCGTATAAAGGTTATGATTTGGTTGGGGCTGCGCGGCCACTGGGTGATTTTATTGATCAACTTTCTACTTGGTATTTAAGGCGTTCCCGCGAAAGGTTTAAAGGAGAGGATGAAGATGATAAACAAAATGCCTTGGCAACTTTTAAATATGTTTTGTCAGAATTGTCGTTGTTAATGGCTCCGGTAATGCCGTTTACCGCCGATTGGCTTTATAAAGAAGCGGGCGGGGCTAAACAATCTGTCCATCTTGAAAGTTGGCCTGTTGATTTTATTAAACATGATGAAAAAGTTTTAGCTAATATGGAAGCAGTCAGAAAGATTGTGGAATTGGCTTTAGCTAAACGTGATGAAGTTGGTATTAAAGTCAGACAGGTTTTGGGTAGCTTAAAGCTCAAAACGCAAAGTTTAAAACTAAGGGATGAATATCTAAATTTAATCAAAGACGAGGTTAATGTCAGAGAAGTGAAATTCATCAAAGGAACGTCCGATAATCTTGAAGTTGAATTGGATACGGTTTTAACGGAAGAATTAAAAGCCGATGGTTTGTACCGGGAATTAATTAGAACCATCAACCAGTTGCGCAAAGAAGCCGGCCTAACCATTCAAGATAAAGTTAGCGTTTTTTATCAAACAAATTCTTTATTGGTTAAAAGCGCCATTACTCAATTTAATGCGGAGCTTTTAAAAAATACTTTAAGTTTAAGTTGGCAAGAAAGCAAAGCGGGGGATTGTTTAATTACCAAAGAGGCGGAAGTTAATGGCGAGATTGTTAATTTATCATTGGTTAAAGTTTAAGTTTTTAGTTTTATCGAGCTAAGCTCGATTAAGTTTTGAATTTTTGCCATGTCCATTTTTTTAAATACCGAGGCCATTGTTTTAGCCAAATTGCCCCTTAAAGAGGCCGACCGTTTATACATTTTATTCACTCCCGAATTCGGCAAAATAGAAGCGCAAGTAAAATCGGCGGTTACCAGCAAAAGCAAATTAGCCGGATCGTTAGAGCCGATTTCGCAAGCTAAAATAATGATTGTTAAGGGCCGGCACCTTGAAAGCGTAGCCGGTGCTCAGCTGTTACAGCGTTTTAATTTTAGCGAGCCCTTAATTTTTGGCCAAATCGGTTTGGTTAGGGAATTATTTATTAAATTGCTTAAGCCCGAAGTTAAAGAGCCCGTGTTGTATCAAAATTTATTAAGTTATCTTTCTGCCATGTCCGGAAGCGCCGAACTTGAAGCCAAAAGATTTTTAACACAAAGATTTATTTGGCAACTCCTTAATATCAGCGGTTTTAGCGGAATAACTGATGATACCTTGTATTTGCATTCTGCCCATGGCCAAAATCAGGATATTTCCGGTTTGGATTTACCAACCCGGGAGTTGCTAAAAAACTGCCTCTTGCTCGAACCCCAACCTTTACAAGTGGCTGATAATTTGTTACAAAAACTAGAGAACTTTACGCGAACATATTTAAGGCAGATTTTAGAGCGGGATTTAAATTCATTTTATTTTAATCTATCACTTTGATGTTTAACGATAATCGGAAAAAAAATCACGGGCTGGTTGATTTGCGATCAGCCAATGTGGTTAAAAAAGCTGCCACCTCTGCCCCAAAGCATGATGATTTTTTAAGCACGCCCCACGGCCCGGAACACCGTAAAATTACCCGCCGGCCGATTAAAAAGCGCTCGTCTTTTTTATTGTTTTTAATCGTTTTACTGCTTGTTTTAGCCGGCGCTTCTATTGCCAGTTTTTTTATCTTTGATCAAGGAAAAGGCGATCAATCATTGCGCTTAACTTTAGCCGCCGCTAAAAGCGTTTCTTCGGGGGAAGAAGTAACCCTGGAAATCGGCTACGAAAATTTGGATACCATTGCTTTACAAAAAATGCAGGTGGTGGTGGAATATCCCAAGGGCTTTTATTTTAATTCCGCCTCACAGGAACCCGTTAATCAAGAGAGTAATATTTGGAATTTGCCGGATTTGGGAGTTGGACAAAAAGGTACGCTTTCTATTAATGGTCAGTTGATTGGCAAGGTAGAGGAAAATAAAGAATTTAAAATGACTTTTCAGTATCGCCCGAGTAATTTTAATTCCGATTTCAGCGAAACTCTTGCCAAAGCCATTAAGATTAGCCAGACCTTGTTTCCTGTAAATTTAACGGCACCTGAAAAAATTGAAGAAGGCCAAACAGTAAATTTTAAAGGCGATTTTAAAAATGAAGCCAAGCAGGATTTAAATAATTTATTTTGGAGTTTTGATTTAGGCGAAGCTTTTATGCCTTTGTCTTTAACTCCAACCACTTCCATAAACTACCAATGGTCTTTACCCGCATTGCCACCAGGTGAAAAAAAAGATATTTTGGTTGAAGGAAAAATAAATTCCGCAGTTGCCAACCCCTTGCCTTGGTATTTTAAAATCTGGCAGAAAGTTGATTTTAAAGGCAATCAGCAGGAACGTATTCTATACGAGCAATCAGGCCAAGTTGAAGTTGTTGCGCCGGTTTTAAAAGTTGGCTTGGAACTTTCTTCACCCGATAAAAAAATCAATTGGGGCGATGAAGTTGATTTAAAGCTGACTTACGAAAATATAGGCAAGATTGATGTTAAGGAAGCGGTGTTAAAATTAGCTTTAAACCAGTATATTGATTGGCCAAGGTACAAAAACCAAACCAATGCCACCATAGATGGTAACACTTTAATTTGGCTTTCCAAAAGCGGAAATGCCACTGTTGGCCTTTCAAATATCCCAGTTGGCACAAAAGGCGAACTTTTGATAACCGTACCGTTTGTTTTGGAACCTAAGGATTTAATGGATTATTCGCCCGATGAAGCCAAGTTGGAGGCAACAGCTTCGGCTATGATTAAATATAATGATCAGGAGTTGAATTTTAACAGCGAAAAATTGCTTTTGCCTTTAATCAGTGCGGCGCGTTTGCAGGCCGAGGCCAGGTATTATTTGGATTCAACCCCGCTAAGCGGGGCAAGTACCAAAGTAGGCAGCGGTCCTTTGCCTCCGGTAGTTGGTCAAGAAACAAAATATCGGATTTACTGGAAGCTATTTACCGGCTCAAGCGGTTTAAGCAACGTGGCGGTTAAAGCCAGCTTGCCTTCTTATATTAATTTTGTTGGGGGCGCTGATAATCCCACCTTGGGCACACCTTTAAAATTTGATTCCGCCACGCGTGAAGTTTCGTGGGAAATTAATGAGGCAGCGCCTAACACCGGTTTAATGGCTAGTTTTGATGTTAGTGTTAAACCCTCAACCGATCAGGTTAATCAATTGCTAATCTTAAGCAATCCCGCCATGCTTAACGCCCAGGAAAAAGATAGCAATAATTTTATTTCCAAAACCACAAATTTGTTAACTTCCGATTTAACAGCCGATTTGCAAGCCAAGGGCAAGGGCAGGGTAATGGTAAAATAAGAAATTGTTCTTGCTTTGCTCCGGATGAAATTAAATTTTCCATACTCGCACCCTCCTTCGTCTCGCCAGGGTCTCGCCTGCAGCTCGCCCTGGCTCGCTTGGGGGCACCCGCTCGTATGAAGAAAATTTAATTTCATCCGTCGCTCGCAAATCTTTTTAAAACATTGTTATGTCTTTTAAACTTTTAAAAACCAGTAAACATTCCCAAGCCCGCTTGGGTGTTTTAAAAACCGCTCATGGCAATATCCAAACGCCTTTTTTTATGCCCATTGCAACACGGGGCGCTGTTAAAACCTTAAGGGCTTCAGACATCAAAAAATTGAATGCCGAAATTGTTTTGGGCAACACTTATCATTTATTTTTTAAGCCGGGTTTAAAGATATTAAAAAAAGCGCAAGGGCTTCATAAATTTATGGATTGGACTGGCCCTATTTTAACCGATTCAGGCGGGTATCAGGTTTTTTCGCTCGGGGGCAATAAGGATTTTGGCTCGTCTCATAAAAATTTGGTTAAAATAACTTCAGCCGGCGTGGAATTCAGATCGGTTTACGATGGCAGTAAACATTTGTTTACGCCCAAAAAAGTTTTGGAAATCCAGGCCATGATCAATTCCGACATTAGAATGGTTTTGGATGTTTGTTCGCCATCCAATTGTTCGCGCGAGCAGGCCGAAAAGGATTTGGAAATTACATTAACTTGGGCAAAGATCAGCTCAAAACTAATAACAAAAAATTCAAAACATTTATTATTTGGCATTGTTCAGGGCGCTTTGTATAAGGATTTACGCTTAAAATGCGTTCAAGAGTTGGTTAAATTGAATTTCGACGGCTATGCGTTGGGCGGTTTGGCGGTGGGCGAAACACCCCAAGAAATGTATAAAGTTTTGGATTACGCCTCACCTAAAATGCCAGCAGATAAACCCCGCTATTTAATGGGCGTTGGTTACCCCGAGCAGATTGTGGAGGCGGTAAAAAGAGGGATGGATATGTTTGATTGCGTTATTCCAACCAGAGAGGCTCGTCATGGTAGATTATATTATTTTAATTTAAAGCCAAAAGCTAAAAACTTAAAGTTGGATAAAGATTTTTATCAAACTATTAATATAAAGTCGGAAAAATTTTCTAACGACATGTCGGCGATAAATGTAAATTCCAAAATTCCCGAACTTAAAAATTATACCAAGGCCTACTTAAGGCATTTGTTTAGCGTGGAAGAACCGCTTGCTTTGCAACTTGCCACTTTAAATAATGTGGAATTTTATCTTCAGCTTATGGCTGAGATTAGAAACAGCATTAAAATTAACCGATTATAAAAAATAATTTTATGAAAGAAAAATTATTTAGTTCCGGCGAAGCGCCGGAAGATGTAACTTTAAATCAAAGAGTTGCTAATCACGAAGGCCAAGAAGGCACAGTTACAGAAGTGATTACACCATTTTCAGTTCGAGTGGAATTTGATAATGGAGATACTTTTTTGTATAATCCGGCCCAATTGAAAAAAATTCTCAAGCACGGCGAAATTGTAGATGTTGATTTTAGCCAAAAATTAACGGGCACTAATAATTAAAAGTAATGCCAAGATGCTTAAAATATGCTAAAATTTAAAATAATACTTAGCATTATAATATTATGAAAATAACGGTTTTAGGTGCAGGCAGATGGGGTTCTTTGTTGGCTTGGGTTCAAAACCAGACCGGCCGGCAGGTAATTTTGTGGAATCGCCAGGATGAATTATTGGCCGAATGGCTAAAGATGGGCAAAAACAAGTATTTAACTTTACCTTCGCAAGTTAAACTTACCGCCGATTTGGCTTTGGCTTTAAAAAACGACATTATTTTTATTGCCGTTAGGGCCCAGCATTTTAGGGATTTATGCCTGCAATTAAAAAAGCTTCAACCCAAAAATAAGTTGTTTATTTTAGCTATGAAGGGTTTAGAAGAAAAAACCGGCAAACGCTTATCCCAGATATTTTTTGAATATTTCCATCAGTCAAATTCACTTGGCGTTTTAGCCGGCCCGGGCCATCCTCAAGAAATTTCTCAAAATATTCCCACCATCATGACTTGCGCCGCTTTAGACCAAAAAGATTTGCCGGCTGTGGTTAAGGCCTGCCAAACTCCGCTGATGAAAATTTTTCCGCAAACCGATTTGTTGGGCGTGGAAGTTGGCGCGGCTTTAAAAAATGTCATCGGCTTGGCCGGGGGGTTGCTTGTTGGTTTGGAAAAAAAATCATTTAAAAGCTATTTATTGTCTCGCGGTCCGGTTGAGGTGGGTAATTTAATTAAGGCCATGGGCGGAAAATATCAAACGGCTTTTGGCTTATCCCATTTGGGCGATTACGGCGCCACGGTTTTTTCGGGCTTTAGTTATAACCATCAAGCCGGAGAATTATGGATTAAAGAACGCAAATTATCGTCCATAGCCGAAGGTTTGCCCACTTTAAAAGCCGTTAATTTGTTGGCAAAAAAATATAAAGTAAAAATGCCGATTTGCGAAGCAATTTATAAAATTTTTTACGGCAATATTTCCGCAAACAAATTTATTGATATTTTGCTGAAAAGAAAAACGGAATCTGATTAATTTGGCGGAATTCTTACAGGGCTTGCCAAAGTGCCTATTTTTCTATTATAATAAAGCTAATCTTTAACAGATTAGCTTAATTTTTTTTAAGACATTATGACTAAAAACATTCAAGAAGAAGGTGCTATGGATAAACTGGTTTCTTTGGCCAAAAGGCGGGGTTTTGTTTTTCAATCCTCCGAACTTTACGGAGGCATCAATTCCATCTACGATTTCGGCCCCTTGGGCGTGGAATTAAAAAATAATATCAAGCGTGAATGGTGGAAAGCCATGGTTCAATGTCGGGATAATGTAGAGGGCCTGGATTCGGGCATTTTAATGCATCCCAAAATTTGGGAGGCCAGCGGGCATTTGGCCGGTTTTACCGATCCCTTGGTTGATTGTAAAGCTTGCAAAAAAAGATTTCGAGCCGATCATTTGCTGGAATCCAAAGGTTTAAAACCCGATTTTAGACCGGTTAGTTTTGCCCAAGAAGGCATTGCCTGTCCGGAATGCGATGGCGAGCTTACCAGTGTTAGGGATTTTAATTTAATGTTTAAAACCCAAATGGGTGCGGTTGAGGGCCAAACAGCCGAAATATATTTAAGGCCCGAAACCGCACAGGGCATTTACGTTAATTTTTTGAACGTTTTAAATTCTTCCAGGCAAAAAGTGCCGTTTGGCATTGCCCAAATCGGTAAGGCCTTTAGAAATGAAATAACCCCGGGCAATTTTATTTTTAGGATGCGCGAATTTGAACAGATGGAAATGCAGTTTTTTGTTAAACCCGAAGATGCCACCAAGTGGTTTGAATATTGGCAGCAGCAAAGAATGAATTGGTATCTGGATTTAGGGGTTAATAAGGATAAATTAAAATTCAGGCAGCACCGTAGCGATGAATTGGCTCATTACGCCAAAGCGGCGGTTGATGTGGAATATGATTTTCCGTTTGATCAGCGTGAAATGGAAGGCATCCATAACCGCGGAGAATGGGATTTATCGCGCCACCAACAATTTTCCGGCAAAGATCTTCATTACCAGGATTTGTTAACCAAAGAAAAATTCATTCCTTACGTGATTGAAACATCCGGCGGTGTTGACAGGGCCACTTTAATGTTTTTGCTTAATGCCTATACCGAGGTAGAAACCAGAAGCGGGGATGAAGAAGCCAAGCATGAAACCGAGGTGGTGTTAAAATTGGATAAAAGATTAGCCCCGATTAAAGTGGCTATTTTACCCTTGTCCAAAAAATTGTCCGAACCGGCCATGGAGATTTACAAAGATTTACGCCAAAATTATCGCTGTGATTTTGATGATTCCGGCAGTGTGGGCAAAAGGTACCGCCGCCAAGATGAAATCGGTACGCCGTATTGCATAACTTTTGATTTTGATTCGGTAGAAGACCATAAAGTAACGGTCAGGGATCGCGATACCATGGCGCAAGAAAGAATCGCTATTGCCGAGTTAAAGGATTATTTAAGAGAAAAATTAGGGTTTTAATATTGCGAGCGACGGGTGAAATTAAATTTTCTTCATACGAGCGGGGCCCGCGAGCGAGCCCGGGCGAGTTTCAAACGAGACCCGGGCGAGACGAAGGAGGGTTGCGAGCATGGAAAATTTAATTTTACCTGGAGCAAAGCAATGATTGCTAAATTATGTTTAAACAAGAAAAGTTAGCTAATGGCATCCAATTAATTACCGCGCATCGGGCCGATACCCAGGCGGTTACTGTCTTGGTTTTGGTTAAAATCGGTTCCAGATATGAATCATTGGATTTAAACGGAGTATCGCATTTTGTGGAGCATTTGCTGTTTAAAGGCACGCGCAAGCGGCCAAACAGTTTGGCCATTAGCCGAGCTTTGGATGGCATTGGCGCCGAATATAACGCTTTTACCGCCAAAGATCATACCGGCTACTATATTAAAGCCAATAGCGAACATTTGGATCTGGCTTTGGATATGCTTTCCGATATGTTTTTTAATTCCGTTTTTGACGCGCGCGAAATGGATAAGGAAAGGGGAGTGATTGTTGAAGAAATCAACATGTATAACGATAATCCCTTAATGCTGATCAACGATATTTTTGAAGAAACGGTTTTTGCCGGGCATTCGTTGGGCAGGCGGATTAGCGGGCCCAAAGAAAATATTTTAAAAAAAATCAGCACCCCAGGTTTGGTAAAATTTTATCGCGACCACTATTTAAATAACCAAATCATTGTTGGCGTGGCCGGAAATTTTAATGAAGATTCAATTATTAAAAAAATCGGCGGTTATTTTAACAAGCCCCTAGCAAGCCACAAAGGCCATTCATTTGCCAAATTTTCTTCAACCCAAAAATCCCCCCGAGTTAATTTGCATTTTAAAGACACTTCACAAGTTCAGCTGGCTTTGGGTTTTCCGGGTTTTAAAAATACCGATCCTCGAGTTTACGCTTTATCATTGCTGGCGGTTATTTTGGGCGGCAATATGAGTTCGCGTTTGTTTACGGAAATCAGAGAAAAAAGAGGTTTGGCTTATTTTGTTAGGGCCAGTGATAGTTTTTACGAGGATTGCGGAAATTTTGTCATTCAAGCCGGCGTGGAACTTAACAGTTTGGAAAAAGCCATTAAAACAATTTTGGATCAGTTAAAAAAAGTTACTAAGCAACCGGTAGGAGAGGCCGAACTTAAGCGGGCTAAGGAATTTTTAAAAGGCAAGTTTGTTTTGCAGCTGGAAGATAGCGCCGCTTTAATCAGTTGGCTAGGTGAGCAAAAATTATTAACCGGCCGTTTGGAAACAGTGCAAGAAAAATTGGCTAAGATCAATCGGGTTACAGCCCAGGAGATAAAAAAAGTAGCGGCCGAAGTTATTAATTTGGCCAAGATTAACTTGGCCTTAATCGGCCCGTTTAAAGATAAAGAAAAATTTTTAAAATTACTAAAATAATAAAATAATTTTATGAATAACAACACAACCATCAATATTTCTACCGGCACTTTGATAAAAATTTTGATTTTTTTGGCAATCATTTCCTTTTTGTTTTTGATTAAGGAAGTACTGTTAATTTTATTGGTAGCTTTAATTTTAACCGCGGCCTTTAACCCCTCGGTGGATTGGCTGCACAAGCACAGGATCCCCAGGGGTTTGGGTATTTTAATAATTTACGCCGTGTTTTTTGCCACTTTAAGCACCGCCTTTATTTTAATTATTCCACCTATTTCTCGTGAAGTAACACAGTTATCCGAAAATTTCCCTTTTTATTACGAAAAAATCAGCGCCAGTTTCCAATCGTTCAGTTCTATTAGTAAATCCACGGCTACCGAACAGGTGCAAAACGGCTTAAATACTTTGGGTCAAAATTTGCCTCAGGCCTTATCCAACGTGGCTTCCACCATTTTTGATGTTTTTGGCGGTCTATTTTCCGCCATCCTGGTTTTGGTGATTACATTTTATTTAATCGTCCAAGAAGAGGCCATGAAGGGTTTTATCAAATTGCTCACCCCCGATAAAATTCAGCCCTACTTGGTTAGGATGCTTAACCAGATTCAGCTAAAAATGGGTTTGTGGCTAAGGGGCCAGATTATTTTATCTTTGGTGATTTTTACCATGGTTTTTATCGGTCTAACTATTTTAGGCGTGCCTTATGCATTAGTGCTGGCTTTTTTGGCCGGTTTACTGGAAGTTGTGCCTTTCATTGGGCCTCTGGTTGCGGCCATTCCGGCGGTTTTCTTCGCTTTCATGCAGTCGCCGATTATGGGCATTTCGGTTATTATTTTATTCGTTGTTGTTCAACAGTTGGAAAATAATTTAATCGTGCCTAAAATTATGAGCAAAGCCGTTGATCTTAATCCTTTGGTGGTGATCTTGGCGGTATTGGTTGGTGCCAAGTTGGGCGGTATTATCGGCGCTTTGCTGGCTGTTCCGGTTGCTGCCGGCTTATCGGTGTTTATCAGGGATTTTATGGATAAAAGAATGGAAGAGGAAAATAAGCTGGCTTAGAAAATAAATTGCATGTCCACATTATATATAGTAGCTACCCCGATCGGTAATTTAGAAGATATCACCTTAAGAGCTCTTAGAATTCTTAAAGAAGTTGATTTTGTATTGTGCGAAGATACCAGGGTTACGAGGAATTTATTGGCACATTACCAAATTAATACGCCTACCTTGTCTTTTCATCAGCATTCCACCGGATTGGAAGTAAATAAGTTGATTAATTTAATTAGAGAAGGAAAAAATTTGTCTTTGGTGACGGATGCCGGTACTCCCGGTGTAAGCGATCCGGGCGGAGTATTGGTGGAAAAGGTAATTAAGGAATTTGGCGATCAGGTCAAAATTGAAGCCATTCCCGGGCCTTCGGCAATCACAGCGGCAATTTCCATTGCCGGGTTGCCATTGGATAAATTTTTATTTTTGGGTTTTTTGCCCCATAAAAAGGGTCGGCAAACATTGTTAAAAGAAATCGCTAATTCAAATTACCCCGTTATTTTATACGAATCGGTCCACCGCATTGAAAAATTATTGGATGAGTTGTCTGGTAATAACTATCAGTTGGTAGTTGCCAGAGAATTAACTAAAAAGTTTGAAACAATTTACCGGGGAACGGCGGAAGAAATTAAAATCCAGTTAAAGCCAGCAGAAGTGAAGGGGGAATTTGTTGTAATAATTTCAAAAAATGAGTAAAAAATTTTATATTACCACCGCCATACCTTATGTTAATGCCCGTCCGCATATTGGCTTTGCTTTGGAAGCAGTGCAGGCCGATGCTTTGGCTAGATATCATCGCACTTTAGGCGAGGATGTATTCTTTTTAACCGGCACGGATGAAAACAGCTTAAAAAACGTTCAAGCCGCGGAAAAAGAAGGCATTAGCGCGCAAGAGCTGTGCGATCGCAACGCCAAAGTTTTTTTGGAATTAAAAAACGCCCTTAATTTGTCATTTGATTCATTTATTAGAACAACCGAAGAACGCCATTTTAGCGGGGCGCAAAAATTATGGTCTGGGTGCCAGCCACAAGATATTTATAAAAAGAAGTATCAGGGTTTTTATTGCGTTGGCTGCGAAGCTTTTTATCTGGAAAAAGATTTAATCGAAGGGTTATGCCCGGAGCATAAAACCGCGCCCGATTTGATTGAAGAAGAAAATTATTTTTTTAAGCTTTCAAATTATCAGGATAAATTATTAAAATTAATTGAATCAGACGAGTATAAAATTACGCCAGCCACCAAAAAAAATGAAATTACCAGCTTTATTAAAATGGGATTGGAAGATTTTAGCATTTCCCGCTCAACTGCTCGGGCTCATGGCTGGGGAGTAAGTGTTCCAGACGATGCCTCGCAAATAATGTATGTCTGGTTTGACGCTTTATCTAATTATATTACAGCTTTGGATTATTCATCCGAAGGCGACTTATTTAAAAAATATTGGCCGGCCGATGTGCATGTGGTAGGCAAGGGGATTATCCGGTTCCACGCTGTTTACTGGCCAGCCATGTTAATGAGCGCCGGTTTGGAAGTTCCTAAAGAATTGTTTGTTCATGGATATGTTAATGTTGGTGGAGAAAAAATGAGCAAGAGTTTGGGTAATGTGATTGATCCTTTTGAATTGGTTTCCAAATACGGCACCGATGCCGTTCGTTATTATCTGCTCAAGCAAATTCATCCGGTAGAAGATTCCGATTTTACGATTGAAAAATTTGAAGAAGTTTATAACGCGGATTTGGCCAATGGGCTGGGGAACCTCGTTTCCAGAACAGCTAATTTGATTGAAAAGAATTTTGATGGGAAACTTAAAGCTCAAAACTTAATTGAGCTCAGCTCGATAGAGCTAAAAACTAATTTTGATAAATATATTAAAGAATATAGATTTGATTTGGCGCTTAAGGAAATTCAGGAAATGATTACGGCTACCGACCAGCTGATTGATCAACAAAAGCCCTGGGTTTTGGTTAAAACCGATTTAAAAAAAGCAGAAGAAGTTTTGGTTCAGGCAGTTAGCCAAATTTTATCCGTAGCCGAAAGTTTAAAGCCATTTTTACCTCCTACAGCGGATAAAATCATCGTTCAGTTTACTGCCGAAAAGATAGTTAAAGGCGAATCGTTGTTTCCAAGAATTTAAGTTTTTAAAGCGAGCATGGGCAAGTAAAATTTTTTTCGGTCTGAGACGGGTCCCCCCGAACGAGCCTGGGCGAGCTACAAGCGAGACCCTGGCGAGTTGAGGGAGGGAGGCGAGGACAAAAAAATTTTTGCTTGGCCAGGCTAGCGTTCAACTAATCATTAATTTATAATCATATGTCTACCATTGATATCATTATAATCATCATCTTGGCGCTGTTTATCTGGAAAGGCGTTAAACTTGGCCTAATTGAAGCAGTGGGCGGTATTATCGGCCTATTTATGGGTGCTTGGCTGGCCGGCCGCTATTATGCCCAAGCCGCCGAAATGATTAAAGGTCTGTTGTTCGGTTCGGAAATTTTAGCCAATGTTTTAGGTTTTATTTTGGTGTTTATCGTTATTAACCGAGGTATTGCTTTGTTGTTTTGGATTGCCGATAGGGTATTTCATATTATTGCCATTATTCCGTTTTTAAAAAGCATTAATTATTTTTTGGGCGGAATATTTGGATTAATTGAGGGTGTTATTTTTATCGGCATTATTGTTTTCTTTTTAACTTTGGTGCCTTTTACAGAAAAGTTTCAGGAAAAAATAGCCAGTTCCAGATTTTCCGGAATTTTTGCCACGGTTGGTAAAATTGCCGATCCGTTTATTCCCGATACTTTAATAGATTTGCCGTTTGATTTACCCAATGTTGGAGATACTTTAAAAGATATTAATTTAAGCATTCCTCAAATGAAGTAATTTTTTTATGCTCATAGACACTCACGCTCATCTAAATTTTAGGGCTTACGATATTGATAGGGAAGAGATTGTTACACGTTGTGCCAAAAAGGGCATGGCAGTTGTTAACGTTGGCGCGCAATACCAAACCAGCAAGAGCGCGGCCGCGTTGGCATTAAAGAATGAAAATTTTTACGCCACAGTGGGCCTGCATCCAATCCATGCTTTTGATGAAATTTTTGACGCGGCCGCTTACGAATCATTGTTAAACCCTAAAGTAGTCGGAATCGGCGAATGTGGTTTGGATTATTGGTGGTTTAAATACCTTAAAGAGCCCTATAAAATAGTTTTGTTGCACGGTTGGGGCGGTAGTAAGGATGAAAGGTTTTTTATTTGGCTGGATGAAGAGCTGACTAAACTTGGTCACACCGTCATTCGCTTTAATTTTCCCGATACCGATAATCCCAATCAAGAAGCGTGGTTAAAAGAAATTAGCAAGCAAGTGGGCTATGTTAATGGCAAAACATTGCTAGTAGGTTTTTCTTTGGGCGGGGTTTCCATTTTAAGATTTTTGGAACAGTTGGATGAAGATGCAACCATAGCTGGTGCTTACTTGTTAGGAACTCCGGCTCAAAATCCGGGCTATCCGGAAATAAAAGATTTTTTTAAAACCGATTTTGATTGGCAACACATTAATTCGGTTTGTAAAAATTTTAACATTTACAGTTCCACTAATGATGAGGTGGTGCCCGCGGAGCATGGCTTAAAATTGGCGGAAAAACTTAAAACCGAGGTTAAATCCATTAAAGACGCCTGGCATTTTAATCTAGAAACCATTCCAGAATTGCTGATAAATATCAATGAAGATATTATTGAGGTTGAAAAAAATTTACCGACCATAGAAGGAGTGATTAAAAAACAGGAAGAAATTTTTATCCAACAAATCAAATTTGCCCAAAAATACAACCTTGCCTTAATGTTGCATGGTCGCAATGGCTTAGAGGGCAGGGATGTTTACGCCGAAATGCTGGAGATCCTTAAAAAGGAAAAAATTGAGCGGGCTGTTTTTCATTGCTATGGCGGAACGCTGGCAATGGCTCAACAAATTGTTAAGGCCGGTTATTATATCGGTATAGATGGCCCGGTTACTTATAAAAAGAAATCGGAAGAACTTCAGACGGTTGTCAAGGAAATTCCTTTGTCCAGTTTGTTATTGGAAACTGATGCTTGTGGTCCTTATTTGACTCCAGAGCCATATCGAGGACAGCGCAATGAACCGATTTATATTGAGCTCATTGCCAGTAAAGTCGCCGAATTAAAGGGTTTGTCAAAAGATGAAGTTATTGAACAAACCTGGCAAAACGCTAAAAAACTTTTTAAAATTTAATTTTTTATGGAAATACTATTAATTATAACTTTAGTAGTCATTGTTGCGGGCTTTGCCGTTGTCTTTGTTTTCTTAAATAAAAAACCGGTTGAATCGAATAAAAATGACCAATCCATGTTAATGCTGCAAAACCAGCTTAACGAACTTAATAAAACGCTGGATAGCAAATTGCACCAATCATCGCAGGTTATGCAACAGCAGTTTTCACAATCCGCCAACATTATTCGTGATGTTACCGAGCGTTTAACAAAGCTGGATGAAACCAATAAGCAGGTGGTGGGTTTTGCCGATCAGTTAAAATCGCTTCAAGATATTTTAAAAAATCCCAAACAGCGCGGGGTGGTAGGGGAGTATTATTTGGAAACTTTGCTAAAAAACGTTATGCCGCCCGGCAGTTACCAAATGCAATACGATATGGGTGAGGACGAAAAAGGAAATAAATTAATTGTTGATGCCATTGTGAGGGTTAAAGATAAAATTATTCCCATTGATTCAAAATTTTCTTTGGAAAATTATAACCGTTTGGTGGTGGAGCATAATGAAGCCGAAAAAGATCGCTTGGAAAAATTGTTTGTCGGAGATTTAAAAATGAGGATTGTCGAAACTTCCAAATATATCCAGCCAAGCAAGGGCACCATGGATTTTGCCTTCATGTTTATTCCGCACGAAGCCATTTATTATGATTTATTAATCAATAAAATCGGCGCGGTAACCGAAGATACCGAAAATTTAATTCAGCGGGCTGCGGGCAAATACAAAGTTATTATTGTTTCGCCAACTTCCTTTTTGGCCTATTTGCAAACTGTTCTGCAAGGTTTGCGGGCTATGCAGATAGAAGAATCCGCCAAAGAGATTCGCAAGCGAGTGGAGTTATTGGGCAAGCACTTATTAAGTTACGATACTTATTTGCAAAAATTAGGCAGTAATTTGGGCACCACGGTAAATATGTACAACAGCGCTTATAAAGAATTCGGTAAAATAGAAAAAGATGTGGTTAAGATCGCCGGCGGAGAGGCCAAAATCGAGCCCTTAGAGATAGCCAAACCTAAATTAGACGAATGATATGAAAGAATATTTTGATATTGTTGATGCCAATAATCAGCCGACCGGTGAAAAACGATTGCGTTCGGAAGCGCATACTTTGGGTTTATGGCATCGCACTGTACATATTTATTTTTTTAGACAAGTGGCTGGTCATTTAGAATTTTTAGTACATTTAAGATCAAAAAACGTTGATTCGCATCCCGACAACTGGGATACGCGTTTTGGTGGACATCTTAAAGCCGGAGAAACTTATGAACAAGCGGCGTTGAGTGAGGTTGAAGATGAAGTCGGTTTAAAGATAAATGTAAGTTCTTTGATTAAAGGTTTGGTTCGTGTAAATAATAAAGAAAATAATCGAGAATTTTCACAGGTTTATTACTATGAGTTTCTTGGAGAACCTGATGATTTGTTATTTAAAGACGATGAAGTTCAATCGGTTAAATGGTTAAAAGCAAGCGAGATCATTGAAGGATTAACAAATAATTCTGAACAATGGGCAGGGGGTTTAGCGGGGTTTAAAGCAATTTTAGAATATCTAGAGGATTATTTGAATAATAAGAATTATTAATATAGAAGATTATTTGGCTAAAATTAGCCATTTTTTTAAGTTGATATTTTTTAGGTACTTGAAACTTTCAGTTAATTACTATATACTTTAGGCGCAAAATTCAATTTTTGTGGAAAAATATGCCAGAAAATAAGGGTAATGATGTTAAGTGGTATTCCCAGGCATTAGAGATATTTGCCGGAGTTTCCGGTTGGATCGCTGGTCCAATTATTGCCGCCTTATTTTTAGGCAAATGGCTGGATAAAAAGTACGATAGCGAGCCCTGGCTGTTCCTATTATGTATTGGTTTGGCATTTGCCATTTCTTCATTCGGTATTGTAAAAATCACTTTGACTTATATTAAAAAAATTGAAAAAGAGGCGAGCGATAATAAAGCAGCCCTTGAGCAAAATAAAAAGATTAATAATCAATCATGAGCCAAGCAACAGTTAAAAAAAATATAGACACTTCTTTGGAACAGGCCACCGAAGTTACTGGTCTGCCAGCAGCAGAAGAGCAAACAGCCGAGGAATCGGGTCAGGTTTCGCACGAGGCCACCCTTTTTGCCGAACCGATTTTTCATTTGGGAAATTTTACTGTTACTAATTCTTTGATAAATTCTTGGTTGGTAGTGATTATTTTGGTGGTTGTGGCCTTGGTTTTAAAAAGCAAAGTTAAAAAAATTCCCGGTCGGATGCAAAATTGCGCCGAAGTGGTTATAGAAGGTGCACTTAATATGGGCGATTCAGTAACGGGTGATAGAAAAAAAACCTTAAAAATTTTCCCTATTGTTTTTGCAATTTTTTTGTTTGTTTTGCTAAATAACTGGCTGGGCTTATTGCCAGGCATAGGATCCATTGGCTTTATTGAAAACGGTGAGCATGGAGCGGTGTTTGTGCCTTTACTAAGAGGCGCTACGGCCGATTTAAATACCACTTTGGCCTTAGCCATATTTGCGGTTATTGGTTCAAATATCTTTGGCGTTTTTGCGGTGGGTTTGTGGAGCCATATTAATAAGTATTTGAACTTTAAGGCCTTTTTGGCAATTCCCAAAAAAATCATTAAAGAACCCACGGTAATTTTTGTTAACCCCATTAAGGCCTTTGTGGGTTTAATTGAAATTGTCGGCGAGGCGGCTAAAGTGGCATCTTTATCATTCAGGTTATTCGGTAATATTTTTGCCGGGGAAGTTTTATTATCGGCTATGGCGGTAATTTTTGCCTTTGGTTTGCCCATACCTTTTATGTTTTTGGAAGTTATTGTTGGGTTGATTCAGGCCTTAATTTTTGCTATGCTGACGCTGGTTTACTTTACTATTGCCTCAACTGCCGAGGAGCATTAATTTATTAATAAACATCTCTTAAAAGCGCGACTTTAAAAAATAAACCCAGTCGACGAATATAAAGGGATAAAGAAAGGAAATGTAAGTATGGAATTAGTAACTATCGCCAAGGCCTTAGCCATTGGCATCGGTTCAATCGCGCCGGCCTTAGCCATTGGCAAAATTGGCGCCAAAGCCATGGAATCCATTGGCCGTAATCCGGAATCTGCCGGAAAAATCTTAGTGCCTATGTTGCTTGCTTCCGCTTTTGCTGAAGCTATCGCTATTTACGCACTCGTTATTGCTTTCTCTATCAAATAGTCGATTTACACTCAGAAGGTTTAAATTTTTTGGCCTTCTGAAGTAAGAAGATTATTTAAAATTTAAACTAGCGCAAGGTAAAAAAAATTTTTTGTCCTCGATTCCCTCCCTCAACTCGTCGGGGTCTCGTCTGGAACTCGCCCCGACTCGTTCGGGGGGATCCCGTCTCGGACCGAAAAAATTTTTCTTACCTCGCGCTAGCTATTATCTACATATAACATTATGGAAGAACTTATAAAAACATTTCACATTGATTGGAAATTGTTAGTTGCTCAACTGGTAAATTTTGGCATTGTTTTGTTTGTCATTTGGCGTTTTGCGCTTAAACCTTTGTTAAAAATCATGGATAAGCGCACTAAGGAAATAGAAAAAAGCTTGGCTGATGCCCATACAATAGAAGATAATTTGGCTAAAAGCGAAAAAGCGCGGGAGGAAAAAATTTTAGCCGCTAAAAAAGAAGCTCAAGAAATTATCCAAGCCGCCCGAGAAATGGGCAAAACCCAAGGCCAAGATTTGGTGGATAGTGCTAAGAGGGAAGTGCAAACAGTGATTGCCGCGGCTAAAGAGCAAATTGCCGGCGAAAAAGATAAAATGCTTTTGGAAGTAAAAACAGAAGTCGGCCAGCTGGTTATTATGGGTGCTAAAAAGATTTTAAGCGAAGTAGTGGATGAAAAAACCAATGGCCAGATTATTGATAATATTTTAAAGAAGATAAAATAAACATGAGAAAGCTTAAGCCAAAACAATACGCCGCGGCTTTATATCAAGCCATTAAAGATCAGCCCATTGAGAAGTGCGGTCCGATTTTTCATGATTTTTTGGCTGTTGTTTGGCGCAACAAGGATTGGAAAAATTTAAGTAAAATTACCGGCAGTTTTTTAAAGTATTATTTGGAGCAAGAAAATGTTTTGGAAGCCACGGCTGTGTTTGCCAGCCAGCCGGCAAATGCTCTGGCTAAAAATTTACAAGTTTGGCTGGCTGAGTTTACCAAAAAAAATGTTAATTTAAAAACAGAAGTGGATCCCGCTTTACTTGGTGGGCTGGTTATTAAGTACGACGATTTGATTTTTGACGGCAGTTTGAATACCCAGTTATCTATTTTACAAAAACAGTTAATAAATAATAATCTATAATCTATAACCTATAATTAAAATATGTCTACCAAAGATCAGATTGTTGAACAGCTAAAACAACAAATTCAAAATTTTAAAACCCAAGTAACCGTCGAAAAAGTGGGTACCGTGGCCGAAGTCGGCGATGGCATTGCCAGAATTTCAGGGCTAGCCGATTGTATGAGCCAAGAAATGTTGGAATTTGGCAATGGCCAATTTGGCGTGGCTTTAAACTTGGAAGAAGAAGCTATTGGCGCTATTATTTTAGGCGATTATTTGGGCATTAAAGAAGGCGATCAGGTAAAGTTAACAGGCAAAATTTTACAGGTTCCGGTTGGCGAAGCCGTTGTTGGCCGGGTTTTAAATCCGCTAGGCCAGCCCTTAGACGGTAAAGGGGAGATTAAAACCGATCAATACTATCCGGTAGAAAAAATCGCTCCTCGCGTAATTAATCGTGAATCGGTTAAAATTCCTTTGCAAACAGGTATTAAAGCTATTGATTCCATGATTCCAATCGGCAGGGGCCAAAGAGAATTGATAATCGGCGATAGGCAAACCGGCAAAACCGCTTTGGCTATAGATACCATTATCAACCAAGCCGGGCAAAATGTTAAGTGTATTTACGTAGCTATCGGCCAAAAGCAATCCAAAATTGCCAAAATTGTGGCTAAGCTGGAAGAGCACGGCGCCATGAAATATACTACAGTGGTTTTGGCTGGTGCTTCGGATCCGGCTTCTTTATCTTACATTGCCCCTTACTCCGGTTGTGCTATGGGTGAATATTTCATGGATAAAGGCGAAGATGTTTTAATTATTTACGATGATCTTTCTAAGCACGCGGTGGCCTATCGTGAAATTTCTTTGTTGTTAAGAAGGCCCCCGGGCAGAGAGGCCTACCCAGGAGATATTTTTTATTTGCATTCCAGATTATTGGAGCGTGCCGCCAAGCTTTCCAAAGAATACGGCGGGGGATCATTAACCGCTTTGCCGATTATTGAAACCCAGGCCGGCGATGTTTCGGCTTATATTCCCACCAACGTTATTTCCATTACCGATGGGCAAATCTTTTTGGAATCTGATTTATTCTACAAAGGCGTGCGTCCGGCTTTAAATACCGGTATTTCCGTTTCCCGTGTGGGTAGTGCCGCTCAAATCAAGGCCATGAAAAAGGTGGCCGGCAAACTTAAATTATCCATGGCTCAATACCGCGAGTTAGAGGCCTTTGCCCAATTTGGTAGCGATTTGGATGAAACCACTCAACAACAACTTAAATTGGGTGTTCGCTTGAGTGAAATATTAAAACAGGGCCAATACGAACCCATGAGCGTGGCTCATCAAGTGGTTATTTTGTACGCCGCCATTAACGGTTTCTTAAATGATATTCCGGTGGAAAATATCCAAAAGTTTGAAAGCGATTTTCATAAATATTTGGATTCGAACGGCAAAGCGATTTTGGATAAAATTACCGAAGTTAAGGAAATTAATGAAGATGTTGAGCCAAAGTTAAAAGCAATAATTGAAGAATTTAAAAAGCAATTTGTTAACTAAACCATGCCCCAGGCAACACGAGACATTAAAAGAAGAATCAAATCCGTAGGCAACACCAAAAAGGTGACAAAAGCCATGGAAATGGTTTCGGCCGCCAAGATGCGTAAAAGCGTGGCGAATGTTTTGGCATCTCGCAGTTATGCTTCGCTCGCCGGCGATTTAATTATGCATTTATCCGCTAGAACCGATTCTAAATACCATCCTTTATTGCGCGCAAATCACGGTGCTGGAAAAATAGGTTTGATTTTAGTCACTTCCAATCGTGGTCTTTGCGGGGGCTTTAATAACCAAATTATCAATCAAGCCATTAAGTTTATAAAACTCCAGCATCAAGGAGAAGCTCAAGTTGAAGTGGTGGCTATGGGTAAAAAGGGGCGCGAAGCCATGGTTAAAACCAAGCAAAATATGGTTGCGGATTTTAATAAAATGGATATTACCACCGATATGACTGTTATTGCTCCTTTGGCCAAATTGGTGATTAACGATTATTTAGCCGGCAAATATGATAAAGTAATGGTTGCTTATACCGATTTTATTTCCGCCCTGGTGCAAAAGCCCAGAATTTTACAGTTACTGCCTTTATCAGGTTTGGCGGAAGATAAGTATTTAGGGCAGGCAGGATCGGTAAATAAAGAAATCACTAATGAGCCAATAATGAAGTACGAGTATTTATTTGAACCATCAGCTGATAAGGTTTTGGATCAATTATTGCCCAGAATGTTGGAAACCCAAATTTACCAAACGATTTTAGAATCAGATGCCGCCGAACACAGTGCCCGTATGGTAGCTATGCGCAACGCTACCGATGCCGCTTCGGATATGATTGCCGAATTAACTTTGGTCTTTAATAAAGCCAGACAAGGTTCCATTACGGCCGAGTTAGCGGATATTTCCGGCGGTCGGGCGGCTTTGGAATAGTTCTTTTTAAAAAAAGAGCGCTCTCAAAGATTTGAGAGCGCCTGATCCAAGATTGTGTCTGTATGAGACACGTTAGCCGCTAAGGAAGCGCCTGAATGTTTGTAATTGAAGCTTGGCTCTATGTTGGCCTGGTTTCAATTTTACTAAAACAACAGGATCTCCCAGCCGATCATTGGCCCATGTTACGGGTGGGCCTTTGGGAACTGCGGGTGGTTCAGGATTTCTGTCATTGGACATGGCTTTTCCAATATTGGATTGTTGGGTGATACAGATTACTTTATATTAAAACATAAAATTTTACATTAATAAATAAGTTTTGTCAACAATATGACTGAAAAAAATTTAGGAAAAATTAAACAAGTTATCGGCGCCGTAGTTGACGTTGATTTTCCGCAAGGGGATTGCCCCAGCATTTTTGATGCTTTGCACGTTATCTTGCCTGATAAATCCACATTGGTTTTGGAAGTGCAACAACATATCGGTTCCAATACCGTTCGTACTGTTGCTATGGGTCCAACCGATGGTTTAAGCAGGGGCGTGGAAGTTATTGCTACTGGTTTTCCTATTAAAGTGCCGGTAGGTGAAAAAACTTTGGGCCGAATGTTTGATGCGCTGGGAAATCCTTTGGATGGTAAAGAGCCGGTTGTTACGGATAAATATAATCCTATTCACCGTAGTGCTCCAAAATTTATCGCCCAATCAACCAAAACCGAAATTTTGGAAACCGGCATTAAGGTTATTGATTTAATTTGCCCGATTGTTAAAGGCGGTAAAGTGGGTATGTTTGGCGGCGCCGGCGTTGGTAAAACAGTGGTTATCCAGGAGCTTATCCGCAACATTGCTTCGGAGCACGGCGGCTATTCTGTTTTTGCCGGTGTTGGCGAAAGATCGCGCGAAGGTAATGATTTGTATTATGAAATGAAAGATTCCGGTGTGTTAAACAAAACTTCTCTGGTGTTTGGCCAAATGAATGAACCGCCAGGAGTTCGCGCTCGTGTGGCTTTATCCGGTTTAGCCATTGCCGAATATTTTAGGGATGAAGAGCATAAAGATGTTTTGCTGTTTATTGATAATATCTTCCGCTTTACCCAGGCCGGCAGTGAGGTTTCGGCTCTTTTAGGGCGTATTCCTTCGGCTGTGGGCTATCAGCCAACGCTCGCTACCGATATGGGTGAATTACAAGAAAGAATTACTTCCACCAAAGACGGCTCCATTACTTCGGTTCAGGCCGTTTACGTGCCGGCCGATGACTTAACTGATCCTGCTCCAGCAACCACTTTTGGACATTTGGATTCTACCGTGGTATTGGCCCGTTCTCTTTCCGAACTTGGTATTTATCCGGCGGTTGACCCCTTGGATTCCAGCTCCATTATTTTGGATCCAAAAATCGTGGGTGAAGAGCATTACAAAGTGGCTAGAGAAGTGCAAAGAGTGTTGCAGCGCTACAAGGATTTGCAGGATATTATTGCCATTTTAGGTATGGATGAATTGGCTGAAGCGGATAAATTAACGGTTTCTCGGGCTCGTAAGGTGCAAAGATTTTTGTCTCAGCCGTTTTTTGTGGCCGAGGCCTTTACCGGCACTAGCGGTAAATATGTTTCTTTGGCCGAAACCATAAAAAGCTTTAAGGAAATTTTGGAAGGCAAGCATGATGATAAGCCCGAAAGCGCTTTCTATATGAAAGGCGGAATAGAAGAAGTTATTTAATATATGAAAATCAAATTCAAAATAGCCACGCCCGAGCGGGTGGTTTACGAATCCGAAGTTGATCAAGTAACCTTGTCCACGCAAATGGGCGAGATTACTGTTTTGCCAAACCATATTCCTTTAGTTAGTTCTCTTAAGCCCGGCGAAATAACGGTTAAAATCGGCAAAGAAGATTTACCCATGGCTATTTCGGGCGGTTTTGTGGAATTTGCCGAAAATAACATGGTGATTTTAGCCGATACAGCCGAAAGGGTAGAAGAAATTAATGAAGAACGCGCCGAAGCCGGCAGAGCTCGCGCCAAGGAATTATTGGAAAAACAGGGCTTTGCGGAAAATGTTGATTACACCGCTTTGGCCGCTAAAATGGAAAAAGAATTGGCTCGTTTGCGGGTAGCTAAAAAATATAAAAATATCCGTAAAGGCCCTCAAATTAAAATTGAGGAATAGGGTTACGCGGATTATATTGATTTTATTACAGATTACACGGATGCTCTATCTGTGTAATCTGTTTTTTATATCCGTAAAATCCGTGAATAAAAAAAGACCGCCGAGAACGAGATGGTCTAAGTCAGAGTGGTTGATTTTCTGACTGACTTCTCGCTCAAGGCGGTGTGGGAGTTCGGCCCCCTCTAGCCGAACAAAGGGTTCGGCGCCGCGTGAATCCACGGTGTGCTTAAGACCGCTTTGTCTTTCTGGTTTGAAAGACAAAATACGCGGCGCCGAAAAATGAGGCGCTACCAAACCTCTGAACCAGCTTCCTCTCCACCAAGAAAGGGGGTAAGGTAGCGCCGAAAAATCCTAAGGCAAGGGGTAGAAACTGTTCAATCTGCACTAACTATAATTGATGCGTTGCCGCGGGCCTCCGAGGGAGGGTGGGAGGTGCCGATTACATCAATCATGTTTAAGCATGCTAACCCTTGCCTTATTGAAGGCAGTTAATTACTTGGTCGCGTTCGGTGAGGATGCCGAACTCAATTAACTGCCTGAAACTCCAGGCGTTTTTTGCAGAATGGGCGAAACATTGCATAAACGCCTTTAGAGGCGGCTTGCCGGGGTGCTGGCGCAGGCAGGAGTATGAACCTAAGCCAACCAAGCCGCAAACAAAAAGTACACCTACACTTTTACCTTAACATATTGGAAAAATTCGTCAAATTTTCGGCCTTTTTCAACATCAATTATATGTGCTAAACCCCGCACCGCATTTCTTGCCAAGAAAAGCGGTGCGGGGTAAAATACCAGCATGACTTACGCTGATTCTCTTAATCCGGAGCAAAAAAAGGCCGTAGAATACACCAAGGGCCCGCTATTAATCGTGGCCGGCGCCGGTACCGGTAAAACAACGGTTATCTGCGAACGGATCAATTTTTTAATTACCAAAAAAAATTTACAGCCCAATCAAATTTTAGCCCTAACTTTTACCGAAAAAGCCGCCGCCGAAATGGAAGAAAGGGTGGATAAAGCCCTGCCTTACGGTTATATCGATTTATGGATTTCCACCTTCCACAGTTTTGCCGAAAGATTATTACATGAGCATGGTTTGGATATCGGCTTAAGCGATGATTTTAAATTATTGGATCAAACCGCTTCCTGGCTGTTGGTGCGCAATAATTTGGATAAATTCAATTTGGATTATTACCGACCGCTGGGCAATCCCAATAAATTCATCCATGCGTTGTTAAAGCATTTTTCCAAATGCAAAGATGAACTTATCAAACCAAAAGATTATTTGGACTACGCTGAATCATACCGTTTGGATAATGATTTAAGAAAAGATGAATCCGCCTTCGCCAAGGCTTCGTCGGACCAAGGGGATGCCGCCATGGAAGTTAAGCGTTTGGAAGAACTAGCTAATGCTTATCATGTTTATCAGCAGTTGTTGCTGGATAATAATTATTTGGATTTTGGCGACTTAATTAATTATGTGTATGAGCTTTTTTTAAAGCGTCCGCAAATTTTAAAAAAATACCAAGAGCAGTTTAAATACATTTTGGTTGATGAATTTCAGGATACCAATTACGCCCAGTACCAATTAATCAAGCTTTTGGCCGGAACAAAAAATAACGTCACGGTAGTGGGGGATGACGACCAATCAATTTATAAATTCCGCGGGGCTTCTATTTCTAATATTTTGGAATTTAAAAAAGATAACCCCAAATGCTTGGAAATTTATTTAACCACCAATTACCGGACCAAGCAGAATATTTTGGATGTTGCCTATAAGTTTATCCAGCTTAATAATCCCAATCGGTTGGAAGCGCAGTTAAAAATCAAAAATAAATCGAGCTCAGCTCGACAAAGCTCAAAGCTCAAGACTCCAGCCAAAAGTTCAAGATCAAAATTTACCAAAGAGTTAATCGCTTCCAGAACAGGGCAGGGGATTATTGAGCATTTGCACGCGCCAACGCTGGATGACGAGGTGGCAATGGTGATCAATAAAATCGGCCAGCTTTATCAAAAAGAACAGGGTCTTTCGTGGTCCAATTTTGCCATTTTAGTTAGAGCTAACGATCAGGCCAGGCCGTTTATCGAGGCCCTGGAAAGAGCGGCTGTGCCTTACCAATTTGTGGCTTCCCGCGGGCTTTATGCCAAACCCTTGGTGTTAAATTTAATTGCTTTTCTGCGCTTGTTGGATAACTACCATGAATCCGATGCTATGTACCGCTATTTAACTTTACCGATTTTTGCCTTACCTCAAGCGGAATTGATTAAAATCACCCACGAAGCCAATAAAAAAAGATGGACTTTATACGAAACCGTTAAACAGGTTCGTTACTTATTGCATCTATCGCCTGATGCGCAAAAAGGTCTGGATGTGGCTTTAAATTTTTTGGAAAAATATCTGGCCCGCGCCAAAACGGAAAAATGCAGCCGTTTGGTTTTTGATTTTTTAAACGAATCAAATTATTTAAAATATATCGATACCTTACCCGAAGGCAAAAAGCGCCAAGAATTTTCTTATCTTTCCCAGTTTTACAAGCGCATTAAAACTTTTGAAGAAATCAATGATGATAAATCGGTTAAAAATTTCCTCAACCAGTTGGGTTTGGAATTGGAATCAGGCGAGCAGGGTGATCTGGCGGCCTTAAACGAAGATGAAGGTCCGGAAATGGTTAAAGTGATGACGGTGCACAGTGCCAAGGGTTTGGAATTTAAATATGTTTTTATCGTTAATTTGGTGGATATGCGCTTTCCCACTCGTGAGCGGCACGATCCTATCCAATTGCCCGATAAATTAATTAAAGAAATTGTGCCGGAAGGGGATATTCATTTGCAGGAAGAAAGACGATTGTTTTACGTTGGTTTAACCCGTGCTCGCGACGGTTTGTTTTTAACTTCGGCCGAAGATTACGGCGGGGTTAAAAAGAAAAAGATTTCCGTTTTTTTAACCGACCTTGGGTTCAAGCAGCCGGAGCATTTAACTTTTGTTAAAGAAAAATTGGAAACAGTGGAACAAGTGCAAGGTACTGCCAAAGAAACGATTAAAGAATTTTTGCCAGCCAAATTTTCTTTCACCCAAATCAAGGATTTTCTTGCTTGTCCTCGGTCGTATTATTACAAATACATATTAAAAGTCCCTATGCAGGGTAATAATTATTTTAGCTTTGGTTCTTCCATTCACCTGTCTTTGCAAAAATTTTACGAAGAAGTCAAAAGAAGAAAGGGAAGCGCGCAAACCGGTTTGTTTGGTCCGGTTTCGCAACCGAATTTGTTTGGCCAGAGTAATGTTTTAACTCAAGGGGACCCCTCGACGCGGCTCGGGGCAGTTCTCAAATCCTCTAGCCCAAAGTTAATTCGCGATTTAATTAGTTTAGAGGAGTTAATTAAATTTTACCAAGAGAACTGGATCGAGGACTGGTATGCTTCAAAAGAGCAGAAAGAAAAATATTTCAAATTAGGCAAGGAAATTTTAAAAAACTTTTACCATAGCGATTATTTGGAGCAATCCAATCCGGTTTATTTGGAAAAAGGTTTTGGTATTAAAGTGGGTGAATTTAGTTTAACCGGTAAAATTGATAGAATAGACCGCGTGCAAAACGGTTTAAAGATTATTGATTATAAAACCGGCCAACCCAAGGAAAAATTGGAAGCCGATGATAAAGACCAGTTGTTAATTTACCAAATGGCTGCTGCGCAATTGTTTAACGAACCAATAGGTGAGCTGGCTTATTATTATTTGGAAAACGATACTCAAGTGGTTTTTTTGGGTAAGGAAAAGGATATGGAAAAATTGCAAGAAAAAATTATCACCACCATCAATCAAATCAGAGATTTTGACTTTTTGGCCTTTGTAGAGAGCCACGGACAGTGTGATTATTGCAAAGAGATTATTTAATAAAAAAAGCCCGGGAAAATCCAGGCTTAACAATCAGTCAATAAACTTTTCGCTATTCGTAATAGGCAAAGCCACTGATTGTGTAGCAAAATTGAGATTTAGTATTATTCATCCCTTTTCTGCCATCTGTAATTCGTGTCGTCGGAAATTGTTCCAAAAGTCTGACTGCAGTCGCTTTCATTTTTAGAAGTTTTACGACCATAGTGCATTCGGCATCAATTTTTGCTGACTCCGAAGCATCAGGTTCATCCTCTGGCCGTTGACTTGAGGAATAACCCGCAACTTTAAATTTAATGCCTCCTTCTCGGGCTGTTGTGATTAACAATATCCCATTCTTTTGGAGTAATTCTGCCAAAGTCGATTTTGATGAATTCATTAACGAATTCATGGTTGATTCTCCTGATTTTTTCTTTTGTTGTGTTAAGAATGTAAGTTATTTGTCCGATTTATTGGTACTTTATGTTGATTTAAAACAATTGTCAAGAGGTTGATAATTTTAAGCCTTGCCATAAATCCCAAAAGTTAGTAAAATAATCCATATGACTATCAAGCAATATCTCTGGTTAATGTTGATGGGCACGGCTCTGTGTTTGGGTGGATTTGTTTTAGTCCTGTTTTTTATTAATCCGGAAACGGTCGGCAACTTGGGTTTGATTTTGTTTTATGCCAGCTTGTTTTTGTCTTTAACGGGCTTGCTGGCTTTATTAAGTTATTTTTTTCGACTGATTTTTAATCGGATCTACACTAAAACCGAAAAAGTCCAGGTTTCCTTTCGTCAGTCGGTTTTTTTTGCCTTTGTGATTGTGGGTTCGTTATTTTTGCAATCCCATGGCTTAATGACTTGGCTTAATAGTTTACTTTTGGTAGCTTTGGTAACTTTTTTGGAATTTATCATTTTGTCTTTAAAAAAAGAAAGTGTTTCTCAGTAATAAATCTTTATGGAAGATAAGTTAAAAAAACTTAAAAATCAGGCCTTGGCAGAAATCAAAAAACTCGGTCTTAATAAAGTTGAAGGGTCCAAAATTTTGGCCGAGCTGAAAAAATTAGAAACCAAATATTTGGGCCGAAAAGGCGAATTAACCTTTATGTTAAGGGGGGTTAAGGATTTGGCTTTGCAAGAAAAACCCAAACTGGGTCAATTGGCCAATGAAATCAAACTGGAACTGGAAAAAGTTATCAAAGAGGTGGAGCAAGGATTAAAAAGCCAAAAAAACGATGAATCTTTAAGCCATTGGCTGGATGTTACTTTGCCCGGTGTTAAAACAACGCTCGGGCATTTGCACCCCATTACGATAGTAACCCGACAGTTGGAAGATATTTTTATCAAAATGGGTTTTATGGTGTTGGAAGGCCCGGAATTGGAATCGGAGTATTATAATTTTGAAACTCTTAATATTCCGGCCACTCATCCGGCGCGCGATATTCAGGATACTTTTTACATTAAAGATAATCCGGGCTGGCTTTTGCGCACGCAAACTTCCAACCAGCAAGTTAGGGCAATGGAAAAATATGGTGCACCTTTGCGCGCTATTTTTCCCGGCCGGGTTTTTAGATGCGAAGCCACCGATGTTAGGCATGATCATACTTTTTATCAGTTGGAAGGTTTAATGATCGGCAAGGATATTTCCATTGCCCATTTGATTACTTCCATGAAAATCATGTTAAAGGGCATTTTTAAAAAAGAAGTAAAAGTCCGCTTGCGCCCCGGTTATTTTCCTTTTGTCGAACCGGGCTTTGAAGTGGATGTTAGTTGTTTGTTATGCGATGGCGAGGGTTGCGGCGTTTGTAAAAAAACCGGCTGGGTGGAAATGATCGGCGCAGGCCTAGTTCATCCGCGTGTTTTGGAAGCCGGCGGATTAGACCCCAAAATTTGGTCGGGCTTTGCTTTTGGCATGGGCATAAACAGGTTGGTGATGATGAAATACGGCATAGACGATATTAGATTGTTTATGTCCGGCGATTTAAGATTTTTAGAACAATTTTAACTGCTGAAAAATGAAAATTTCCTTAAATTGGTTAAAAGAATACATTGATTTGCCCAAAGGCGTGGCTCCCGAGGACATTGCTTTAAAGTTGACCATGGCCACGGTGGAAGTGGAAGAAATTATTGATCAGCAGCGTGATTACGCCAATATGGTGGTAGGCGAGATCGTGGATATCATTGATCATCCCCAAGCCGATCGCCTTAAGGTTTGCAAAGTTAAGGCAGGTAAAAATTCTTACCAAATTGTTTGCGGCGGCAATAATATTTATAAGGGCTTAAAAGGAATTTTGGCTTTGCCTGGAGCGCGTGTTAAATGGCACGGCCAAGGTGCTCCGGTTATTTTGGAAAAAACCGCAATCAGAGGAATTGAAAGCGAAGGCATGCTGTGCGCCGCCGAAGAAGTTGGTTTGCCTGCCGATACTCATCCAAGTGGCGGAGTGGTGGATTTGCCAGGCGCCAAAGCCGGTCAAAGCGCTGCCGAGGCCTTGGGATTAAATGATGTTATTTTTGAAGTTGATAACAAATCCGTTACCAACCGGCCTGATTTATGGGGACACTATGGCGTAGCGCGGGAAATTGCCGCTTTGTATAATTTAAAGTTAAAAGATTTAAAAATAGATAAGATTAAAGAGGGTAGCGCAGCAGATTTAAAAATCGAAATTAACGATGCCGAAAATTGCAGTCGCTATATGGGCGCTATTGTTGGTGGGATAAAAATCGCTCCTTCGCCCGCTTGGATGCAATTGGTTTTAGGCGCAGTTGGGGTGAGGCCGATTAATAACATTGTTGATATTACCAATTTTGTCATGTTGGAATTGGGCCGTCCTTCCCATGCTTTTGATAGGCGCGAGATAGCCAATGATACCATTATTGTTCGGCGCGCTCAGGCAGGTGAAAAATTTAAAACTTTGGACGGGCAAGAAAGGCAGTTAACAAGCCAAATGTGTTTGGTTTGCGATGCAACTCGCCCGGTTGATTTGGCCGGCATTATGGGCGGAGAAAATTCGGAAATAAAAACCGATACCGCCGAAGTTATTTTTGAACTGGCTAATTTTAATCCGGTTAATATCCGTAAAACCGCCCAGGCCTTAAATTTAAGAACAGAAGCGGCCGCTCGTTTTGAAAAAGGGCTGGATCCGGATTTGGCAGAACTTGGATTAAAGCGGATTCTTACTTTGGTTCATCAACTTTTGCCCGAAGCAACTGTTATCAGTAAGATTGTTGATGTTAATTTGGTAAAGGCGGAAGAGCGTTTAATCGAGCTTAATCTGGATTTTTTACATAAGCGCATTGGCCAAGAAATTCCCAAAAAAGAAGTGATAGGAATTTTGGAACGCTTGTCTTTTGCCGTTAAAGATAAAGGCGAAACATTGTTGGTTACTCCGCCGTCATTTCGGGTGGTTAAGGATATTAGCTGCCCCGAAGATCTGGTAGAAGAAGTAGCCAGGATTTACGGTTACGGCAATATTGTGCCGCAATTGCCCATAGTGGATATGACGCCGCCGGAAGAAAATCTTAATTTTTTGGTGAACCGGAAAGTTAGGGATATTTTATCGGGCACTCTTGGCCAAACCGAAGTTTATAATTATTCTTTTGCCCCGCTTAAAAGCCAGCAGTTACTGGGTTTTAAAGCGGATGAACATTTGGAAGTGGCCAATTATTTATCCGATGATTCGCGCTATTTAAAAGTTTCTTTATTTGAAAATTTGATCAGGAATTTGGAAAGCAATTTGCGTTTTTGCGAAAATGTGCGGATTTTTGAGCTTGCTCGGGCGTATCTTAAAACCGAAGGCAGTTTTAGCGTTGATGCCGGCCAAAAGTTGTTTTTAGCCAAGCAAGATAGAATGCTGGCAGGTATATATTTTGAGGCCAAAAGTTCCAATTCTTTTTTAAAGACCAAGGGTTTGCTGGAAATTATGTTATCTCGTTTGGAAATAGATTATCACTATGCCGAAACATCTTCCGCCAAAAGTATTCCGGCTTTTATAGCCAAAGAAAGCTATTTGGCTATTAAAACCGGTGATGTTACTTTGGGCTGGATAGGGGAGTTAAATACCGAATTAGCCCAAAGTTTGGGTGCTAAAAACAGTGTTGGCGTTTGGCAATTATCTTTTGAATTATTGGTTAAGTTTTTTCAGGATAAGAAAAAGTATCAAACTTTGTCCAAATATCCCAGTATGGTTTACGATTTTTCCATCATTGTTGATAAAGAGGTCGCCTGGGCGCAAATAAAGCAAGAAGTTATAGAGTCAAACAATTTGGTTAAAAGAGTGGAATTATTTGATGTGTTTAATTTGGAAAAATTGGGGCCCGACAGTCGGTCGTTGGCTTTTCATGTCACATTGCTGGATGAAAATAAAACTTTAACTTCGGCCGAGGGGGATGAAATAAAAAATAAAATCATTAATTTGTTAAAAACTAAGTTTAAGGCGGAGGTCAGATAACCGCGCCATTATCCCTAAAAAGAGCTACGATCTCTTTGGGGCAAGAAAAAATATGAAAACCATAAAAAAATTCAATATTTTATCTGTTGCAAAAGTTGCCGGTATTTTAAACGGCGGGTTATATTTTGTTATCGGATTGGTGGTTAATTTTGGCGTTTTGGTTATTGGTATCCCTGCCTTAAATTCCGTTGATTTGCTGGGCTTTGGCTCCGGCATTTTGGCTGTGTTGTTGCTTTCTTTGTTAATCGGAGCCGTTAGTTCCTTAATCGGAGCGATGATGGCTTGGTTATATAACATTTCAGCCAATTTGGTCGGCGGGATTATGTGGGAAGAAGAGGAAGTTAAAAAGCCCTTTCCGGCCTTTGATTTACCTGCCAAGCATTCGCCCGAGCATTTGGCAACTAATCCACAACCCCAAAACGAAGCCAATAATATTATTGATCATTTTGATCAATAAGTAAGGCCTTTTCGCAGATAAAATCGCCTTGTTTTATTCCATAAAATATGCTATGATTATGGCATAATCGGAGGCGATTTTTTTGAATATATTATGACAAAAGATCAAGAAAAAAAAGCTAAAACAGCTGCTGATAGCGGCGAGTATACTGCCAAACAAATTACCGTTTTGGAGGGTTTGGATCCTGTCCGCAAACGCCCCGGTATGTACATTGGCTCTACCGGCAGCGCAGGCCTACACCACTTAATTTGGGAAGCTGTTGATAATGGTATTGATGAGGCCATGGCCGGTCATGCCGATTGCGTGGAAATAACTTTACTTCCCAACAGTCGGGTAAGCGTTTCGGATAATGGTCGGGGTATTCCGGTGGATAAGCACCCGGTTACCAAACTTTCTGCCTTGGAAACGGTTATGACTAAATTGCATGCCGGAGGAAAATTCGGCGGCGGCGGTTATAAGGTTTCCGGCGGTTTGCACGGAGTTGGTATCAGCGTGGTTAACGCTCTTTCCAAACATTTAAAAACCGAAGTTAAACGCGACGGCAAAATTTGGGTTCAAGAATTTGAATACGGTAAAACCGCTACCAAGCTTAAAACCATTGGCACTACCAAAGAAACAGGTACTATGCAAACTTGGCTGCCAGATAGCGGAATTTTTTCCACTTTGGAATATAACTGGCAGGAAATTTTGGATCATTTGCGCCAGCAGGCCTATTTAACCAAAGGTATTAAAATCATTACGCACGACTATCGTGATCCAGATGATCAACAGGATTACATTTTTTATTTTGAAGGTGGCGTGGCTTCTTACGTTAGGCACTTAAATCACAATAACGAAGTCAAGCAGGAAAAAGTTTTTTACGTCAGTAAGGAGCAGGATGATGTTACGGTGGAAATTGCCGTGCAATATACTTCCGAATTCAGGGATTTTGTTTATTCATTCGCCAATAACATTCATACTATCGAAGGCGGTATGCATATGGTTGGCTTTAGAACGGCTTTAACCAGAGTGCTTAATAATTATGCCCGCAAAAATAATTTTTTAAAGGAAAAAGATGAAAATTTAAGCGGTGATGATGTGCGCGAAGGATTAACCGCGGTTATTTCGGTTAAGCTTAGGGATCCGCAGTTTGAAGGCCAAACCAAAGCCAAGCTCGGCAATCCCGAAGTCCGCACAGTAGTAGAAAATGTTTTTAACGATTACTTTGCCGCTTTTTTGGAAGAAAATCCTAAAGATGCCAGGGAAATTTTAAGCAAATGTTTGCTGGCCGCGCAAGCTCGTAGAGCTGCTAAGGCCGCGCGCGATACGGTTATCCGTAAGGGCGCTTTTGACGGTTTAACTTTGCCGGGCAAGTTGGCTGATTGTTCTTCACGCAAGCGCGAAGAATGCGAACTTTACTTGGTAGAGGGCGATAGCGCCGGCGGTAGCGCCAAACAGGGCCGAGATAGGCGGTTTCAAGCCATTTTACCGCTTCGGGGCAAAATTTTAAACGTCGAAAAAGCCCGTTTGGATAGAATGCTGGCCAATAATGAAATTAAGTCGCTGATTATCGCCATGGGCGCCAATTTTGGCGATCAATTTGATGTGGCGGAACTTCGCTATAACCGCATTATCATTATGACCGACGCCGACGTTGATGGCGCCCACATCCGAACTTTGCTGCTAACCTTATTTTTCCGTTACTTCCCGCAACTTATTACCGCGGGGCATTTGTATATTGCCAAACCGCCTTTGTATAGGGTGCAAAAAGGCAAAGAAGTTAATTATGTTTACAGTGATGAGGATTTGGAAAAATTAAAAACTAAATTGGGTGTGGTAGAGTTACCCAGCATTTTTGCCGAGGTAGGGGATGAAACAGGTACCGAAGAAACTCTAGGTGAAAAAGAAGTTGAAGTTAAAGGCGTTAAATTAAATATTCAGCGTTACAAAGGTTTGGGTGAAATGAATCCTACGCAGTTGTGGGAAACTACTATGGATCCATCAAGTAGGATTATGAAACAAGTTGATGTGGAAGATGCCGCCAAAGCCAATGAATTATTTGAAATATTAATGGGTTCCGAAGTTTCTCCCAGAAAAAGATTTATTCAAATACACGCCAAGAGCGTGCAGAATCTTGATATTTAGAAATTCTTAGATTTTTGGTTGCGACATCGTCAGATTTCATAAAAATATTTTCACCGTAACTTATTACGCCTCAAATATTTTTATTCATCTTCCTCGTCTCACCTAAAAATTTAAGAATTTCTATAAAATCGCAAATATAAAAATTATTAAAAATATGCCAATCCAAACTACCAAGCATAAAAATGTTACTTGGGTAAATATTGAAGAACCCAATGATGAAGATATAAATTATTTAGCCAAAAATTTTCATTTTCATCTTTTGGATTTGGAGGATTTGGGCCACGAGGCCCAGAGGAGCAAGCTGGATATTTATCCCGATTACGCTTTTATTATTTTGCGTTTTCCCGTAACTTATAAGGATACAAATTTAATCGGATCGCATGAGCTGGGTATTTTTTTGGGCAAAGATTATTTAATAACTATTCAAAAAAAGAAGATTACTTCTTTGCAGGATTATTATAAAAAAGTTTTGGCCGATCCAAAACTTATGGAAGAGGTTTTTGGTGGCCGTCCTGCCCTGCTTTTGTATAATGTTTTGGATGAAATGTATCATGCCACCTTATCTTTAACCGATTGGCTTTTAGCAGAAATTAACCAGGTTGAAAAAGAAGTTTACGATGAAGAAACTAAAACCGTGGTTAAAACGCTCGCTTTGCTTAGGCGCAATGTTTTGACCTTTAAAAGCATCATGGAACCCCAGCGTTTGGTTATCAGGACTTTGGTAAATTTACAAAAAGATTATTTAAGCAAGGAATTTGAATCATATTTTGACGATATTGCCGACTATGTAGAAAGAATCAATAATTTGTTGGAAAACAGCAAAGAACTGGTAGATGGCTTGCATGCCACCAACGAATCCTTAACTTCTTACCGTTTAAACAGAGTTATGAGGATTTTAACCATTTTTTCTGTTTCCTTGCTGCCCTTAACTTTGCTAACGGGCATTTGGGGTATGAATTTGCAATCACTGCCTTTAATTCATGACGAGACATTTATTTGGTATATTTTTGGCGGTTTAGCCATTGTTATTATCAGTATTTTTATTTGGATGAAGAAAAAGAATATTATTTAGCCCTTGCCAGTTTTTTAATTTAAAAATTTCAATAAACGATGTAGGGATTGGTTTTAAACCTGTCCCTACATTTTGTTTTACGAAAAATGTTGTAAAAAAACTGGCAAGGGCTAAATATTTGTGTTAAACTGGTATAAGTAACACATAATTAAAGGAAAAATGAAGGAAATATTATCTTCAAAAATACACCAGGCAATAGTGACTGAGGCTGATTTAAGCTATATTGGCAGTATTACTATTGATCAGGATTTGCTTGAAAAAGCCGATCTGTGGCCGGGGCAAAAAGTAATGGTAGTCAGTAACACTACCGGCGTGCGTTTGGAAACATACGTTATTTTGGGGGAGAGGGGCAGTGGCATCATCTGTATGAATGGCGCTTGCGCCCATTTAATAAAAAAAGGCGAAGAAATAATTATCATCGGTTTTATCTTTAGCGACCGGCCAAAGCCAGCTAAATCCATTTTGGTTGATAAGCAAAACCGTTTTATAAAGTATTTATGAGCTTTACCCTTATTGCCATCGGTTCGGCCTTGCTGGCTTCGGTAGCCAATATTTTAGCCCGAACGCTTTTGCGCCAAGTTAAGGCGCGGGAAATTTTAGGCATAAATTTTTTAACCATGGGCGCTACCTTGGTTTTATTATCGCCGTTTTTTTATTTTTTTAAAGCCGATCTTGTTTCTTTTGCTTTAGTGGTGGCGATTGCTTTAATTGACACGGTTGCGAATTATTTTTATTTTAAAACTTTTGAAAAAACCGAGGCCAGCGTAGCTACGCCTTTGCTGTCTTTGGCGCCGGCTTTCGCGTTTTTATTCGGCTGGCTGATTATTGCAGACGTGGTTAATCGACAAACTTACGTTTTGGCCTTTGCCATTATTGCTTTAGTGGTAATTTTTTCAGCTGATTTTAAGGATTTTAAAAATTTTAAAACAAGCACTTTGATTCCGGCCTTGGTTTCCTCTATTTTATTCGGATTGTCGGCAATTCCTTCAAAATATTTGCTTTCCGATTTGCAGGCGATTAACGCGCCAACCTTGTACATGTTTAGGGCTGGATTTATCGCTCTTTTTTCCTTATTGTTTTTTAGGTTTCCCATCAACGCTTTGTCTTTTTCACAGTTCCGCACTATTTTTATCAGAGGTCTTTTTGTGATCGGCCAGTGGATTTTGCTGTATTACGCCTTAACCGTAGGCAGCGTCGGCGTTACCATTACTTTGGCCAACATTACCCCGATTTTCGTTTTTATTTTAGGCATAGTTTTTTTGCGCGAAAAGGTAATGGCCAAAAAAATCATTGCCGCCCTACTAATATTATTTTTGTCTTTAATTATTTAATAAAATTTTATGGCAATCGGAAGATTAAAATCAACCAAAAAACTTAAAAATATTTTGTTGTTATTTTGCGGCGGCACGATTTCCATGCATAAAAACGAATCAACCGGAGCATTGGATGTGGCTCATGGCATTGACCAGTTTTTCAAACTTGAGCCAAGGATAAAAAATTTAGCCAATATCACGCCTAAGTTTATCGCCAATATAGACAGCACTAATGTTGATCGGGCGATTTGGGAAAAAATCATTATCGCCATTAAGCTTAATTACAAAAAGTATGACGGATTTGTGGTAACTTTTGGCACCAATACCATGGCCTACGCTTCGGCCGCCTTGTCTTTTGCTTTAACCAATATTGGCAAGCCGGTTGTTTTTACGGGCGCCCAAATTCCAGCTGAAGCCACTTTTACTGATTCCAGGAACAATCTAGTTAACGCTCTTAGGCTGGCTAACATGAACTTGGGCGGAGTCTTTGTGGTTTTTGGCAGTAAAATTATTTTGGGCTGCCGCGCTAAAAAGGTGAGCGAATCGCGCTTGGACGCGTTTGATACTTTTAACGACAGGGATTTTGGAGAAATCGGCATTGGCATTAAAATTAATAAATCTTCCAATCAGGGACATGCCGAAGCTTTGGTTGTTAAAAACGGTTTTGAGGATAATATAGTTTGCTTAACTTTAGTGCCGGGCTTAAATGCCAGCTTTATTGTTAATTTAATTAACCAGGGAGCCAAGGGTTTGGTGTTAAGGGCTTATGGTTCCGGAGATATTCCTTATGCTTTATTGCCGGCTTTAAAATACGCCCAAAAGAAAAAAGTGCCGGTAGTGGTAACCACCCAGTGCCCGGGCGGAGCTACGGTAATGGGCTTAAATGATGTTGGCTTAAGAGCTTTGGAATTTGGGGTAATCCAGGCTTTTGATATGTGCATGGAAGCCATGACCACTAAGCTGATGTGGCTGTTAAAGCAAAAAACGCCTTACTTTAAAATTAAGGAGTTGATGCATAAAAACATGCAGGGCGAAGTTAATACCGAAACAGCTAAGGTTTACTTGGGCAAATAATTAAAATCAAAAACAGCCTGGTTTAAACCCGGCTGTTTTTTGTTTAATTATGGATTTGATTTTTTAATTTTCCTGAAAATAATATAGGAATAAAGAGTGGTTCCCAAAATCAGCAGAACAAGTAAAGTTATCATCCCAACAAAAATTACTTTTGGAGGCAACAAGGGGGAGAGCAGCATAAACAGCCCAAGCAGCATAAACAATTTTCCGCCCAAGCGGTGAGTTTTGTTCCAAACCTCATCATTGGATAAAGTCCAGGGAGTTCTAATGCCCATAAACCAGTTGGGTTTTATTTTTCCCATGTAGTTGCCCATAATAACAAAGAGCAGGCCAATGATAATTGGAATCCAAAGTTCAACTCTCACTGGATAGCCAAGGCCGGAGAGCGAGGCGATAATGTAAACTCCCAGCATGACCAGCATTAAAATCAGACGCATCATCCTAAAAATTTTGGTAAACTGTTCGTATTTTTCCTTTTTAGGGTCAATCAGCGGAATGATTAAAAACAACAAATACATGCCCACAACCATGGCCGGCCCGATAATAGCGCCGGCAAAACGAGAGCCATAACTATCCACCTCTCCGTACATATTCCAGTGCATCGGGACTGTTTCGGGAAAGTTGGCATAAAAATAAAAGCCCAAGGCAATAGAAATAATTGCCAAGAGCAAAGGAACAATTTCGCTTTTAAATGTATATTTCATATTTTTTTAAATTATCTTTTAAAAATTTTAAAATAACTTTCCATTAATTCTTCCATAACGCTTAGATTAATGGAATAAATAATTTGCTGGCCGGCTCGCTCCTGCGAAATCAAATCGGCTTCTTTAAGAATGTTAAAGTGGTGAGTTAAGGAGGGGAGGGTAATGCTAAAATTTTCGGCAATTTCTCCGGCACTTTGCGAGTGTATTTTAAGCAGTTCCAAAATTTTTCTTCTGGTTGGGTCCGAGAGGGCTTTGAAAGTTTTATTGAGTGTCATAAGTTAGATATTTAGCCAACTATCTAAATATATCATATCTAAATTTTTTTACAAGTGGATAAGTTTTTATATATTGGTGCCTGCACCGTAGACCCGCAAAAGCGCGAAGCGCTGAGCGGGTTCTACGGTGTGGATAACTTTAAACTATTGCCAATCAGCCAAGCATATGCTATATTGTTAGTAATAGCCCCAAAGGGGCTTTTAAAAAACTTTAAATTTGGCTAATATTAAACAAATATGAGCAACAAAATTGTTGAATATATTAAGCAATCCAGGGCAGAACTTAAAAAGGTTGTTTGGCCGACCAAAAAGCAGACCCGTAACCATACTTTAATGGTTATTGGAGTTTCTTTGGGTCTGGCGATTTTTTTAGGCGCTGTTGACTTTGGTTTAAATAAGCTCTTGGAACTTTTTGTTTATAAAGTTTAATTTCAGAATTCATTCATAATTCATTTATATGCCTAAGCAAACATTACAACAGGGAAGAAGATGGTACGTTTTGCATACTTATTCCGGCTACGAGGAAAACGTAACCCGAAACCTAAAACAGCGTATTGAATCCATGGATATGGAAGATAAGATTTTTGATGTTTTAGTTCCGACCGAAACCAAAATTAAAATCCGTAACAGTAAAAGAACCACTACCAGGGAAAAAATTTTTCCCGGCTATGTTTTGGTTAACATGATTGTGACCGATGATTCGTGGTACGTGGTGCGTAATACGCCCAACGTGACGGGTTTTGTGGGTTCGGGTACTACCCCGACTCCGGTTTCGGAAGAAGAAATCAAGGAATTGCAAAGAAGAATGGGCGTGGAAGAACCAACTTACAAAGTAGATGTAGCCGTGGGTACTTCTGTTAAAATTTCCGATGGTCCTTTTAAGGATTTTGAAGGCAAGATTTCCGAAATTGACGAAGCCAAGGGCAAGGTTAAAGTTCTTATTTCCTTGTTTGGCCGTGAAACCCCGGTAGAATTGGATTCTTTACAGATTAAAAAAATATAAATCGTTAATCCGAATGTTAGCTTCTAAACGTTCGGAACTAATTTGAATTAAAATATTATATGGCTAAAAAAATAAAGACAATCATCAAATTGCAGATTAAAGCCGCTGCCGCTAATCCAGCGCCTCCAGTAGGACCAGCTTTGGGTCAGCATGGTTTGAATATTCAGGAATTTTGTATGAAATTCAACGAGGCCACTAAGGCCAATGCCGGCGAAGTGACTCCGGTAGAAATTACCGTTTACGAAGACAGGACTTATACTTTTGTGCTTAAAACCTCACCGGCCGCCGAGCTGATTAAAAAAGCCGCTGGCATCCAAAAAGGTTCCGGTAAACCCTTAACCGAAAAAGTGGGCAAGGTTACTCGCTCCCAGGTTAAAGAAATCGCCTTAAAAAAAATGTCTGACCTTAATTCCAACACTATTGAAGGCGCTATGAGGATTATTGAGGGTACGGCCAGGCAAATGGGCGTGGAAGTTGTTGATTAATATTTAATAAATTCATTAATTGAGGGAGCGTGCAACAACATGCGCCATTACCTCATCAAGAAAGAAAAAATAATGTCTCACGTTTCTAAAAGATTAAAGGAAGCCAAGGGCTTGCTTGATAAAACCAAGGTTTATACTTTGGCCGAAGCCATTAAGTTGGTTAAAGATACTTCCAAAGTTAAATTTGACGCTTCGGTGGAAGTGCACCTTAAATTAGGCATTGATCCTAAAAAGGGCGAGCAAGGCGTTAGGGCATCGATTGTTTTGCCTTTTGGTACCGGTAAAATCAAAAAAGTCGCCGTGTTTGTTACGCCAACTTATGAAAAAGAAGCCAAAACGGCTGGAGCGGATATTGTGGGCGGCAAAGATTTAATTGAACAAATTAAAAAAGACGGCAAGTGCGATTTTGAAGTGGCCGTAGCCGTACCCGAAATTATGAGAGATTTGGCAGCCATTGCCAAAACTTTGGGTCAAAAGGGTTTAATGCCAAATCCCAAAACGGGCACTGTAACAACCGATATTACCAAAGCGGTGGAAGAAATTAAAAAAGGTAAGGTTGATTTTAAAAATGATGATACGGCCAATATTCACGCCATGGTCGGCAAGGTTTCATTTACGGATGAACAGATCAAAGCCAATATTGATGCCTTGATCAATGCCGTAAAAAAAGCCAAGCCCGATGCGGTTAAAGGTATTTACCTTAAAACCATGACGATTTGTTCTTCTATGGGCCCTGGTATCAAAGTTCAGTTGTAAATTTACTTTTATTTGGTTTACCCAGCCCTTCGCAAAGGGCTGGGTTTTTTGTTTGCCCAAATACCGCCTTTTTGCTAGAATGAATTTATTAAATTAATCCATTAACTTATGCCAAAACGAGAAGATTACATTTCCTGGGATGAATGTTTTATGCAAATGGCCCATTTGATCGCCATGAGATCCAAGGATCCATCATCCCAAGTAGGGGCAGTGATTGTTGATGATCAAAATGTTATTGTGGGTATGGGCTATAATGGCTGGCCTAGGGGCATAAAAGATGATGAATTGCCGTGGGATCGGTCTGGCGGTTTTTTGGGATCAAAGTACGCCTTTGTTGTTCATGCGGAAGAAAACGCCGTTTATAACGCCAATAAAGAAGTTAAAGGTTGTAAAGTTTATTGCACGCTTTTTCCTTGTAATGAATGTGCCAAAACTTTAATTCAAAACAACATTAAAGAGATAGTTTATTCTTCCGATAAGTATCATGATGAAGAAATTTGGATCGCCTCCAGAAAATTACTGGATTTAGCCGGAGTTAAGTATCAAAAGTACTCGCCTAAATTTAAATTAAAATTAGAATGACTAAAAAAATAATTTTGGGTTTTGTTGGAAAATTAGCTAGTGGTAAAGGCACGATCGCTAAATATCTCTCCGAGCATCATCAAGCGGAGGTTTTAATGTTTTCCCAACCCCTCCGCGATGTGCTTGATCGTTTTTATTTGCCCCAAACCAGGGGTAACATGCAGGGCGTTTCCAAAAGTTTGCGCGAGGCATTGGGCCAGGATGTGATTGCCAAAGTTATTGCCGAGGATGCCAAAAAATCAGCGGCAAGTTTGTTGGCAGTTGACGGAGTAAGGCGCCCGATGGATATTGTTTTTTTAAGAGAATTGCCCGGTTTTTATTTAATCAAAGTGGAAACCGATCAAAAGATTCGCTACACCCGCATGACCAAGCGCGGGCAAAACCCTGATGATCATACAACCACTTTTGAGGAATTTCAAAAAAAAGATATTGCCGAAGCCGAAAGTTTGATTGATGAAGTGGCCAAAGATGCCAAGTTTGCTATTGATAATAACGGAACTTTTGAAGAATTATATAAACAGCTTGAAGAAATTTTAATCAATATCCAAAGTGAAAGTTAAAATAAAAAAATTAAATCTTGCTGCCAAACTGCCTACCTATGCCAACCCGGGTGATGCCGGATTGGATTTGTATTCTTTGGAAGATTATCTACTGACGCCGGGGGAGAGGCATAATTTTTTTGTCGGCTTTGCTTTGGAATTCTCCAATGGCTTTGTGGCCATAGTTAAGGATAAAAGCGGTTTGCCTAAAAATTTTGGTTTGCATGTGTTGGGGGGGGTGTTTGATGCTCCTTATCGCGGAGAATACAATGTTACTATGGTAAATTTGGGCCAAGAGGCCTATCAAATTAAAACAGGCGATAAGATTGCCCAATTGCTGATCATACCTTGTGAGCGGGCTGAATTTGAAGAAACAGAGGAATTATCGGGCACAGTTAGGGGAGAGGGTAGGTTTGGGTCGAGTGGAAGATAATATGAAACATTAATTCCCTAAAATCCTTTAAAGTTTAAGGATTTTTTTATTTTTTAATTTTATTTTTGATAAATGCAGAAGCGGAATTTGATGTCGTTTTCTTCGTTAATTTCACTTGTTTCAATTTTTTTAAAGTCAGTTGGAATTTTTGGAAAAAAAGCATCGCATTCAAATATGCCCTCAACTTCGGTCAAATATATTTTATGACAAGCGGGATGAGTAATTGAAAAAGCATATAACATGCCGCCGCCGATAATAAATACTTCTTCTGGATTTTTTTGTCCCAAATAATTAAGAGCTTCATCCAATGATTGGAAATTTAAAACCTCGGAAGGCAAATCGTCGTACTTTTCTTTGGATAAAACAATATTCAATCTATCGCGCAAAGGGCGATATTTTTCCGGCAAAGATTTCCAGGTATTTAAGCCCATTATTACGACATTGTTTTTATTACCAATAGTAATAGAGCTGAAATGTTTTAAATCAGTTTTTAAATCCCAGGGTAGGCGATTGTTGATGCCAATGCCCAGCTTTTCGTCAGCGGCAGCAATGATAGAAAAATTCATAGTTATTATGAGTTACGAGGCCTTGCAAGTAAAAATTTATTTGCGGGACGCTCGATTACTCGCGAAAGCAAATAAATTTTTCTTGCTCGGCCTCGCTATTAAATAGCTATCGGGGCTTTAATGCCCGGATCAGGATTATAATTTTCTAAAGTAAAATCTTCAAACTTAAAATCAAAAATATTTTTAATTTCCGGATTGATTTTCATAGTTGGCAATGCCTTTGGCGTTCTGGATAGCTGTAATTTGACCTGGTCCAGATGATTGCTGTAAATATGCACGTCGCCAAAAGTATGCACAAAATCACCAAGTTCTTTGTTAGTTACTTGCGCCATCATCATAGTTAATAAAGCGTATGAAGCAATGTTAAAAGGTACGCCCAAAAATACATCGGCACTACGCTGGTATAATTGGCAGGATAATTTATTGTTGGCCACATAAAATTGGAACATGGTGTGGCAAGGAGGGGGAGCGGTTTTTTTGCCGCTAATCAATTGCTGCAAATCAGCCACATTCCAGCCCGAAACAATCAATCTGCGGTCATTGGGATTCTTTTTGATCCTTTCCACTACATCGGCAATTTGGTTGATTTTTAGGCCATCTTTGCCTTCCCAGGCAGTCCATTGTTTGCCATAAATCGGGCCAAGATCGCCATTTTCATCAGCCCATTCATCCCAAATGCCCACACCGTTATCATTTAGGTATTTAATATTGGTATCGCCGCGCAAAAACCACAGCAATTCATAAATAATTGATTTTAAATGGACTTTTTTGGTGGTCATTAGTGGAAAACCCTCGGCTAAATTATAGCGCCGTTGCGCGCCAAATAGGGAAATGGTGCCCGTACCTGTGCGGTCGGCCTTTTCCACGCCTTTCTCCAAAATTTCCTGCAATAAAGAAAGGTATTGTTGCATAAACAATATGTATTTATAAAATTAGATATTAAGAGACAGATAAAATCTGCCCTAGCTTTTAGTATATGGGAAATTTTAAAAATTGTAAAATGCTTGCATTTAAGGTAAAATAATAGCATACATCGCTTATGAAAGAAGGTTTATTCATCGTTATTTACGGCATTAATAACCTGGGCAAATCAACTCAGGCCGAGTTTTTGGTGGAGTCGTTTGATAAAGCGGGTTTACCGGCGCAATATCTAAAATATCCCGTTTATGAACTTGCCCCAACCGGCCCTAAAATAAATCAGGTTTTAAGGGGAGAAAATGGCCAGCAAATGTCCGAGGAAGAACTGCAGGCAATGTACACTCAAAACAGGCGTGATTTTCAACCCCAGCTCATTAAACTTATTGCCGAAGGAATAAATGTTGTAGCCGAAGATTATATTGGCACCGGTTTGGCTTGGGGCAGTGCCAAGGGCGCTGATTTGGAAAAATTAATTGCCAGCAATAAGGGTTTACTAAAACCGGATATAGAAATTTTGCTTGACGGCGAAAGATTTATTCAAGCCAAAGAAGTTGGTCATTTGCATGAATCAAATGATGAGTTGGTGGAAAGGTGTCGAAATATTCATTTGGAATTGGCTGCCAAGTTTGGTTGGGCAATTGTTGATGCCAATCAAAAAGTAGAAGAAGTTCATGAAGATATTTTGAAAGCAATAGAGAAAAAAATAAAAGAATTAAATACTATTTAATTTTAATAAATTAATTTCACAATGCAGGGCTTTACTCGCTTTGTGGCAAGAAAACATATGAGAAAAATTTTTCTCTTGTTGGCTTTGTTGGCTACGGCTATCTGGCCAGCCGGCAGTGTTATGGCCTGGAGTAATCCCAGCCACCCTTTTATGGTGGATAAAGCCGCCATTATTTTACAAAAAGATTTGGCAGCGTATATTAAAAAGTATCCTGATTTTAACAAGTATTTAAACACCTATCTGCCAAAAATTAAACAAGGTGCATCCGATGCCGATGCTTTTTCCACTACTGTTGGCAAAGAGGTTTATAAATTTAAGGTCTTAGGCAAAAGTTATGAAATTTACATGCCAACCAGTGAACATTATTATGATGTGGCAACCGGCAAAGGAGCTTTAAAATATTTTAGATCAGCCAGGCAAAAAGCCGATGAATATTATGCAACTGCCAAACAGAAATTTACCGAAAAAAAATATGATGACGCCTTTTTGTTTTTAGGCAGAGCAATTCATATGGTTCAGGATACTACCAATCCGCACCACACTCAAATCGGCGCCAGTGCCATTCTTAACTGGGAGGGTTTTTCCAATCACGCTTTTTCCAACCGGGAAAAATACAGCGTTGCTTCGGGCGGGATTTATACCGAGCCCAATATAGGCACCATGGTCCACAATAACGCCAATCTTTGCTCGGGTTATTTTAAGTATGTTGATGGCTTAAACAGATTGATTAAATGGATTAATTGGCCGGTTGATGATGATTATCCCAAGGCCGGTAACGCCTGTTTTTCCAGAGGCGAAAAAACAACAGCTGGTGCTGTTTACATGTTTTTAAAGGATGTTCTTAAGTTGCCAGCCAAGTAAATATATCATATGATTACATATAAACTCCTCGGCTCGTCGAGCTAAGCTCGATCTCGCCTTACGTCGTTTATGAATCTAGAAACAATTATCGGCCTAGAAATACACATTCAACTTAAAACTAAGTCGAAAATGTTTTGTAGTTGTTCCAATGTAGGCGAGAACCAACCGCCTAACACCACGGTTTGTCAGATTTGTTTGGGGCACCCCGGTACTTTGCCTTTTGCAAATCAGGAAGCAATTACCATGGGCGCCATGCTGGCCTTGGCTTTGGATGGCAAAATTAACCCTGTTTCAATTTGGGCCAGGAAAAATTATTTTTATCCGGATTTGCCCAAAGGTTATCAAATTTCCCAGTTTGATAAACCCTTGTCCACAGAAGGCCATTTAACCATTCATGTTTTAGGTGAAGAAAAACGAATTAATATTGAACGTTTGCATTTGGAAGAAGACGCGGCTAAAAATTTTCATTCTCCTGAAGCTACTCTAATTGATTATAATCGGGCCGGCACGCCTTTGGCAGAAATTGTTACCAAGCCGGATTTTCGGTCACCTTTGGAAGCCAAGATTTTTTTAACGCAATTGCGATTGTTGGCACGTTATTTGCATGTTTCCGATGCCGATATGGAAAAAGGGCATTTACGATGTGATGCCAATATTTCACTCAAGCAAGTGGGCGAAGAAAAATTGCATCCCAAAACAGAAATTAAAAATTTGAACTCATTTAGGTCGGTCGAACGGGCTTTGGAATATGAAATGAAAAGGCAATTGGAATTATGGCAGCTGGGTACGCCGCCAAGTAAAGAAACAACCAGGGGCTGGGATGAAAATAAATTAATTACCGTAGAACAGCGTTCTAAGGAAGATTCGGCCGATTACCGTTACTTTCCGGAACCGGATTTGCCGCCTTTGGTTTTTTCGGAGGCACAAGTTACCGAAATTAAAAATAGCTTGCCCGAATTGCCAAAAGCCAAGATTTTAAGATTCATTAAAGAATATCAGCTTAATGCCACCGATGCCATTACTCTGGTTGATGATGAAACCGTAGCCGATTATTTTGAAAAAGTAATGACCGAAGCAAGGGGCTGGCTGGAAGCAAGCGGCGACCCGATAGGCACTAGCGAAGAAATTTGGGAACTTAATAAAAAAAGGTTAACCAAATTGGTTTCCGGCTGGCTGTTATCGGAATTATTTAAATTGATGAATGAAGCCAAAACAACGATTTATGATTTAAAAATTACGCCGGAAAATTTTGCCGAATTTATCGCCCTTATTTATGAAAGGAAAGTAAACAGTACCACAGCCCAAGCTGTTTTAAGAAAGATGTTTGTTACCGGCGCGGATCCTAGCCACATTATTGAAGAAGAGGATTTGGGCCAGATAAGCGATGAGCCGGCTTTAATCCAAGCGGTGGAAAAAATTATTGCCGGAAATTTAGAACAAGTAGCAGAGTACCGCCAAGGCAAAACGCCGTTACTTAAATATTTTATCGGCTTGAGCATGAAAGAAATGAAAGGTAAAGCCGATCCCGAAAAATTAGCCGAACTATTTAAGAGTAAACTGGACGATGTTTAAAAAATTTTTTGTTATTGCAATAAAACCGGCTTTGGTTTTGTTTTTGTTATCTTTTATTTTTTTTGGACAGCAGGCGTTGGCTCAAACCATGGATAGCGATAACGACGGTTTAACCGATGATCAAGAGATTAATATTTATCATACCGATCCTTTTAGATCCGATACCGATAAAGACAGTTATTTTGATAAAGCGGAATTGGACAAAGGTTTTTCACCGCATCGGCCAGGGTATAAATTAAGCCAGTTGGATTGGGATAAAGATGGTTTGTCGGATGAATTGGAGCTAAAATTTGGCACTGATTTAAAAAATTCCGATAGCGATGCAGACGGTTATACGGATGGCGATGAAGTAAAAAAGGGATTTAATCCCAAAAGCTCTGATAAAACCAAGCTGTTTAAAAAAATAGAAATTAATTTGGCCAAACAGGAATTAAACTATTATTTGGGCTCTGTAAGTTTAGCTACTTTTAAAGTATCTTCCGGCAAACCGGGCTGGGATACGCCAAAGGGTAATTTTAAGATAGAAATCAAAACACCTTTAGCTTGGTCTAAAGCCGCCGGCTTGTGGATGCCTTATTGGATGGCTTTTGTGCCAACCGGAAAATTCGGCCTGCATGAACTGCCTTATTGGCCAAATGGTTATAGGGAAGGGGAGAACCATTTGGGTATGCCGGCTTCGCATGGCTGTGTTAGATTGGGCATTGGCTTTGCTAAAATTTTATATGATTGGGCAGAAATTGGTACGCCAGTGATGATTTATTGAATCAGACGGCGCTAACGTAAAAATAAAAAAATTTGTAGCCGAGGACCGTTTAAGCCTTATCAAACGTGGCTTGAGAAAATTCAGAACGGCGGGGATAACTTAAATGAAAAAATCGCAATTGATTGGCGCGTTCCGCAGGCAAGAATTTTTTTATTTTTACGATTAGCTATACCTAATTTAACGATGTGTGGCGCTTAGCGCCACAACCCCAGCGCTAAGCGCTGTGGATAAATACTATTGACGGTCAATTTTTGAAAGAGTATTATTATCCACAGTATGTTAAAACAAAACTTTAAATGGAAAGATAGGTTGAGCGTTACTCCAGGTTTAAGTTTTTCAAATTTTATCAATTACACCCGTCAATAAGACGGGTGTTTTTTTAACTTAATTATTAACTAAGCTTTAATTTATGCACAAAAATGTTCTCCTGATTTCGGAGATTTTAAAAGCCGGCAGAGCAACGCTGGAAAATCGCGGTTTTATCGAGGTGGTTACCCCAAGAGTAGTAAGGGCAACAGGCGCCTGCGAAAACGTCAACACTTTGTTTGAAGTTTCTGTTGGCCAGGATTTTAAGTGGTTTGGTTCAAGTAGTTATTTGGCTCAAACAGGTCAGTTGTATTTGGAGGCCTTGGTGCCGGAATATAAAAAGGTTTATTGTTCCGGACCTTCATTTAGAGCCGAAGCCACAGTTGATGCCAGGCATTTAACCGAGTTTTTGATGATGGAAATTGAATTTGCCGGCGGTTTTGACCAATTGTTGATGGAAATTGAGGCCTTTGTTTCGGGTATTGCCAAAACGCTTGTAAACATCAGCCAAACGCAGGATTTGGGCTTAGGCGAGGAGAATTTAAAACGGCTAGCCACTTGCCCGGATGTTTTTACTAAATTAACTTATGATCAAGCCATTATTAAGTTGCAGGAATTAGGCGAATCAATTGCCTGGGGCGATGATATTAATTCGGCTAGAGAAAAGATTTTAGTGGAAAGCTTCGGCAACCAGCCAATGTTTATTACCCGCTATCCCGATCCAATGGTGGATCATGGCAAAGAAATTGAAGTGGAAAAGTTTTTTAACATGTTGCCTGATGCCGAAAATCCCGGCCGAGTGCTTTCTAGCGATTTGATTTTGCCGTTTGCCGGTGAAGCGGTTGGATCGGCGGCTCGCGTTCATATTGCCGAAGAAATGGTTAGAAGATTGGAACATTCCAAAATGTTTAAACGCTTGGAAGAAATGGGTGGCAGTTTAGCGGACTTTTCCTGGTATATTGATCGCCTTAAAGAAGGTAGCGTGCCCCATGCCGGCTGTGGTTTTGGCATGTCGCGCATTATCCAGTGGATTATGGGTACCAGAGACATTAGAGAAGCCGTTACCTTCCCATCAAACAAGGGGGGAATTATTTAGAACAGTTTTTAGCTGGTTAGTTTGAATTAAAAAAGCCCAGCCCTTTTTAAAGGGTTGGGCTTTTAATTAATATATTTGAATTTGTATTTTAGACCTGAATTTGCTATTATTACTCTAAATTTAGAGGTTATCGGTAAGAGCACATGAATAATATTTTGGAAGCAAATCAGGGGCAAACAAACTGCCAACAGCAATTGTTTTATTGGCTTAATTTATCAATTAGGGCTTCTATTTTTTTAGCCGCATTTTTTGTTTTGGGTTTTTTTCTTGTTCCCTGTAAAACTTTTGCCACTACATATTATGTTGACGCAGTCGATGGAGCAAATGCAAATAACGGAACTTCGGAAGGCACTGCTTGGAAAGATATAGGCAACGCTAGTGGCGTAAATGCTCGAATGTCTGGAGGAACTATCCAAGCAGGTGATACCATTCTTTTTAAGCGCGGACAAACCTTTACTAATGGCGCCTCCGGTTTGGTTATTACTGTTAATGGCACGGCCGGCAATATTATAACTTTTGACGCTTACGGTACAGGTGCTAATCCAATTATTAACGGCGGAACTAGGTCTATAGATTCACGTAATAGAAGTTACCTTACTTTTAACAATCTTACGCTTACTAATGCCACCCAATATGGACTTTTATTTGGTGTTACTGCACAAAACTATGTAACTTTTAATAATATTTCGGTATCAGCCACTCCTAAAGCTATGAGCTGGGGTGGCGTAACCTATACAAATATTACTATTAGCAATTCTTCTTTTGACGCCACTACCACGCTTTGGGAGCAGGCTGCAGCATCTGTATTTGTCAATTTAACGATTACCAATAGCACTTTTGCCAAAAACGTGTTTATGAATACTGCTGTTGCTAATCCTAATACCAATATTGATATTGATGGTTGCACTTTTACTTCTGGTATTTATATATATGCTACTAATGATTTAACAATTACCGATACAACTGCCAGTGGTTCCGGTATTGATCTTCGCGGCGTTACGGATGTAACAATGGATAATATAACGGTTACCAATACCACCACGGCTAGCGGCATGGCCATTAGCAATAGCGGAGCCATGAGCTCCAGCGATATTACTTTGAGTAATTCGCATTTAGACAATAACAGCACAGGAGGAATCAACGGTAATGGATTAACCTTAACCGGAGATGGTAGTAATTTTACTGCCACAAATGTAACCGCTTCCAATAACGGTGGCGATGGATTTAATGTTCACAATACTTGGAGCAATGTTGTTTTTGATAAATGCTTGGCCGAAAATAACGGCACCACGGCAGAAACAACCGATGGCGATGGTTTTACTTTTCACGAAACCTCTTCAGGAACAATTAAAAATAGTGTGGCTAAAAATAACAAAAAATTCGGCATTGGCCATGTAAGTAGTTCCGTAGTGGATATGTACAATAACATTATATATAGCACTTTGGATAATGCCAGACAATTGGTTTACCTGTACGATACCGGAACATATACATTTCAAAATAATACCGTTTATAGCGGAACGCAGGGCAGGGATACAGTTTTATTGGGCGGAACTGTAACCATGAAAAACAATATCATTTATGGCGGCGATAGCGGTTTAACCACCAGCGGTGGCACAGCCACCATGGATTATAATTTGGTTTATGGAGCTAATACGGGTTACGATGGCGTTTCAGCCGGTGCTCATGATTTATCCAGTAATCCGTTATTTTTAAACAGCACTGGTAGCTATTCCACCACTACCGATTTTTTACTGGCCGCTACTTCTCCGGCTATTGATGCCGGTACAACCTTAAGCGCCACCTATGATGATGCTAATCTCTATGGTTCTTCTTGGCCCAGCGTGGTTACCACCGCAGATCAGGATCTAAGCGGTTATGGCTGGGAAATGGGAGCTTTTATTTATCCCTACCCTCAAAAGCCAACAATTGGCACTCCTTCGGCAATATCTGCCACCTCTATCCGCTGGAATTTTACCGATGCTGCCAATGATGAAACAGGTTTTAGGATTTACAATAATTCCTATGCTTTGGCGGTTTCTTCGGCTACTGCGGGCCTAACCTATCTTGACGAAACCGGCTTATCGGAAAATACCCAATATACAGGCAGATTTGCCACGGCTTACAATAGCTATGGCAATTCGGCTTCATCTTCTATTGCTACATCCAAGTATACCCTGGCTAATGCACCCTCTGATTTAGCCGCTACTTGGGATAGTGACGGCAATATTATCTTAACCGTTGATTCTTTTCCCAATGATACCCTGGGTACCTCCGGCTACTATTTTGAAAATACCACCCGTGGCAGTAATTCTGGTTGGCTGCAAACAAATACCTGGCAGGATAATAATCTGGCTTGTGGCACCAATAATTACACTGTTAAATACAGAAACGGCAACAGTGTAGAAACAACCACCGCTACTGCTTCTCAAACCAGAAGTTGCGGTGGAGGATTTGGTTCTATTGGTTCCTCATCTGGTTCCTCATCACCCAGTGACCCCCCTCAAACAAATATTCCAGCTACAATTCCTACAGACACAGTTGTACCTACACCTAATGCGGAAGTAACCCCAAATCCCAATCTGCCTGAATCTAGTATAATCATGCAAACAACAGTGGAATTTTTGGCTGATTCTTTTAATGAAGTTAGGAACATTGCTCAAGAACAGGAAGCTTTTCAAAATATTGCCAAGCGTTTGCCGGAAGCAAATTTATTTACCCCAATCCAGCAACAAGCCCTCTCCAATTTTATCGTTTACGGCACTCTGGAAACTAAAAAACTGGGCTCAGGAGAGCGAGCCGGCAGTATTTACTCCTTTCAATCGGCTTTTAACAAACTGCCTCAAACCGAACAAGATTGGAGTGATGTGCTTAAAATATCTTTGGGTAGATGGCCATCGCAAACTTCATCAACCAAAGAAAACGCGGTTAAAATAGATTTTAAAACCATTTATCAACGAGAACCTCAAGATAGTAATTCTCAGGATCAAGTTGCTATTGATATTATGGCTTATGGTATTAGGCCACTAATTCGCAATCTTAACTCTGAAAAAATCGCATTTAAATACTTTAAAGCTATCTACGGCAAAATTCCTCAAAGTACCCTTGATTGGGATATTATCCGGGCCATTGCTTACAGCGGTGCTAAAAGATAAAAGGCATGTTTTTCAAAATCAAATAGTGATTAAATGGCCTAAAATTATTTTATAACTAAAAAACAGCATTTATCATTTAAGTGCTGTTTTTTTGGTGTCCCCGGCAAGACCCCGAAGAAATTTCGCTAACGCTCAATTTTTCAGGGCAGGGTTTAAACTTTTCAAATTATATAAGATGGTACGCCCAAGAGGATTTGAACCTCTAACCTTCAGCACCGGAAGCTGACGCTCTATCCAGTTGAGCTATGGGCGCGTATTAGTTTTTTTGCCTGATTTTTGTTCTTCAGCCAAATTATCTTTTTATCTTTCTTAAACCAAGTCATCTGTCGTTTGGCAAATTGGCTAAGGGCAATAAGCAGTTTATTAAACATTTCATCATAAGTCAACTTGTTTTGCAAATATTGGGCCACAAAGCGGTATTCTAAACCAAAGGACTCCAATTTTTTCCACAATAATCCGTTTTGGCGAAGTTTTTTAACCTCTTTAACCAGTCCATCCGTTAATTCCTTTTTTAACCTTAATTTTATTCTTTTAATTAATTTTTCCTTAGGCAAGGTTAACCCTAAAATTAAGCAATCATATTTTGGGGCATTAACTTTTAATTTTTGACTTTTAACTTTTAAGTTTATGCTTATTTCAATTTTTCTAACCAACCTGACTTTATTCTGCCAATCCGATTGATTTAGAGTGATCTTATATTTTTTTGCCAATGTTTGCAGTTGAGCCAACGATTTTTTATTTAACTTTTTTCGTAATTTAATATTTGGTTTACTTTGGGGCAAATTGTAACCATCAACAATTGCTTGAATATATAAGCCGGTGCCGCCAACCAAAAAGGGGAGCTTGCCTTTGCGCAAAACATCATCAATCGCCTTATAAGCTAATTTTTGATAGTTGGCCAAAGTAAATTGTTTTTTTGGACTAATAACATCAATTAGATGATAGGAAATTGGTTTTTTGGTTTTGTACTCTTGTAAATCCTTACCAGTTCCAATATCCATGCCTTGATAAACCTGGCGCGAATCAGCCGAAACAATTTCGCCATTAAAAGCCCTTGCCATTTTTACTGCCAGTTTGGTTTTGCCGGTTGCCGTTGGCCCTAGTATTACAATTAGTTTATTATTTGGCATTTTTAATCCGCTCGGGTGCAAAAAAAATTTTCCTCGGACCCTCGACTCGTCGTCGGGGTACCCCCTCGGTAAAATTTTTTTTCACCCTCGCGTATTTAATAAAATTTTTTTACCCGCGTTCGTTAAATATAAACTAAAATTTTATCGTTTTCTTTCTTTTAGCGTAACCCTTGCTGGTTTGCGCTTTGGCAATTTGCCCGGCCAGCGTTGCTCCTTTGGGAGCGCTTTTGGCTTTATCCAATATTTTTTGCCTTTTTTCCGCTTTGGTCAACATATTTTTAATATATTATTTCAATTCAGCGGATCGTTTGGCTATCAGTTGTTGAATTTGGGTGATAAATTCCTTTGAATCAACTTCCCATAATTCTTCAAAACCCCTAACCCTGACGCTCAAATTTTTTGAATTCATTTCTTTATCGCCGATAACCAAAGTGTAGGGGATTTTTTCGGCGCTCGATTTGCGGATCTTTTTGCCTACAGTTTCGCTGGTTAAATCCAATTCCACGCGAATATTTTGGGCTTTAAATTGAGCGGCCAAATTTTGGCAAAACTTTTCGTGCGCTTCGCCAACATTAAGAATTTTAATTTGCACAGGCGAGAGCCACAAGGGGAATGCTCCGGTGTAGTGTTCAATCAGCACGCCTAAAAATCTTTCCAATGAGCCCAAAATTGCCACATGCAATACGGCCGGACGGTGTTTTTGCCCATCTTCGGCGATGTAATGCAAATCAAAATTTTCCGGCTGATTAAAGTCCAATTGAACGGTGGTTAACTGCCAACTTCGCCCAATTGCATCTTTAACCATGATATCAATTTTGGGGCCATAAAAAGCCGCCTCGCCCTTTTCTACTATATACGGTTTGCCCCAATCCTTAGCCGCCTGAATCAAAATGTTTTCCGATTTTTCCCATAACTCATCCGAACCAAAGTATTTACTTTTGTTTTCTTGATCGCGAACAGAAATTTGAACCAAAAAATTGGTAAAGCCAAAGGCTTTGTAAACAGTATCCATTAAACCTAAAATCATGGTAATTTCGGAATTGATTTGATCGTGCCGTACAAAATGATGGGTATCATCTTGTGTTAGGGCTTTAACCCGAAGTAGGCCCGAAAGTTCGCCGGATTTTTCATTGCGGTAAACGGTAGTATTTTCGGCATAACGGATTGGTAAATCTCGGTAACTATGAGGAGTGGCATTAAATAGTTCAAAATGATGCGGGCAGTTCATGGCTTTAAGGGCAAATTCATCGCCCTCGGCATCTTTCATTAGTGGCATCATGGCATCATATTTGCCTAAGTGACCGCTTTTTTTGTAAAGTTCAGCTTTGGCAATATGGGGAATGCTAACAAAATTGTAACCACGGTTGATTTTTTCGGCTCTCACAAATTCAGCTAATTCTCTTAGCAGAAGAGCTCCTTTGGGTAAAAACATGGGCAAGCCAGGCCCAACTAGTGGGCTAAATGCAAATAACTCTAAAGCCGGCCCTAATTTTTTGTGGTCGCGTTTTTCCGCTTCAGAAAGCATTTTTAAATAGTCGGCCAATTCATCTTTTGATTCAAATGCCAAACCGTAAATGCGGGTCAGCATTTTATTTTTTTCATCGCCTCGCCAGTAAGCGCCGGCTAATTTATGCAAACAAAAACTTTCTGGATCGATTTTGTTAAAATTTTCCGTGTGTCCGCCGCGGCACAAATCCCTAAAATCACCGGATTGGTAAACGGTTAATGTTTGCCCCTCACCGGAAAATTCTTCAATCAGTTCCAACTTGTAAGGATTATCGGAAAATTCTTTTTTAACTTCGCTTGCCGAAAGTTCGTGTCGGTCAAAGCTTTTCCAGGTGGTTAGCAGTTTTTTCATCCGCTTTTCTATTTTTGGCAGATCCGCTTCGGTAATGGGCGAAGCAAATTCAAAATCATAATAAAAGCCGTTATCAATGGCCGGGCCAATAGTTCTTTTGGCATCGGGCCAAATGCTTAAAACGGCCGCCGCCAGTAAGTGGGCGAGCGAATGGCGTTGTTGGGATAATTGTTCTTGGGTCATAGGTTTTTTGTTAGGTTAAGGTTATAAATTAAAAAAATTCCTTCGTCCAATAAATCTACTAAAAAATAAGTAAATTCAGGACGAAGGAATTTATTCCCCCGCGGTTCCACCTGTTTTATCCCGCTAAGCAGGATCTCTCAGAGATTGTCTTTAAACTTAGCCCCGCTTAGCGGGGTTTCCATTTTTATGGACGCAGGGTTGGTAGCCCTGCCAATCGTTTAGTATGCTAAATATATTATATTTTTGGTTCAGTGTCAAGATGATTTACTATATCAAGATTGTCAATTTTAATTCCCATGTGCAGTAATTCATCTCTTTTTTCTTCCAATCTTTTTAAATCCCCGCTGATGTAATCAAGAATTTCCCCAGTCAGAGTTTTGGTAAACATGCCGATTATTTGATTTTTTTTATTATATTCAATTTCAACAATTAGAGGAACGCCATTTATTTCAACTTCATTTTTAGTAATTAACTTGCCATCCGGTTCAAATTTTATTTTTTCATGCAACATAATTATTGTTTTATTTGAATACTGATTTTATCAGCCAAAGCCGGCAGATATTTGGTCCAAAAGGGGAGCATAATGGAAACCTCTTTAACATCGCTTAAATTGCGTAATTTTTTTAAGGCCTCGGCTTTGGACATTTTAACCAGTTCGTCCGGATTGATTTTGATATTGGCGATTTTAATATTGTAAGCGCCTTTGATTTGGGCGATTAAGTGTTCGGAATTATCATCCAAAGGAGTGATTTCGTATTTAAAGCTATTTGGGTTGATTGTTAAATAAGCGCCTTCTTCTTTATAACTGGCCGGTAGAGTGCCGGCGGCAATGGTTTTAAATTTTTGCTCATCAAAAATTAGGGCCTTAACCCCCAAGCCCAGCGTGATGGTAAATTCTTTTTGTTGGCTGCCTATTTTGGCGTTGGTGGAGTATTTAATCGTTTCGGTAATGGCGGAATTTGGCGATAAAGTTTGCCCCTCTGGCAGATCTTTTTGGATTTGTTCCAGACCCTTGGCGATTAAAGAGTTTTTAAGATCATCCTTGGCTTGATCAATAGCGCTTTGGGTGATTTCGTATTTGGTTAACTGTTGGATTAAAAAGCCTTTAGTGTTTTCGGCGTAAATTTTATCCCGCAGGCCATCCCACAGGCCGGGGATAGTAAGTTTAGTGGCAGGTAATTCAAACTCTTTACCTGGTTGATCGGCCACGGCAGACGCGGTTATTTTACCGCCGGCCGGCACCACCACCGTTTCAGTTAGACGGTACAGCTTATTATCCGGTGAAAGCAAGCGGGTAGTGGCAATTAAAGTTTGGTTTTTGGAATAATTATTTATTAAAGTAACTTCGCCTCCGGCTTTATCGGTGGCGATTGTTGAAATTTGCGCCGGATAGGTTTTGCTTTCTTCAACCACCGTATTTTTTAATGAGCCGAAAAGTTTTTCCGCGCTGCCTGCCAGCAATTTTTGATCCGCCAAGGGATTATTTTCCGTAACTTGCACGGCAAAACCAACTTCTTGGGTTTTGTAATTTGGAGTTATGTAAATAGTGGCCTGGGAAAGGGCAAAGTAAAGAATAGCCACCACCAAAACAATGGCCACTAATGAAAAAATTATGGTAAAAAAGCGGTAGCTGGGAGTAATGGTATTAAGCGGGCTTTTGCGGATTGGTTCTAACTTATCCATATAAGAATATTATAATAGGAAAATCAAAGCTTGTCTAGTTTGTTTATCTTAAAATAATATTTTCGCGGCCAATAAGAGTGATTAATTTTTCTATCAGTTCTCCTGTAACTTTAACGGTTTGACCGGTTTTAATCGTTTTATTGTCTATTTTTAAGAAAACTACGGCTTGGCCAGGAAAGTTTGGCAGAATATTTTTTAGTTCCAGCAAATATTTTTCCTGTTGTTCGGCATTAAGCTTGATTTCCAAACTGGAAAATTTTAAATTTTTATCAATCGGCCGAACACTGTCGCAAATCATTTTCATGGAGCCGTCTTTATCGGTTGTTTTGCCTTCTACCACTACGATTTCATCTTCCAGCCAGGCATCCTTGGTGCTTTCCAAAATTTTGGGAAAAACCAAAACTTCCGTACTGCCGGTTTCATCGGCTAAAGTCACAAAATACATGGCCTGGTTGTTTTTGGTCATCACGCGGTGGATATTATGGATTATGCCTGCCACCCTGGCCATTTTGCCGTTGCCCAAAGGCATTAATTGGCAAATATTGGTCCTGCCTTCCGGCAATAAATGCTTTACGCTGTTCATGGGATGATCTGATAAATAAATGCCCAGCAATTCTTTTTCCCATTTTAGTTTAAGAACCTCATCTTCTTCCGGCGCGTTTTCCAGTTTTAAAACGGGTTTGGCCAAAGCGGAATTGGCAAATAAATTAACCTGCCCGTTGGAGTCATTATTTTTTTTGCCGAATTTTAAAAGTTTTTCTATGTTAAACAACAATTCATTGCGTAAACCGAATTTATCCAGTGCGCCCGATTTAATCAGCGATTCCAAAGATTTTTTATTCAAATCCTTATCTTGGGTTCTTAGCAAAAAATCTTGCAAATCTATAAACGGCCCGTTGGCTTTTCTTTCCTTGATAATCGCCTTGGTTAAATGCTCGCCAACGTTTTTAATGGCCGAAAGCCCAAAGCGGATGCGTGGTTGATCCTTGGTATCTTCGGCCACCACCATAGTAAAAATAGTATAGCTTTCGTTAATATCGGGCGGAAGCACCTTAATGCCCATTTTTTCGCACTCTTCTATTTCCAAGGCCACGCGATCGATGTTTTCATTATCGGCAGTTAAAAGAGCCGCCATAAACTGGGTAGGAAAATTGGCTTTAAGGTAAGCGGTTTGGTAAGAAATCATAGCGTACGAAGCGGCATGAGCGCGGTTAAAGCCGTATCGGGCAAAAGGCAAAATGTATTCCCAGATTTTTTTAGCCACCCGCTTATCAACTTTATTGGCAATCATGCCCTTAATCATTTTTTCTTCCTGCTCTACCATCAGTGATTTGATTTTTTTGCCAACGGCTTTTCTTAACACATCGGCTTCGCCGTAGGTAAAGCCGGCCAGCGCTTGGGCAATTTCGGTAATTTGTTCCTGATAAACGGCAATGCCGAATGTTCTTTTTAAAATCGGCTCCAACTTGGGATGCAGATAGGTAATGGTGGTTTGGCCCTTTTTACCGGCAATGTAATCGGGAATAAGTTCCATGGGGCCCGGACGGTATAAAGAAATCATCACAATAATATCTTCAATATCAGTTGGTTCCAGCTGGATTAAATATCTTCTCATGCCCGATGATTCCAATTGGAATACGCCGGTGGTGTGTCCGCGTTGCAATAGCTTAAATGTTTTTTCGTCATTTAAAGGCAGTTTATCAATATCGATTTTTTCTCCCGTGGTTTTGTGGATGATTTCCAAAGCGGTTTCAATAATCGTTAGGTTTTTTAAACCCAAAAAGTCCATTTTTAACAAACCCAAAGCCACTACCGGATGCAAAGAATATTGGGAAACAATGGTTTTGTCGTCGCTGGAGGCGTATTGCAGGGGTACATGGTTATCCAGCGCATCGGGTGTAATTAAAACACCGCAAGCATGAGTGGAGGCGTGCCTGGCCACACCTTCCAATTTTTTGGAAAAATCGATTAAGTTTTTGGCTTGCGGATCGTTTTGGTAAATTTCTTTAATTTCCGGAACCTTGGTCACTGCTTCCGTTAAGCCCATAAACATAGGGATCAGCTTGGCAATTTTATCGCAGTAAGAATAAGAGATGCCTAAAACCCGGCCCACATCTCTAATCGCGGCCCGGGCCGCCATAGTACCAAAGGTGATAATTTGCGAAACTTGCCCCGCACCGTATTTTTGGGTTACGTAGGCCAAAACCTCGTCGCGCCGGGTATCAGCAAAATCCAAATCAATATCGGGCATGCTGACTCTTTCGGGATTTAAAAAACGTTCAAAAATCAAATTAAATTTAATCGGGTCAATATTGGTGATATTGATTAAATAGGAAACTAAACTGCCCGGCGCGCTGCCGCGGCCTGGGCCGACCACAATGCCATTGTTTTTGGCCCAATTAACAAAATCTTGGACAATTAAAAAGTATGAGGCAAAGCCGGTTTTGGCGATTATTCCCAATTCATAATCCAACCGCGTTCTAATAATTTCGTTGATGCCTTCGGGGTAGCGCTTGTTTAACCCTTGCTCGCATAAATTTTTTAAATAACTGTTATCGGTTTGGCCACTTGGCACGGCAAAAAACGGCAAAAGCGTTTTATCCAATTCAATTTCTAGTTCGCACATGTCGGCGATTTTTTGGGTATTGGCCAGGGCTTCGGGGATATGGGCAAAAGCATTGCTCATTTTTTCCGGCGAAGCAAAAGAGGCATCCAACCCCATCATATTCATCCGATCGGTATCGGCTTGCTTACGTTTGGTTTGAATGCAGAGCAAAATATCCTGGGCTTCGGCATCTTCCGGATTAAGATAATGAACATCATTGGTGGCCACCAAAGGAATATCCAGCTCTTGAGAAAATTTAATCAATTGTTCATTAACCACGGCTTGTTCATCCACATTAGGATGATGCTGAAGTTCCAAATAAAAATTATTTTGGCCAAAAACACGTAAATATTTTAGAGCTAATTCTTTGGCGCCTTTAATATCGCCGGATGTTATGGCCCGAGGAATTTCTCCGGCTAAGCAAGCTGATAAGGCAATTAGACCATCATGGTATTTTTCCAACAGTTCCCAATCTAAGCGGGGTTTGTAATAAAAACCTTCCAAATGGGCCAGGGTGTTAAGTTTTAATAAATTTTTATAGCCCTGTTGGTTTTTTGCCAGCAAAATCAAATGAAACGGGTGGGTATCTGCCTTGCCTTCTTTGCTTAAGCGGCTGCCAGGCGCCAGGTACGCTTCCATGCCCACAATCGGCTTAATGCCAGCTTTTTTGCATTGCTCGTAAAATTCAATAATCCCGTACATGGAACCATGATCAGTTAAAGCCAGGGCGGGCATTTTAAATTCCTTGGCTTTTTTTACCAGTTCGGGAATTTTAGGTAAGCCGTCTAGTAGGGAATAATGGCTATGAGTATGAAGGTGAATAAACATATTTGTATTTTACCTGCAAAAAATGGCTTTAGCAACCCGTGTTTCAGGCCAAAAAAACCGTTGTAAATAAAAAGTAGAGACGCGCAATTGTGCGTCTCTACCATGAAATTGAAAAAATTGTTTAATTATCCGATTTGTTTTTTTTGGCAGCGGTTTTTTTGGCCTTTTTTTCCGCCACGTAATCAGCTACTTTTTTGCCTACTTCCATAACCGCGGCAAAAGTAGTGCCAAAATTAGCCACTTTTTCTTTGGATTTATCAAAAAAATCTTTAATAGCATTTAAAGTGCCGGTAAATGTTTCCATGACCGAATTTATTTTTTTTAAAATCATGGCAAAATAATAAATCACCCAGCACAAAAAAATGGTAAACCATAAAACGCAGAAGGCGATTACTATATTTAATAGATCCTGGGAATTTTCTAACATAGGTTTTTATTTTTAATTTATTAATGCTCACTCGGTCAAGAAAAATTTTTCTATCCTCGGCACCCTCCTTCGTCTCGGCCTAGTCTCGTCTAAAACTCGCTAGGCGGGCGCATCATGTTGCGCCCCTACGGGTCCCGCCTCGGACAAAGAAAAATTTTTTCTTGTCCCGCGTTCGCATTTGATGTTCATTAATTTATTTTATTATACCACAATTCACCAAAAACAAAAAATGTGGTAAAATAAAGCCATATGGTTGACTATCAAATCCATGATTTATCAGAAAGGCAGCTAAAATTTGGCTACTGGCTGTTAAATTATAAAGACCGCTTAAAAAAGATTTTACTCGGTTTTATAATTGCTTTAGGAGCAATCTTTTGGGGGCTGGCTATTTACGGCTTAGTTGTCTATTTGTCTTTTGGCGCCTCGGATCAGCAAATTGTTTTAGGCATTGTTAATAACAATATTGATTGGCAGAGTTTTAGAGAACGCAATAAACCTTTGGATTTAGTTTTTTCGGCTCCCGAACTTATTTATACCGGCAAGGGCAATTACGATATTGTGGCCCAGGCCTACAACCCCAATACCAGGAGGGGAATGGCTAAGCTGACTTATCAATTTATTGCGGATAATTTTACTTCGGCCACCGGTACCATTGTTATTTTACCTCAACAAAAAGTTTATTTATTAAGTTTGGCCAATCAAACAACCGGCCGGCTGGAAGCTCCGCAATTAAGCGTGCTGGGTCTGGCTTGGCAAAGGATCGGCGAACAGCCACAGGATCCTAATCTTCAACCTATTGGGCTGGATCAGATTAATTTTACAGCCGGCGATCTTAAAGAGCGGTCAGCGGTTTTATTTTCCGCGCGCAATAATACGTTAAAGAATTTTTGGACAGTTGGTTTTGAAGCCGTTTTATTTAACAATAACCGGATAGTCGGAGCCAACATTATTTTTGTTAATGAATTTTTAAGCGAAGAAACCAGGAATTTGGAAATGAGCTGGTTTGAATCATTGCCTGCGGTTACGCGGGTAGAAATTGTTCCGTTGGTGGATATTTACGACCCAACTGCCGTTTATTCTGTACCCGGGAAAGTCAATAAGTAGAATTTATGTTAAAAAGGATTTTTGTTTGGCTAGAATACTACGATTGGTATTTAATCATCAATATAAGCTTATTGATGATTTTCGGTTTAGCTACTTTGTACAGTTTACAGCTTAATGTTGACGTGCCCAATTTTACGATTTTTAACCACCAGCTAACTTTGGCCCTGTTTGGCTTGGCGATATTTTTATTGGTCAGTTCAATTAACTTTAAGGTTTGGAGCGATTACTACAAAATTATTTACCTAATTGCTTTGGCCTTATTGATTTTGGTTTTAGCGGTCGGATCCCATATCCGGGGCACGACCGGCTGGCTGTATTTTTTTGGCCAGGGTTTTCAACCGGTGGAACTGGTTAAAATCGCTTTAATTATTTTTTTGGCCAGATTTTTTGCCTTGGGAAATTATCAAAATAATTTATTAAAGGGTTTGATTGTTTCGGGTTTTGGCGTTTTGCTTTTAATCGTTTTGGTTTTGCTGCAGCCGGATTTTGGTTCCAGCATGCTATTGTTTGCCACTTGGCTGGCCATGTATTTTTTACTTCCGGTTAAACGCAAAACCATTGTGGGCCTTTTTTTGATTTTACTGGTTTTAGCTTCGGCTTTTTGGCTGTTTTTTTTGCAGGATTACCAACAAAAGCGCTTGCTGACTTTTTTAAATCCTCAAGCGGATCCTTTAGGTTCTGGTTATAATGTAAGGCAAGCCATTGTGGCGGTGGGCTCGGGCAGTTTTATTGGCCGGGGATTGGGCCTGGGCTCGCAAAGTCAGCTTAATTTTTTACCCGAACAGCAAACAGATTTTATTTTTGCCGTGATTGCGGAGGAATTGGGCTTTATTGGTGCCGGCTTGGTGCTGGTTTTGTTTTTCAGTTTGCTTTACAGAATTTATGCCATTGCCAAATTGGCCAAGGATAATTTTGCCCATTTTTTTGCTTTGGGGTTGGTCATAACTCTGGCTATCCAAATTTTTGTCAATATTGGGATGAATTTGGGTATGGCCCCGGTAACGGGCGTGCCCTTGCCTTTAATCAGCTACGGGGGCAGTTCATTAATCTCTTTACTTATCGCTTTGGGCATAATCCACAATATCCATATTAGAAACAAGAGGTCTTTATTTGCCAGGTATTAAGTTGGCCACTCTTTTGCCCTTGACTTATTAGGCTTAATATATTAAGATAGTACCCAAGAAGATTAACCAGTAACCAATATTTTATGACGACCGAAGAAATCAAGTTAACAGCTAAAAAGAGGGTCTTGCCTTCCAGATCATTAAACCAAACCCGTTCTCGCGGTTTTGTACCTGCCGAACTGTACGGCGCCGGGCAAGAAAACCAACATTTGCTTTTAAACAAGCTGGAATTGGAAAGGGTTTATCATAAAGCCGGCTCCAGCAGCTTGGTAACTTTAGCGGTAGAAGAAGACCAACCAGTCCAAGTTATGTTCCATGGCATGCAATTTGATCCCATTACCGGTATTATCAGCCATGTTGATTTTTACAGGATTAATATGACCGAAGCTATTCATGTGGCCTTGCCTTTATTGTTTATTGGCGAACCTAAAGCGGTTAAGGAATTAGGCGGAACTTTAATTACCCCAATGGAAGAAGTGGAAATTTCCTGTTTGCCTAAAGATTTAATCCAGCATTTGGAAGTGGATTTAAGCGCTTTAGCTACTTTTGAAGATGTTATTAAAGTTAAGAATTTAAACATTCCTTCAACTATTAAAATCACCAATGATCCAGAAGCGGTCGTGGCCTCGGTGAGTTTGCAAAAAGTTGAAGCTGAGCCGGTTGCTCCTGTTGCTACCCCTGTTGAAGGCGAAGCTGTTACAGCTACTCCCGCCGCCGAAGGCGAAGCTGGTAAAGAAGCCGAAAAAAAGGAACGTAAATAATTTTAGTCGGTCACAATTTATTTTTTGGCCGGCTTTATCCTAACCAATGGATACAGAGAGGTTAAAAATTGTTGCCTCCAGATTGCTCGTGGTTTTTTTTGTTTGCGGTTTTTTAATTGCCGCTATTATTTAACTTAACAGCCGTTGGGAAAAAATAAGGGATATCAGAAGATTGGCCGATGCCAGCTCTATTGTTAAGGCCTTGGATTATTACAATCTGCAATTTGGCGCTTATCCCGATAATACCGATGATGACGGCCAGGGCTGGGATAAAACCAACGATCCAACCGATCGGAAATTTTTAGAGCCGTTAATGAAGGTTGGCTTGTTGCCCAACCTTGTTTTTGACCCTAAAAACGACAGTAATTATTATTACCGTTACCAAAAATTTGCCGCCGGCGATTATGGCTGTGATCGGCCATACGTAATTTTTCAAGTTACCAGTTTTGAAGAAAAAGAACCGACTGGTAGCGGCCGCTGTCCGCAAATAAATTGGACTACGCTCGCGCCCAAGGGCTATACCTGGCAAAGCCGGGATTAAAAAATATGTCTGAAATTATCAATACTTATCTGCTGGATGATCCGGAAACCGTTATCCCCATGGATAGGGGCGAGTTTTACGCTGAACAAATAAAGGTTTTTAAAAAAACCGGCCAACCCAGCCATGCTAATGAAATAGTGGATATTTTTGTGTTTAATTCGTCAGGTGAATTTTTGGTTCAAAAGAGGTCTGATAATAAAGCTCATAATCCTGGTTTGCTGGATAAATCAGTAGGCGGTCATGTTGTTTTTGGCAATGAGCCGGATTTTACGGTTATGGTAGAAACAGTTCAGGAATTGCAAGCTCCGTCAATTGTCGTAAAAAATGACGTTGATTATAAAAAAACCATAAATCTTTTGGACGAATATTTGAAAGTAGTTGCAGTAATCAAGTATATTGGAACTAAAATCTACAAGATAGAAAAAATTATTAATGGACAAAAAATTATAATTGCTAATAAGATTCATGCTTACTTTGGTGTTTATGATGGGAGCATAAAGCCCGTTGATAAGGAGGCCAGGGGCATTTTATGGTATTCTTTGGCGGAGCTGGATAATGAAATGAAAAAATTTCCTGATACTTTTTCCGGTGATATGCATGCTTTGCTAAAAGAACTTCGTCCGGAAATTGAAGAATTTTTAGCTTTGCTGTCTAAAAAATAAAAAGGCCTTGCCACAAGCCGTCATTGCGAGCCCCGAAGGGGCGAGGCAATCCCGTTGTACTTGGTATCAACATCGGGATTGCTTCGTCGCTGTTGCTCCTCGCAATGACAATGCAGGCAAGGCCTTTTTTAGTTTCTTGACGGTTTTTTAAAACAGGGTTATAAATAATAGTGGCCCCGTAAATGAAGAAAATGTTTTTGCCTCAAGGAGACAAAATGAGAATTCCATCGACAATGGTTGAGGGCTTCAGCGAATTGATTCGGCAGACATTTGTTCCAGATTCTTTGCTGGCCAAAATGGTGACTGGATGTCAAGACGGGTGCGTAACAGAAGCAGAGCTAGCAGAGGAGTTAGCGTGTCATCCCGAGGTGATTCGCATCAACACATTGCTTTTGGCTCAAGTGGCCAACAAGCTGACCAAGGGTCAGCGGTTAGTTCATTAACCAAAGCAATCATAGCCTAGCTCCTGCCTACCATTTTTAATGGTTATTGCGGGAGCTATTTTTTATGATGAACGCCGTTTTTATCTTCGTAAATAACTATTGGTTGAGTGTGTAATTTTGCAACTTGTTTGAAGAATTCATCGTAATTTCCTATCAGAGCCACAACCGGCTCTTTTTTAATGGAGGGTTCCGTCAAATCTGTCGGATCTAAATAGGGGAGATTGGCTAGAATTAAATTTGGTTGAATGTTTTTGTACGGTTTAAGCAAACTGCCTTTTAAAAAAGTAATGAATTTATCAACTTGATAAATCTTGGCGTTTTTTTTGGCAACTTTTAAAGCCGATTGAGAAACATCAGAAGCGTAAAATTTAAATTTATCCAGATCGTAATTTTGTTTTTGAAGTTCTTTAATTAAGGAAATAATAATATTTCCAGATCCCGTTCCAATGTCGGTAATAGTTAAATTAACTTCAGTTTTCAATCTTTGATCCTTAATATAATTCAAAGCTTGATCAATTAATTCTTCAGTTAAAGGGCGGGGCACTAAAACATTTTTATTAACACAAAAATTCCGGCCGTAAAATTCTTTAACGCCCGTTAAGGTCGCGACTGGCCAATTTTTTGAACGTTTATTGATTAAATAAAAAAAACGGATTTTTTGAATCCAGTTCAATTTTGTTTCAGGATGAGTATAAAGATATTCTTTGGTTTTTTTTAAAACAAAAGATAAAAGAATTTCGGCATCAAGAATAGGCGAGTTAAGCCGGCTAAGTTTAGAGGCGCCTGTATTTAAAGCAATTTTAACTTGCATTGGCTTTTCTTAAGGCCTCAATAATCGGATCAATTTCGCCGTTTAAAATCGTGGCCAAGTTATGCAAAGTCAATTTAATGCGGTGGTCAGTCAGCCGATCTTGCGGGTAATTATAGGTTCTGATTTTTTCCGATCTATCACCCGTACCCATTTGGCCTTGCCGTTCGGCCGACATTTCCGCTCTTTTTTTGGCTTCGGCAGCATCTAACAATCGAGAACGCAAAACCGACATGGCTCTTTCTTTGTTTTGCAATTGGCTGCGTTCATCCTGGCATTGAACCATTAAACCGCTGGGCAAGTGGGTAATGCGGATAGCCGAATAGGTGGTGTTAACCGATTGCCCGCCGTTGCCCGAAGAAGTGGTGGCTTCAATTTTTAAATCCTTGGGATCAATTTTAAAATCAATTTCTTCGGCTTCGGGTAAAACAACTACCGTAGCGGCCGAAGTGTGAATGCGGCCGGCTTTTTCGGTTTCGGGAACGCGCTGGACTCGGTGCACGCCCGATTCGTATTTTAAATGCTTAAAAACATTTTGGCCGGCAATGGTAAAAATAACTTCTTTAAATCCGCCCAAGGTTGTTTGTGAAGCAGAAACCAATTTGGTTTTCCAACCTTTTTTTTCGGCATAACGCGAATACATTCTAAATAAATCGGCGGCAAACAAACCGGATTCGTCTCCGCCGGTGCCGGCCCTGATTTCCATGATAATATCTTTTTTATCCCTGGGGTCTGAAGGTGAAAAAATTTCTTGCAAATGCTCTTCCAGCTCTTGGGCCTCTAATGCCAATTTTTCAATTTCTTCTTTGGCGTATTTAACCAGTTCCGGTTCAGTTTCATTTTTAACGGATTGCTCCAGTTCGGTTCTTTGTCTGGTTATTTCTTCCAGTCGGCCGTAATGGCTTAAAATTTCCCGGGCTTCATTGTATTCTTTGGACAATTTAAAAAGCTTCTCGTTATCCGAGATTACCAGGGGATCTTGCAAATCCCTTTCCAGGGTGTCAAACTTTTCCCTGATTTGCTTGATTTTTTCTTCAATGTTTTCCATTATCATAATTATACAGTAAATTTAGGCTTGTGGGCTAGAGAACGTTTTTTAAAACAAAAAGTTCTTGAAAAATTTCAAGAACTTTTTTAAAAATTAAAATTGTTATTTTTTGTCTTCAGCAACCTTTTTGGCCTGTGATTTGGCTTTTTTAACCTTTTTGCCTTTGCGTTCAGCCGAGGCCTTAACTTGTTTAGCCACTTTGGAGCGGAACTTATCAACCATGCCGGCGGTATCAATCAATTTCTGTTTGCCGGTGTAAAATGGGTGGCAATTTGAGCAAATTTCAATATCCAGCTCTTTTAAGGTAGAGCCGGTTTTAAAACTGTTGCCACAGGCGCATTTAACAGCTGCTTGAGGGAAATATTCAGGATGGATAGATTTTTTCATAAGTGTGTATATTTGATGATATTTTAGAGCAGTTTGCGGATTTTGTCAAGGGCTTTTTAATAAGCCGATTTTAGGCTTTGTTTTTTATCAAAAACGTGCTATTATGCATTGTTAGGTTCTTTATGGTGTTTCAATATGAAAGAAAGGGATATGGAGAGAAATGCTGCTTTGCATTTGGTTGAAATCGGTGGTTTGAGCAATAATGAACTATTGCGATTAGGCAGCCAATCCGGCGATCAATACGTCTGGGCTGCGGTTGCAAACAAGTTAGACCTCAAGGGTTTAACTAACGATGAATTGTTGGAGCTGAAGGGTAAAACCTTCAATCAGCCGGTTTGGCGAGCAATTGCCAGGGCGCTAAAACAATGACATTTCATCTTAGGCTATCAGCTTGCTGGTAGCCCTATTTTTTTACCTGCTCTTGCCAAAAAATCAACTTTATGATATCATCGGGGCAGTAAATTATTAATTAATAAATCCCACATTCCTATTTTCTCCTCCCTAAAAAACAGGGCAGAACGGGAATGGCGGAAAATCGAGCTTAGCTCGATAAAAGGAGAATATTATGCCACAGTTACCAGAGTTATCGGTTTTGATGAAAGCCGGAGTTCACTTTGGCCATCAATCATCCAGAAGGTACCCTAAAATGGGCGCCTATATCCACACCACCCGTAATATGGTGGATGTGATTAATTTAGAGGAAACCGTTAAGGCCTTGCGCGGTGCCCTTAGTTTTATTACCAAGATCGTTGCCAGCGGCGGCACGGTTCTTTTTGTTTCCTCAAAAAGGCAGGCCAAAAGCATTATGGAAGAGCAAGCCATTGCTTGCGGTATGCCGTTTGTTACCTCCAGATGGCTGGGCGGAACATTTACCAATTTTACCAGCATTTCCGGCTTGGTTAAAACCTTAAAAGGCCTGGAAGAAAAGTTCAAATCCGGCGAAATGGAAAAATACACCAAAAAAGAACAGTTGGATTACGAAAGAGAAATGATCAAACTGACCGAATTGGTTGGGGGTTTAAAAGAAATGAGAAAGTTACCCGAAGCGGTTTTCATTATTGATATTAAAAAAGATAAAACAGCTATTGCCGAAGCCAATAAGAAAAAAATCCCGATTATCGCGCTGGTTGATACCAATACCAATCCTAGCGTAATTGAATATCCTATTCCTTCTAATGACGACGCTGTAAAAGCTATAGAACTAATGACCACCTTGATTGCCCAGGCGGTTTTGGAAGGTAAGAGTCAGTTGTTGGAAGGGAAGAAGTAAATTTTGAATGTTTTCTGTCATTTCGACTGGAGCGGAGCGGAACGGAGAAATCCCTCTTGTTGAGAGAGTAGAGATTTCTCCACTCGGCTTACGCCTCGGTCGAAATGACATGAGTGTTTAAATTTGTAATTCAACATTAAAAACATATGATTTCAGCAGAAATTATAAAAAAAGTCAGAGAATTAACCGGCGCCGGCATGAGCGATGTTAAAAAGGCCTTGGATGAGGCCGTTGGCGATGAAACAAAAGCCATAGAAATTTTGCGCAAGGCCGGCCAAAAAATTGCCGCTAAAAAAGCCGATCGCGCAACTTCGGAGGGCTTAGTTGGTTCTTATATTCATTTGGGCGGAAAAGTAGGCGTTTTGGTTTCGGTGGCCTGTGAAACGGATTTTGTGGCTCGCAATGAGGACTTTAAAAATTTTGTCCACGAAGTGGCTTTACAAATTGCCGCGGCTAACCCTTTGTACTTATCACCCGATCAAATACCAGCCGAAATAATTGCCAAAGAAAAAGAAATTTACGCCGAACAGCTTAAGGCCGAAGGCAAAAGCGCCGAGATGATGGAAAAAATTTTGGAAGGCAAAGTGCAAAAATATTATACCGAAGTTTGCCTGTTAAAACAGTTTTACATTAAGGATGACAAGCTGACCATAGAAAAAATGCTGGAGCAAATTATCGCCAAGTTAGGCGAGAATATCCAAATTAAGGAATTTTCCCGACTCTCATTATAAATTTAAAAAGACCTGCCGATTTGGTGGGTCTTTTTTATTTTGCTCAAATTATGATAAAATACGGGCATGGTTAAATACAAAAGGATTTTGGTAAAATTCAGCGGCGAGGCCTTTGGCCAAAAAGGCGGTAAAATTGACCCCAAGCGTGTTGGCCAAATTGTTTTGGAACTCCAAAAATTACGGCAAGCGGGCGTTAAAGTGGCTGTTGTTTCGGGTGGCGGAAATGTGGCTCGTTGGAAAGATGCTCAAAGCGGCGATCGGGTAGCCATTGATTATAAGGGTATGAATGGCACTTTAAAAAACGTTGTTGTTCTGCAATCGGCTTTAAGTAAGGTTAAGGTGCCCGTGGCCGTTTACACTAGTTTTTCCATTAATTCAAAATATCCCCATTATAATTATGCTAGCGCTAAAAAAGATTATGAAAGCGGAAAAATTGTGATTTTTGCCGGCGGCACCGGTTATCCGTTTTTTACAACCGATACGGCAGCGGTTTCCAAGGCCTTGGAAATGAGCGCTCAGATTTTTATCAAATCAACCAAGGTTAACGGTTTGTATAATGCCGATCCGGTTAAAAATCCCAAAGCCAAATTTTTGCCTAAAATTTCCTATAAAAAAATTATTGCCGAACAGTTAAAAGTTATAGACAGCGTGGCTGTGGCCTTGGCCTGGGAAAATAAATTAGCTATCAGAATTATTAAGTGGGAACAGGGGAATGTGGTTAAAGCAGTTAATGGGGAAAGTTTAGGCAGTTTGATTAATTAGTTCGGTCGGTTAAGTAAATTTTTCTCGCCTACAGTAACTCGTGCCTCGCTGCCGTCCCGCCTGCGGCGGGTCCGTAGCTCGGCTACTCAAACAGATCTTCGGCTTTGAAAAATTTCTTAACCTCCCTCGCAATTATATTATCACTTTCAATATTAAAACTAATTATTAAATAGATTTTTTATGAAAAAGATCAAAATCGCTATCAATGGTTTTGGCCGCATTGGCCGGGCTGCATTTAAAATTGCGCTTACTCATCCGGATCTGGAAGTGGTGGCGGTTAATGATCTTTCGGATACTTCAATTTTAGCCCATTTGTTGCGCCACGATAGCGTTTACGGCCATTTTAAACCAATGGTTGAAGTGGAAAAAGATGCTTTAATTGTTGACGGTAAAAAAGTAAAATTTTTTGCCATTAAAAATCCAGCTGATTCGCCTTGGAAAGATTTGGGCGTGGATGTTGTTTTGGAATGTACCGGTGTATTTAGAAGCAAAGATTCGGCCGGTGGCCATTTAACAGCCGGCGCTAAAAAAGTTATTTTATCCGCCCCGGCAAAGGATAAAGATATTAAGACCTTTGTGTTGGGAGTTAATGATCATGAATACAATGGCGAAACAATTATCAACAACGCCTCTTGTACCACCAATTGCGTTGCGCCGGTGATGGCAGTTTTAATGGAAAATTTTGGCGTTAAAAAGGCCCTGCTTTCGACTGTCCATTCCTATACGGCTGATCAAAATTTAATCGATGGTTCCCATAAAGATTTACGCCGGGCCAGGGGAGCGGCAATTAACATTGTGCCAACCTCCACCGGCGCCGCAACTGCCACAGCCGAAACTTTGCCCGAACTATTAGGCAAATTTGACGGTTTATCATTAAGAGTGCCAACGCCTGTTGTTTCCTTATCTGATTTTTCCGTTTTGCTTGCAAAAAACGCTACCAAAGAAGAAGTCAACGCTGCTTTAATTAAGGCCTCAAAGAGCCCCAAATTTAAAGGAATTTTAGACGTTACCGATGAACCGGTGGTTTCTTCGGATATGATTGCCAATCCGCATTCTTCCATTGTGGATTTATCTTTAACCCAGGTGGTCGATGGCGATTTGCTAAAAGTAATTTCTTGGTACGATAACGAATGGGGCTATGCCAACAGATTAGTAGAGATGGTAAAGATAGTTTCAGTATAGAAATTAATAAATAATTTATACGTGCCTCTCGGCTCGTCACTTCGTTCCTCATTCGAGGCACCATTCGACCCTTTCTATAATGAAAGGTCGAAGCCCCGAATGAAATGAGGAGCGGAGACCATGAGCGAGTTCCGCTAAAGGCGGAACGAGTCGAATGGTGGAGATGATAAAAGTTGTTAGCCAATAGTTTATTTGACAGATTGTTAATCAAGTTATAGGATAAGTTTAAATTTATTAAGGGTCACTAAATGGCGTAATTGCCGGAGTGGCCCTTTTTGTTTAATTAATTTGACAGTATATCGTATATGATATATAATATTTATGAGTGAATATAAGCTAAGATATTATCAAAATAGCAGTTCAGGTGAGATGCCGGTTTTGCTATATCTTAATAAGATTGGAGAAAAAGACAGATCAAAGGTTTATAAATACTTTGATTATCTTAGGGAGCAGGGCGGTTATTTAGATGAACCATACGCTAGGCATATTCTAAATAAAATCAGGGAATTAAGAATTGATTTTTTTCGAAATCGCCACAGAATTTTTTATTTTATCGCAATAAATAAGACCATTATTTTGTTACACGCTTTTCGTAAAAAATCAGAGAAAACTCCAACTAAAGAAATTCAAATAGCAATTAATAACTACCATGACGTTATAAATAATTGGCAATTATATGAAGAATAAATTTCCAACCAACGATTTTGATTACTATTTAAAGGAGGATTTAAAAAATCCTGAATTTAAAAAGTGGTTTGATTATTACGGCAAACAATTGGAAGTTTCTTTGGCAATTTTACGTCTTCGGAAAAAGAATCATATGACCCAGGCCGAGATGGCTAAAAAACTGGGTACCAGCCAAAGCAATGTGGCTCGGTTGGAAAAAGGCCAGCAAAATTTTACCGTGGAATTTTTGGATAAAATTGCTAATATTTTCCACAAAGAATTAAAAATATCTTTTAATTAAATGTCTTTAAAATTCCAAAAAAAAGTTGAAGATTTTATTTGTGCCAATTGTGGGGCGGAAGTTAAAGGCAATGGCTACACCAATCATTGCCCAATTTGCCTTTATAGCGCGCATGTGGATAATAATCCGGGTGATCGCGCTTCGATATGCGGCGGGTTGATGAAACCGATTGGCTTGGAATTGGAAAAGGATGTTTATAAAATAAAATTTTACTGTTTAAAATGCGAAGTTATCAGAAGAAACAAAACCGCTTCAGGTGATGATTTTACCAAGCTGATTGAGTTGAGTAAAATGAAAAAATAGGGTAGTTCGTTTAGTTGCCAAGTCAAGTTTGACAAATATCAGGATTAAGTTTAAGATATTTTCAATAATTAAAAAACAGGGTCAACTTCAAGTTTTTTCTTGATGCGCCCTGTTTTTATTTTATGTATTAATATGAATAAACAACTAAACAATTACGCATTTATAGACAGTCAAAATCTTAATTTAGGTATTAAGGAATTAGGTTGGGAATTAGATTTCAGGCGTTTTAGGGTTTATTTAAAAGAAAATTTTGCCGTTTGCCGAGCGTATATTTTTATCGGTTTTTTGCCTAAAAATCAAAATTTATACAACTCACTTTATCAAGCCGGCTATCATTTAATATTTAAGCCAATCATTAGGGATAAAGACGGAAAAATTAAAGGTAATATTGATGCCGAATTAGTTTTGCAAGCTATGATAGATTTTACAAGATACAATAGAGCGGTTATTGTGTCAGGCGATGGCGATTTTTATTGCTTGATTAGGCATTTATATAAGAAAGATAAATTATCGCGTTTAATAGTGCCTAATAAGTTTAGATATTCCAAACTCTTAAAAAGAGCTTTGCCTTATGTTAGGGATATAGTTTTTATGAATGATAAGAATAAGATTTTATCTTGTAAATAAAGCGCCACCGAGAAAACTCGATGGCGCTAGTCGGGGGGTCTACTTAAGGACTAACCCTCAAGTAATGCCTTTCCCGTGGTGATTATTTGAAGTATAGCAAAACGGTTTTTTTTGTCAAATCAGTTGATTGAGTTGGTTTTGAAGGTTGCTAAAGTGCATAAAAGAGGATTGACCAAAATAGCATAAATATGCTATTTTTTAGTTGCGCCGTCGCGTTATTGCGCGCCGTCGTTTAAATAATATATATGCCTTCCCAATTTCCCAATAAAAAAGTTTGTCTGCTGTTAGCAGGGGGCACGGCATTAGCCGAAAACGATTCAACCCCAATCCAAACAGAGGCAGATGTTGCCCCTTGGCTTAAAAAATTAACTGAATTGGCCATTATTGGCGAAATAACGCCTGTTTTTATCTGTGGGGAAGAAAATCGCCTTTTAGGCCAGGTTTTATGGCAAAAATTAAGCCAAACAATTTTTGAGCGGCTCAATGATTTTGACGGTTTTGTGGTTACCAGTATTTCTCCCGATTTGCTTTATAACGCTCTGGCTTTATCTTTTGCTTTGCAAAATTTAAACAAGCCGGTGGTGTTTATTGGCTCGCCCCTTTTGGCTGTTCATAAAAATTTAATTGAAGCCAAAAAAGTTTCTTTAAACGGCTTGGGCCTTAGGGCTAGCTTGATTAATGCCATTCAAATTGCCACTATGCCTTTTGGCGCGGTGGGCTTGGTTTTTGGCAAGTTTTGTTTGCGTGCTGTTAAAACTCCTCACATTGATTTATATTCTTTAAATATTTTTGGCGCGCCTGATGAATCTTATTTAGCCAAAATTGATTTTAGTTTTAGCTTATTTGAGCCCTTGGCTTTGCCAAGCGGAACAACAACCTTAAAAAATAATTTTGCCGCTAAAGTATTATCCGTTGATTATTATCCGGGCCTGGATTTTGAAGCGTTTAAAAAATCCATTCAAGGTGCGGCAGGAGTTATGCTTAAAGGCCTGTCATTTGCGCCTCTTGATGAAAGCTTTTTAGAAAAGCTGAAAAAGTTAAGTATACCGGTTTTGGTTTATAACCGTTTTTATGTTCCGCCTTTAAACGGCGATAATTTAATAGAGTGCTACAATTTAACCAAGCAGACGGCTTTGATAAAATTTATTTGGGCCTTAGGGCAAACATCCGATCTGGCCGAAATCAGGGGTTTGATGGCCAAGGAATTTTGCGGTGAATTTTTAAAAACCTAATTGTTTATCATGAAAATATATTTTTTTTCCAAAGAAAGCAATCAAGCGAACGCTAAAAAAATTCAACAGGATATTTTAACTTTTTTTAAAAACAACGGGCTGGTGGTTTTGTCCAATTTATTAAGCGTTAACGCGGCCGAAGAGCATTTGTCTTTTGAAAAAATGGACGGTTTGGTGATTGAAGGCGCTACCTCGGAATCCGAAGCCGGCTATTTAATTGCCTTGGCTTTGGCCCAAAGCAAGCCCATTTTGTATTTAATGCCCAAAGGGACGCTGTTGCCGGACCAGTTAAAATCCTTGCAAGAAAACAGCAAATTAAAAAAATTATTTCTGCTTCATTATTACAGCGAACGGACTTTAAGCAAATATCTTGTGGATTTTATCGATATTATTGAAACGGGGGAGTTAAGGCGCGAAGTGCCAACTGTAAAATTCACCCTGCGTTTTACCCCTCGGGCCGATAGGTATTTAACCTGGCTTAACCGCAGTAAAAAATATAAAAAAGCCGATTATTTGCGCAAATTGATTGATGAAAAAATTCAAGCTGATGAAGAATACCAGGCGCAATTAAGGCAAAGCGATGAATTGGATAAATAACTTTAACATAAACGCAATTTTTTATGGCCTTTAACGAGCCCACTAAAAAAAATTTGGAATTGCTTTCTTTAACTTCCCATCAGCTAAAAAACCCTTTGCAAGCAATTAAGCAACATCTTTTGGGCATTCTAGCTCAAAATCATGGTGAAATTTCGGGCGAAATCAGGGGCGCCCTTAACCAGGCCTGCCAGGCCTCGGATCGGTTGGAAAGGTTGATAAATGTTTTTTTAAATGTGGCCAAAATTGAAGAAGGCATTTTTGGCTTAAATTCAATGCCCAATGATTTAGTTGCCATAATTGCCGAAGTGGTTAAAGAACTTACCCCGGAAGCCGAGCAAAAAAAGTTGGAACTTATTTTTTACCTACCCCAGCAACCAGTTAAAGTTTTTAATTTTGATGCTTTAAAAATCAAAGACGCGCTTTTAAACATTGTTGATAACGCCATTAAGTACACACCTAAAGGCAAGGTTGAAATTATCTTGGAACAAACAGGCCAGGCCGTTCAAGTTAAGGTTAAGGATACCGGTTTGGGCTTGGCCAAAAATGAATATCCCAAACTTTTCAATAAATTTGCCAGGGGCAATGGCATGGCGCAGGTAAATCCCAATGGCAATGGTTTGGGTTTGTTTATTGCCAAACAAATTATTGAATCCCATGGTGGAAAAATTTGGGCCGAGTCAGTAGGCCCTAAAATGGGTTCAACTTTTATTTTTACCTTGCCTGTGCCTTAATTGTTATAACTAGCCCGGCTTATTCGCCAGAAGCAAGTTTACGCTTTAATTAATATTAGTTGAGTCAAGGTATGTCTAAGTCTATAAATTTTTTAAATAAATACTATGGAAAATCAGGGGATTATTTAAAGGACCATGATTTATTTTTACGTTGCGCGAATATTAAAAAAGATTTGTTTTTTTTAATTAAGTCCCTTGATTTTAAAAAGAATGAGGCTATTTTGGATATTGCTTGCGGTCAAGGCCGCCATGTGAATGCTTTGAGGGAAAAAGGGTACAAAGCGGATGGGGTTGATTTTTCGAGATATTTAATTAACAAGGCCAAGGCAGGAATAAAAAAGGATAAAATAAATCAACCTATTTATTTTGTGGCCGATATTCAAAAGTTACGGTTGCCTAAAAAATACGCCAAAGCGTATTGGTTTTTTTCCGATTTAGGCAATATTGATCTTGCTAAAACAGTGCTCTCAATAGCCGATAATATTAAAGCCGGCGGCAAGGTGCTTTTTGATACGGATAATATCTTCCGCCTGATTGGTTATTTGCAAAAAAATAACAGTACTCATTATCATTTTGACTTTAAAAAGTTGGAATTGGTTGATAAAAAAAATAACATTCGCGTTAAATACCCGATCTTTTTATTGTGGGAACGATGGTTTAAAGCGGCTGGTTTTTCCATTGAGCGTGTTATGGGCAATTATGATTTTAGTGAATATTCCATAAAAAGCCCTAGGTTGATTTTAGTGGCAAAAAAGACCGCCCGAGCTTCAACGAAGAAGCTGGGCGGGTAATGTGTTTATGCCGTTGCAGCATGAGTGTTTACTTTGCCGTAAAGGTCATCAACCTTTATTTTGAACAGATCCGGTTCTTCGGTAAGAATCCACATCAGTTCCAAAATAGAATCGTGAATTTCGGCGCACTTGAAATGCGGACCCTTTAGATTTTTCGTTGTCTGGAAATTTTCACCTCGGCAGTTGCCGGCGCATTGATATCGAACATCGCAGATGGCGCATTGATCATTCATCGTGTCAATGTCCAAGAAACGTAGTTCACGCAAAAGAGGTGAATTTTCCCAAATGTCCGCCAAGCTGTCGGTGCGTAAATTTCCTAAGCGGAATGTTGGCAGAGCCGTATCAGCGCAGGGATAAAGCGAGCCATCAGCTTTGACATAAATGGCTCGGTTTGTGCCGATTCCGCAACCATGACTTTTGACTCCTCCGGCAATACCCATAATTTGATTGGCAAACGTTGAATTCATCATCAACTTTTGTAACCGTTGATCGTGGCGAATCGCCTCAAATACTTTTCGATAGAATATGCCCAGGGGAACTCCGGCAAGGAGTTTTTTTGTGCGGCTACTGTTGCCGCGGCCGACATTCATCATGTTGAGGCAGTTGAAACCCGATGCACCAAGAGAATCGGCGAGTAGGATTGTTTCCCTGATTTCATCGACATTGCCGGCATGGACGAACATGTTGATAGCCACAGAAATGCCATTTTGGCACAAGGAACGAATGGTCTTAGTTGTTATTTCAAATGTTCCTGGGCCGCGAATCAGTTCGTGAGTTGCCTGTTGGCATCCATCCAGCGAGATGGACATCTTTAGTCGAGGAAATTCCGACAACACCTTAATTTGATCATCTGTAAGTAGCGTGGCGTTGGTGTTGACCTGGGCGAAAAAACCTTGATTGTGAACATACTCAATCAGTTCGATCGCGTCTGATCGTGTAAACAGCTCGCCGCCAGTTAACGCAACTCGTGAAATACCGTTTTGCCACGGCATTTCATTAAGTTGGTTGATGACGCCCTTTATTTGATCAGTTGTCATCTCATCTAATGTTCCTAGATTGGCCATAGCATAGCACATCGGGCAAGCCAAGTTGCATTTTTGAGTTGCCGCAATGACCAGAACGTTTTCAACGTCATTCACTTGAAAGTCGGGCGAGAATTCTTTTGCTTCGACAGTTTTACCATCCTTAGATAAAACACCTGATGAGTACAGGAGATCGACTATCTCGTAATAGATTTCTCCCGAATCTTGGATAGATAGTTGTAGAGAATCGGCGATTTTTTGGATTATCGCATTGGGTACCCCTAGATGCAAAGCATCCAAGATCACGCCAATTTCTGGCGTTGCTGAAAACCAGTAAGGTTTACTTGGGAAGATTACAACCGCTGCATCCTTCCTATAGTAAATCCATGGGGTTTCGATTAATGAAATGAACACGCTGTTTTCCTTGAAGGTGGTCAGAGGGGCGAGATGTACTCGCCCCTCTGCCGAATTGAGGGTTATTGCCCCCGATAGTACATCACGCCCTGTGATTCTTTAGTCAGGACGACGACGGCGCTATTGCCGCGATTCAGAATGCGGAATTTCATGCGCAACTCCTGTATGGATTGTTTTATGAGGCATGACTGATTGTCTACCCTCATCGGCTGATATATTAAGGTTATAATGTTAAAATGTCAAGGAGTTTATATGTTATTATTTTTCTAAAATGGGTTCAACTTTTATTTTTACCTTGCCTGTGCACATCACCCCTTGACTAAAACAGGAATGTCTGTTACGGTAAGTAATATGAATACAATCAACTTTGGCGAACACTTAACCATAGACGGTTACGAGGGCTCAATTAAGGCCTTAGATAGCAAAAAGCTGGTTTTACAAGCCCTTAGGGAATTGCCTACGTTATTAAGTATGAAAACGTTAGCAAAGCCCGAGGTTTATTTTGCCCCCAGCAATCACTTAAAAGATCCGGGCGGCTGGAGTGGTTTTGTGGTGGTGGCCGAATCTCACATTAGCATCCATACTTTTCCGGGTCGGCGTTTTTTAAGCGCTGATGTTTATACCTGCAAAAACGGCATGGATGTCGAATTCATTAAAAAGTATTTTACCAAGCAATTCGGTTTGGCGGATTTGGAAACGCATTTAATTAAGAGGGGAACAAGGTATCCAGCCAATAATCTGGTTTAAATAAAGTTTTTTAAAGTTAAATCATCGTTACAATTTAAAGGGTCAAATTATTCCAATAAAACACTTTGTTGGCATAATTTGTCCCTTTTATTTTTTTGAAGTATGAATAATTAAACCTTCTGTATAAGGGTCTTCCAAGATTTAAGAAAATAAGATAAAATTAACCTATGAGAAAAGCGATTTTATTTTTTACCATCTTTTCTTTGACAATTTTACCATTTGCCAATGTTTTGGCTTTTGGTACGGATAATCGTTTTACAGGTAAACCATTAGATCCCTCAACTAACCTTTATTATTACGGCCAAAGGTATTACGATCCTAATATCAGCCAGTTTACTCAGCCTGATCCTGTTTCTAGATACTTAGCTGATCCACAAAAGCTAAAGCAAGTCACAGGTCAGAATTTGCAAGAATTCTTAGAAGATCCGCAGAAATTAAATGAGTATAATTATACTTTAAACAATCCCATTAAGTATACGGATCCGACAGGCGAACAGGCAGTACCTGTGCAACAATTGGCCATTCCGTTAATTTCAAAGGCCGATGTTGTTATTGCAACGGGTGCGGTTGTTGTTACCACGGTTTTAGTTCCGGTTATTATAAAGGCAGCGGAGAAAGTCGGCGAAGGTATTGTCGCAATGACGGACTCAATAACAGCATTATTTTCCAGAAGTGACGGTGAGCTAATAGAAAAGATAGATTCCTTTAATAAGCCGATCGATGAACATATAGGTAAATTGAATAATACCGGTGATCCAAAAGAAAGGGATCCGCGTAATAGGAAAGATTGGAAGAAGCATATTGAAAAAGCTTTGAATAATATGAAAAAGGTGGCTGAAAAAATAAAAAATAAAGAAAAACGTGAAAAACAATTAGAAAAAATTCAAAAAACAAGGGATGATGTTGATAAAATTCCGGTAGTAGTTCCGCAGATAAGTAATGAGAAAAATTAAAATTAGGAGTAATTTAGCCAAAGGAACTGTGACATTAAAAGAAACCACTCAGTATGGAACAACATTTTCCGTCGATATGGTTATGCCAGGTGTTAATGGTAATACCGCTAATGTTAGAGTTTGTAAATAAAGATGGTAGTCAAAAGGCCCAATTGGTATTAAAACCAGAACAAATTGAAATCGTTTAATTAATGAGGCATGTTGTTAGATCTATATTACAATTTTATTATTAAAAAAAGCTGCTTTAAAAAATTAAAAAGCGGTATTATAAATTGTTCATGTTGTGGTTATTTATCTTTGTCCAGTAGGCATAATCATGAAATTTGTCCCGTATGTTTTTGGCAAGATGATTTTTTGGATGAAAATGAAATTTCTGGAGCAAATGGGATAAGTATATCAGAGGCAAGAGAAAATTATATCAAATTTGGAGCATGCACTAAAGGTATGTTAAAAAATGTTTTGTCCAAGAAAGTTGTAGACAAATATGGGAGAAAATAAATAAAATTATATAAAAAACAAACTCAAGTTAATATGAAAAATGACGCTATTAATCAATTCGCTTTGATTGCAAAGGAATATTGTAATTTTATAGAAAACCATAAGTTTAAAAAAAATAAATCAGTATATAAACTGATTGATATTTTGATCAAACTTTATAGCAGTGCTTTAAAATTGCCTAAAGTTAAGACAGGAAAAAATCATCATATTTTGGATCATGTTAATCAAAAAATGTATACAAAAATTACAAAAAAACTATTTAAAGAGTTTACCGATTTTAAATTTTATTGGCTCATCTTTAATCCCTTAATAGAAGATAAGAACATTGATGATGAAGTGGTTAAAGCCGGCGTTTACGATGATTTAGCTGATATATATCGTGATGTAAAAAATGGTTTGATAGAATATCAAGAAAATTCTTTAGAAAATATTACAGACGCTGTTTGGCATTGGCGCTTTCATTTTTACACCCATTGGGGGGATCACTTAGTTAGTTTACTGAAACCGTTAAATAGTATAATTGAAGACGATTTTGTAGAGAATGATTAACTAAGTACGGATAATAGGAATATATAAACACCTTCCAAGATTTAAGAAAATAAGGTAAAATTAACCTATGAGAAAATTTTTTAATAATGCCATTAAAAACCCGGTCAGCATCTCTGTTTTGGCTCTTTTTGTTACTTTACTTATTTGGTGGATCTGGTCATACTTTTTTATACCAAATTTTTCAACACTATCATTTGCACTAAATTTATGGTCAAATGTTTATCAGTTATTAGCTTTGTATGGAGCAATTTTGGGTTTGTTTACATCTCGGCGTTGGGGTGGAAATAAAAGTTATATTGGCCGTGCGATTATAGCTTTTTCAATTGGCTTGTTTTTACAATGTTTTGGTCAAACATTTTACACTTATTATGTTGATTATTTAAATATTCAGATCCCTTATCCATCTATTGGGGATATAGGATATTTTAGTAGTGTTTTATTTTATGTTTATGGCGCTTTAATGTTAGCTAAAATTTCCAAAGAAAAAATATCACTAAAATTAATTGTAAGTAAAGTATCTGTGATTTTTATTCCTTTAACCATACTTGTTCTTTCTTATTTTATTCTGTTAAGAGTGTACTCATTTGATTGGTCAAATTTAGTAAAGGTATTTTTAGATTTTGGTTACCCATTAACTGAATCAATAGCCATCTTTTTCGTTTTATTGGCTTTTTATCTTTCACGGCAAAAACTAGGTGGTGCGATTAATAAGCCCGTTATATTTATTTTTTTTGCTATGATTTTCCAATATTTATCTGATTTTGTATTTATATATCAAGCGAATAATGGTACTTGGTATGAAGGCGGAATTAATGATTTAATGTATGCTGTTTCTTATATTTTAATGGCGTTTAGTTTAATTTTACTTTCCATTTGGCCTTCAATTTTACCCGATTAGAATTATAAATTAGATTTTTAATAAATTGAGGAAATTATGAGAATAAACAACAAATCCAAAATATTCTTTGTAACATTTTTTTCATTAATTTTTGTCATTTTTGGCTATTCTTTTTATAAGTATTTAATTGCCAAAGATTATTTTATTTTAAGCGAAGTAGATTGCAATCCGGCTGTTAGCGCTTGCTTTGTAAGAATTTGTGACCCAGTGGAAGACGAAACTTGCCCGACTGATCCGACGGAGCAGATTTATTATTATAATTTAATTCATAAAAAGGCAAGTAATGTGCCTCAATGTGATACGTCTGTCCCAAACTGCGCTAATTTGGTTTGCGAGACAAATGAAGATTGCAAAGAAATTTATTGCGACAACATTAATGTTCCTGAAGGAGAAACTTGCAACGATCCCGCAATTTATGAACCAAACTTTTCTGAAAGTGAAAATAGTATTACCGGTGACGCATTAGGACCAGATGCTTTATCAAATGGAGAGGCAAGTAACTCTAATAATTTAATAGAAGATTTAAACCCCAATTTAGATCAAAATAATTAGTTAATTAATGGAAATATTTAACAGTTTATTACAATATTTAAATGAACATTGGCTCTTGGTGGCTTTTTTAGCTCCGGCCTGCTGGTCGGTGGCTAATTTGTTTGACGTTTATTTTGTTGGTCAAGTTTATCGGGATGAATTTGATGGAAGTATGATTTTTGGCTTATTTCAGGTCTTACCTCTAGTTGTTTTAATTTTGTATTTTGGCAAAACTTCCGATTGGAATTTTACTAATATTGATTTAGTTCCGGCATTATGGCTTGCCATAGGTGGTGGTTTTATATTTTTAAACGCTTTCTATTTTTACTTTAAGGCATTATTTGCACAAAATGATGCAGCCTTATTGCAAATACTTTGGAGTTTAACAATTGTTGTTGTTCCTATTCTTTCTTTTGTTTTTTTTAAGGAAATTTTATCGATCAGGCAATATGCGGGTATGGGTATTGTTTTATTGGGTTCTTTTTTACTTTCTATTAGTGGTGTTTTAAGGGCAAAACTATCTAAGCGGTACGTTTTAATAATGTTGGGGGCTGTAGTTTTATTATCACTAGCTATGGTTATGGAAGGGCAAGCTTATTTATTACTGGATCAGTCAATTGGTCAAGAGGGATTTAAATTAGGTTTTGCTGGATTTTGTTTGGGTGGATTTTTAGCTGGGTTAATGTTTGCAATTATAGGCAAAAGAAATCCTCTAATTTTAATTAAAAAATACGCTCATATTTTTTTAATAATTGAGGGTGTAACTTTTTTAGGAAACTTTTTTTCTCAAAAGGCCCTGTCTATCTCTCCGTCGGTTTCTTTTGTTGCCACGGCTGAAACTTTTGTGCCAGTTTTTATTTTGGTTTTTTCGCTCTTTCTTTTGTGGATTTTTTATTATATTCTTAAGAGAAATACGGATTTTTTGCGAAAACTTTATCAAGGTCAACTCGAAGGTTTGTGGTTTAAGGTTATGGCCACTTTAATTATGGCTTTTGGTGTATATATTATTAACTGATTTTTTATGAGAAAAGCGACATTATTTTTTATTATCTTTTCTTTGACAATTTTACCATTTGCCAATGTTTTAGCTTTTGGTACTGATAATCGTTTTACAGGCAAACCATTAGATCCTTCAACTAACCTTTATTATTACGGCCAAAGATATTACGATCCTAATATTAGCCAATTTACTCAACCCGATCCGGTTCTAAAATATTTAAACGACACTCAAAAATTAAGAGCCACAACCGGTAAAGATTTACAGCAATTTTTACAAAATCCTCAAGCGTTGAATGAATACAGCTATACTTTAAATAATCCGGTAAAGTATATTGACCCCACCGGCGAAACGGCAATTCAGGTTATTATGGGCAAGCAACCTCTATCTGCTTATCAAATTGAAATAGGTCAAGGAGCGGAAGTTCTTTACAATGAAGGAGGTCTCGGTAAAAGTATAATGGACCATCCGGTTATAACTGGAGCGGTTGTGGGTATTGGTACTGGTTTAGCGGCTACAGGTTTAGGTTTTTTAATTCAGAGGGGATTGATTGGTTTAGGTTTAATGGCTCAGCCTACAATTAGTAGTGGTTTTAATGTGGCTAAGGAGTTTGATAAGTTAAATCAATCCGCTCAGGGTGCATATGAAATTGCTAAAGCTGGTGGTAAAAATTTTGGACTTATTGATAACGCTAAAAAATTAGGACAAACAGCGGAACAATTACAGAAGGGCATAAATAGTTTAGAGGCAAGAGTTTTAGAGCATTTAAATTATATTAAAGATCCAAGTACTTATGGAAATTATAACCAATTCATTAAGCAACCGCTCGAAAAGCAATTGCAGGATAAAGCGTTTTGGTATAAAGAGGCAATTAGATATTCCAACGAAGCTAATGTTTTTAAAGGCATTTTAAATGAGTTAACTAAATAAAATTTTATGGAAAAAGAATATTTAAAAAGTCAACTTGATGAAGCGGCTCTACAATTATCAGAGATCATTGATAAATTAAAAAATCAACAAGACTATGATTATACGGAATTCCAAATTGATATACAGCATGTCATAGTTCATATTAATACAGCTTATAATATAGGAACTTGGTCAAAAGAAAAGCTAGATAAAGATTATAATGATAAGTTTGATGAATTAATTAGAATTCCTGATGATAAATATTTGATTGATCATAGCTAATTATGTTTCATAAAATTTTCCCCAAAATAAACAAATCAAAACTTCCCAAAAGTGCTCGTAGATGGTCCTTATCAGTTATTTTTGTTTACCCCACTTTTGTCATTGCCAACAAGCTTTGGATTTTTTTATACGTCTATTTGATAATTAATCTTTTTAACTTTATTTTGTTATTTTCAGGTTTGGAAAAGTACCTAATTAATTTAATTTCTGTTTTTACTTTAGCTATTTTTATGTTCTTTACTTTTTATCTGGTTCTTTATGGCCGTGCTTTGGCTTGGAATAAATCGGGCTATAGAGATATTGAGGAAGATGTGGTAAAATTTAAACTTAGACAAAGGATAATAATGTATGTTAATATTTTACTGATTGGGTTGGTAGTGATTTATTTGCTGGCTAATTTGGAATACGGCCAAATTTTAAGCAGTTAATAAGAAATACTATGCGCGTTTTATTTATTTCAGGTGAGTTGATAGCAGGCGATATTGCTTACAGGTTAAAGCAAGAGGGTTGTGACGTAAAATTATTTATTGAAGATAAATCCCGCAAGGATTGTTTTGATGGCATGGTAAAAAAGACAAATGATTGGCAGAAAGAGCTAAAATGGGTTGGTAAAAAAGGTCTTATTATTTTTGATGATGTTGGTTATGGTAAGATTCAAGATTATTTAAGGAAGGATGGTTATAAAGTTATGGGTGGTTGTGAAATTGGTGATAAGATGGAAAGAGATAGAGAATTTGGTCAAAAAATTTTTAAATCATTAGATATTAATACTCTTGAAACTTTTAATTTTCAAGATATTAATATAGCCATAAATTTTGTTAAGAAGCATAGATGTAAATGGGTTATTAAACAAAATGGTCATATAAGCGCTTTGAATTATATCGGTAAATCAGATGATGCAAATGATGTATTAAGCACCTTAAAAACATATGAAAAATATTTAAGCAAAAATGTTTCTATTAGTCTACAAAGAAAAGTTGAGGGCGTGGAAATCGGGATTGCTAGGTATTTTAATGGTTTTGATTGGATTGGGCCAATTGAATTTAATATTGAACACAAGGCCTTTATGAATCACGACATTGGGCCTTCAACTGCTGAAATGGGAACTGTAATGTGGTATAATAATGATAATAAAAATAAACTCTTTCAAGAAACTTTAGAAAAGTTTAAACCTTTATTACAAAAAATCAATTTTAGAGGTGATATTGATATAAATTTTATTATAAATGGTAATAAAGTTTACCCATTAGAGATTACTTCAAGATTAGGTTCGCCATCAACTCATTTACAGACCGAAATTCATTCATCTGGGTGGAAAGATTTTTTTTACGCTGTAGCCAATGGTGATAAGTATAATTTAAATTACAGAAGAGGTTATGGTGTAGTTGTGTCCATCGCTATTCCTCCCTTTCCTTATAAAGGAATTTCTTCCGAGTATTATTTAAAAGGCACAAATATTTTATTTAAAGATAAATTGACGTCAGGAGAGTGGAAAAAAATTCATTTTGAGGAGGTTTCTTTAAGTAAATCTAAAAATACAAGTAATTATTATATTTCAGGTGCTAATGGGTACATCTTATATGTTACTGGTTTTGGTAAAAGCATAACCTCAGCAAGAAACGATGCCTATAGTTTAGTTGATAAAATTATAATTCCCAAAATGATGTTTAGAACAGATATAGGATTAAAATTTATGGAAAGAGATAAGAAATTGTTAAAAAAATGGGGTTGGATATAGGATCAGTTTAAATTAATAATTTTATTAAATACTAATTTATATGTTTTGTTCAGATATACCACAACCTTTATTTTTTATTTTTTCTAGTTTTACTCCACAATTATTGTATTTCTCTCATTTGCCTGTAGCAATAATAGGATTAATATTAGGTATTTTTGTTTATTTAAAAAATAAAGAAAATGATCGATTAGTTAGCAGGTTATTATTATTTATTTCTGTGATCTTTTTTTTGTGGTCATTTTTGGATCTTATTATTTGGACAAATATAGATAGTGGCACTGTTGTATTTACCTGGTCTATAATCAATTTAGTAGAAATGTTAGCCACCTCGGGCACCTTGTATTTTGCATACGTTTTTCTTGAAAAAAAGGATGTTGCTTTGAAATTTAAAATGATAATTGGATTTTTATTGTCGGTGTTTGTTGTTTTGATTCCTACAAGATTAAATATTCCGGGTTTTGATATTATTAATTGTGAAGCAGAACAGGGGCAGTTGATCTATTATTTTTATTTTCTAGAGATTTTATTTTTTACTACTTTAGCAATTTATTTGATAAAAAAAATCATACAAGCTAAAAAGGAAGAACGTGGCATGGTTATTTATTTTGCAGTTGGCGCGCTTTGTTTTTTGGCATCTTTTTCAGGCGCCAACATCATTGGTAGCCTAACCGAACGTTGGGAAATTTTACAATATGGTTTATTCGGCATGCCTGTTTTTATGGCACTGTTGGTTTATCTAATTGTTCATTATAAGGCTTTTAACATTAAACTTTTAACTGCGCAAGCCTTGGTTTTTTCCATTGGTATTTTGATTTTTTCAGAATTCTTTTTTATCAGAACAACTATAAATAGAATTATAACATCAATTATTTTAGCCTTGGTTCTTGGTTTTGGATGGTGGCTTGTGAGGTCGGTTAAATCAGAAGTTCTTACCAGGGAAGCGTTAGCTGTTTCTAATTCCTCTCTCCAGTTAGCTAATGAACGCCTTAAAAAATTAGATGAATCAAAATCGGAATTTTTGTCTATTGCCTCCCATCAATTGCGTACGCCATTAACCGGCATTAAAGGATATTTATCAATGATTTTGGAGGGGGACTATGGCGCGGTAACCCCAAAGGTTAAACCGGTCATTGAAAATGTTTTTCAGGAATCTGATCGCATGACCCGTTTGGTTAACATTTTTCTTAATGTTTCTAGAATTGAATCAGGTAAGTTTATTATTACCCGCAAAGATACTAATTTTGTGGAATTGGTTAAAGAAGTTTTAAAAACCCTAAAATTAGGGATTGAACAGAAAAAGTTGGAGCTTGTTTTTAATGAGCCCAAACAGCTTTTGCCTTTATTAAAAATAGACGGCGATAAAATAAAAGACGTTATGTCTAATTTGATCGATAACGCCATAAAATATACGCCAAAAGGTAAAATAGAAATTTTTATCGAACAAATCGGCCAAGCCATTAAAGTAATGGTTAAAGATACTGGCATTGGCATACCCAAGGGTGAAGATAAAGAGCTGTTTAAAAAATTCGTTAGGGGCGAAGGTGTGGCGCAAATCAATACCGGCGGTTCGGGCTTAGGATTGTTTATTGTTAAAAAAATCGTGGAAGCGCATGGTGGCAAGGTTTGGGTGGAATCGGCAGGTAAGGGTTTGGGTTCCAGTTTTATTTTTTCTTTGCCAATGGCTTAAAATGTTATTCTGGAGCCCGCGCGATATAACAAATTTGACGGTTTTAAGGTTTTGAATTAGAATATAAATATAACTTAATATCAGGGTCAAAATGCCTATAGTATAGGCCGTTTTGACCCTTTTCTTTTTCCCTTTACCACCTTATGAATCAAACGGAAATAATCAATTTTTTGAATTTTTTTATAGCTAAACAAGATAGAACAATTGTTATTATTGATTATGGGAATGTTGAAAAATGGAAGCGTAGTATTAATTGGTTTATTGGTATAAAAGAGTTAGGACAGCTAGTAAAAAGTTTTTCCAAAGGCCATAAGGAGTTGCGCAGATTTTATTATGGTTCTGATTATGGAGCAAAAGAATCATCAGAAAAGTTAATTGAATTTTCCAGAGTTATTTTAGAAAAAGCCGAGATGAATCGTTTTGAAGTGGTGACCAAAAAAGTTAAATATATTCATGATAGGTCGAGTAAAGACGGTTTTGCAAAAAAGTGCGATTTTGACGTGGAAATGGCGGTTGATTTAATTAAGTTAAGAAATTTTTATGATAATATAATTTTGTTTTCGGGAGATGGTGATTTAATGTACGCAATTAAATATTTGCGTGATGAATATGGTAAAAATTGTTTTGTTTTTGGAGTTAGGAATCATATTGGCCGAGAAGTTTTTGACGCTCAAAATAATGGTTATGTTAAGAATATTTTATTTACTGAGGATTTTGAATATAGATTAAACAGGGCTAGGTTTTTTAGATAAAATCAAAAACCCGCCAAAATTGGCGGATTTTGAACAAAATCGGGCAAGTCCCTAAAACAGGGATCTTACGTCAATAAGCTTATCAAATAGCTTAGTGTAAGTCAATAACTGTATTTATCCACAACACTATTAATAATTATTAAATTTAGATTAGCTTGTAACTTTTATCAATTAATCTATAATTATATATGCGTGCACATAAGATAATAATTTTAGTCCTTTTAGTTTTTTTCATAATAACTCCATTAGCCAATGTTTTGGCCTATGGCACCAATAACCGTTTTACCGGCCAACTGTTTGATCCTACCGCAAATCTGTATGATTACGGTGCTAGAAGTTATCAGGCCGATATCGGTAGGTTTATTCAGCCGGATCCTGTTTCTAGGTATTTAACCGATCCTCAAAAGCTTAAACAATCAACGGGCCAGAATTTACAGCAGTTTTTAACTAACCCGCAGGCCTTGAACGAATACAGTTATACCCAAAATAATCCGGTAAAGTATGTTGATCCGGATGGGGAGTTTATTATTCCCGCAGCTTTAGCGATAGCCGGCATTGTTTTTTCTGGGATATTTTTAGATAGTATTAAAGTAGTTCAGGCTCCGACGGCAAATTCAACGCCACAGGTTATTGCTGATAAAAGTTCTGGTGATCTAATGCCTGGAGTGAAAAATTTAGATAAGTCAACTCGATGGTTTGCTATGATGGGGTTAAATCTAGCGTTTAGTAAAGTTAGCGCCGGGAAGCAAGTGGTGAATGAAATAGTTAATAAATTCGGAACTGGTTCGACTAAAAATTTACTAAAAATGTACCATGGAAGCGCAAATCAATTTGCTGAAATTATCGAAAACGGTTTTCAGAAAACAGGAAAAATATGGTTAACAGATAGCGCCGCCGCCGCAAACGCTTATCAATATAAATATGGTTTAACAGATAATTTTGGGCTCAAAATATTAGAGCTTTCAAAAAAATTATTTGCTGATTTAATTGATAAAGGTCACGTTGTTATTAAAGATGTTGCCGACGAACGATTTCCCTTTGCAAGAGAGTATGGTTTTGATGATTATGCGCGGAAAATAATCAATAAAATAATTAAAAAAGAATAAAATTATGTCTATTGAAATGCAATTTATAAGTGTCATTATTCCTTTGGAAAATTTTAAAAAATGCAAGGAATACAATACTTTAAAAAAGGTCATAAGTCGTTACAATCCCAAGGTTATTGGTAAAATTATTTTACATGACAATTATTTATTTAGAGATGGGGCAATGAATTGGTATGATATTGATTTTGAGCTTAAGTTTTGGAAGAAACAGGGTTTAAAATTGACCAAAGTAAAAAACCATCGTTTATATTGGTGCGACCTCTGTGTGGTTGATATGAGTGACGGGCCTACAAAGCCATGTGAATGGCTTAAGTTTGTCAAGGGTGGTCAGGGCAAGAGACCTTATGTATATCATAAGAATAAACCCAAAGGCAGACTTATTAAAATTGTAATTTGAATCGAAAGGTTTATTAGAGATGATCACACTTAAATGGATTAAATTAATTGGTATATAAATAATTATTATATAATGTCAGAAGAAAAGTTTATGTCGGGTCTTTTCAGATTCGAGAAAAGGGAGTAAAATTATAGTATGAAGAAATTTTTTAATAATGCCATTAAAAACCCGGTCAGCATTTCGGTGATTGCTCTTTTTATGGCCTATTTAATTTGGTGGATTTGGTCGTATTTTTTTGTGCCAAATGTTTCATCAATGCCATTATTTTTGAATGTATCGTTCGATATAGTGTTTCAGTTAGTGTCTTTATTTGGCGGGATATTTGGTTTAATAGCATCAAAACGTTGGGGCGGAACTAAAAGTTTTATTGGCCGGTCCATAATTGCCTTTTCTATTGGTCTATTATTGCAGTGTTTTGGTAATTCAGTTTACAGTTATAATATTCGTTTTTTAAATATTCAGATCCCTTATCCCTCAATAGGTGATTTAGGATATGTTACTGCTTCTTTATTTTACATTTACGGGGCTTTGATGCTGGCTAAGGTATCCAAAACAACGTTATCGTTAAAACTCATCGGGAATAAAATTTGGACGCTTTTTGTTCCTTTAATAATGCTTATTGCATCTTACGCCATATTTTTGCAGGGTTATATTTTTGATTGGTCAAATCCTGTTAAAATATTTTTGGACTTTATTATTCCGTTTATCGACGCAATACCAATTATGTTTGTTTTATTGGCATTTTTACTTTCAAAGGAAAAATTGGGCGGAGCTATCAAAAAACCTTTAATATTTTTTATTTTAGCTCTGGTTTTTCAATATCTTTCTGATTTTATCTTCTTATATCAAGCCAATAACGGAATTTATTTCACAGACGGTTTTAGCGATTTAATGTACGCCATTTCGTATATTTTAATGACACTCAGTTTGATTTTACTTTCCATCTGGCCTTCAATTCTGCCTGATTAAATATTAACAATGTTGCGGAAGAATGGGGTTGATTTGATGCTTATTTGCTGCATGGCGAATAAGCGTTTTTTAATTGCTCAAAACCTTGTTTTTTAGTATAATTAAGTTATATATTATAACTTTTTTACCTATGTTGATAATTTGGTCTTTGGTTTTTATCTTAACTTTGATTATCTTAATCAAGGCGGCGGATTATTTTACCGAAGCGGCGGAAAAAATCGGTTTATCCTTAAAAATCCCGGTTTTTGTGGTTGGTGCCACCATAGTAACTTTTGGTACCACTTTGCCGGAATTTGGCACGGCGATTATGGCTTTATTAAAAGGCCAAACTCAGCTAATTGCTGCCAACGCCATTGGTTCCAACATTGCCAATATTTTGCTCGTGATAGGTATTACCGCTATTGTGGCAGGGTTGTTAAAAGTTAAAAAAAGGATTATTGATGTTGATTTCCCGCTGCTGGCCGCTTCCACAGCTTTAATTATCGCTATGCTGTGGGATAAAAAAGTTACCTTTGGCGAGGGCTTAGTGGCCTTGCTTGCTTATGCTGTTTACTTGGCATATTTAATTCATACCGAAAGACACGCCCATTTGCATCCGGAAGGCACTTTGCCCGGAGAGGATTTGCCCTTAACACGGGCCAAACGCCACAAGTACCAACAAAAAGAAAGGCGTTTGATTTTAGGCCTGGTGCCAACCTTGTTAGTTAGCTTGGTTTTTGTTTATTTTAGCGCCGATTGGCTGGTTAGATCAATTATGAATTTAGCCGATTTGCTAAATGTTTCTTCGGCTTTGGTGGCAACTCTTGGTTTGGCTATTGGCACATCTTTGCCCGAATTGGTTATTGCTATTACGGCGGTTAAAAAAGGCCAATACGAAATTGCTTTGGGCAATGTGTTCGGTGCCAACATTTTTAATTCCTTGGTGGTTATCGGCCTGCCCGCTTTGTTTACAGATTTACAAATTGATAACTTAACTTTTACCGTGGGCATTCCTTTTTTGGTCGGTGCCACTTTTTTGTATATTTTTTCGGCCATTTCCAAAAAAATTCATCGCTGGGACGGCATTATTTATCTGTTGATTTACGCATTTTTTGTGGCGAAAATGATCGGATGGCTTTAATTTAATTTATGCCGATTTTGTATCAAGAAAAACAGCCGACTTATTTTATCTTGATTGTTGTTTACATTATTATTGCTTTGCTTTTAACCGGCCTAATTTTATTTCCTACAATTTTTAGCCAAGATGGTTTAAGTAAGGGTCTTAAAATTGCGGTTTTATGTTTGATAATTATAAACTTGTGGCTGTTTTGGTCTTTTTCACACTTAACCATTAAGTTAACAAAAGATTATCTGCAAATAGGTTTTGGGATTTTTAAAAAAAAGTTTAAGCTAAAGCAAATCAAAGATTGTTTAATCGAGGATTTTCAAAAATCAAAGTATTCGGGTTATGGCATTAGATTTGGAGTTGATAAATCTATCGGTTATATAGCTCGTGATGGACAGGGGATTAGAATTAAGCTTGCTATGGGTAGGGATTATTTTTTTACCACCAACCAACCTGGACAATTATTGCAGTTAATTAGGCAAGAACTTATTGTTTAATTTAAAAGTTTTTCAAACATTATATGAAAACCAGAAAAATAGTTAAGACCATGCCACAAAACGCAAAAAAAGTTTTTCAGGGAGTAATTTTTGATATTTATCAATGGAAGCAAAAATTGTTTGACGGCAGTCAGACGATTTTTGAAAGAGCTGATCGGCCAAATACTGTGGAGATTATCGGCGTAACGCCGGAGAAAAAAATTATTGTTATAGAGCAAAAACAGCCCGATAGCGCTTGGTTTTGGGATTTGCCAGGTGGCCGGATAGATTCGGGAGAGTCCTTTAAACATGGCGCAGCCCGAGAATTATTGGAAGAAACCGGTTATATTTCCGATAAAATAAAATTATGGCGCGAGCGTGAAGTGACTAGTAAATTGGATTGGATTATTTATGAATGCATCGCTTACGGTTGCAAGAAAAAATTTGGTAAAAATTTAGAAGCGGGCGAGAAGATTAAGGTACATCTATTAAGTTTTGAAGAATTTCTTATGTTGCCTTGGAAGAAAAATTTTTATTGTACTCATTTATCTTTAGAGCTTTTAAAGATGCAAATCAAGCCCAAGTTAAAGCAGGATTTTTATAATTTGCTATTTAAGAAAAATATATGAAGTTAAAAATTTTAGCGGATTATAAAAAATTTAAAGGCCAAACTGCTTTGTTAAGGGTTGATTTTAACGTGCCTTTAAAAAATGGTAAAATTGCCGACGATACCAGGATTAAGGCGGCTTTGCCGACTATTAATTATCTTTTAGCTAAAGGCACTAAGATTGTTTTAATGACTCATTTGGGTAGGCCTGATGGCAAGGTGGTGTCCGAGCTTTCCACCAAAGTAATTGCTGTTCATTTATCCAAATTACTTAAACAGCCGGTTGTCCATTTTCCCGATATTCCCGTTCCCGATATGCTAAAAAGAATTTTTAACAATGGCAAAATTAATTTGGTTATGCTGGAAAATTTAAGATTTCGCGATTTTGAAGATAAAAATGATCCTGGTTTTGCCAGGCAGTTATCCCGCCTTGGCGGAGTGTATGTTAACGATGCCTTTGCTTTTTGTCATCGCCCAACTGCTTCTATGGTAGCTATTACCAGATTTCTACCGTCTTTTGCTGGATTGCAATTGCAAACTGAAGTAGAAAATTTAAACAAGGTTTTGGAAAGCAAGCTTAAGCCCAGTTTGGCCATTATCGGCGGAGTTAAGCTGGAAACCAAAGTAAAAGTGATTAAAAATTTAATCAAAAAAATGGATTTTATTTTGGTTGGCGGGGCTATTGCCAATAATTTTATTTCCTCTCAAGGCAATCAAGTGGGCTTGTCTAAAATAGACGCTAAAGAATTGCCAACGGCCAAGTTTTTATTAAATAAAAAATTGATTGTACCGTGTGATGTTGTGTTAGCACCAAGTTTGGAGGCTTCGGCCAAATCACTAATTAAAGATTCGGATAAAATAGGCAAACAGGAAATGATTTTGGATCTTGGGCCTAAAACAGTAGAACAATTTATTGATTTAGTCAAAAATGCCAAGCTTATTGTTTGGAACGGCCCGTTGGGATATTTTGAAGTTAAAAAGTATCAAAGTGCCAGTCGGGCAATAGCCAAGGCCATCAGCCGAAGCAAAGCCTACTCGGTTGTTGGTGGGGGAGAAACCGGTCAGTTATTGGAAGAATTAAAGTTGGTTAAAAAATTCAGTTTTGTTTCTACGGCCGGAGGCGCCATGTTGGAATTTTTGGAAGGCAAGGTTTTGCCAGGAATTAAACCATTGATTAAATAGATGTCATTTCGACCGACTCCGACTTTCCGAAGGAAACGTCGGGGGAGTGGAGAAATCTCTCAATATTCAACGACAGGGATTTCTCCGTTTCGCCCCGACGTTTGCTAAAGCAAAGTCGGTGCTACAGTCGAAATGACAGGATAAAAATAATATGTCTCACAAAATCACCAATATTTATGCCCGAGAGGTTTTGGATTCCAGGGGTGATCCGACTTTGGAAGTTACGGTTGAGGCAAATGGTTTGCTGGCTAAAGCCAAAGTGCCTTCGGGCGCTTCTACGGGCATTCATGAGGCCTTGGAACTAAGGGATAATGATAAAGCCCGCTATGGCGGTAAGGGCGTTTTGAAAGCCATTGAACATGTTAATTTGGAAATAAAACAGGCCTGTTTGGGTTTTTCCGTTGACCAATTGCCATTAATCGATCAAAGGATGATTGATTTGGACGGTACCGGCAATAAAGCCCGCTTGGGTGCCAATGCCATTTTGGGCGTTTCATTGGCTGCTGCCCGAGTTGGCGCTTTGGAACATAATTTACCTTTGTATAAATTTATCAGGCAGTGTTACAAAATGAATTTGGCGGATTATAAAATGCCCGTACCTTTGGTTAACGTGGTAAACGGGGGAGCGCATGCCGATAATAATTTGGATTTTCAGGAATTTTGGATAATTCCCCAAAATATTAAAACCATCAAAGAAAGAATTAGGGCGGTTTCGGAAATTTTTCATACATTAGGAAAGATTTTTGTGGCTTCGGGTTATGATACCGATGTAGGCAATGAAGGCGGTTACGCGCCGAATTTTAAAACAACTAATGAGGTTTGGCAAAAATTAAGCCAAGCGGTAAGCCAAGCCGGTTATGGCTTAGGCAAAGAAATATTTTTCGGCATGGATGCCGGTTCTTCGGAATTTTACGATGAGCAGGAAAAAAAATATATTTTAAAACTGGAAAATAAAAATTTTTCCGCCGCGGAATTATCTTTGGTTTACCAGCAGTGGATGTCTGCCTATCCTTTTTTGGCTTTGGAAGATCCCTTTGCGCAGGATGATTGGGATGGCTGGCAAAAGTTTCAAGCACAGCTTTTGGGCATTAATAAAAATTTATTGTTGATTGGCGATGATTTGTTTACCACCAATGTTGCCAGGTTGCGCCTAGGCATAGAAAAAAAAGCCGCCAACGCCATTTTAATCAAACCAAATCAAATTGGCACCTTAACCGAAACTATGGCTTGCATTAAGCTGGCTCAAAAGCATAATTTTAAAATCGCCGTTTCGCACAGAAGCGGGGAAACCGAAGATGATTTTATTGCGGATCTTGCTGTGGCGGTAAATTCCGATTACATTAAAACCGGCGCGCCATCCAGATCCGAAAGAGTGGCTAAGTACAATCGGCTGATGGAAATTGAATCAGAGCTTGGTTAATGAATTAATAAATAAATTTTAGTGGGTTTGTTTAGGGCTTTTTTGTTTTTTTAGCTTAGTGTGTTAAAATACCAAAATTATGAAAGAAGTTAAAAAATTTACCGGACCCATGGTTTTAGCCATCTTTGACGGCTGGGGCTTATCGGATAAAAAAGAAAATAATCCAACACAATTGGCAAAGTTGCCGTTTATCAAAGGATTGTTAAAAAATTATCCTCATTCCCAATTGATTGCTTCGGGCAAAAAAGTGGGCCTAGCCGATCATCAGCGAGGCAATTCCGAAGCCGGGCATTTGAATTTAGGGTCGGGCAGAATTGTCCAGCAAGATGTGCAGATTATTGATAATGATATTAAAAACGGTAAATTTTTCAAAAATCCGGCTTTTACCGCTGTAATTGAGCATGTCTTAAGGCATAAATCTCAATTGCATTTAATGGGTTTGCTTTCGGGCAGGCAAAGCCCGCACGTGGAAATGGATCATCTGTACGCTTTGTTAAGATTATTGGACCAAGAAGGCGTTGAAAAAATATTTTTGCATTTATTTACCGATGGCCGTGATGCCCCCCAACATGACGCCACCAAATATTTAGCTAAAGTTAAAGAGCATTTTTTGGCAAATGAAAAAATAGCTACCATTGGCGGGCGTTTTTACGGCATGGATCGTAATAAGCGTTGGGAAAGAACGGAGGCGTTTTATAACGCCTTAACTTTGGGCCAAGGCCAAAAAGCGGCCAGCGCCGAAGAAGCTGTTTTGCAGGCCTATAACAGAGGCGAAACCGATGAATTTATTCAACCCACCATTATTACTCATAATGGTAAGCCAACGGCCACTATTAGTGATAATGACGGCATAATTTTTTATAATTTGCGTTCCGATCGGGCGCGCCAATTGGCCAAGGCCTTTGTTCAGCAAGATTTTACCAAAAAAAATCCAGGCAGTTTTAAGCGGAAAAAATGGCCCAATCATCTGCGTTTTGTGGCCATGACCGATTTTGGCCCGGATTTGGACCATATTTTAACGGCTTTTCCCAGTTTGGATTTGGAATCCACTTTGCCTATGATCATGAAGGATTATAAGCAATTATATATCGGGGAAACCGAAAAATATGCCCATGTTACTTTTTTCTTTAATGGCGGTTATCATGAGCCGGTGGCCGGGGAAGAAAGAATTTTAGTGCCTTCTCCGCGCAATAAATTTTACGCTGAAACGCCGGCGATGTCGGCTGATGAAATCACCAAGATTGTTTTGGAAAAAATCAAGGCAGGTAAAGAATTTATCGTGATCAATTACTGTAATCCGGATATGATCGGCCACACCGGCAATTTATCGGCAGGCATTGCCGCTATGGAAGCTTGCGATAAAGTTTTAAGCCAGCTGGCTCCCGCGATTTTAAGCAAAAACGGCGTTTTGCTGATTACTGCCGACCATGGCAATATTGAAGAAATGATAAATACCACAACCGGCGAACTAGATACGGAGCACAGTAATAACCCCGTGCCTTTTATTTTGGTTTCCGACATACATAAAAAAGCCATTTTAAGAAACGGCATTTTAGCCGATGTAGCGCCGACCATTTTGCGGATTTTTGGAATTCCCAAGCCCAAAGTGATGACAGGAAAAAGTTTAATTGATTGATAGTTGTTTTGGGTATTTGAAAAAATCAAATATCCAAATATTTAAATTACATGATCAGACCAAAACCGGTAGTTTTAATTATTTTAGATGGCTACGGCATTGGCGGCCCATCCAAAGGCAATGCCATTACTTTGGCGCAAAAAAAGAATTTTGATTCGTATCTTGCCAATTATCCGGTTTTAAATTTACAAGCCGCCGGAGAATCGGTTGGTTTGGCCTGGGGTGAAATGGGTAATTCCGAAGTCGGCCATCTTTCGTTGGGGGCGGGAAAAATTATTTACCAAAGTTTGCCTAGAATTTCCCGGGCCATTGCCGACGGCAGTTTTTTTGACAATCCGGCTTTTGCCAAGGCCTGCCAGCACGTTAATGAAACAGGAGGGGATTTGCATCTGATGGGTTTAATGAGCCCGGGCGGTATTCATTCTTATAACGAACATTGTTACGCCTTGGTGGAAACAGCCCAAAAACATCAAGTTAAAAATTTGTTTATCCATGCTTTTTTAGATGGGCGCGATTCTCCTTTTAATAGCGGTAAAAAATATATTGAACAGCTTCAGGGCAAGCTTAAACAAATTGGTTTGGGCGCCATTGCCACTCTTTCAGGAAGATTTTACGCTATGGATAGAGATAACCATTGGGATAGGATAGCCAAAACCTATTCTGCCATAGTTGAAGGAAAATCCGAACAAACTTTTGAAGATCCTTTGCAAGCTCTGGAGGCCTCGTATAGTGCCAAGGTTTTTGATGAAGAATTCGTGCCAACGGTGATTACCAAAAACGGACAACCAATAGCCAAAGTTAAAGAAGGCGACAGTGTTATTTTTTTCAATTTTAGGGCCGATCGTGCTCGTCAATTAACCAAGGCCTTTATTTTGCCCGGTTTGGAAAAATTCAGCCCACGCACGTATTTGAAAAATCTAAACTTTGTGGCCATGACCGAATATGAAAAAGATTTGCCCATGGATGTTGCTTTTCCGCCCGAATTGATTGCTTCGCCTTTAGCCAAGGTAATTTCCGAAGCGGGTTTAAAACAGCTGCATATTGCCGAAACCGAAAAATACGCTCACGTAACTTTTTTCTTTAATGGAGGGCAAGAAGTTTCTTTTACCAACGAGGATCGAGCTATTATTTCTTCTCCATCGGTGCCTTCTTACGATCAAAAACCGGCCATGTCGGCTTACGAAATAACCTCCAGAGTGTTAAAAGAAATTGATGAAGATAAGTATGATTTTATTGTGCTGAATTTTGCCAATCCGGATATGGTGGCCCATTCCGGCAATTTAAGCGCCACGATTAAAGCCGTGGAAATTGTTGATGATTTATGCGGCCAGATTGTGGCCAAAGTTTTAGCCAAAGGGGGAGTTAGTTTGATTACCGCCGATCATGGCAACGCCGAAGAGCTGTATAATCTGCAAACAGGCGAAATAAATAAGGAGCACAGCGCTTCTCCGGTGCCGTTATTTATCATTGGCAAGGAATTTGCCGGTAAAATTGCAGTTTCCGCCATTGGTAAGGATTTAAGCCAAGTTACTCCGGCTGGCGTACTGGCCGATGTAGCTCCTACCATTTTAAAAATTATGGGTTTAAAAAGGCCTGATGAAATGACTGGTAGACCTCTTATTTAATAAATCAGTAATGAGGCGCTGGAGTAAACTTTTTTAAAGCCGAGCGTCTGCTAAGAGCACTATTGTAAGTTCAAGTTGTATAAAATTGAAGAGCGAAACATAAGTGAACAGAACAATTTTAATGACCGGCTTCGTGAGGCGAAAAAAAGTTTGCTTCAGCGCCGAATAATGTTTGCATTATGCCCGAACTACCGGAAGTTGAAACAGTGGTTAATCATCTTGCCAAAAAAATTATCGGCAAGGTGTTTTTGACTTGCTCTGTTTTGGCGCCAAAAATGGTTAGTAAAAATTTTAGCCGAGAAATAAAAAATGCTCGGGTAAGCAAAGTATTGCGCCGGGGAAAAATGATAATAATCAAATTGGCAAAAGAAAAATATTTATTGGTCCATTTAAAAATGACAGGGCAGTTGATTTATTTGGATCCGCAAGGTAAAGCTTCGGGCGGTGGTCATCCGATAAATTTTAAAAATTTTGACGTTAAGCAACCGAATAAATTTACCAGGATCGTTTTAAATTTTAAAGGCGGCAGTTGCTTGTTATTTCATGATATCCGAAAGTTTGGCTGGATGAAAATTGTTGATCAGGAACAATATCAAAAAATTATTGCCAAGTACGGCGTTGAACCTCTAACCAAAGATTTTACCGTTAAAAAATTAACGGACATTTTAAAAAAGCGTCCGCGAGCTAATATAAAACAACTCCTTTTGATGCAAGATTTAATTGCCGGCATTGGCAATATTTACGCTGATGAAAGCTTGTTTGATGTTGGCGTACATCCTTTGCGGCTGGCCGGCCAGCTTACAGAAGGAGAAATTAAATTTTTACACCGATCAATAATAAAAAAATTGCGCCAGGCAATTAAGTTAGGAGGTACTTCGGTTAATACGTTTGTAAGCGCTTCAGGCGAAAGGGGAAGATTTGTTTCTAAACTAAAAGTTTATCAGCGTGGCGGACAAGAATGCCATAACTGCCGAGCAATTCTTAAAAAAATTAAATTAGGGGGTAGAGGAACGGTATTTTGTTTAAATTGCCAAAAATAGCGCGCCAGTTAATATGATTCCCAATACTCCGCCTACAATAATTTGTGCCCAGGTGTGGGCAATGGTTTCTTGCAAAACAGGGTATTTGTATTCTTCTTCATCGGGCAAATCTTTGATCAGTTTATTTAAAACTCTGCCGTGCTCCGAAAGATAGCCCCTAAAACCAATAGCATCGCGCATGACAATAACGGCCAAAACAAAACTGATGCCAAAGGCGGCTGATAGACCTTGATTAAGATAAATAATGGTGGCGAGCGAAGTTACCAAAGCCGCGTGTGAAGAAGGCATACCGCCGTAGTGCATGCTCTTGTGCCAGCTAAAACGGCCTTTGGAAAAATCCAAAATCAGTTTAATGCCATGGACGATTAAAGAAATAGCTATAGGTATTAAAAAATATTTCATACGCTTGATACTTAAGTTTTATTAAGTTATAATTGATAACATAATTATACCTTATGGATTATCTTTATTCAATCATTTTGGGGGCCACCCAGGCCTTAACCGAATTTTTGCCAATCTCCAGTTCCGGTCATTTGGTTATTTTGCATCGCTTAATCAAATCGGACTTATTGGACAGTTTGACCTTTGACGTTATTTTGCACGCCGGAACCTTGATCGCGACCTTGTTTTATTTTAGAAGAACCGTTGGCCAGTTGATCGGCAATTTTTTTAAAACAATTTTTTCTTTTAAAATCACTCATAACTTTAATGAGCAATTGCCCTGGCTGTTGATTATCGGCGCAATCCCCGCGGCTTTAGTTGGCTTTTTTTATGGTGATTTGATTGAAGCGACTTTTAGATCAATCGGCTGGATTGCCATAACTTTAACTATCGGCAGTTTGCTTTTTATCGTTTATGAAAAAACAAGCAAACAAAACAGGCACATGGATACGATGAATTTTTTTGATGCTTTGGTTATCGGCACGGCCCAAATTTTGGCTTTTGTTCCCGGTATCTCCAGATCCGGTATTACCATTGTAGCCGGTTTAGGTTTGGGGTTTAAAAGAAAAGAAGCAGCTGATTTTTCTTTTTTATTATCATTGCCGATTGTGTTTGGCGCCACTTTACAAAAAATCACCCAAATTTCTTGGAGTGATTTAAACTCGAACTTTATTTTTGTTTCACTTTTGGGCTTGGTTGTTTCTTCTCTTTTGGGTTTTGTGGTGATCAAATATTTTATTCGCTTTTTGGCCAGTAATTCTTTAACCGTTTTTGCCATCTACCGGTTTATTTTAGCCGGTGCCTTACTGGTATTTTTGTATTAGGTTAAAACAATAACTACCGATCGTTCGATTTTACCCGGCACAATTAATTGGTAAGGAAAAAAATTTTCTGAAAGCACCAGCGGGAGAGTTGCTTGCGCCCCAAAATATTGCACCACCACGTAGGTGGTTTTTCCATCTAATTTATCTCGTTTAATGGCCATGCCGATTTCTTTATATTTGGGATTTAAAATATTATTTCTGTGCCCCGCACTTGCCATCCAGGCCTTGATGATGGCTTCGGAATTGGCAAAACCCTCGGCTAAGTTTTCTCCGGTAATTGAATATTCATAACCAACGGCTTTTACTGGCGCGGAAAATTTTTCGTTTGGCAGATCATGGGAAAATTTTTGCCATTTAAAAATATTGCCGGCTTTTTGCTTAGCCGCTTTGTTTAAGGAAATGTTAATTGATAATTCCGGCAGGCCTTGCAGCACTCTTTGCTTATTGGTCAGTAAAATAAGTTCCTTAATATCCAAATCAACATTATCCTGGCTATGAGAAAGGGGAATAAATAAAAACATCAATAACAATCCTAAAGCCACGCCAAAAAACAGCAATGGCAATTTTGCTTTATTGGCAAAAGCCATATGGTTTTGTTCTTCGACCGCAAAGCTGGGATGATTCAAATTAAGCATTTTGTTCTGTTTATGGGGTTAAAATATTTTTTGAGCAATATAAAAAAGGGTTGTTCTTCACCCTTACAAAGTCATTATATCACAGATTAAGCAGTTTGTCAATGACGTTTTTGTAAATCGTAATTTAAGAAGGGGTTAATGTTTTTGTTTAATATTTTTTTTTGACATTGATTAATAGGTTTTCTTTTGCTACTATATAATGGTGCTTATAAGCGCTAATTTATTTTATGAAAATATTAATTTTAGCAGGCGGGACCGGCACAAGATTGTGGCCGGTTTCCAGAAAAAAAGACCCAAAACAAGTTCAGCATTTTTTAGGCAACCAAACTCTTTTAAAGTCAACGGTTAAAAGGATGCTCTCTGGTTTTAAAAAAGAAGACCTGTTTTTGTCAACCAATCAATCCCAGCTTAAACTTATTAAAAAAGATTTGGGCGATTTAATTTTAAAAGATCATTATTTGGTTGAACCGGAAAAAAGAGATACGGCCGCAGCCATTGGTTTTGCCGTGATGCTAATTGCGCAAAAAAATCCTGGCGCAACCGTGGCTACGGTTTGGGCGGATCATCATTTAAAAAATAGTGCCGAGTATTTAAGAGTTTTAAAACAAGCCGAAAAAACCGTTGATAAATATCCTGATCACTTGGTTTTAATCGGCTTAAAGCCGACTTATCCGGAAACCGGCTACGGCTATATTAAGTTGAACAAAATTTTTGATTCATTGGATAAAGATAAAATTTATTTGGTTGATAGTTTTAAAGAAAAGCCGGATTTAAAAACAGCCAAAAAATATTTAAGCAACGGCACCTATTTATGGAATCCCGGATATTTTGTTTTTAAAGCCAGTACGATGTTGGAACTTTTTAACAAATATTTGCCAAGCCATTACCGGTTGATTGAAAAAATAAAAAATCAGCCAACTCAAATTAAAAAGTATTTTGGGCAAATGAAAAAAATCAGCATCGATTACGGTATTATGGAGCGTGCCACCAAGATGCTGTGTTTGCCGGCAAGCTTTGATTGGGTTGATGTTGGCCATTGGCGGACCATCAAGGACACGCTAGCTAAAAAATCTTTGGATAATGTGCTGATGGGAAATAATATTATTTTGCAATCCGGCAACAACCTGGTTTATAATTTTTCAAATAAGCTGATTACCGGGATTGGTTTGCAAGATATGATTATCGTGGCAACAAATGATGCCTTGTTGGTTTGCCCTAAAAGCCGCGCCCAAGATGTTAAAAAAATCGTGGAGGAACTGGAGAAAAAGAAGATGGAGAAATATTTATAAAAATAAAGAATGTTTAAAATAATAAAATATTTATTTGCTTTAACAGTCATCGCTTTAATTAGCGGTTGGGTTTATTATACTTACCAAATTAATTCGCCCTTGCCCGGAAATTCACAAGAGCAAATTTTTGAAATAACCCAAGGTGAAGGCGTTAATCAAATTAGTGCTAATTTATTTAAGCAGGGTTTGATAAAAAACAGTTTTTGGTTTGAAGTTTACGTTTGGCAAAAAGATTTGCAGCGCAATTTTTTTGCGGGTTCATACGTTTTGCCGAAAAATTTAAGCATTAAGGAGTTGGTTAAAAAATTAACCACTTCCGGTGAATCCGAAAAAAGCATTACCATTCCCGAGGGCTGGAGCAATAAAGAAATTGGCAAATATTTGCAAGATCAGGGTTTGGGAACGCAGGATGCTTGGCTTAATTTGGTTGGCCGCAATTTAGGCTCCTTTACCGCCAGGTACGATTTTTTGGCCGATAAGCCCGCCACGGTTGATTTGGAGGGCTATCTTTTCCCAGATACTTATCGGGTTTTTAAAAATTCCAGCGCCTTAGAAATCGCCGATAAAATGCTGGCTAATTTTGATAAAAAAATCACTTTGGAATTGCGCCAAGAAATTACCCGCCAACACAAAACCCTGTTTGAAATATTAACCTTAGCTTCAATTATTGAAAAAGAAGTCAGCCAGGAAGAGGATATGAAAAAAGTAGCTGATATTTTTTATAAGCGCCTTGAAGTTGGCATTGCTTTACAGTCGGATGCCACTCTTAATTATATTACCGGCAAGGGTGTTACCCGGCCTTCATCCCAAGATATTAAAACCGACAGTTTGTATAATACTTATAAATACCGCGGTTTGCCGCCAGGGCCAATTGCCAACCCGGGTTTGCAGGCGATTAAGGCAGCCATTTACCCAACTGCCAACCCTTATTATTATTTTTTAACAACGCCAACCGGAGAGGTGATTTATTCCAAAACCCACGATGAGCATGTAGCTAATAAGCGGAAGTATTTAGATTAAGCGGATAATGTGTTATAATAGGTTTAAGATTTGCAAATAAATCCAACCTGTATGAGGCATCATCAAAAACGTTTTTTAATCATCAGTATAGTTGTTTTTTTAATATCGCTCTTGGCGGTATTTTATTTTATCAAGCAATACCAATACCCGCGGCAGGTGATTTCCCATCTTTTTATCAATCACGCTTTGGCCCAAGAGGAAGCAGATCAGGGATATATTGATGATTTTCAAGCGGAACTTAAAATAAACCAGGATAATTCCGTGGAAGTTACCGAAACCATAGTTTACAATTTTGGCGATTTAGAAAGGCATGGCATTTACCGCGAAATCCCTTACAGTTATAAGGTATCCGGCGGGAATTTTACCGTTAGCTTAAAAGTATCCGACGTAACCGATGAGGAAGGCAAAGCTGTTGATTATCAAGTTGTAACCGAATCAGGGCAAGTTAAAATAAAGATTGGCAATCCTGATGTTTTAATTTCCGGCCGGCAAACTTATAAAATAAGCTATAGTTTAAATCGGATAATTAATTTTTTTGCCGATCACGATGAATTATATTGGAACGTAACCGGCAATAGATGGCCTGTTGCCATAGATAGATCCGGTGTTCTTATTAAATTGCCTTCAGGAGTTTTGGCCGCCAGTTTAAATGCCGAGTGTTTTACCGGTTTAGTTGGCAGTCAAGAAAAAAATTGCCAAGTTACCAATATTACCAATTCTCAAGTGGGCTACAGTTCTTTTGGCACTTTGCTCCCAGGCGAGGGTTTAACAGTTGTTTTGGGCTGGCCCAAGGGAATATTAACTCCGCCCAGCATGTGGCAGCAAATGGTTTGGCTTGTTAGGGATAATCCCTTTTTGCCTTTGCCAATCGTGGTTTTAGTGGTGATGCTGGTATTATGGTATTTTCATGGCCGGGATCTGGGCGCCAAAAGATCAATCATTCCAGTTTATGAAGCTCCGGCAAATTTGCTGCCGGTGGAAGTGGGATCATTAATCGATGAAAGAGTTAATTTAAAGGATATTTCTTCAACATTTATTCATTTGGCCGTAAGAGGTTATATCAAAATAAAAAATTTGCCGAACAAGGATTGGGAACTTTTAAAGACCAAAAATTTTGGCGATCTAGTGCCTTGGGAAAAAGAATTTGCCGATGAGGTTTTTAAAAACAACAAAACATCCGTTAAGCTTTCGGATTTAAAAAATGTTTTCTATCAATATTTGCCAAAATTAAAAAAAGAAATTTACGCCTCACTTGTGGCCAAGAATTTTTTTCCGGATTCACCCGGGCGTGTTAGAGTGGTTTATTTTTCTACGGCGGTGGCGTTGTTCTTGGTAGGTTTGATTTGTTCTCAAATTATTAGCGGAGGATTTATTAATATAGCTGCTTTAGCAGTTTCGGCTATTATTATCGCAGCCATCGGGCAAATTATGCCTCATAAAACAGTTCAAGGGCACTTAATGGTCGATCAAATTAAGGGTTATGAATTATATTTGGGAGTAGCCGAAAAATCCCGTTTAAATTTTAGCAATGCTCCGCAAAAAACACCCGAAGTTTTTGAACGCCATTTGCCGTATGCCATGGTTTTGGGGCTAGAAAAAAAATGGGCCAAGCAGTTTGCCAAAATTTACGTAGAGCAGCCCTCTTGGTATGATGGCAATCTGGCTTCTTTTAACTCTTTGATTTTAATCAATTCCTTAAACAGTTTTGATAGCTATTCGCGATCCATGATAATTGCCGCACCTGGTAGTGCGGCTGGCGGTGGGAGCGGTTTTTCGGGCGGCAGTTCGGGCGGAGGTTTTGGTGGTGGCGGGGGAGGTAGTTGGTAAACAGCCCATGTGACCAATCTAAGGGCTTGACTAATTATTTTATTTTGCTATAATTCGGTTATCAATATTGCCATAGACCGCAGGTATTAAGCAAATTCAAGCTTAGCTTGATAAAACTTAATTTAATTTCCTGCGCAGGTAGAATGCCATAATTTTGGTAAAATATCTGGATTTTAGCTAATATTAGCTAAAAATGTCTGTGGAATACACAGATTTTTTAATTATATAATCATAACATATGCCAAAATCAAAATTACAAAAAGATCAAGAAGTTAAAAATTTGGAAGAGCACTTTAAAGCAGCCAAATCAGCCGTTTTTGTCAGTTATGACGGCTTGAATGTCAAAGATAGCCACGAATTAAGGAATATTTTAAGGCAGGAAGGTTCTTCTTACATTGCCAGCAAAAAAACTTTGCTTAAAAAAGTTTTAGGCCAAACCGGCTTTAATGATGTTAATGTGGACGAATTTGTGGGCAGCATTGGCGTAGCTTTTGGCCAAGAAGAAGAAGTGGCTCCGGCCAGAATTTTATCTAAATTTGCCAAAGGCAGGGATTATTTAAAAATCCAGGGCGGTTTATTGGAAGGCAAATTCATCAATGCCGCTAAAGTTAAAGAATTGGCGCTTTTGCCCGGCAAGCTGGAATTAATTGCTTTAACTGTCCGCACCATTCAAGCGCCATTATCCAGTTTTGTAAATGTTTTAGCCGGCAATTTAAGGGGCTTGGTTAATGTTTTAAATGCCGTTAAAGAAAATAAGAACCAATAAAATTAATAAATTAATTAGAATAATTAAATCGAGCTAAGCTCGACAAATAACATTATGTCCGAAGAAAAAAAAGAAGTCGTTGTCCCGGAAAAATTCAAATCGATTGTTTCCGAGATTGAAAAAATGTCCGTTCTGGACCTTTCAGAATTAGTAAAGGTCTTAGAAGACAAGTTCGGTGTTTCCGCTGCCGCTCCTATGATGGCCATGAGCGCTGCTCCTGTTGCCGCAGGCGAAGCTGTTGAAGAAAAAACCAGCTTTAACGTAGAGTTAACCTCTGCCGGCGAAAGCAAAATCAACGTTATTAAGGCGATCAGAGAAGTAACCCAGATGGGCTTAAAAGAAGCCAAGGATATGACCGAAGGCGCGCCTGTTATGGTTAAAGAGGGCTTAAAGAAAGAAGAAGCCGAAGAAATGAAAAAGAAATTGGAAGCCGCTGGCGCCAAAGTTACTCTTAAGTAAAATCTTCCTCGTTACTTTTTAAGGATAAACTTGAAATAAAATTAAAAAACCCAGCCCTTTCTATAAGAGTTGGGTTTTTGTTTTATAAAAAAAGTTTATGGCTGCAGGGCAATAACGTAAATTTGCGAATCATTCAGTAAGTAGGCCTTTTTGTCTTTTTCCCTAACAATCAAATCTTTTAAATTGCTGAATTTTTCGGAATGATACTGAGCAATAACTTCACCTTGTTTATCCAAAACTACCAGCCGTTTATTGGCCTGGTCTAAAATGTATAGGTATTGGCTATTTTCGTCGGTATAAATTTTTGCGGGTTTATTAAGTTCCGGTTCTAAAATAGGTTTGATTTCGCCTTCTTTTTTGCCAGAGGCCAGTTTTAAAATCTGCCCATTATCTTGCATGGCGTAAATAACCCCATCCACGGCTAAAGAGGTAATTTGTTCCACCGGCAAACTTTCTTTTAGCCAGCTAACCGGATTTTTAAATTCGCCGCCCGAGTAAGTGAGGCGGAAAATTTGCTTGGCTTGCCTGTCCAGCAGATACATTTTATCAAGGTAAAAAGTCAAATCATCGATTTGTGTTAAACCAACTGGTAATTGGGCAATTAAGGGGATGATTTGGTTATTTTCCAAGGTAAAAAATTTGTTATCCTGTGTGCTTAAAATTAAATTTTTTATTTTGGGGAATAAAGCGCTTTTATTTACCGCTAAAGTCAAATTATCCAAAATCAAGGGCTTGCTGGTGTTAACGTTAACGGCAATGATTTGGTTTTGATTGCCAAAAGCAAACAAATAATCGTCTTTAAAATTCAAGCTTTTCATTTCGGCGGTTAAATTTATTTCCCGCAGATTAATCAAGCTTAATGGTTCGGGGATCTCGGTTATTTTCCAAACTTTGGCCATCAACGCATTGGCCTCGCTTTTTATTTTTTGCGTTTCGCTCAAATGAACAGGATTATTTAAAGGCAAAGAATTTGCCAGATTTAAAATTTCGGCTAAAATTTCTTTGGTTCTTTGGGCATCTTTGTAAATCAGCGCGGCTTCCAAATCATTTTTTTTGCCGTTAATTTGAGCAACGGTGGTTTGATAAAATTGTTCTTGTTTGTTTTTTTCGGTTCTATGCGTTTGCCAAATCAAACTTTCCGAAAAAAACATTGTTAGAACAATAACGCTGACAATAGCAATTTTTTGGTTTTTAGATAAGCGGTTAAAATAATTAATAACGCTTCCTGCCTTTTTAGCCAATCTGCTGCCTGCTTGCTGACGTTCTTGAGGATCTAATAGAATCAGCCAGATTTTAAGTAAAGGTTTAAGGGATGTGGTAAATTTTTTTAAACCGGAAGTTTTAATTAAAGTTGAAAAATACGGCCTGTCAGGTTGGTTTATTTTTTCCGGAGCAGGATTGTTTAAAATGGTTTGACCGTTTTTAGTGCGGACAGAATTTTTTTTGCGTTCGGCCAATTGTTCCGTTATTTTATCCTTGATGCTTTGCCAAAAGGAAGGGGGAGTTAGGATTTTTTCTGTTTCGGCCTGAGTTAAAAGCATTTGATCAATGGATTTTTTGGAGCCCGTAACATTGGCAGTTTTAAGTGGAATGGTTTTTGCTTCTAAAGACGATTTTTCGGCCGCTACGGTTTGCAAAATTAAAGCAAAAAAAGAAGCTGATTTTGGAGCGGCTTCCAAAATATTGGTCATGTGGGCGCTGGAGCTTTGGGGCGGCAGGGTGGAAATTATTTTTTTTATTTTTTCCAAGGATAAATAATCCAAAACGCTTTGGCTGGCAATTAAAAGACGATCATCCGGCTGAAGAGCTCCGTTTAAGGTAAAATCAAACATGTTTTGGCCGTTTGCTTCGGCCGTTGGTTCATTAATTTTTTTTATTAAAGTGGGACGGATTAAATAAGCAAAAATTTTTCCGTAGGTTGAAAAGTAAAGATTGTTATCTTCGGCTAAACCCACAAAGCAATTTATGCCAATGGGCAGTTTGGTTTTGCCGCTTTTCCAAGCCGGAGTTTTGTTGATAATTGCGGCTTGGGCGGGCAGCTCTTGGTTTAAGGCGGCTAAAATATTTTCCAATTTTTTTTCCGGCTGGTGTAGCTGGGATTGCTCGTAGGCATTGTAGGCGATTTCCAAAAAAAGCCGCATCAATTCCTGGTCGGCCGGGGTATTGGTGGCCAATTCCAGCAAAATAAGCAGCACACCCAAATTTTGACCTCCGGGATCCGGTTGGACAAAAATTTCGCCCGTAGTATGGGCGTGTCTAAGATCGTGAATGGAAAGTTGAGCAATTTTATGGGCCATGGGTTTGGGATTGGTTGCTGATGTTGCCAGAATCCTTCCAAATGATTATACTATAAATAAAGCTTTTTAAAAAGCTGCTTTTATGTTAGAACAGTTGTTCGGTTCGCAAACCAGAACCAAGCTTTTATATTTATTTTTGGAAAATCCCGAAACGCGTTTTTTTGTCCGTGAAATCACCCGGGCGATAAATGAAAGGATCAACTCGGTTAGGCGGGAATTGGATAATTTAACCAAGTTTGGCTTAATCACTTCCAAAGAAGAAAGCCAAAAAAAATATTACCAGGCCGATAAGGGCTTTGTCTTATTTTCGGAACTAAAAACTTTAATTGAAAAATCCAAGCTTTTGGCCCAGCGTTTGATTTCCGCCAAAGTTAACAAGCTTGATGGACTTAAGTATTTGGTGTTAACCGGCCAGCTTGTAGGCGAACCAACGTTACCTACCGATGTTTTACTGGTTGGTACCGTGCCGGCGGAACAATTGCAAAAATTCGTTAAAGAGCTAGAAAAGGCCTATCGCTTATCGGTCCGCTATACATATTTAACAACCAAGGAATTTAATTTAAGAAAAGAAATGACCGATAAATTTTTATACACTGTTTTAAACAGTCCTAAAATAGAGCTGGTTAATAGGTTAAACACTAATTAATAATTTTATGAAAAAGTTCGCACCGTTGTTTATTGTTATTGCCGCCGTCCTCTGGGGAGTAGACGGCATTGTTTTAACTCCGCAATTATTTTCTTTACCTGTACCTTTAGTAGTTTTTTTATTGCACGCTCTAGCTTTTATTTTAATGCTGCCAATGTTTATCAAAGAATTAAACGAAATCAGGCAAATGAAAAAAGGCGACTGGGGCGCTTTTATTTGGATCGCTATTTTTGGCGGAGCAGTTGGCACTATGGCCATTGTTAAAGCTTTGTTTTACGTCAACTTTGTTAATCTTTCCATTGTTATCTTATTACAAAAACTGCAGCCGGTGTTTGCTATCTTACTAGCTTGGCTGATTTTAAAAGAACGATTGCCAAAAAGATTTTTTTTGTGGACCGTTCTGGCTTTAAGTGGCAGTTATTTGGTTACCTTTGGATTAAATCTGCCTAACCTTAATACCGGAGAAAAAACCATTGCCGCGGCCTTGTTTTCTTTGCTGGCTGCTTTTGCTTTTGGCTCATCTACCGTTTTTGGTAAACGAGGCCTGCAAAATGTTGGTTATCGAGTGGGTACATATTTAAGATTCGGATTGACTTCGATTTTAATGTTGTTGATTGTTTTAACTACCGGTGATTTGGCTCAACTTGGCAACGTGAGTTCATTTCAATGGCTGATTTTTTTGATTACCGCTTTAACTACCGGCGGTACGGCCATTTTTATTTATTATTGGGGTTTAAAACGAGTAACAGCTTCGGTGGCCACCATTTGTGAACTGGCCTTTCCTTTAACCGCCATTATTTTGGAATATATTATCCGCGGCCATGCGCTTAGCTGGATCCAATGGTTGGGCGCAATTATTTTGGGTTATGCTATTTACAGAGTTTCGGCAATTAATAAGGAAGTCATCCAAAAGCAATCATTATGATTTTATTCATTAATACATTGCAAACAGATTTGATTCAGGTCAAGCTGATTGATGGCGGAAAAATTGTTGGCAGTTTGGAAAGCAAGGAAGAATACAAGCAATCGGAGTTGCTTTTAGGGATAATTGATAAATTGCTTAAAGATCAAAGCATAAAGGTTAAAGATTTGGATAAAGTCGCGGTAGTTTCCGGCCCAGGAGCATTTAGCGCTTTAAGGTTTGGCATTACCACGGCTAATGCGCTGGCTTGGAGCTTAAGTATTCCGGTGATTGAAGTTAGTATAGATGAGGCTTTTGATGATCAAAAATTGATAAAGATTTTGGAAGAAAAAACTAAAAACTTAAAACTTAAAGCTAAAACATTTATTCCTATTGTAGCTAATTACGGCAAAGAGCCGAATATAACCGGAATTAAAAATAATGAATAACGAATAATAGTATGGATATTAAATTTAAAAATTTGATCAAAACCGTAGAAAAAAGCGGACAATTGATTATGGGTTTTTATGGCAAAAATGTTTTAACCAAAGTTAAATCATCTGCCATTGATTTTGTGACCAAGGCGGATTTGGCTTCCGAAGCCAATATTTTAAAGTTTATTAAAAAAAATTTTCCTACCTATAATATTTTATCCGAAGAAGCCGGCTTTATTGATAACCGATCCGAATACACTTTTGTTTTAGACCCGCTTGATGGCACGATTAATTTTTATCGCCAACTTTGTTTTTTTGGCATTAATCTGGCTTTGCTAAAAGGGGATGAAGCGATTTTTGCCGTAACCCATAATCCTTTAAATAAGCAAACCTATTGGGCTTTTAAAAATAAAGGCACTTATGCTAACGGGCGCAGGGTTTTTGTTAGTAAAACCACAAAGCTCGGCCAGGCCATGATTGGTTCTTCGTGGGCCTGGCGCACGCCTAAAAAAGTTGCCAGAAAAATGATGAGCCGTTTGGCTAATGCAAATATTTCTCGTTTGTTAAACACTTGGTCGCCTGCCTGGGAAATGTGCTTAATGGCGAGCGGACAAATTGATGCTTTTATTAATTTTGATAATGATTTGTATGATAATTTGCCCGGCAAGCTGTTAATTAGGGAGGCCGGTGGCAAGTTAACCGATTTGCACGGTAGACAGTTAAAAAATGATCGAATCAATTCATTTGTTGCTTCAAATAATACTTCTTTGCACCAACAAGTAATAAAAATTTTACCACGCTAGCATGAAAACTATAATTTTTGATTATTCCGGCGTGATCAATGACAATCGTGAAACTACTTACCAAACGGTTGTTAAGATTTTTGAGCATTTTAAAGGACCCACTATTAGTTATGAAGAATTCAGGCGTAATTGGATCCAGCCATTTATGCTGTTTTATAATAAGTATTTGCCAGATGTATCTTTTGAAGAAGAAGTAATTGTTTATAAGAAGGTTTATCAAGAAGTTATAACGGAACATCCGGTTAAACTTTATCCCGGCATAGCTGATTTTTTAAAAAAATTATTTGTTCAAGGTAAGGATCTGATTATCGTCAGTTCCGATGCGGAAAAATATATCAGACAAGAATTGCAAGCGTTTGAGTTGGATAAAATTTTTAAACACTTGGTTGCCGGTGTTCATGATAAAACGGAGAGTGTTATTAAACTGGTTGCTAGCGACAACTTGGATTTTGCCAAAACAATTTTTATTGGCGATACTGTTCATGAAATTGAAGCAGGCAAAAAGGCGGGTATTTTAACCGGCGCGGTAACTTGGGGAATTGATACCGAAGATAAGTTGTTAGCAGCCAAGCCGGATTTTTTATTTCATGATTTATCAGAACTGCAGAGGATTTTTAATTAATAGATAAATTTAAAAATGGCTCTAATATTGGCCATTTTTTTGTTGTAAAAAAATTATCCACAGTTGGTAAGTTGTTGCAATTTGTGGAGGAGTGGTTTATAATATCATTGCAGTGGTAGAAAGTGGATAAATGTGGGGATAAGCCAGAAAATGGGGGATAAACTAAATTGGCTTAAATCCAAATTCCGCTAATCTATCATATTTTGCCCCATCTACTATGGGGCTCGCCTAAAAGGGTCTACTCTGAACCTCAAGTGAATCTTGCGAGGTCCAGGGTTTAATTGTCTAAAAGTTTTATCCGCCATGTTCATCGGAGAATACAATCATACTATAGATGAGAAGGGCCGATTGGCCGTACCGGCTAAGTTCAGAGCCGAGCTGGCAAAGGGGGCAGTTGTTACCAAGGGTTTGGAAAACTGTTTGTTTTTATATACCAAGCAATCGTGGCAGGAGCTGGCCCAAAAAATTTCGCAATTGCCGATCAGCCAAAGTTCCAGCCGGGCTTTTAGCCGTTTGATGCTAGCCGGTGCCATGGAAGCAGAGTTGGATAAGCAAGGCAGAATTGTGTTACCCGACTATTTGCGAAAGTACGCAGGCCTGAATAAAAAAGCCGTAGTTAACGGCTTATATAACCGAATTGAAATTTGGGATGAGTCATCTTGGGAAAAATATAAAACAGCAACAGAAAAAGATAGTGGCAATATTGCCGAAGCCCTGGGGGAACTGGGAGTTTAGAATAATTTTGCCTTATGGCTTACTTCCATCAACCGGTTTTGTTAAATGAAGTTTTGGACTATTTAAATCCTTTGCCTAATCAGAATTTTATAGATGGCACTGTTGGCGGCGGCGGCCACGCAGGTGCTATTTTGGAAAAAATCAAACCAGCCGGAATTTTAATCGGTTTAGATAGAGATCCTTTGGCGATTAAGGCAGCCAGTGAGAATTTAAAAAAATTTAAAGAGCGCGTAATTTTGGTTCAGGAAAATTATTCAAACTTAACAGAAGTCATTCAGAAAAACAAAAATACAAATCATGACACAGCAAACAATTTACAATTTAGCGGCATTTTATTGGACCTGGGTTTATCCTCAGCTCAAGTATCGGAAACTGATTTAAGGGGCTTTTCTTTTAAAGGCGCTCAAACTTTAGATATGCGCTTTGGGCCTCAAACCGAGCTAACTGCCGAGGAAATTATAAATGATTGGCCGGCAGAAAAATTAATTCAGATTTTTAAAGAATACGGTGAAGAAACAAGGGCAAAATTGATAGTTCAAAAAATAATCAATTATCGGATTCAAAAAAGGATAAAATTAACAGATCAATTGGTTGGCATAATCAATCAGGCAATCGGTTTTGGGCGGGGTAAAATCAATCCGGCTACCAAGGTCTTTCAGGCATTGCGGATTGCGGTTAACGATGAATTGGAAAATTTGCAACAGACCTTGCCAAAGTTATTGGAAATTTTGCCAACTGGCGGAAGATTGGTTATTATCAGTTTTCATTCATTGGAAGATAGGATAGTAAAGAATTTTTTTCAAGCACAAGCCAGGGGCTGTATTTGCCCAAAAATTTTACCGGTTTGTTGCTGTAATCATACACCGGCGATAAAAATTTTAACCAGAAAATCCGTAACGGCATCGCCCGAAGAATTGCAAAAAAATCCCAGAGCCCGAAGCGCCAAGTTAAGGGCAGTAGAGAAGCTGTAAAAAATCAATATTAATAATTTATAATCAGCCAACAAAAACAAAAATGTTTAATAAACAGAAAACTTCCATAATTTCCCATAAATTTTTAAATAACAGCAGAACCGTTATATATTTTTTAAGCTTAAGCAGTGTTTTTGCTTATTTGCTGGTAGTTAACAATACTAACACTTTAGGCATTAAAATGGGCCAAATGAAATACCAAATCCAAACTTTAAGCGATACCAACCGTGATTTGGAATCTTTGGCCACCAGCTTGCAAGCCATGGCCAGAATCGAGCAGATCAGTAACACCGAATTATCCATGGTTACTGCCGGCACTTATGATTATATTTTGCCAGTCCCGGGTGAAGTGGCATTGAGTAATTAATCTACGAATTTACAAATATTGACTAATATACGAATGTAAGGTTGAATCTTTGGTTCATTATTAGCAAGTTTAATCTGTCGATTTGTATATTCGTATTGATTAGTAATTTTGTAGTAAGTAATATAATGAGAAGGTTTCAGTCCCATAATTCCGGCCTTTTGGCAATAAGCAGATTGACTATCTTAAGTATAGTCATTTTTTTAATTGCCGGCGTGATTATAATTCGTTTGCTGGTAATGCAGGTTTTTCAGCATGCCCAGTATTTAGCCGTAGCCGATAACCAGCATGTGGTAGAAAAAGAACTTTATCCCAGCCGAGGAAGCATTTATATTCATGATTATGAATCGGGTCAGAACGAAGTTTATCCGGTAGCAATTAATAAAAAATTTTATTTATTGTATGCCGTGCCGTCTTTGGTAAAAAATCCGCTAATGACGGTAAAAATATTAACTCCGGTTTTGGGGCTTGCAGAAGAAGAAGCAAAAACTTTAGGTGAAAGATTATCCAAAGAAGAGGACATTTACGAACCCATTAAGCATAAACTGCCGGAAGATAAAAAAAAGGAAATTGAGGCGTTAAATTTGGAGGGCGTAAATTTTGAAGAAGAAATCGTGCGGTTTTATCCGGAAGGCGAAACTACCGCCCAGATAACCGGTTTTGTAGGTTATAAAGGAGATAATTTGGTGGGGCAATACGGCGTTGAGGGCTATTTTCAAAAAGAGCTTGCCGGCGAAAAAGGTTCGTTTTTATTTGAGCGGGATGCTTTTGGCCGCTTAATTCCTTTAGCCAGAAGAGTTAAGGCCGATCAGGAAAACGGTTCGGATATTATTTTAACCCTTGATCGTTCCATTCAATTTACCGCTTGCAATGCTCTTAAAACCGGTGTGGTAAAACACGGTGCCCAAGACGGTTCGGTAATTATTATGGATCCCAAAACCGGCGCCGTTTTAGCTATGTGCGGTTACCCCAGTTTTGATCCCAATAATTATAACGAAGTAACCGATTACAGCGTTTACAACAATTATAACGTTTCCGAACCTTACGAGCCGGGCTCCATGTTTAAAGCCATAACTATGGCTGCCGCCTTGGATGTTGGTGCGGTTACGCCTAACACTACTTATGAAGATTTAGGATTTATTAAAATTGGCGGTTACACCATTAAGAACAGCGACGGCAAAGCCCACGGCATAAAAAATATGACTCAGGTTTTGGAAGAATCATTAAACACCGGCGCGATTTTTGCCGCCCAGCAAGTTGGGCTGTCATTATTTAGAAATTATTTTGACCGTTTTGGTTTTGGTCTTAAAACCGGCATTCAATTGGAAGGGGAGAATGAAGGCAATATTTCAGCCATTGATGTGGCCAAAAAAAGTGAAATTTCTATGTTTACCGCTTCTTACGGCCAGGGCATTACGGCTACGCCTTTGCAAATTATCAGCGCTTTTTCGGCCATTGCCAATGGCGGTAAATTAATGAAGCCGTTTATGGTTGATGAAATTAAGCATTCCGGCGGTAAGGTGGAAAAATTTGAACCGCAATTTTTAAGGCAGGTTATTACTCAAAAAACCGCCACCACTTTATCTGCCATGTTGGCTTCGGTGGTTAAATCCGGTCACGCGCAAAGAGCGCAAATTCCCGGTTATTATATTGCCGGCAAAACAGGCACGGCTCAGGTGGCAGAAGGCGGAAAATATGCCACCGATAAAACCATTCACTCGTTTATCGGTTTTGCTCCGATTGAAGATCCTAGATTTGTTATGTTGGTTAAATTAAACCATCCTAAAGGCGTGGCATTTGCCGAATCCTCGGTGGTGCCTGTGTTTAAAGAAATTTCCCAATTTTTGTTGAATTATTTAAAAATCCCGCCGGCCTATGAAGTAATGCAAAAACCTTGATTTACTTGGTTTGATTTGCTAGGATGAGCAAGCTTGTTGTTATTTGATTTGTAAGCCGAGTTCGTCTAGTGGCTAGGACGCCAGGTTCTCATCCTGGTAACACGGGTTCGATTCCCGTACTCGGTACCATTTATTTATGAAAATCAAAAACTATTTATTTCTTTTTTTAATCGTGTTGGCGATTTTTTTGTTTGTCTGGTTTTTTAAATCCAATGGCAATCATGTTTCCAACCAAAAAGACCAAACCAAAATTCCCGAAGTCCTGGATAAAACAGTGGAAGTGGAAATTACGCCTAATTCAACTTATGGCAATTTAATGTCCGAAGCAGGTATTGCGGCTACTGTTACCCAGGCAATTTTTGATTCAACCAAAGATATTTATGATTTGTCAAAAATCAGAGTCGGCAGATCTTTGGCCTTAACTTACGAACTTCAAACAGATGATTTAAAGCAATTAGTTTATCAGATAGATTCGGAGCAAGAGCTGTATGTAACAAAAAATTCTACCAACCAATGGCTTCCTAAAATCAAGCCGATTGATTACGAGATAAAAATTAAAACAGTCACGGGCGTTATTGAGACCTCTATGTACGAAGCGGCGATAAAAAACAATATTGACCAACGGGCCATTATTGATGCGGCTGATGCTTTTCAATGGACTATTGATTTTTCCATGGATCCCAGAGTAGGCGATATTTTTAAATTTATTTACGAAGAGCGTTATCGCAGCGGCAAATATATTATGCCGGGCAAAATTTTAGCCGGCAAATATGTTAACGAAGGAACCGAACATTTTGTTTATTATTTTGAAGAATCAGCGGATAATTCGGGCTATTTTGATCAAGATGGCAATTCGGTCCAAAAAATGTTTTTAAAATCAGCTGTGGCTTACAAATACATTACTTCGGGCTACACTACGGGTTCGCGCTGTTTGGAAAAGTTCGGCTTATGCACGGGGCATCGGGCAATAGATTACGCCGCACCCATGGGCACGCCTATCAGATCGGTAGGCGATGGCACAATAACAAGCGTTGGCTGGAGCAGAGTTGGTTATGGCAATTTAACCACCATTAGGCACAATGGCACTTATTCCACCAATTACGCCCACCAATCCAGAATAATTGTTAAAAAAGGCCAGCAAGTTAAGCAGGGTCAAGTTATCGGCTATGTTGGCTCCACCGGCTTATCTACCGGCCCGCATTTGCATTTTGAAATGGTTAAAAACGGCGTTAAAATAAATCCGCTTAAAGAAATTTTACCTCCGGGTACGCCGATTAAGCCCGAAAATAAAGATAGGTTTTTTAGCCAAATAGGTGAATATCAAAAACAGCTGGCAGAGTAGGCCAAATTCAAGTGTTGTCAATTTGTTTAAAAACCAGTAAGATAAGGTTGTTTCGCGATTATCAGCCGGGCTGTAGCGCCCCGCAAAACAATTCGCTATCGCTCATTGTTGGCGGGGCAGGCAGTTGGTAATTAATTTTATAGCTCTGTTCGGGGATTGGCCTAATGGCTAGGGCGCACGATTCGGGTTCGTGAGATTCCGGGTTCAAGTCCCGGATCCCCGACCAAAGTTAGGAAATTAAGCAAATAAATTTATGCCAGAAGAATTAAAAAAACAAGAACCATTGCCTCAAGTAATCAAAACAAGTGCTTTGGGTTACATTACTGCCGGCTTTGGCTTGGTGGCAGGTTTGGCTTGGAACGAGGCCATAAAAAGTTTGATTGAATATTTGTTTCCTTTAAACAGCAATTCCGTTTTGGCTAAATTTATTTACGCGTTGGCTATGACCGTGATTTTGGTGGTTATCACCTTTTATTTAAGCAAAATTTTTAAACAGCAAGAAAGGAAGTAAATTATGTATAAGAAAAATAAAGTTGCTATTCGCAAGCACCGCAAAAAAAGCGGAAAAAAAATCGCTTCGTTAAGGTATTCTTAAAGAAAAAAAAGAGACGGTCGCCGTGATGGTAACCGTCTTTTGCGTTTTTTTTGGCATCAGAGATGCCTTCCTATAACGAGCGATCTCGTTGACCAAACCTCATTGACCATGGGATGCAGGTAGAGCATCCCAAATCCAATGGCGCAAATCAGTCCAATGGCCACTAGGTGCCAACGAATATTTCTCTCATCTGCCACAGCTCGGACGGCTACGAAAAGGCCACCGATTAGTCCGAGTAAAAAGAGAATATTAAGTAGAACTTTCATTGTTTCTCCAAAAGTGGTTTGTGCTATAGTCACTTACCTTTTAACATTATTACGGCCATAGGTCAAGCGCTATTTTTGTGATATAATGGCTTAAATTATTGACAGGCGGATTTTTTATGACAAAACCGATTTTAGAGCATTTAGCCATTATTATGGATGGTAATCGCAGGTGGGCCAAAAAACGAGGTTTGCCCACTCTTTTGGGGCATAAAAAGGGCTATGGCAAGATGTTGCAGGTGGGAGATTGGTGTTTTGAAAGGGGCATTAAGGTGTTAACGGTTTTTGCTTTTTCTACCGAAAATTGGAACAGGAGCAAGGCAGAAGTTGGTTACTTAATGAATTTGCTTAAGGATGGTTTAACTAATGATATTAAAACTTTCCATAAAAAAGGCGTTAAAGTTCAAATGATTGGCCGGTTGCACGAACTGCCAACTGATTTGCAAAAACTGTGTTATGAATCCATGGAATTAACCAAAAACAACACCAAGGCTATTTTAAATATTGCTTTAAATTACGGCGGTCAGCCGGAAATTATCGACGCCGTAAATAAAATCATTAAAGATGGGATTAAAAAAGTTTCCATAGAAAATTTTTCCCAGTATCTTTACGATCCTCAAATGCCCCCGCCCGATTTAATTATTAGAACCTCGGGCGAACATCGGCTGTCCGGATTTTTATTATGGCCATCGGCTTACAGTGAATTTTATTTTTGCCAAACCCTATGGCCGGCATTTAGTGAGAAAGATTTGGATTTAGCACTTGAAGATTATGCGAGCAGACAGCGTAGATATGGAAAGTAGTTTTTTTAATTTAGGCAAGCGAAGGTAATAAAAATTTGCGAAATGAGGGGGTACCCAGCCGACGAGGCTAGGGTCCGAATGAGCAAATTTTTGATTACCGCCGCTTGCCTAATGGAAAATTTTATCAATATGAATCAACCTCTCATTTCATTCATTATTCCAGTTTTTAATGAAGAAAAAAATTTAGCCCAAACCTTAAGTCCTTTGCGTTCATTAACTTGGCTGGATAAGGAAATTATTGTCGCTGATGGCGGTTCTACCGATAATACCGTAGTTATTGCCCAAGAATTGGCCGATAAGGTTTACATTAGAAAACCGGGCGAAAAAAATAAAAGCATCGGTGAAAACCGTAATAAAGGTGCTTCTCTTGCTGGTGGCCGTTATTTGATTTTTATTGATTGCGGAGTGGTTATTGGCCGATTGGACCAATTTATCAGAGCGGTTTTGGCGGTTTTGGAGGGAGATCAAAAAACAGTCGGGCTTACTTTGGAAGTCAGGTTTTATCCCGAAGAAGAAACCAATTTTGATAGATTTAATTTATGGATGATCAATAAGGGCATAGAGGGTTTAAATATGATCAGAATGGGAGTGGCCATGGGCTGGGTGCAGGTTGTTAGGCGGGAATCATTTTTAAAAATCAGGGGTTATAACGAAAAATTAATTACGCAGGAAGATAGTAATTTATTTTTACGTTTAAATAAGATCGGTCGCACCCAGGTTTTAAAAAATTTTATTGCTTATGGCGCTTCTACCAGATTTAGGCGCGAGGGCTGGCTAAAAATGGTCTGGGTTTGGTTTATTAATATGCTGTGGATTATATTTACGGGCAAAGCGCATATTAAAGAATGGAAAAAAATTGATTGATCTTGCTTAATGCAACTGGCTTTTATTTTTTAAAAATATGTTAATTTCCTTTATTATTCCCACGCTTAATGAGGCAACGGTTTTAGAAAGGACTTTAAAAGCGTTAAGGCAATTGCGCAACGTTGCTTACGAAATTATCATTTCGGACGGCAAAAGCACCGACGCGACTCTTGAAATCGCTAAAAAATATCAGGCCCAAGTGGTTGAATATACCGGGTTAGCCAGGCAAACAATCGGCCAGGGCAAAAATATGGGGGCTGCCGTGGCTGAAGGCGAGTATCTTATTTTTTTGGACGCCGATGTGGTTATTTTTGAAATTAATGATTTTATAGCCAAAGCGCTTAAGGTTTTTGCCGAAAAAAATAATGTTTTGGGTTTAACGGTTTTTTTAAAAGTTTTACCTGAACAGGCAAATATTTTAGATAAGATTATTTTTGGCATTATTAATGGTATGTATTATCTGGCCAATAATTTTTTAAATATCGGTATTGCTTCCGGGGAATTTCAAATGGTCAGGGCCGCATCATTTAAAAAATTAGGGGGTTATAACGAATTACTGGCCGCCGCTGAAGATCAGGATTTTTTTGCCAGAATCAATAAAATTGGCCGAACTTACGTTGAACCAAGCTTAAGCGTTTGGCATACTTCGCGTCGGGCGCATAAATTGGGTTGGCCGCGTTTATTAGCCACCTGGATATTCAATTTTATTTCTCTTAAATTTTTTAAGCGTTCGTTAAGCAAGGAATGGAAAGTAATTCGTTGATTAAAGACAAAATTTGAAAAAAATGCTATAATAAATTCAGTTTGAATTATTCAAATAATTTATGCACCTCGATCGCTGGTTGGATATTAAAAAGAAAATCATTGACGGCTATGAACTGTTGCATCAGGGCATAGAAAAAGATCCCGAAATCAGGCAAGAAACCGAGGTTTTGGAATTTAACGGCCCTGCTGGCAAAATGCGCCTGGAGTGGATTACCCGGCCCAAGGTTTTAAGCAAAAAAACCAATTATTCCAACCGGATTGGAGGAGAAATTAATGTTGATTATGTTTATTCGGAAGATGAACAAACTCATACCTTAAAAGTTTACAATTGGAACGAAGCGCGTGATGACTGGCAAGAAATTGACTCCGCTAACTTTACTTAAAAAAATTCAAATAAAAGTCGAAAAATTTTTAACAAAATTTCAATTAACAAAATAAAAAAATATGAACAAAAATAATCAAGGGAAAATTTTTCAAATCGGTATTTTAGTGGGTGTTTTATTATTCGTTTTAAGCTCTCTTGAGGGCTGGCTTTCGGGCAGTTTATATGCCGCTTCCGATCCTGCTTTATGGAAAGATATGGCCGGCAATTGGTGGTTGTATAATTTGGTTTTTAATTTAATCGTCGGTTTGATTTTAACTTTGGTTTTTGGAGTTTTTTACGCTGGTTTGCCGGATACAGGCGCGGTTAGGGGTTTGCAATATGGTTTTTGGATTTGGATTGTGGGCGTTGTGCCTGGTTTGTTACTTACTTTATTAACCATGGCAGTACCGGAAGAGCTGGTGGTTTCTTGGCTGATCGGCGGGTTGTTTAATTATTTATTAGCCGGCTTGATTATCGGCTCAATGTACCAGCCGAAAGAAAATAACTAGCATTATAAATTATATGCGTATTGGCAGAATTTTATTTTTAGGAATTTTTCTTCTTTCGTTAACCACTATTTTGGCCGTAAGTTCTTTTTTTGAACAAAGAGCTTACAGCGCATTGCATCAGCTTAGCTTGGCCGATTCCGCTAATGCTTCTAACCAGCAACAGGAATTAAAATCCAAGTATAAGCAAGATGTTTTGGATTTATTAAAAAATTATCAAGAGAAAAAAATTTCGGCCAGCCAACTGGAAGAATCTTTGTTTGCCCTTAATGCGCCTGTTGCTTATAAAGATTTGCATTTTCAATTATCTACAACCCTTGCCGAGTTAAATTCCTCGCGTCCGCCTTTGGCTGAAATTAAGGGCAAGTTGGAAAATCTAAAAAATCGCTACTCTTGGTTAACAGCTAATTTAACTATTTTTCTAGCAAATATTCTTTAATTTTTGCCATGTTGCTTTTAGCTAAAGTTTTATCGGTTTTTAGCCCTTTGGCCATTGGCGGGGTTTTATCTTTGCTTTTTTTGCAAAACTCCAATTTAGCCCTGCTTGCCGGCATTAGCTTGGCTATCACCGGCTTAAGCTTGTGGGTTATGCTTAAATTGAATCTTAAAGAAAAGGCAATTTCTTTGGGCGGTGGTTTTTATATTTTCCAGGGCATATTTTTTATCTTCAGTTATTTAGTACTGTTTTTGTTTTTGGAAAGCATTTGGTTCAAATCAGGTTTGTTGGCCTTGGCATTATTGGCTTTGTATTTTTATTACGGCCGGCTATTTAAGCTTTTTTATACCGCAAAATTAAGCGAGCCCAAATTTAACTTTGATCCTTTTTTACTGGGCAAGCTGACCGTTTTGTTTATCGGTATTAGTGCTTTTGGTTTTAAGGATTTTTTAAGCTACAACACTTGGCCGATTTTAGGCGGGGTAATGCTCGCGGTATTTTTTTTGGACTGGTTAAAAAGACGCCTTTCGGATAAGTTTACAGCCTGGCGTTCAAGCTTTGTTGCGACCTTGGTGCTGGGAGAAATTTTTTGGGCGCTAAGCGCCTTACCGGTGGTTTATTATCTTAAAGGACTAATTTTTGCTTTATTTTATCTGGCTTTAAGTGTTAGCTTGGATAGTTATTTTAATCGTCATTTTTCCAAAACTGTTGCTAAAAATTATTTATTGACCATTGCTTTTATTATTATATTAATTTTAGCCACCGCCAGGTGGTTTTAACGAGAATTAAAAACATTTATGCCTAAAACTTCCGAAGCCAACAATAGAGAAACTAAAAGAACGGTGATTGATAATATTTATAATCAAGAAATTTTGCGCCCTTCAAGCGGAGGCGGTATTTTAGGTATAAAAAATCTATTGTTGATTTTAGTGGTTTCGGTTTTAGGCGGTTTTGTAGCCGGATTGGTTCAGGATAACTGGTTTTCGGTTAATGATTACCTTTCACCCGCTGCTTCCGAGCAAGTAGCTAAAAGCAAAGAGGTTTTGGATTTGAATTTTTTGGTCAAGGAAGATACCGGCAGTTATGATAAAATTTTTAGTGAAATCAGAAAGCAATTAGTTGGTTTTTACCGGCTTAAAACTCCAACCAGTGCTGGAAGCGGAATTTTGGATTCATTGTATTTGGAAAAAGATTTTTTGGGCAGTGGCGTGGTGGCCACCAGCGATGGCTGGCTAATGGTGCCCGCCGGAGTGGTGGGGGATAATAAATTTATAGTGGTTACCTCCGATAAAAAGATTTATCAGCCCGATAAGCAAATTTTGGATAAATTCAGTAATATTTTATTGGTTCATATATCGGCTACGGGATTATCTCCGGTTAAATTCGCCTCGGTTAGTGCCATTAGCCCGACCGATTTATTGTTAACCAGCCGTTATTCCATTCAAAATCACGGTTCGGATATTGTTAAAACCTCCATTCAAAAATTTGCTTATCACGATCAAGCCAAGCCGGCGGATTTTTTGCTTTCTACCGATAAAATCGATCATTATTTAAAATTAGCCAAAGAACTGGCACCGGTTTATAACGGCGCTATGCTGTTGAATGATAAAAATGAAGTTGCCGGTCTTTTATTTAATTCCGGCCGAGAAGGTATTAATTTGGCCATTCCGGCTTATTATTTAAAATCCGCTATCGGCAACTTTTTGGCCAATAGCGAAGAAGTTTTGCGCAGCCGTTTGGGCGTTAACTATTTGGATTTATCCGAGGCCTTGGGTTTGAATCAAGCAGTAGCCGAAGGCAGGGTAAAGGGTGCGGTTTTACTGGGTGATGCCAAAAGAAATATTTTAGCGGTTATTGATGGCAGCCCTGCGGCCTTGGCTGGTTTGGCAGCCGGAGATATTATTTTAAAAGTTAATAACGAAGATATTGATGAAAGCAATTCTTTAACCAAATTGATTCAGGATTATTCCAGCGGCCAAGAAATTACTTTAAGAATTTTTAGAAAAGGGGAGGAAAAAGATCTTAAGGTTACTTTAGGTGAATTGTAAAAAAATTTGCAAAACGTAATTACACGTAAATCCCGTAGGGGCATCGAGCTAAGCTCGATGCCCCTACATTGTTTTATATTAAACACGCTAAGCGCTGTGTGGCGCTGAGCGCCACAATCACAGCGCTAAGCGCTGTGGATAACTGTATTATTGTATTTTCGGTTTATTTTCGGTATACTAGAAATACAAAAAGGGTGTTGATAACTATCAACAAATTAATCATTAATCTTTATCCTTATGCTTACCAAAAGGCAAAAAGAAATTCTGGATTACATTACTTATTATCTTAAGGATAATGATTACGCTCCCAGCTATATGGAAATTGCCGATCATCTGGGTGTTTCCTCTCCAGCCACGATTCACCAGCATGTTAAGGCCTTAGAGGAAAAGGGCTATTTAAAGGCCTCAGAGGGGCAAAAACGGGCTCTGGAGCCCGTTCTGCTTTCGGCTTACCGCGATGCTATAGCCATTGATTTGCCTTTGGTTGGTTTAATTACCGCCGGCGAACCTATTGAGGCCGTTGAACAAAAGGAAACTATGGCTATTCCTTCGGATTTTGTGCAGGATGCCGATAACAGCTACATTTTAAGGGTTAAAGGGCGTTCGATGATTGATGAAGGTATTTGGGATGGGGATTATGTAATTGTAGAGCGCAACCACAGCCCTAAAAACGGCGATGTGGTAGTGGCTTTATTGGATAACGCTTACGCTACCTTAAAAAAGTTTTATCGTGAAAAAGACCGGATCCGCTTACAGCCGGCTAATCCCGCCATGAAGCCCATTTACAGCAAGGATCCTTTAATCCAGGGGATAGTGCGGGCAGTTATTAGAAAGTTCGCAACTGTTTAATTACGATTTGCCATTTTCGTCCAAGGCATTGTCAGGACAACGAAAAATGATTTTCGACGTAATAGAATTTTATCATGAACGATCAAATCAACGAGCCAATAGAAGTAATTGCCAGTTTTAAAAAAGACGGTTTAATTCCTCATTCTTTTTCTTGGCGTCGTAAAATATATAAGATAGATAAGGTTCATTTGGTTCATACTTCCCAAGCAGGACGGGCTTTGATTTATCATTTTTCGGTTACCGATGCGGCTAACTATTTTCAACTGGCCTTTAATCCTTTTAACTTAAGCTGGGTTTTGGAAACCGTTTATAGCGAGGGTTAAATTGATATGCCACAGATTATAGCGCACCTGGACATGAATTCGTATTTTGCCAGCGTGGAACAGCAGGCCAATCCTTTTTTACGAAACAAACCTGTTGGTGTTTGTGCCTATTTAACACCCAACGGTTGCATTATTGCTTCCTCTGTTGAGGCCAAAAAACTGGGTATTAAAACCGGTTGCCGGGTTAAGTTGGCCAAACAAATCTGCCCTCACATTGCTTTAGTGGAAAATGATCCTGATAAATATCGCTCTGTAACAAAGCGTTTTTTTAAAATTATGCAAGAGTTTGGGGGCAATTTTGAACCCTACAGCATTGATGAGGCCTTTTTGGATTTGTCATCGGCAGTTAATTCTTTTGCCGAAGCCCAAGTAATTGCTTTAAAAATTCAGCAAAGAATCAAAGCTGAAGTTGGTTGCTGGCTTAAGTGTTCGGTAGGCATTTCATTTACCCGATTTTTAGCTAAATTTGCCTCGGATACTGCTGGCAAAGATGCTATAAAAATCATCGGTTCAACCGATGATTTGGAGCAAGCATATTTGGGCTGTAAATTAACTGATATTTGGGGCATTGGCCCGGCTTTATCGCGTCGGTTAAACAGCTTGGGTATTACCGAAATATCTCAGTTAAGAGTTTTTCCTTTAGCTAATTTAATGCAGGCCTTGGGCAAACAGGGTTATTACCTTTGGAGTAAAGTTAATGGCTTGGAACTGGGCCAAGAAAATAACTTGGCAATTGCTCCCAGAAAATCCATTGGACACTCTTACTGTTTGCCAAAATGGACCCAGGATAAAAATTATTTGTCTAAAACTTTGGCTAAGCTGGTTTACAAAGTCGGCGAACGGTTAAGGTTGGGTGGCCAAGTAGCCCACGGGTTTTATATTAATTGGGCCTATGTTACCGGCTCTTATTTTGGCAAAAGTTTTACCCTAATCAGGCCGGTATCAACGGATGATGAGATTTTTTCTTTGGTTGATCAAACATTAACTAAAGCCGTTTTAACCGATAAGGTCCGTTTTTTAGCCGTTGGTGTGTATAACTTAAACCAACCATCCGGTCAAACTACTTTACCTTTTGAGGTAGAACAAAAACATCCGTTAGGTGCAGATGTTTATTTGGCTCAGGCCTTAGATTCTATTAATGGCCGTTACGGCAAAGGAGTTATTTATCGCGGAAGGATGTGGCAAACAAATGATATGGCTCACGAACGAATTGGTTTTAGAAAATTGGACGATATTTAATGTTATTTTTTGGCGCGCGGGTTAAAAAAATTTATATGCAACAAAGTAAGAACTAACTTTTCTTTAAAGCGCTAAGAGTGTTATCAACAGCCGGAATATTGGGGCTGTATTTTTTATTTTGGATTTTCCATTTATCCACATACTGGCCAACTCCGGAAGAAGAAAGTAAGTTGCGACGGCGGGTTGATTCTTGCGACCACTTAAGTACGCTTTCAAAATTAAGTTTGTATCTGCCTCTGGCAATAATATAACGAATCTCTTCGCGCTTAAGGGCTTGTCTAATTGTTTTAACGGAAACGCCAAAAAGTTTGGCCGCTTCGCTAATAGATAATCTAACTGGTAATAATGGTTGTTCCATATTTTAATAATACCATAAAGTATAGATATGTCTATACTTAATTATAGTAAATTTGTTAACATATTTAATAATATTAAATAAAGTATACAATATCGTATACCTTATTCTAATAATTTAGCCAATCATTTAATTTTTAAACCAATTTGTTATTCACAGCACGGCCGTTTTGCCGGCGTTGTAGAGCGTGATTGGTTATCAATAATGTAGAGACACAACAGGTTGTGTCTCTACATTTTGTTGTCATCAATTATCTAAAATACACCAAGGCAAAACGGCCGGATTTTTAAAATTTATCCACCTTTTTAGACCTTGCTTTAATTTTTAAAACAATGGACATTTTGCCCTAATTATCGTATAATTAAGCAAAATTAAGCTTCTTAATACTAATCAATCTTCAAAATTCAGCTAATATTAGCTTTTTCTTTATTTAGGGCTTAAATCTGTAACATTTTTTGTTAAATTACGTCTTATTATATGTACGAATCTTCCGAACATCAGGATAAAGTATTGGCTATCAAATCCAGCCAAGGAGATTCAGAGGCCTTTGGCGCTCTTTTTGATAAGTATAATAAAAAGATTTATCGTTATATTTTTTTCAAAGTCGGCAGTCAAGAAACCGCAGAAGATTTAGCCAGTCAAACATTTTTAAAATGTTGGGAAAGTTTATCGGGCGGTAATCAAGTTAACAAATTTCAGGCCTGGATTTATCGCATAGCCCGAAACTTAATTGCCGATTATTTTAGAACCAGAGAAAAAGAAGAGTTGCCTTTAATTTACGGTGATGAAGAAATAGAAGATCCGGTAGTAGTGGATCCCGATCATAATATTGATCGCGAAGCATTGGAAAAAATCTTATTCACTTTAAAAACAGAAGTCAGAGAAATTATCTTGTTAAGGTATATAGAAGATCTTTCCATTAAAGAAATTGCCAAGATTGTGGATAAGTCCACAGTCAACGTGCGTGTCATTATTCACAGAGCAGTTAAAGAGTTAAAAGATTATATTAAGTAGCATTCAATCAACCATGCCCGAACGCCTTCTTAAACAATTTAAAAAACTGGAAACAATCTCACCTTCTTCCAAATGGACCGAAAATGCCCGGTCTTTTTTGTTGAAAAAAATTGAAACCGAGACCATTGCTTTGGAACCAACCTGGTCTAACAAGTTTTATTTGTCTTTTGTTATTTGGTCCGGCAAATTAATGCCATCTCCGGTTAAAATGACGGCTTTAGTTACTTTAGTAGCAGTAATGTTTGGCACCAATTTGGTTGCCCAAGCCGAAATTCCGCCTGTTGGAGCCATGGGCTTGCTGGATCGGACAGCCGAAAAAATCAACATTTTATTGGCTTTTACGCCTAAAGATGAAATCAATGTCCACTTGTTTTATGCCGAAAAAAGAGAAGCTCAACTGGGGCATATAGCCAATGATAATGAAATTTCCGCTGAAGAAAAAGTTCAACATATTAATAAAATAGTTAAGTATTTAGAGGGCAATATTGCCGGAGCCGCTAATTCATTGGCCATTGCTAAAGAGGATTCAGGCCAAGATCAACAAGAAAAATCAGAAGTAACTCAATTGGCTTTGCAAATTACCCAAAACGGCCAAGAAGCCGTTAAAAGTTTGGAACAAATTAAAGTTTCGGTGCCAACCCAGGATGTTAATAAAACTGTATCCGAAGCTCAATCGGTTATTGAAGCAACGGGCGTTGCCAGTTTGGAAGTAGCCGTTAATCAAATTCAAAATCAGCCGATTGAAGGCCAAAGCGGGGCAGCTGATCAGGTTAAAGATGTTTTGTCCGAAGTTATTAATCACGCACAGGAAAATATCAATCAGTTGGGCGCGCAGGCCGAACAAGTTGGCTTGGCCGATTCATTGGCCACCAAAAAAGATGATCCTAAAAAAGTGGAAGTTAAGGCCTTAAATAAAGAATTAACCGATGCTGTTGAAAATTCCGGTAAAGCCCAGGTTATTTTGGATGAAGCCAAGGGTTTGTTAAACAACGATAATTTAACCGGTGCTTTGGAAAAAGTAAAAGCCAGTAATGTTATTGCCAAGCAATCAAAAGATATTGTTTCAAAAATCGGGGATATTTCTGTAATTAATGATGCCTTATTGCAATCAGCCACTACTTCCAGCAGTACCATTAATTTGTTAAAAGTTGGAGCGCCTAAAGTACCGACTGTAAACGTTAAGGATTCCACATCCAGTTTAGAAACAACTTTACCGATTATTAATCCTAAAGGAGTAAAGGTTAATCCTTCATTGATTTTTTCCGAACAGCCCACTTCCAGCACGTTAACCTTGCCATTTTTAGAAGATTAAAATGATAATTGGGCAGAAAATTGTCCACAGAAGTGTTTTTGACAAAGTTTGTTCTTTATTTTATAATATCAAAACATTTCTTTAACCAAACCGGTTGAAGAAATATTTTGTTGTATTTCTGCTTAAATAAGGCAAAAGTACAGCTAATTTAGTAAGTTAAAGTCGTGGGTTTTAACCCATGGCTGTAGTTAAACAACGTCAATTGCTTTATTTTTGGCTTGTGTCCGACGGCCGCCTCTTTGTAAATAACAGGGACGGTTTCGGACATAAGTCAATTACCCGTTAATTTAGTGAAAGCTTGATGAGCGGGTAAGTTAAGTAAAGTCGTTGACAACCCCTCATTTTTTGCCCTTTTCAAGGTTATAAGTAGTTGTCCATAATTTGGATTAGCTAAAGGTTGATCGGCTTTTGAGCCGGAGTTAATTAAAATTATGTTTTGTTGGGCTCTAGCGGGCACGACGCTTAGCGTCGTAATTGTCACGCTGAGCGTGACAGGCGCTATTTACAAACGGAAAAGACGGAAAATGAGTTAATAAGGAGATTAATAAAAATGAGTAATTTCTTAAAGAAATCGTTCTTGATCTCCATGATGGTTTTAACAGCTTTTGGTACTTTTGGTTTTGCTTTAACCACCACCGCCGCCAATGTGGCCGTGCCTGGTGATTTAATCACTGCCTCAAACACCACCGCTGTTTATTACTTGGATTCCAACTTAAAGAGGCATCCTTTCCATCATGCGAATCAGTATTTTACCTGGTATAAAGATTTTTCCAGCGTAAAAACCGTTTCCACCGATGAATTGTCCGGCTATGACCTGGGCTCAACAATCGTTGTAAGACCAGGCACCAAGTTGGTGCAGTTTGTTTCGTTAAAAGCCGATGGCGGCTTTAGCGTTGATGATCCTAAAGTTTACGCAGTTGGTACCAACGGCACCATTATGCACGTTGACTCTGCCGCTACTGCTGTTAAATTCTTTGGTTCATCTTGGGAAAGCCAAATTTTAGGCTTGCCTAACTTTTTGTACGGTTATTACACCGTCGGCGCCCAATTAACCAGCTCTTCAAACTACCCAACTGGTTCTTTGGTTAAAACAGCTGCTTCTTCCCAAACCTATTACATTGATGGTTCCACCAAGCGCCCTGTTACTGATGCTGGTTTTACCGCCAACAGATTTAACATGGCCTTTGTGCAAACCGCTTCTGATTTGTCCGGTTATTCCGATGGCTCTTCCGTTACTTCCATGGAATCAGCTTTAGCTGCTCCTATGGCTGGTAGTGGTTCTGCTACCCCAATTTCCGGTTCTGGCTTAACAGTAGCTTTGGCTTCTGATACCCCAGGCGATCAGACAGTTCCAGGTTTAGCTACCAACGTCCCGTTAATGAAAATTAATTTGACCGCGGCTGCTGACGGCGCTGTTACCCTTAACACTTTGAGTGTTAAAAGATTAGGCATTGGTTCTTCCGCCCAATATACAAATCTTTATTTGTATGATGGCGCTACCAGATTAACCAATGGTAAAACCCTAAATAGCACCACCAATATGGCTCAATTTGTCAATATTGGCTTAGCTATTCCTGCTGGTTCTACCAAGACCTTAACCTTAAGTGCTGATACCGGCGCTACTGCTACTTACTCTGGTCATTTCAGCTACTTTCAAGTTAACTCTACTGATATTACTTCTACTGCTGTTGTTAACGGTTCATTCCCAATTGTTAGCAAAACCACAAGTATTGGTTCGGCTAACTCCGGCGATGTGGAAATTGATAAGGATGGCACTCTGTCCAACCCTTCAGTTGGCCAATTAAATGCCAAGATTGCTCAGTTTAAATTATCCGCCGGAACCGGTGAGGATTTGACAATAAAGAGAATTACTCTTTATGAGGCCGGTACTTTAAACAACGCCTACTTATCAAACTTGTCGCTTTATCAACTTACCACTAAACTTGCATCCGTTAGCAGTGTTAACGCCAAGGGTTATGTGGTCTTTGATTTAGCCACTCCTTTCACTTTAGCTAAGAATACTAATAGAATTTTCTACGTCTACGCTGATATTAATGGCGCAGCTAGAAATACTGATACCATTAGAACTTACTTGGATCAAACTACTGACTTATACGCTGTTGGTGCTACTTATGGTTATGGTGCAACAGTTGATATGAGTACTAGCGGTACTGATACTGGTACTTATGATGGTACTAGCACTTATTATTCTGAAGTTACAGTCCAAGGCGGACAGTTCACCGTTACTATGGATGGTCCTATTGCCGGTAACGTTGCCGCTGGTGCGACCAATGTTTCTTTAATGAATTTTGGTGTTACTTCCAAAGTTAATGCTGAAATTAGAAGTTTAAGAGTTGAACTTAGCAACTCCGGTGCTGCCGGTGCTAACTTAGACAAGACCGCCGCTGATACTACTGCTGATGATTGCTCCAACGACTATATTACTAACGTTAAAGTAGTTGATACGGACAATGGCGAGAGCACCAGCGCAGTTAATTGTTCCAGCTTTACTGGCGATTTGGGCACCGGTGCTGGTGTATATAACACCTTTACTGATTACTTTACCTTAACTGCTAATGTAACCAGACACTTTGCTATTAAGGCCGATTTGCACTCCAGCTTAACTGCCGCTACTTATTTTGCTACCTTGGGTTCAAGTGTTACCAGTTTTTACACTTTTGGCCCAACCGCAATTAAGAACACCGACAATAACCAATTTGTTACTGATATTGCTCCTTCTACCTTTTCTCAAGGTACAAGCCAAACAGTAGCAGCCGCTGACCTCTATGTGTCATTGGCTTCCGGCACTCCTTCAGCTGGTACTACCATTATTCAAGGAACTAATAAAGTTACCTTAGCCGAATTTGCCCTTAAGGCCTTATCCGGTTCATCCGTGACTATTTCCGGCATGACTATGTATGGTTATGTTGATGGCGATGGCGCTGGCGCGACCAGCTCTATGGCTGTGGGTAGTGTGGCTGATGTTAGGGAAGCGGGTATGGCCGCTGTTGGTACAGTTTACGCCAATAATTTGGTAACTAATTTGCGCATTTATGATAAGAGTGCTGATAGCGCTTTAGCCACCAATCTCAATGGTTCCCTTGAATCAATGAGCACTGCCGGACTTGTTACTTTCTCTGATATGAACTGGACTATTCCGGCTGGTGAAACAAAAATTTTGGCCGTGGTTGGAGATGTTACTTCTTCAGCTTTTGCTAATGGTGATACTGGTGGTGAAGGCACCACTGGTATGTCAAAATATGTTAAGATGAACTTTAAGGATAATACTGGCATTACCGCTGTTGATGCTAGTAACAATTCCGTTACTATGAAAAACAGTACTGGCGGAGCTTACGTTATTACCAGTGGTAATGGCTCGGCTACTGCCGTTACCTCCTCCACTTACATTGTGATTGCAGAATCCGGTACCTTAAATGTTACTGCTGACAGTAATCCGGATGCAGCCAATGTGGTTGCTTCAACTTTAAATGTTCCTGTTCTTAATTTAAAGTTCCAGGCCACTAATGAGGCCTTTAACGTTAATAAGTTAAGAATTGAACAAAAAGAAGCCGCTACTAATGACAGGTCGGTTACTAGTGTAACTATTAAGTATACAAACAAAGACAATACAATTGTTTTTGCTACTCAACAGTTAATTAGTGGTGTAGCTGACTTTAATATTACTGCTAATCCGTTGTATGTTCCAATTGGTTCTAAAGTAGTAAACGTATACTTTAATTTGGCAGCTATTAATCAAAACACAGCGGCTTATACTGGTGATGTTGTTTCTGCTATGTTTGATGAAGATAGTAATTTTGAGGCCAAGGGCGCTGGTTCTTCCAGAACATCTATTACCTCTGTGAGTAATGCCTCTAGTATCGTTGATGTTCCGGGAAACTTAATGGTTGTTCATGGAACATTACCAGTCTTTACTGCTGATGAAACCGGCGGTAATTTAGCTGGTGGTGTCAACCAATTGTATAAATTCCAGGTTACGGCTAATGAAGGCACAGACCTGACCTTGAAGAAATTATCCTTTAAATTGGGTATGACCGATGTTGTAAAGGATACTTCAACCCTTTATCTCAGCAATTTTGAGATTTTAGAGGGTGATAGCTATAACGCAGCCGCTGCTTTAACTCAAGCTGATACAGGTGCTAAAGCGTATCAGATCTATAATGGTTGGGGCGCAACAACTACCGTAGCTACTGGTGTTCTTGGCGGTAAGTTAAGCGATGCTAATAGTTATCTGTATCAGAATACCGCTCTCAATTCTGCAGCTGCTGGATCCGGTGCTTCCAGTACCAACGATGTTATTTTGGTCTTTAACCAAGAACGCGTTATTTCTAGTGGTCAAAGCAAGTATTACATTTTAACTGCTAACGTTGGTCATTTTGAAACCGGCACAAGCAGTAATGGTGATGCCGTTTGGACATACCTATTTAATGGCGATACTGCTTCCAACACCACTACTGGTTATAAGTACCTGAAAGCAAATTGTGTGGGCAATTCCCCTTCTAAAGCCCAAAGCAAATACTGCTTGTCCTCTAATGCAAATGGTGCGGAATCTACTGGATCTTATATGATTTGGTCTGATTCTACGGGTGTAAATGGCAATTTATCCCACACAGATCTTAATGCCTCCAGCACTTATGATGGTACTGCTGTTACTAAGTCAGCTGACTGGTTTAATGGCTATAATATCAAGACCTTAAACAAATCTAGGTCCTTGAACTAAGCTATTGTTCTCTAGTAAAAACATCACGCTAAGCGTGACTAATGTGACGCTGAGCGTCACGTGAATCGCTCTCCGGGCTTAAGTCCGAACCGATTTATGTAAAAACTGAATTAGCGATTTTAAACCACCTCCGTCTGATCAACGGAGGTGGTTTTGCGTTGTAGAGACGGGGTTACCCTGTCTCTACAACGCTGTGGATAACTGGCATTGTTTATAATTAAGAAAAAAAATGGTATAATATATTAAATTCTTTAATAAAAATAAAGATGCGGTCTTTAAAGGTCGAAACAAAATGGCCCTTGTCTATATACTCACGTTTTATAAATTTGAATTAACAATTTAATTAAGTTAACTATGAAAAAAATATTATTTATTTTTTCGTTAGCCTTATTCATGTTCGTAGTTGCTGGCGTTGCTTCTGCCGCTTCCACCATTGGCACAAACATTTCCACCGGTGGAACATTGACTGTTACAGGTACATCAGCTTTAACTGGTGCTTTAACGCTAGTAGGTGCGGCTGATTTACAGGCCGCGGTTACTGTTGGTACCGATTTAACAGTTACTTCGGGTGCCAGAATTGGCACCGGTTCAACTCCGGATGCTTTTACAGCTTTAGCTGATGATTCTTTGTTTGTAGAAGGTAAAGGCGAATTTGATGGTACATTAAGGGTTGATGGCGCCGGTACTTTTACTAGCACTTTGGCTGTTACCAGCAACTTAACAGTTGATACCAATACTTTGGTTGTTGATGCCACAAATAATTACGTTGGTATTGGTACAACCACTCCTTTATCCATTTTAGCTGTTTCTAGCGCTTCTTTGCCCCCAACCACCAGGTTGTTTAACGTGGCTTCATCTACGCATACCGGTTTGTTTACGGTATTGGCTAACGGCAAAACTGGCGTTGGCTCATCTTCACCTTCTAGATTGTTCTCAATTGGCAACACTGCTTCATCAACTATCAGAATTAAAAAAGGATGTTTTGAAATGGAAAATTCCGCCGGCACGCTTTATCACTTCCATATTAATGCCGCGGGATCCTTGGTTTCTTCAGCAGGCAATTGTCCCAACTAAATTAATTAATTTAAGCAGTCAATTAATATGAAAAAAATTCTCATTTTAGGCCTACTTGCCCTGCTGACTGCCCCAACTTTGGCTTTTGCCGCTAATGATGTAACTTTTCCTCAACAAAGTACTATTACTCTAGACGATGGTTCGAGCTACACCATAGATACTTCCTCAACCTTTGATTCGTTTACCGTAAATGCCACTACAATTACCTTTACTCTTTCGGCCAACTCAATTGTTTCTTTAATTTCAGTCGAAAGAAAGGGTTTTACTGTTTCAGGTGATGACTCCTATATGACAGTTACCAACGAGTGTGGCAACAGCCAATCAATTTTGTTGATTACAGCTTCAGCATCCGAGCCAGCTCCGGTTATTGTGACAGTAACACCTAGTGGAAGTTGTACGGGATTGGGCAGTAGTAATGCAGGCAGTAATAATAATGGTGGCGGTGGAGGTGGTGGAGGATCATCAGCTCCAGCTACTCCGGCAACACCGGCCACGCCGGCAACTCCAACAGAAAGCCCGGCAACACCGGCCACGCCGGCTACACCATCAGCCAATTCAGTTAATGATCCCAGCAATGTAACCGCATTGTTAACTAACCTTGGTTTAACACGCGATTCGGCTAAAGAAAGCCAGTCCAGCGATAAGGTTACTGCTGATCTTAAGGAATTTAAGGTTACAGCCAGCGCGGAACAAAAGACAGCTATGGCTAACTTTGTCACTTACGGCGTTTCCATCGCAACTAAAAAAATAGGTTTGGGCGAAAGAGGGGCCCTGTTAAGGGATTACTTTAATACCGTTGGCAAAGCCAATGTCAGCTGGTCGGATATTGAGCGGATGACAACCGGGCAAAAAGTTCTTGGCCGCAATTTAGCCAACGAACAAGCCCAGGTGCCCAAGGTTTTAGCGGCTTTTGAAAAAGTTGTGGGGCATGCTCCCAACTTTAAAAACGCCAAAGAGGATTTGGCCTGGAACACCATGATGTATCGCATTCGCTTTACTCGTGATTTAACCAAAGAAAAGCAGGGTATTGGCAGTTTCCAAAAGGCCTTTAACCGTATTCCAACCAGTCCATTGGATTGGTCGGTTGTTAGGGCTTTAGGTTACGCTTTGAAGTAGAAGAAAGATTGTTGAAATAAAAAATGCGGATCTTTGATTAATCAAAGATCCGCATTTTAGTTTATTTATATAAGGTAATGGTTTTTTCTAGAAATTCTCTAAAGGAATCAATTTTATATTCAGGTATTGGTAGGCGGCCTGCTAAGAAGGATTCAATTTTATCCGCCAGGATGGGCGGGAGGACCCCGCCCGTACGATTATCCAGCGGGATGAGGCAGTTTTGAGGTAATATTTCTGGCAGGCCGCCAACGCGGGTAGCAATAATCGGCACCTGACCCGCCTTAGCTTGCAGTATGGCGTAAGGCAAACCTTCTTTAACCGAAGGCAAAACAAATAAATCGCCGGCCTTAAGGTATTGGTAAGCGTTTAACACAGAGCCAAGCAAGAAAAAATTGTCGGTTAGTTTGTGTTTTAAAATTAAAGATTCCAAACGAATTCGTTCTTGACCCTCTCCGGCAACCATAAATACCAAGTTAGGATGTTGGGGAATTAAAATAGCGGCTGCTTCAATCAGATAATTAATGCCTTTGGTAGGGTAAAGGTTGGCGATAGTAAAAATAATTTTTGCCTCTTTGTGTAGCGACTCATTATTATCCTTAGTTAGTTGCCACAATTTTGTTTGAGCCGTTTGTTTATCCAAAAAGTTTAATTGTTGAGAATCAACTGCATTGTGGATAGTAACAATTTTGGTTTTAAAATTATTTTTTAAAGCAATTTGTTTGTCTGCTTCGCAAACGGTAATAATCACATCTTTCCAAGCAGAAGAAATTTTTTCTATCCAAAAATAGATTTTGCTGATTAACCAAGGTTGCGGTTCATTAAACACCCAGCCATGAGCTGTATAAATTATTCGTAATTCATGATTGGCGGTTGCTTGATAAATTTTTCCTGCCAAACTTCCTAAAAAACCGATTTTAGAACTGTTCAAGTGAATCACATTTGGTTTTTCTTTTTTAAATATGCCAATTAATTCAAAAACGGCCAGTAAATCAAATAAAGGATTAATTGCCCGTTTAACCCATTTAAGCTCTTGGTAGGGCAATTTTTGGGCTTTTAGAGCATTAAAAAGGGCGCCATTGCCACCTTTCGACTCCCTTTGGTCGCTCAAGGTCTCGCGACCAGCCAAAACCAAGGGGGTGTATTGGTTTTTATTCAGATTAAAGGCTAAATTAAAAACATATTCCTGGGCACCGCCCCATTCTGATTGAGTCACTAAATAAAGGATTTTTATTCTAGAATCGGTCATTTTTGTGGTTGACTTTTAATTACTTTCTAAGTATAATAGTAGGGTATAATTTTTTTAACTTTTTAGCAAGCGAGATTGCTTCGTCGCCTTCGTTGCGCTCGGCTCCTCGCAATGACGAATTATGAATAACACTAAAATTTGCGTAGTTGGTTTGGGTTACGTTGGTTTGCCTTTGGCCTGTTTGTTATCCAAAAAATATGAGGTTTTTGGTTACGATTCCAATGTGGAAAAAATTGAGGAACTAAAAAGGGGCTACGATAGAACCGATGAAGTGGGTGATAAACTTAAGGAATATAACATCAAATACAGCGCCACGCCGGAAGTTATCAAAGAAGCCAATTTTATTATTGTGGCCGTGCCTACGCCTATTGATAACAGTAAAAATCCCGATTTAGGGCCGGTAGAAAAGGCCTCAATCATCGTTGGTCAAAATCTAACTAAGGGTGCCATTGTGGTTTATGAAAGCACTGTTTATCCGGGCTGTACCGAAGAATTTTGCATGCCACTGATAGAAAAAGAATCCGGCTTAAAATACAATCAGGATTTTTTCCTAGGATATTCGCCGGAACGAGTTAATCCGGGAGATAAAGAGCATACCATTGATAAGATCGTTAAAATCGTTAGCGGTTCCACGCCCGAAGCGTTAAAAATCGTTAGCGAAGTTTACGGTTCCATTATCAATACAATTTACCCTGTTTCCGATTTAAAAACCGCCGAGGCCTCTAAAGTAATCGAAAATATCCAGCGGGATTTGAATATTGCCTTAATGAATGAATTGTCTTTGATTTTTGAACGTATGGATATTGATACTCGCGAAGTAATTGAGGCAGCCGGCACCAAGTGGAATTTTGTTAAATATTTTCCCGGCCTGGTTGGCGGGCACTGTATTAGCGTTGATCCATATTACCTTACCCATAAGGCCTTGGAGCTGGGCTATCATCCGCAAGTTATTTTAGCCGGCCGAGGCGTTAACGATTACATGCCTCATCATGTGGCCGAAGTGGTTATTAAATCCTTAAATGCCGCGGGCAAGGTATTAAAAGACGCCAAAATTTTAATTTTAGGTTTAACTTTTAAAGAAAACGTCCCTGATTTAAGAAATTCCAAAGTTAAAGAATTAATGGCGGAGCTTAAGGGTTTTAATATTGAACTTTTTGGCCATGAACCGTTGGTTAAGGATTCATTTATAGAACATTATTTCGGCATGACCAATAGCAAACTGGCTGATGTACCAAAGGTTGATGCCGTAATTGTTTTTAGTCCGCATCATGAATTTAAAGAACTGACATTAGAGAAATTAAAGGGCATGATGAATGATGCTCCGATTTTGTTTGATTTAAAAAGGTTTTATGATAAGCAGGAAGCAAAGAATTTAGGGATTGTGTATAAGTGTTTATAATTCTACTAATTACGAATCATTACGAATATACAAATTAGTGGTTATTGAGATACAAATGGTTAAGCTAAAATTTAACTTTGTATTCGTATATTGGTAATAATTCGTAATTCGTAGTCAATATTATGTCTAAAGTATTAGTAACAGGCGGTGCGGGATTTATCGGTTCCAATATAGTTAAAGAGCTTTTGCGTAAAGGTTACAAAGTTTCGGTGATTGATAATTTAATTACTGGCCGCAAAGAAAATTTAGCCGAAGTTTTAAGCCAAATAGAATTTATTGAGGGCTCAATTTTGGCAGAAGATAAAATCAATCAAGCCATGCAGGACGTTGATTATGTTTTGCATACTGCTGCTTTGCCCTCGGTGCCTCGTTCTATTGAAAGTCCTTTATTAAGTTTAGAAAATAACGTTACCATTACTTTAAAAATATTATTAAAATGCGTTGAGTTTAAAGTTAAAAAATTGGTTTATTCTTCTTCATCTTCCATTTACGGAGATCAATCGGCTGTGGAAAAGGTGGAAACATTGCCTGCTATGCCAATTTCGCCTTACGCTGTTTATAAAAATGCCGGCGAACAACTGGTTAAAGTTTTTGCCAAACTTTATGATTTGCCAACGGTTTCTTTAAGATATTTTAATGTTTTTGGGCCCAATCAAGATCCTAATTCTCCTTACAGCGCCGTGATTCCTTTGTTTATTAAACAGATTTTAAAAGGAGAACGCCCTACCATCAACGGCGACGGTTTAATTTCGCGGGATTTTACTTTTGTTGATAACAATGTTTTGGCCAATATTTTAGCCATGGAATCATCGCAAGTGGGCAAGGGTGAAGTTATAAATATTGCCTGCAATAATTCCATTTCTTTAAATCAACTGGTTGAAGAAATAAATAATTGCCTAAATACAAAAATTGAACCTATTCATGGGCCCGAGAGGGCAGGGGATATTAAACAATCTTTGGCGGATATCAGGTTAGCCAAAAAATTACTTGGTTACGAACCCCAAGTTAATTTTACAGACGGTCTTAAAAAAACCATTGAATATTATCAGGGTAATTTATGAAAATTGTTTTAGCCACCGGCATTTTTTTTCCGGAAATCGGCGGGCCGGCCATTTTGGTTAAAGATTTGGCAACGGAACTTTTTAAACGCGGCCAGCAGCCGCTTGTTTTAACTTACGCCGATAAAAAAAATCAGGAAAAGCTGGATTTTCCGGTAATCAGGATTTATCGTTCATTTAGGTTTTGGAATTATTTAAAATATTTTTTTATTGTCTTAAAAAATGTTTCTGTAAGCGATAAAGTGGTTGTTTTTGATACCTTTAGTGCGGCCTTACCGGTGGCAGCGGCTAGCTTGTTTAAAAGTTTTAAGTTTTCCGTTCGATTGGGTGGAGATTTTTTATGGGAAACGGCCGTTAATAAATTTAACAAAGAAGTTACTTTAACCGATTATTACAGAACCAATTTTAATGTAATTGAAGCTGTTTATTTTTTATTAATCAGGTTTATTTTTAGGCGGGCGGAAAAATTAATTACCACCACAGCTTATCAGCAATCTATTATTGAAGAGCATTACGGCATAAATGCTGATAAGTTTTTAATGCTGCCTAACGCTTTCCCTAAAGTTATTATTTCTGATGAAAATATTGAATTAAAAAAACAATTGATTTTTGCCGGGCGTTTTACCAAATTAAAAAATTTAAGCCGATTAATTTCGGCCTTTGCCAAGCTTCAGGATATTAATTATCAATTATTATTGATAGGAGAAGGTCCGGAAGAGAATAAGTTAAAGCAGGAAGTTAAAGAATTAAAACTGGAAAACAGGGTTATTTTTAAAAAACCGGTTTTTGGTCAAGAATTGGATAATTTAATTGGGCAAAGCCAGTGGCTGATTTTACCTTCTATTTCGGATATTTCACCCAACATAGTTTTTAGATCAATTGCTTTAAAAACGCCTGTACTAATGACCAAACATTCCGGAGTTTTTGATGATTGGGATAAAAAACTGCTTTTTTTAAAGTATCCTTTAAACGCGGATGAATTAACAGCCAAGCTGGATTATTTGCTTTCTTTGGATTCCGATCATTACGCCTCAATTAAGCACGCCATAAGTAAAATTGATACCAGCTACGGCCCAGAGCAATTGCTGGAAAGATTTTTATTGCTAATTTCATCAATATGAAAGTATTAATCATCGGCTCGGATCGAAATTTATTTAAGCCCAATAGCGATGTTTACCAGCGTTTGGTTAAATACAGCCAGTTGGTGGATAGGATTTTTGTGGTGGTTTTTACCAAAAAAGGTTTTACCCCGGTTACTTCAAACTCCAAATTAAAAATTTATCCAACAAATTCAAAAACAAAATTTTGTTATATTTATGACGCCTGGAAGTTGTCGAAAAAAATTGTGGCGCAAGAAAAAATTGATATAGTTTCCACCCAGGATCCTTTTGAGTCGGGTTTGGTTGGCTATTGGTTAAAGAAAAAATTCAATTTGGGTTTGAATTTGCAGCTGCACGGCGATTACTTTGGCCAGCATAATGTTTATCGCACCGGCTTGCTTAACTCTTGCCGTTTATTTTTAGCCAAATTTTTATTGCCTCAAGCTGATTCCATTAGAACGGTCAGTAAAAAAATTACCGCTAGTTTGGCTCAATTTAAAATTTCGTTGGCAAAAATTATTACAGTGCCGATTTTTATTGATTGCCAAAAAATAGCTAACGCGCCGGTCCAAATTGATTTGCATAAAGAATTTCCAGGCCAATTTATTATTTTGGCTGTTGGGCGCTTGGTTAGCGTTAAAAATTTTGGTTTGTTAATTGAGAGCATCGATTTGCTAGTAAAAGATTATTCGCAAGTGATGTTAGTGATTGTCGGATCCGGTTCGGAAGAAGAAGATCTAAAACTAAAAGCTAAAAGTTTAATACTAGAAAACAAAGTTCTGTTTTACGGCTGGAAAGATGATTTGGCTTCGTTTTATAAAACAGCGGATGTGTTGGTTGTTACTTCCAAAAGCGAGGGCTATATGCGAACACCGATTGAGGCCGCATCATGCGGTTTGCCAACAATTACAACCGATGTAACTCCGGCCGGCGAAGTTATTTTAGATAACATTAACGGTTTTGTTTTACCAAACATGACAGCAGAAAGTTTAGCCGCCAAGTTATTGGATCTGGCTAAAGATCCTGCTCTGCGCCAGCGTTTATCACGGCAGGTCTTGTTAACTGTTAATTCACTACCTAGCGAGCAGGATAATTTGGATTTATATTTAAAATCCTGGCAATTGGCTCAATTACCAAAAAAATGAATCAAAATAAATTAAAAATTTTATACATTACCCAAAAGGTTGATCTTAACGATCATGTTTTGGGCGCCATCCACAGTTATTTATTTAGTTTAGCTGGTCAGGTGGAAAAACTTTACATTGTTTGTTTGTTTAAAGGCCGGGTAGAATTGCCAAGCAACTGCGAAGTTTTTTCGTTAGGCAAAGAAGTTGGAAACAACAGATGGCAATATTTAAAAAATTTCTACGGCTTTGTTTTGCCTTTGATTTTTAACAAGAAAATCAATGGAATTTTTGTGCACATGAATGAAATTTATGTTTACCTGCTTTCTCCTTTTAGATTGTTGTTAAAAATTAATCATATTGGTTTAATTTGGTGGAAAGCCCACGCTAAATTAAATGGACGAGCAAAATTTGCCAGGCATTTTGTGGATCGGGTTTTAACCAGCGTTTCCGTGGCGTTTAATGTTAAAACAAATAAAAGACGGGTTGTTGGGCAGGGGATTGATACCGATAAATTTCAGCCATCAAATGATGTTGCAGTTGATAGTCAAACTCTTAAGATTATTTCTATTGGCCGAGTTTCACCGGTTCGCAAATACGAGCTGCTGTTAAAAGCGCTGGCCGAAGTTTTAAAAAACCAGCCCCAAATTTTAATTCAATCCAAAGTATATGGCGCCACCATTGCTCAAGGCGATGATTCATATTTGCAGGAGTTATTGGCTTTACGGCAAAAATTGGGTTTGGATAAAGTGGTTGAATTTATGGGAGCAGTAAGCAATTGGCAATTACCTAAATTAATTAACGAAGCAAATTTTGTGGTTAATCCCGGAGGCAGTAATAGTTTGGATAAAAGCATTGTGGAAGCTATGGCGGTTGGAAAAATTGTGGTTGATTCCAATGCCGCAACATCAGAAATTTTATTACCCAGCGAACTAACAGAAGCGGAAAAACAATTATTTGTTTTTGCCAGAGAAGATTATTTGGATTTGGCAAAAAAAATTACCAATATCATCAATTTGCCCATTCAACAAAGGCAAGCTATTGGTTTAAAATTACGTGATTTGGTGGTAAAATACCATAATGTTAATCATTTGAGTCAAGAGATTGTCAATACATTTAATCAGTTAATTAATTAATTACTAATTACGAATAAATACAAATATACGAATACTAGGTTGAATTTTTGCTTAATCCTTGGATTGCCAAATACATTAATTCGTATATTCGTAAAGATTCCTAATTCGTAGACATACTTATGCCAAAAGTTATCGTGATCGGCCTTGATGGCGGTAGTTGGAACTATATCCAAAAATGGATTGATGAAGGCAAAATGCCTGCGTTTAAAAAATTACAAACAGGTGGAACCTGGGGAGTTTTAATGTCGCAATTGCCTCCGGTTACTTCGCCCAATTGGAAATGTTTTTCTACTGGTTTAAATCCGGCTAAACTTGGTGTTTTTTGGTGGGAAAACGTGGATGTAAAAAACCGAAAAATATTCGTGCCCAATGCCAAATCATTTACGGGCAAGGAAATTTTTGATTACTTAAGCGAAGCCGGATACAGAGTTGGCGTAGTTGATATGCCCACTACTTATCCGCCTCATAAAATTAACGGCATTATGGTTTCGGGCGGGCCCGATGCCATGGAATCGGGTTTTACTTATCCGGCTGCGTTAGAAAATTTGTTAAAATCAAAATTTGATTACGCTGTTTTGCCTCATAACATCAGCTATATGGGCCAGGGTGCAACCGAAGTGATAGAAGAAATTTATCGTTTAATTTCCGTTAGATTCCAGGTTGCCGAATACTTATTGGAACAAGGCAAGTTTGATTTTTTCATGGTGGCTGTTTATCTGATTAATGTTTTACAGCATTATCATTGGGGCGATGAAGTTGTTTTTAAGGCCTGGCAAATTATTGATGAAGGTGTGGGTAGGCTAATGGCCAAATACCCGGAAGCCAAATTTTATTTTATGTCTGATCATGGCACTAATGAAATTAAAATAAAATTCAATATTTCCAGTTGGCTGGAAGAAAAAGGTTATTTAAAGCTTAAACAAAATACCGCAACATCAAAATTAGGAAAGTTAGGTATTACCAAAACCAGAGCCACCAAATGGCTAACCACTTTAGGCCTTAAGGATTTTGTAAAAAAAGTGGTTCCCAAAAATTTACAGCAAATGTTGCCGGATGATGTAGGGCATATTCAATTTGCCGGTAAAGCCGAAAGCATTGATTGGGATAACTCTCAAGTTATTGCTTCGGGCCAGGGTCCGCTGTACTTATTAAATAAAGATGAAGCGTTTAAAGAAAAATTAATTAAAGAATTGGAAGCGCTGGAGCATAATGGCATGCGAATCGTTAAAAAAGTTTACAAAAAGGAAGAAGTTTATAGCGGCCAGTTTTTTGATCTGGCGCCCGATTTAATTGTAGATCAAGCCCCTAATACCCATTTTAGCGGTTCTTTGGGCGGTAATGGCGTATTTGAAGCACCGGCGCATTGGAAAGGCGAAAATGAGCGCCGTGGCCTGTTTTTGGCCTACGGAGAAGGCATTAAAGCCGGTAAAATGGATACTAGTATTTTGAATCTCGCTCCAACTATCCTTAATGAGTTTGGCATCCCTAAGCCGGAGCAGATGGATGGGGAAGTGGTTGAGTTTGATAATGATTCTATTATTAGTTGATTTCAATTTATTATAAATTATATAAAATTAATTTCAAAAATATGAAAAAGACCAAGGAAGGAAAGGATTTAAAAAAAATAGAGGAAGAGACCTTTTTTCAAATAGATGAAGGAGAGGTGCCACCAGACGATGTAATAGCGTATAACGAATTAAGATCCGCTTCCGATCTTAATAGAATGCATAATGATAAAACTTTGACTATTAATCCAGATTTTCAAAGAAATTTTGTATGGCCAGAGACCGATCAAACAAGATTTATAGATTCTTTGATTAAACAATTACCTATTCCAAGTATGTGTTTTAGCTTAGATTATAAATCTCAAAAATGGCAGGTTATAGATGGCTTACAAAGAATGTCTACAATTACTAAATTTCTTAATGATCCGAATTGGACTTTGTCAAAAACGAAAGACATTGATAATAGAATAGCTGGTAAAACTACCTCTGAAATAAAGTCGAAGTTTCCGGATTTATATAAGCGTGTCGAAAATTTAACATTACCAATTACAATATTAAGATGCGATTATACTAAAAAAAAGCATTCTGAGTATATATTTATGATTTTTAATAGATTGAATACTGGTGGATTAAAACTTAATAATCAGGAGATTAGAAATGCAGTCTATCAAGGTGCTTTTAATGAGTTTTTAAAAGAATGCGCATTGTCACCTAAATGGAAAGTAATTAGTGGAAATAAAAAAGACCTTAGGTTTAAAACAGTTGAATTAATACTTCGTTTTTTTGCTTTCTATGGTGTAGCAAATAAGTATGAAGGCAAGCTATCATCTTTTCTAAATGACTACATGCATGATCATAGATTTGATAGTGATAATGAGACTAAGCGATTGCTTTTTGATGACACTGTGGGAGTACTTGAAAAAATAAATAAAAAGATGAAAAAAATAAATATTAGTAATACGGTTTTAGAGGGTTTGTTATATGGTGTAGCAAAAAATGTAAATACTTTAAAAAATAAACGAAGCAGTGTTATTGAAAAATATTATAAAAAATTAATTAATAGCAAATCATTTAGTGAACAGAACATACGAGAGGGTATTCTTAAAAAAAGCAAAGTTATTGATAGATTAAAAACAGCAGAAAAAATTTTTTCTGGTAAATAAATGATTGCCGAATCTCAAATAACGAAGGAATTAAAAAAGTTAGATAGATTATATAGTAAGTCTATTGTTAAAGGCGATCAAAAAATATATAGTAAAATGGCAATTATTGAGTGTTGTGGATGGGTTGAACAAACTATGGATAAATTGACGCTCTTTATAAAAAGAACCATTAAAAAAGACTTTAATCGTAAGTATCTCGAGGAAAAGGTGGAAAAAAATAATAGTTTTAGTTATGAGCATTTTCGTCAAATTCTTATTTATGCTTATGGAATTAGATTATTAGAAAAAATTGAAGAATCAATTGATAACATCGAAGAATTTAAATCTACTTTAAGGACATTAAAAAAAATGCGAGATAATTGTGCCCATACATATATCCATGGAATTCAACAAACATTTAATGCGCCATCAGTAATTATTAGTCATTATATTATTGTTTTAAAATATTTAAAATTTTATGAAATTCAAATTAAAAGGCTCAATAGTTAGACTATACAAAACAGCATAATTTCAAGCTGATTGATATTATTTTAAAATAATTACTATGGACAACATTAAACCAACAAATTTAAAACAGCTTTTGGACTTGGCCTACAGCGCCCATCAGGAACACAATACCCGAAAGGATTTTAGGCAAGATGGCAAAGTGCCTTTTGTGGTTCATCCCATGTGGTGCGCTTTAACTTTGCTTAATGACCAGCGTATTCCTTTTGAGGAACGCGAGCTTGGTTATCAAGTTCTTTTGCTTCACGATATTCTTGAAGATACAAGTTTAGAGATTCCTGATTTTGTTGAACCCAAAGTGCTTGAATGTGTTAAAGAAATGACTCATGATTCTTGGGAGGAGGAGCAAAATATTTCAGATAAAAGTAATTTTATTAAATTATTAGTTCTTTGCGATAAAATCGCCAGCATGTACGATGAAACGGTAAGAAATGAACCGCAAAGGCGAAAAGAATGGAAAATTTTAACCCAAAAATTATTAACCGATGTTGAAAAGCATTACGGCAGTATTCGTTTGGTAACATTAGCAAAAGCCGTATTAAATGAGACTGATTGGTAATATTTTATGAACGTGCAGGATTTAAAAAACATTATTCAAGACATAGTGGCGCAAGCTGATCAACTTAAACGTAAATTTGTTAGCGATCTGGCACCGGTTAATTATGCTTGTATTTTTTGCCAAAATGACGAGGAATTTAATAATTTTGTGGAATTGTCAAAACAAATTGGTAAGGTGATTGAGGAAATGCCAAGCGGTGTACTGTTTCAAATTGAGCCGCTTCAAACAATTGCCGGAAATTTGCAATTGTTAAAAATCAGAAAACCCGATGTAACAAGGCCACAAAGGGGCGATGCCGATTTTACTCTAGCTAATTACGACGAATTCAAAAAAATGTATTTATCGCAAAACGGCTTTAAGCTTATTAATAAAGAAAAATTTGAAATGATTGAATTAATGGATTCTGCATTTAATGTACGGGTATATTTTTCCAACCCGACCTTGGATAAACAATTGAAAATTAATTATTGAATAAATAAAATTATGGATATTCTTTTAAAAAGTTTATCTGCTGCAATTGTAACAGCTATAATTTTGATTATTGCAAAATTTTCAGGGCCAAAATTGGCAGGCGCAATTGGCGGCATTCCGATCGTTTTTGCGATGTCTTACATTTTATTAACTTTAAATGACAAAGGGTTATCCCGTGATTTTCTAGTTGGCGGAATTTATGGTGCATTAGCTGCGATTTTTTTTAGTTTTCTTTTGCTTTGGTTAAATTCACAATTTCTTAAAACCCATTGGATCAACTTTGCCGTTGCTTATTTTTTATGTTTTGTATTTGCTTTGGCTTTAGTTTATTTTACAAGAAAATAATATGGAAAATAAAAAATGCATCATTGTTCATGGGTGTCCTTCAACCCCGGAAACGATGGTTGATTTGGGTGCCAGATACGATCAACATTGGATTGCTTGGACAAAAAAACAGTTAAACGATAAAAATCTGGCAACAGAAGCACCTCTTATGCCTACGCCGTGGGAACCGGATTATGATAAATTCAAAAATGAATTTGAAAAATATAATACCAATGAAAACACGATTTTAATTGGCCACAGTTGCGGTTGCGCTTTCTTGGTTCGCTGGCTAGGAGAAACAAAAAGAAAAATATTTAAACTTATTTTGGTCGCACCTTGGAAAATTGCCACAAAGGAAAGGATATTTAGAGAGCAATTTTATAATTATTCAATAGATGAAACTATTAAAGATAGGGTTGAAGAAATTGTAATGTTTACTTCCAATAACGAAGAAGATGCCGGCAAAGAAAGTTTAAAAATTTTTCATGATGTGCTTGGCGGTAAAATAATTGAACTGCAAAATCACGGCCATTTTACCATGAAAGACATGGGAACCGTGGAGTTTCCTGAATTATTAGAAGAGGTTTTAAACAAATAGTCCGTAAAATAAAAAAGATTGTCATATGATTAAATTGGGATATTCATTAGGCCAGAAAAAACCTAAATATTCTCTTAAAGAAAGGATTGAAATTTTATTATCAGTGGAAAATTATGCAGTTGAGGTTAGTTATATAGTGGCCGGCCGATTGGATGAGAAATTAGATACTGATGATATTAAAAAAATTAAACAATTTGACTATATTTCCATTCACGCTCCCGCACTGACTACCGAAGATCCAAAAGTTTGGTTAAGATATCCTAGTGCGGAGGGCAAGGCGGTTATTGAAGATCTTTTAAAAATAGCTAAAGATATTAACGCCAATACCATTCTTTTTCATCCGGATCTGGTTGACGATTTTAAATGGCTAAATGATAAAGTTGGCAATTTGTTGGCTTTTGAAAATATGGATGTTCATAAATCTTTTGGCAAAACAGTTGAAGATTTAAAAAGTATTTTTAAACAAGCGCCTCAGGCTAAATGGGTTTGTGATGTTAATCATCTTTATACCATAGATCAATCTATGGAATTGGCTGAGGAATTCCATAAAAATTTTCAGAACAAACTTTGCCATTATCATTTGAGCGGATATGGCGGGTTTCATGAGGCTTTGCATATTTCCCAAGAAGATATTATATTAAAAGGAATAAAAGATTTTTCCATACCAATAATCAATGAGGGGAGCGCTTTAAGAGACGGCAAAACATCATTGCTTAAAGAGAATGATTATATTTTAGATAGGTTAAAGCAAAAGTTTGGGCATTGAGCTAAAAGCAGGATATGAATCAAAAAATAATTTGGAAAAAAATTTGGCAAGATGGCGATAAGGGTGGAGTTAATATTTTTGCCAAAAGAAGTTTGGTTAAAATAAAAAATAAAACCTTTAAAACCTTATTGGATTTGGGCTGTGGGACGGGCGTTGATTCTTTGTATTTCGCTAAAAAAGGCTTGGATGTTACGGCGGTTGATTTTTCGGGCACAGCCATTAAACACCTAAAAAGGAAATTAAAGCAAGAAAAAATAAAAAACATTACTCTTAAAATACTGGACATAAAAAAAATTAATTTTCCGGTCAAGTCGTTTGATATCGTATACGCCCATCTTAGTTTGGATTATTTTGATAATAAGACCACCTTAAAGGTATTCAACAAAATATATAAAATATTAAAAAATGGCGGTCTACTATTTGTTAAATGTAAGTCGGTTAACGATTCTTTATATGGTCAGGGTAAAAAAATCAATGAAGATATGTTTATTAAACGAGGTCACATTAGGCATTTTTTTACGGAAAAATTTATGAAAACAAATCTTAAAAAATTTAAAATTTTATCAATAAACAAAACTTTATCCCTTTACCATGGATATAAGAGTTCTTTTATTGAAGCGGTTGCTTGCAAATCATGAAAATAGATATGAACATCAGACCAGCGACAAAAGAAGATTTAAAGCAGTGCGAAGCGATTTTTAATTTGCGGGAATTGTACACGGCATCGGGGCATAATTTGACAGCGGAATTTGTCGTCAATTATCTAAATGAAAAATATTTTTTAGTGGCTGAAGATGAGGGTCAAATAGTTGGCGCGATTTACGGGGAACCGTTAAAGGCGGGCGGAGTGGTTATTTGGGTTTTGGCCGTTTTGTCAGATAAGCGAGGCCAGGGAATCGGTTCGGCTTTACTTATGGCCCTTGAAGAAAATACACGGTCTGATGGCAGAAAATGGCTTTATTTAAATGCGCCAGCTCAAAAACCGGCTACTATCAATTTTTACAAAAAGCACGGTTATGATATAGGTCAGACTTATATTGAGTGCGCTAAAAATTTATGAAAACAATTATCCGCAACATTATTATTATTTTATCTTATTTAACCACTATTCCTTTTTGGCGCAGAATACTTTTAACCAAGCCCTTAGTTAGGGTTTGGTGCTTGCATAATGTTAAAGATAATGAAGTTGCATATTTTGAAGAAAAAGTCGTCTGGCTGAAAAATAATTTTAACGTTATTACGCCCCAGCAATTTTTAAATAAAGAGCTGGCAAATGATAAGATTAATGTATTAATAACTTTTGACGATGGTTATCAATCGTGGTTAAATCTTGTTTTACCAATTTTAAAAAAACATAGTTTAAAAGCTGTTTTTTTCATTAATCAACCTTTTAGATGTCATGAAGCCAAATTGCTATCTGATGGCCATACTTTGGGTGGGCACAGTGTTTCTCATCCGCGCTTAACTAAACTATCACCCGAACAATTATCAGCAGAAATTAATAAGTCAGTTAATTCGGCTTTTTTTGCCTATCCCTTTGGCGATAAGCAAAGTTATAATCCAGTAGTAATTAATGAAGTAAAAAAAGCCGGTTATAAGTTTGGTTTTACTATTTTGCCCGGATATAATAATTCAAACACCAACCCTTACTTATTGCACCGTGATTCCTTGGATGTTGGTACACCAATGTTGATTTTTAAACTGTGGTTTAAGGGCAGTTATGATTTGTGGAAAAAGTGGTTTTAATGAATATTTACAGGATCTTGACTAGGCGCTTTTGAAGAGTTAAAATTACAACTCAAGGGTCAATTTAATAATTAAAAAGAAAAGCAATGCTAAGAAAAGCGAAAATTGCAGTTGTCGGCCAAAAGCTGGACAAAAACTCACTGGTAACAGTGGAAATAATGGAGAGCTTCTTTGAAACCTACGCTTCCGCCATAAAGCAGGATTCGGATGCTTTAAGGGACGAGATGAATCAAAGGTTGAATAAGCAGGATGGTGTTTTACAAACCATTTTGCATATTGTAACTGGTTCTGATGTGGAAAGGCAAGAAATGAGATCGGAGCTATGGTTGCATGATAAAAGAATTTCCAAATTGGAAAAACAGTTAGTTTAATATATATAATAAAACAGCCCCAAAGTATATGCTACGCATAACTTCAGGGCTGTTTTTTAATAAAATGAAATTACTTTAAACCCCAGCGGTATTTAACGGCTTTTTCTATTTTTCCAAAAATCAGCTGATCAAAAATAACGCCGATTATAATTATGATAAGCATTACGGCCATAACCTGGGCCATATCGTTAAGTTCTCGGCCAAACATTAATAATTGCCCTAAACCTATGGTGATAAAAAGCATTTCACCGCTCATCAATGATCGCCAGGCAAATGACCAACCCTGTTTTACCCCGGTTAAAAAATTTGGCAAAATAGCGGGTAAAATAATGTATCGGGATAAATTAAAACCGTGCGCTCCCAGCATTTTACCGGCATTAATAAAAGCCGGTGGAATATGGCTAACGGCATCGGTTACCGAAATAGTTAAACTTAATACCGTACCCATGATGATAACAAAAATAATGGCTTGTTCATTTAACCCAAACCACAGCAAAGCCAGTGGGAGCCAGCAAATGCTTGGTAAAGTTTGCAATCCTAAAATCAAGGGTTGTAAAGTTTCTTGCAAAAGTTTGAATTTGGCAATTAAAAATCCCAATACTGTACCGACGATCAATGATAACCCAAAACCCAGAAAAATTCTTTTTAAACTAATTAATATTCCCAACATAAAATGTCCGGAAACAAAACCGTTGAAGATGGTAGCAAAAACATCAATAGGGGATGGAAATAGCCACTGGGGCCAAATTTTAAGCAAAAACAAAGCTTGCCACAATAAAATCAGAAGTGCGATAAAAAGTAACGGTTTGGCAAGGCGGATGAATTTATTTTTCATAATGTTCCAATTCATTAACAACTTTGGCCACTTCGGTTTTTAATTCCTGATTAATAGCGTTGCTTATTTTAGCTACTTCAATATCGTTAATATCTCGCGGGCGGGGTAAATTTATTTTAAATTCTTTTTTAATTTGCCCGGGCCTGGCCGTAAATACCAATACCCGATCGCCCAGCACTACCGCTTCGCGCACATTGTGGGTTACAAACAAAATGGTTTTTTTGGAAAATTGCCAAATTTCCTGCAACTCTTTGTAAAGCATTTCCCTGGTTTGGGCATCCAGCGCGGCAAAGGGTTCGTCCATTAGTAAAATATCGGGTTTTAAAGCCAGAGTACGGGCTAAAGCAACGCGCTGTTTCATGCCGCCGGAAAGTTCGTGCGGGTAGGCCTCTTTAAAATTACTCAAGTGGGTAAGTTCCAAAAAATAATCAACCACTTCGTTGATTTTTTCTTTGCTTTTTTTTAAGATTTTCAAGCCAAAAGCAATGTTATCTTTAACTTTAAGCCAGGGAAAAAGGGTTGGCTCCTGAAACATAAAGCCAAGCTTGCCCGCAAATTCTATTTTTCCACTATCAATTGGAGCTAGGCCGGCAATGATGTTTAAAAGTGTTGATTTGCCGCAACCCGAAGGCCCAACCAAACAAACAAATTCACCTTCTTGCAAATCAAGGTTAATGTCTGTTAAGGCCTGAATTTTTCCGCTTTCGCCCGCAAAAGTTTTATTGATATTTTTGACCTGTAACTTCATTGAGGAGGTTTAAATTATAGAGATTGGTTAAATCCGGCTGGGTTTTGCCCAAATAACCCTGATCAAAGGCCCAAGATGCAAAAGTTTTTACCGAATCAGTTAACGGATCAACGGTAAAATTTAATTTTTCCCAGGCCGAACTTAAAACGTTATCGGCTAATTTTTTGGAAGATAATTTTTCAATTTCCGAATTTACTACGGCTTGCGCCTCAATGGGATTATTTTTTAGCCAGTTAGTAATTTCTACTTGCGCCCTTAACCAATTTTTTACCAAATCAGGATGTTGGTTTAAAAATTCGGTACGGACAATAATGTTGGTTGTGGTAAATTGATTGTTGGGCCACAAATCGCGTTCGTCTATTAAGCGCACCCCGCCTGCCTCTTCAATTAAGCGTGAAGCCCAGGGCTCGGGTGCCCAAGCGCCATCAAGTTCTTTCTGGCTAAACATGGTTAACTGATCGGCATTGGCAATAGGAATGATTTGGGTTTTTTCCAATATGCCGTTATCTTTTAAATAATGTCTTAAAGAAATATCTTGAGTATTGCCTTGCTGGGGCGAAGCGATTTTTTTGCCAATTAACGCATTTACTCCGTTTTGGCTGTAATCGTTGGCCAGTTCTTGGCTGACAATTAACGAAGCTCCACCGGAAGCCGAACCGCTGATAATTTGTAAGGCCTGGCCTTGGGATTTTATATAGCCGTTAAGGGCAGGGCTTGGGCCAATGTAGCCCAAATCTATTTCACCGGCAAAAAGCGCCTCAATTTCAGCTGGACCGGCATTAAAAATTTTAGCTTCCAACTTTACCGAATCGCCTAAGGCCTTTTGGAATGTTCCCATATTCATGCCGGCTAAGGCTTGAGCATGGGTTATGTTGGGAAAGTAACCAACTTTCATAATTTGCGGTTCCGCAACAATTGGTTTTTGTTCCGTATCATTATTGTTTTTACCGCAACCGCTTAAAGTTAAAACCATTATGATTATAAGCGATAATTGAAGAATTTTTTTATTCATATAGCAATTAGTTTATAACAATTCCACTGGCGGCAATATCTTCGCCGGAAATAATAACAAACCGACCAAGTTCTTGGATGTAATTGTAATCTTCAACTACAATGGGATTGGAGGTGATTATAGTTACATCAGCTACTTCGGTTTCTTTAATTTCTTCTTTTCGATCAGTTAAAATTTCTAAACTGGAAGAATCAATAACTTTATTGATTATTTTAATTTCCGCCTCTGTTTCTTGAGTGGCGCATTTTAAAATAAATTTTTCGCCAATTTTAATGCCCGAAGGTGACATCCAAAAAATTCTGGCGTTAAATTGATTGGTAACCTTGGGTAAATCATTGGTGGCGCAGGCAACTTGTCCGCGTTTAATTGGCAGGTCATCTTTGATAATCAAACCAATGTTGTGGCCGGCAGAAACGGAAGTTGGATCTTGATTCCATTTTTTAACTGCCACAACGGTGGTTTTTTGATTGCCAGGTAAAAAAATTATTTCTTGATTTACAGAGATTGTGCCGCTTTCAATTTGGCCAACAAGCAAATCTTTATCACTATGATCGGTTTCACCCAAACCGGCCCAGGTTTTTCTGTCTGCTGCGGTATAAATATCCTGAACAGGCAATCTTAAAGGCAAAGATTGAGTAGGCAAGGTTTCGGAAAATGAATCAAGAGCTTGCAAAACAGTAGGGCCGCTGTACCAATTAATCTTGGTTGATTTATTGGCAATATTATCGCCGTTGCTGGCGGAAATGGGGATAATGTAGGTTGGTGTTAAGTTAACCGCTGTTAAGTGTTTTAGCAATTCGGTTTTAATTTCTTCAAATTTGGTTTCCTGATAATCAACCAAATCCATTTTATTAATCACGATCACGATTTGTTTTAACCCGAGCAAGCTTAAAATATAGGCATGGCGCTTGGTTTGCTCTTTAATGCCTTCTTTGGCATCCACTATCAAGATCGCGCCTTCGGCTTGGGCACTGCCGGTAATCATGTTTTTTAAGAATTCTTTGTGGCCGGGCGCGTCAATAATTACGTAATCGCGTAAAGCGGTTTTAAAGAAAATCTGCGCCGTATCAATGGTAATCTTTTTCTGCCTTTCTTCTTCCATATAATCCATTAAATAGGCAAATTCAAAAGGCCGGCCCAATGATTCGCAAACGGTTTTAACTTCGTCTATTTTTGATTGGGGCATAACGCCGGTATCTACCAAAAGCCGGCCGATTAAGGTTGATTTGCCATGATCAACATGGCCCACAATCACGAGTTTTAAATAATTTTTATCCATAGGTTATAAATGTTTAATATTTTGAATTGATAATTTTATATTTTTTGATTCGGCGGTAAAAAAATATTTTTTTCATCCTCGGGAAACGCGCCCATCGCTGGTGCATTTTTCCTGATGAGCTATGCCCGCCGATTTGAATTTTATCAGGTCGCATTTGGCGAGGCTTAAACGGTCCCTCGGAATGCAAAAATATTTTTTCACCGCCTCATCTATCTTTACATATACCCCAAACTTCTTAACTTTTGCATGGTATACATTTGTTCTTTATCCATAGCCCGGCCGGAACGTTCCGCTTCTTTTGTTGTTGCCAATTCTTCAATAATTTTATCAACCGTATCGGCATCGGATTTCATGGGATTGGTTATTGGTTTACAGCCAAGTGAACGGTACCTTAAACCGTTTTTGGCATAATACAATTCATTAACCGGTAATTTTTCACGCTTAACGTATTTCCAAATATCCAGTTCTGTCCAGTGGAGCAGGGGATGAACCCGCACATGGTTTTCTTCCAAGACCTTGGATTTGTATTGATCCCATAATTCAGCCGGCTGATCTTGATAGTTCCATTTAAAATCCTGGCTGCGAGGTGAAAAAACCCTTTCTTTAGCCCTAATACCGTGTTCATCGCGTCTAATTCCTAACAGCAAGGCCTTAAAACCTTTTTCGGCCATTGTTTGTTGCAAAGCAACGGTTTTAAGTTCGTGGGCACAGGTAAAGGCATCATGGGTGGCGTAACTAATACCTCTTTTAATGGCATCGTCATTTCTGGCAATAATCAAATTTAAGCCCCACTCTTTGGCGTATTTATCCCTAAAGATATACATTTCCGGAAATTTATAAGTTGTATCAATGTGCATTACCGGAAAAGGCACATGGCCCATAAAGGCCTTGCGTACTAGCCACAACAGGGAAGTGGAGTCCTTACCAATACTCCAGAGCATGGCAATATTTTTATATTGATAGTAGGCCTCGCGGATAATGTAAATTGATTTGTTTTCAAGTTGATCTAAGTGATCCATATAAATGATTGATTAATTTTATAGTTCGTTTGCAAAAAATTGTCACTAACCTCTCTCACTTTTAATTATTTAAGATAACCCAAGCTTCTTAAGCGGTCTTTGACTTTATCTTCATCCTGCTTGTTAAAACTGTAATCGAGCGGTTTGGCGTCAATTTGTTGACTGTCCGAAACAATCTGCCTTAAAACATAAGTAACAAAGCTGGAAACCGAAGCAAAGCCGGTTGGCTCGATCAGTTTTTTAAGCTTGTCGTTTAAGGGGATAGGCAGGGAAACGGTGGTATATTTGTGGGTATTTGTGCCCATAAGTATATTTGATTAATTTATATAATGTATTTTAATTAAGTGTAATTAGAATGTCAAGGACTAAAAAATGGCTAATATTAGCCAATTAAAAGCATTGGGGATAAGTTTTTAAGGGGATTTTAGTAAAAAAAGACCAGTAGGAAGCATATTGTGCATTCCTACTGGTAATAGATTTGTTGTCAAATCTAAGAAATTCGCAGTCCAAGATGGGGTAATGCTCGAACAGTTGCCATAACAGCGGACCATTCGTTGATTTGGCCATCAACCACCAATTGGATCCAATCATTCAAGGGTATCAGTTCGGTTTCAATAACCTCACTGGTATCAAGTTTGGCTGGTTGTGTTTTTTGGCAGCCGGTGGCCAAAAACAAATGCGCCTTGGTAGGCGAATTACGAGTAGCCATCCAGCCGAAACCCAAACTAATCAGTTCGCCAGCTTGGTAGCCGGTTTCCTGCAACAGTTCGCGTTTCATCACTTCGCTGGGCGATTCGTTAAAATCAGCTGTGCCAGCTGATAACTCGCGTTCGATCGAGTTTCGCCCTTGCTTGAATTCGTTAACAACCAGAACCTGATTGCCGCAGGTAAGGGCCAGAACAACAGACCAATCCTTCTGAACTAACAGAGAAAAGGTCTCAATCTGGCCGGTGTGCGGATTTTCAAAATCCTGCTCAATCAATGACTTGCCATACTTACCGGCGATTTTTCTGTGTTCGCCGGCGTTTGGCCATATCTGTGGTTTTCCCACGAGCCCTCCGTAATGAAAAGTATTATTATGATTTTTCAAATGAAGCAATTCTTTGCACATTATCATAATATATCGTTTTTGTCAATCTTTAAAAAAAGATAAGGAAATGTTATAATATTTGGGATATTTAGAAAAAATTAAGCTTAAATTTGCCTTTTTCATTGATGTTTATCAAAAGCATTATTAAAGATCTTATCTATTTTTTTTGCCAATTGGTTTTGCCTTATCCTAAAAATAGGGCAATTATTTTAATGTACCATTCTATTGGCCAGGAGGGGGAATTTTTTCAAACAACTCCGGCTAATTTTGCCCAGCAAATGGCTTATTTGGCTGATAATAATTTTAAAGTGATCAGCTTAGCAGATTGTTTGGATATTTTGCAATCGGGCGGCAATTTTTTAAAAAAAACCGTTGTGATAACTTTTGATGACGGTTATTTGGATAATTATAACGAGGCCTATCCGATTTTACAGCGCTATAACTTTCCGGCTACCATCTTTGTTAATACTGCCGATTTAGGAGGATTTAGAGTGGCGAGAGGAGGATCAAAATTGGCATTATTGTCGGAGAAAGAAATTTTGGCCATGAATCAATCGGGCTTGATCGATTTTGGCTCACATTGCCATCATCATCAAAAATTACATCAATTGGCAATTGCCAAAGCCGAAGAAGAATTAAGTGAATCGCAAATAATTTTGGAAAAATTGTTAAGCAAAAAAGTTTCTGTCTTGGCTTATCCTACCGGCCGTTACAATGAGCAGGTTAAAAAATCAGCGGGAAAGTTTTATAAAACAGCACTAACCGTTAAGCCGGGTTTGGTAAAACACGGTGTTGATTTGCTGGAAATGCCCCGCAATGCCGTTGATCGACCAGTGAGCATGATTCAATTTAAAGGCATAGTTAAGTACGGTAAAATATGAAATTGATTTATATCACCAATTCACGGTTACCAACCGAAAAAGCCCATGGCCATCAAATAGTGAAGATGTGCTCCGAATTTGCAGCTGCTGGTGCTGATGTTACTTTGCTTTGGCCTACCAGAAAAAATCCCATAACCCAGGATGTTGTTTCGTATTATAATTTAAAAAATAATTTTACTTTACGGCAAATCAACAGCTCTGATTTTATTCAGTTTGATCGGTATTTAAAAAAATTTAGTTATCTGTTGCAAAGTTTGTTTTTTTTAAGTAAATTGTATTTTTTAACTCTGGATAAGGATGCAGTTATTTATACCCGCAAGCCAGAAATTGCCTGGTTATTTAAGATCAAGGGTTATAAAGTGGTTTTTGAAAGCCATGAATGGTTTGGTAAAAGCAAAAATGTTGCTCTAAAACTTATTAAAAATGCGGATAAAATTATTGTTACCAATAACTATCTTAAACACGAATTTGTTAAAAATTTTTTTGAAGATAAGAAAATTTTAGTTTGCCCGCATGGGGTGGATAAAGAATTGTTTGATTTAAATATTTCCAAAGAGCAGGCCTTAAAAAAATTGGATCTGGTTAATTTGGTTGATAAAAAAATTCTGCTATATACCGGCAGTTTTAAAACCATGGGTCAGGATAAGGGTTTAAAGGAAATTTTACACGCCTTGCAAATATTAAGCGATAAATCATTATTTTTTATAGCCGTAGGCGGTACAGAACAAAGCATTAAGGAATACCAGGCATTGGCTGATCTGCTGGGTGTAGGTGAGCAAGTAAAATTATTGCCACATGTTAGTCAAGCTAGTTTGGGTTATTTTCAAAAAGCGGCCGATGCTTTACTAATGCCATTTCCTAATAAAGCCCATTATAAATATTTTATGGCGCCGTTAAAAATGTTTGAATATTTGGCGGCCACAAAACCCATTATTGCTACTGATTTGCCCAGTATTAGAGAAATTTTAACCGATGAAACTGCCTGGTTTTGTAAACCAAGTGATCCTCAGGATTTGGCTAAAGTGATAACGCAGGTGTTTAATAATCAAGAATCGGCTGAAAAAAAAGCCCAAGCTGCGCATGAACTTTCATTTAGTTTTAGCTGGCAAGCAAGGGCCAAAAAAATAATTGAATTTATTTTTCATGACAGATAAAAAAACAATTTGCTATTTTGGGGATTTTGATCCTAATTATGCCCGCAATCGAGTTTTGATTAGCGGTCTAAAAGCCAATGGCCAAGAAGTTATTTTGCTTCGCACAGTAGGCAAGGGGATTGCGGCAAAAATCAAACTGTTACAAGAATTTAAAGCAAGTAAGAAAAAGTTTGATTTGGTTATTGTTGGCTATTCCGATTCTAGATGGGCAGTAATTGCTTTAAGATTGTTGTTTAAAAAGTTATTGGTGTGGGATGCTTTTTATTCATTGTATGACGCTTATGTTTATGATCGCCAACTGGTTAAACCGGTTAGTTTAAAAGCGTTTTATTATTGGCTTATGGAGTGGCTAAATTGCCGATTTGCTGATAAAATACTGTTGGATACCAATGCCCATATTGATTATTTTGTTAAAACCTTTGATCTTCCTAGACCTAAATTTATTAAGGTTTTAATTGGCGCCGATGATGCGATTTTTAAATAAAATATTAATAGAAATTTTTTATGAATTACAATAAATACCAAAGAGTATTGGTTACCGGCGCGGCCGGCTTTATGGGCAGCCATTTGGTGGATTATTTAATTGCCAAAGGTTGTAATGTTTTTGGTTTGGATGATTTATCCGGAGGATACATGAGAAATGTTAATCCAAAATCACAGTTTACGGTTTTGGATTTGCGTGATAAACAAGCTACCGCCGATTACATTAATAAAATTAAGCCCGATTTAATTTACCATCTGGCAGCCGATGCCACCGAAGGTCGCAGCCAATTTACACCTCAAGAATGCACGGAACGGAATTATTTTTCGTATTTAAATTTACTGATTCCCGCCATTAAAAACGGTTTAAAAAAGATGCTCTTAACTAGCTCCATGTCGGTTTACGGCAATCAAGAACCGCCGTTTACCGAAAGTATGCCCACCAGGCCGGAAGATATTTACGCTATCTCTAAGGCCTCTATGGAACAGGCCACCAAAATTTTAGCCGAGGTTCATAATTTTGAATTTACCGTTATCCGGCCGCATAATGTTTATGGACCAAGACAAAATAAAGCCGATCCGTACCGTAATGTTGTTGGCATTTTTATTAATAAACTGCTTGAAAACAAACCGTACTATATTTACGGCGACGGCAATCAAAAAAGGGCATTTACCTACATTGATGATTGCGTGCCACCCATGGCCGAAGCGGGTTTTATGGATAATTTGCATCAAGAAATTATTAATATCGGTCCGGAAGAAGAAATTACCATTAATGAATTATCCAATATCATTTTGGAAGAATTTTTTCCTCAAGCCGAAGATAGGGCTAAATTTGATCCTATTCATTTGCCGGATAGGCCTCAAGAAGTTAAAAATGCTTTTTCTTCCAATCAAAAAGCCAAGCAGTTGCTTAATTATGAACCCAAAACTCCCTTAAGGGATGGCTTAAGGCAAATGTTGGTTTGGGCTAGGGAAGTGGGTTATGAGCAACCCAAGTATTTGGATAATTTGGAGCTTGAAACAGTTGATACCCCACGAACATGGAAAGAGAGATTAATTTAAGCAAAAAATTCATAGTCGGATTTTGGGGCAAGTTTATCCCGTTACAGGGGGTGCCTTATATAATTGAGGCGGCTAAAATTTTAGAATTTGATTCTGATATCAATTTTGAGTTAATCGGTGACGGACAAACATATCAAGAATCAATTTCATTAGCAAAAAAACTCGGTTTAACAAATATTTGTTTTGCCGGACAAGTGCCATTTATTGAAATGCCCTTGCGGATAAAAAAATATGATCTGTGCTTGGGAATTTTTGGAGAAACCGAAAAAACTTTGAGAGTAATTCCTAATAAAATATACGAAGCCATTGCCTGCGTTAAACCGGTGATTACAGCCAATACCCCGGCGATAAAAGAATTGTTTTACGATCAAAATAATATTTTATTATGCCAAAGAGCCAATGCCAAAGATTTAGCTGAAAAGATTATTTTATTAAAAAACAATCATGATTTACGAAAAACAATTGCCAGCGGTGGTTATAAATTATACCATCAATTTTGCAGGCCAGTTGTGATAGCTGAAAAATTAATTAAGGATTTATTTTAATCAATTTATGTCACTGGATCAATATTATCAAGGCGCCAAGTATCATAAAATTAATGATTACCGTAAAAACGCGATTATTCGCTGGTTGACCCAAAACTCTCATAAAACTATTTTGGATATTGGTTGCAGTAATGGTATTTTAGGCCAAGAGGTAAAAAAATTAATGCCCTGCCGATTTTTTGGCACGGATATTTCCGCTCAAGCAGTGCATGAAGCCAAACAGGTATTGGATAATGCCTGGCAATTCAATCTGGAAGATGAAATTGTAAATTGGCCCGAAGAATTAAGGCAAAATAATTACGATGCTATTGTGCTTTCGGAAGTTTTGGAACATTTGTTTGAACCGGAAAACTTATTAATCAAGCTTAAAGAATTGCCTCAGGCAGATAAAGAGATTTTAATTACCGTGCCAAATTTATTGTTTTGGAAAAATCGTTTAAAAATATTTTTTGGCCAGTTTAATTACACCAACCAGGGGATTATGGATAAAAGCCATATTCATTTTTTTTCGTGGGCCAGTTTTAAAAAAATGATTGCTGATTCGGGGTATCGAATAATTGAAATTGATAATCACGCGCCAACCAGGGGCACTAAGCAGTTGGTAAAAATTTGGCCAGGTTTGTTTGCTTATCGGTTTATTGTTAAAATTGCTATTAAATAATTTAATAAACTGGTGGCATATATTTTATTTTTGAAACGAGGACTTGTGTGAGCACTCTAAAAAATGTTCGGAGTAAAATGACAAAAGGAGCTAATGGCTGAATCAACGAGACGTACACTGGCGAGTTCCGCAGTGAAAAAATAAAATATATGCCACCAATTATAACACTATGAATAAACCACTAAAAATTTGTTACTTTGGTTTAGCTAAGCCCCGGTGGCCCAGAGATTTGGTTTATTTAAAAGGCCTTAAACAACAGGGCTGGGAAGTATTGGAGGTTTGGGATAATTCTCGCGGCTTGCTAAAATATTGGCGGGTTTTTAAACAGCATTGGAAAATTCGTCATGATTACGATTTGATGTTTGTGGGCTATCAAAGCAATTTAATGGCACCGCTAGCCAGATTAATTTCTTCTAAAAGAGTAGTTTATAACGCCTTGTGTTCAAAGTACGAAAGCATTATTTTGGATCGGCAGGAACATAAGCCCATTTCCTTGCACTCTTTGTATTTTTGGTTGATTGATTGGCTGGCCTATAAAACAGCCCATTTGATTTTAGTGGAAAGCGAAGAACAAAAAAAATTTTTAACAAAGTTTTTTTTGGCAAATCCTAAAAAATTCAAAGTAATTTTTACCGGTGCCGATGAAGCGTTATTTTACCCTGATCCGGCTATTGCCAAATTTGAAGAATTTACCGTTATTTTTAGGGGTTGGTTTTTACCGGCCACTGGCGTGGAATACGTGATTGAGGCGGCAAAATTGTTAGAAAAAGAGCATATCAAATTTATTTTAATCGGTCATGGCGCCTATATCCCAAAAGTTAAGGAAAAAATCGCCACACTCCAGGTTACCAATCTGGAGTTGATTACCGACTATTTATCGGATGATGATTTGCGAGCCAAGATGTTGGCATCACATATCTGTTTAGGGCAGTTTTCGGAACATATCCGCCTGGAGCGGACGATTCAAAATAAAACCTTTGAGTCATTGGCTTTGGCTTTGCCTTACATTACCCGCGATTCCAAGAGCAATCGGGAAATTTTAACAGATGGCCAAAATTGCCTTTTTGTTAAAGCAGCTGATCCGCAGGATTTGGCCGATAAAATAATGATTTTAAAAAATGATCCTGAATTAACTAAAAAAATAGCCCGGAACGGCTACCAGACATTTATTACCAAGCTATCGCCCGAAGTTTTAGGCAAACATCTGGTTAAGATCATTGAAGATTTTTTTGGCTAAAACTGATTGAGTTTTTTAACGATATAAGCCATTTCTGCCTTGGTTAATTCCGGAAACATAGGTAAAGAAACGATCTTTTTGGCTACGGAACTTGTTTGAGGAAAGTCCGTTTTTTTGACCTTCAAAAATTTGTAGGCAGTTTGCTCAAAAATAGGATACTGGTAATGAATGCCATAATCAATTTTGTTTGCTTTAAGATGATGAATAAATTTATCCCTATTTTTTACTTGCACAACAAACAAATGCCACGCATGTCCTGTCGGATTTTTTATAAGAGGCAGTATGATTTTTTGGTTATGAATATTATTAAGATAATATTCGGCAATCCGGTGGCGTTGATTGTTCCATTTGTTTAAATGTTTCAGTTTAACACTCAAGATAGCCGCTTGAACTTCATCTAAACGGCTATTATAACCCTCAAGTTCAGCAAAGTTTTTTTTGCTTGTGCCATAACAGCGTAACTGCCGGCAAATTTGGGCCAGCTTTTTATTGTTGGTAACAATCATGCCACCATCGCCATAAGCTCCTAAATTTTTGGTGGGATAAAAGCTAAAGCAGGCAAGATGGCCAAAACTGCCGGTGTATTTTGAACCAATTTTAGCGCCTACGGACTGAGCGCAATCTTCTATGACTTTGAGTTTATATTTTTTGGCAATCGCCATAATGGTCGGCATATTGGCCGCCTGGCCGTATAAATGAACCGGCAAGATTGCCTTGGTTTTTTTGGTAATGGCCTTGGCAATCAATTTTTCGTTTATGGTAAAGTCATTCTTAATATCAACGAAAACCGGCTTTGCGCCCGTCTCTCTAATGGCGCTAATTGTGGCGATAAAGGTGTTAGCCACCGTAATAACTTCGTCTCCAGAGCCAATTTTTAAGGCCTTTAGGCCGATTTTTAAGGCATCGGTGCCTGAATTAACTCCTATGGCATGTCTAGCGCCCAAATATTTGGCAAAATTAATTTCCAGCTTTTTCGCTTCTGGTCCTAAAATAAGCTGGCCTGAAGCCAGAACACGCTCAAAAACTATATTCAGTTTTGGTTTAATTATGCGGTATTGCCGTAGGTAATCAAAAAAGGGGATGGTTTTATTTTTTGACATATTTGATGAATTCTTCGTAATTTCTAATGTAATCTGATTTTTTAAAAAGCTGGCTGGCTAAAACCAAAATCACACAGTCCTTGGAAAACTTGTTCATCACGCGCCAAACCTTTGGCCCGATTTTAATCCCGTAGTAAGGATCATTGACCGTGATTTTTTGGCTGTGGGTGCCGTCATCCAAAGTTAAGACAAACGAGCCGTTAACGCAAAACAACACCTGTTCCAGTTTTTTATGCGCATGCATGCCTCGCAAGGCCTTGGGATTAAATAGGTTATTAATGAAATAAACCCGTTTAATTGGAAAAGGGATGTTTTTACCTTCTTCAATAATAACCAAATTGCCATCCGGAAAATCGTTAAAAAATTGGAACTTGGCAATGCTGGTATTTTTAATTCTGGTTTTTTTAATCATAAATTTAGGTAATAACTTTTTTAAAAAAACTTTTTATTTTGGTTGGTAAAAATTTACCAAGTTTTTTTCTGTAATAAATTAAGTTGGGGCTTAGGCCTAAAGAAAAATCAGGCCTCACTGTTTTAACCACGTCAAATGCTTGAGTTAAACCCCTAGTATAACTATTGTAAATTAATTTTTGGACATTGTGAATAATCGGCTGGGTGCTTTCTCCTATTATACGGTTACCTAGGCGAAACAATTTAACGCTGTGAAAATGATAAAAAATCAATGGAAATTTTTTTGCCGAACTTTTTTCAATAACCTGCAAACTTCCGGATTCCATACTAATATTATAATTGTTAATGTTCCAAATGGCCACTCCACCTCCCAAGTGTTGCAGTTCATGAACACCTGAAAATCTCGTCATCCAATCGTCTAAATATTTTTGATCGCCAAATTTATTATCTTCATATTTGGCATAACACCAATTTAAACAGGCAGTGCGCCACCAGTCCAAGGCACGCCAGCCGTCAGGATTGTTTTTAAAAGTCATAAATTGGACACAATATTTTCCGGCCAAAGCCGCCTTATCTTTATCGCGGGAAAAACGGTGTTCGGTGATTAAAATGGAATCATTTCCCAATTCGTTAAAAATTGGCTCCGGGGAGCTGTAAAAATACAAATCAGCGTCAATGTAAGTAATGCTCTCCAAATTATATTTTTTTAAAGTATACCAGGTGCTATTGGAAGAACAGGTCCAACAATATTCCATGGGGCTACGAGTATTTTTAATTTTTAACAGCTCTTCATCTTCAAACTCTTGCAATGAAACTACTACTATATTAGGCAAGTTTAATTCTTTCAAGATCTTTAAACATTCATCGTCAAAAGGGAAGACGTATAAGCAAAAATCATCCAAATGCTCTTTTAACGATTGGTACATGGCTAACCCCCTAATTAGGTAATGGGAATTAAATAAAGTGCAAAAATTGTATTTCATAAGCTCTGCTTTTTTAAAAGAAAACCTTTTTCGCAGGCAACTGTGTCGCCCAAATCAAGGTAATCGCCGGGTTGGTAATATTTGTTAAGTGAGGCAAAATCGGCGATAATTTCGTATCGGCCTGCAAAAAAATCGGTAAATTTTTCCAAATTAAAAAACCAAGCAGGGTAGCTGGCCTCATAAATGCGCGGCGGCACCTTTTGGATTGTTAAACGGTCCGCTCCAGCAGCAATAAAAGTGGTCCGGTCAAATAGCAAGTAATCTATTTTTAGAGATATAATTTTTTCCAGCATATCGTAGGGTTTTTCTAGATATTGCCATACGCCTGATAAAATAACCACCATCGGCTTTTGTTCAAACAAACAACTTTCAATAGTCGGATAAAATTTAAGCGACTCGTTTTTTGAAAAAAGTTCTTTCCCGATTTTAACAAAATTTTGCTGTTCAACTATGTTCCAGTTAATTTCTGGCAAATGTTTGATAAAGGGCAAATTTTGAAAATAGGAGGTGCCCAAAGAGCCGCCAAAATCCAAAACATTTAGGCGATTATTGTTTTGACCGGCAATCCAGAGTAATGCGGCAACCATCGGCCAGGAATGCTTTATTTTGTCAAAGTTAACCGAGTCGCGTTCGTAAACCGCTTCACCGCGTAACACTTTTAAACGAGCCTGCTTAACCTTTTCTAAAATTAAAGGCAAATTATAGCCTGTGGAATCTGCCAAAGCCGATTGCCAATTTGGATAATTCCCAAAGAAACCGTACTTTTTACAACGCACGTGGTAAAATTCGGTAATAATAGGCGGGATAAATTTTTTGATTATTTGTTTAAGTTTGAGCATATTTATTTGTTAAATAATTCTTCCAAGCTGGTCAACTTTTTAAAATTCGGTTTTTTAACTTCATTAATGCAATGATCGATTTCCTTATAAATTGAATCTTTTTTAGACAAATAAGCTTGGCTGATTCTTGACCAGTACCAATTATTTATGTTTTTATCCTTTTCTTCGGCAAAAGTCAGCTTGGGATAAGCGGAAATGTCGTACATAGCGTATTCCCGGATATAAATAAAAGTCGCTTTGGCTCGATTTCGCGCTGTTTCCGAGAGCGGTTTTATTTTATCAGCTCGGCTTAAAATATTAAAGTATTCCGTTTGATTGGTGGGTTCCAGAGCAAAACCTAGGCCGGTGTAAAAATTATCGGCCGCGGTAATTGAAGGTACGCCGCCCATGGCCGGTATTTCAAAACCCGCCGAACCCAAGCAGGTTACCACCAAATCGGCGCAAGCAATCAAACTGCGGGTGTCCAGCTGATTGTCGTCGGCTAGGTAAACGATATTTTTGGGCGCATTGGAGAAAAGAAGATTAAAATCCACGTCGTTGGTTTGGTAATATTTGGCCGAAGGATGCTGTTTAAAAATCCAGTTCATTTGCGGATGTTTTTTGGCAAATTGCAAGGTTTGATAAAACCAATCGTAATAATCCTTGAAGATCATCCATTTAAAATGCGAATGAGGGCTATCAATAAAAGCGTGGAGCATGATAAAAATATTTTTTTGCTCTTTAGGCAAGCCGAAATCGGCGTTGAATTTTTGTTTTTCGCTGTAAAGCTTGCTGCTTGGAGCAAAAGCGTGCAAACCGTCTTTGGTGCTAAGTCCCGAAATATGTTTAGCAAGTACTTCCTGAAAAACCGTTTCCAGCTTAGCTGATCCCAGCTTTTCAATAATCTGATCAATTTCGTCGGAAGTAGGTTTTAAGGGGTAATCGTAGATTTCTGCCAATTTTTTATAGTCGCATAAAACAGTGCCAAAACGGAAATACCCGTGATAGCCGTATCTTAAGGCCACTCGAAGTAAAACGCCGCTACGGATGCCTACCTGGTGCGAAACCAGCACGCCGGCAAAGTTACCCGATTTTAACACAGTTTTTATCCTTAAATGCCTAAAAATACAAATAGCCATCACTTTAATAATCCGCCAATTGATTTTTTTGATGGTGGAAACGTGATAGGTATAAAGGTAGTTATCGTAAACAATATCTCCGTATTTGATTTTATCAAAATAAAAATTTACAATATTGCCTGTTACCAGTATTTGGGGAAATTTTGCCAGAGCTATCAGTGAGGCGTATATCTTTAATAAAAAAGAAAAAGTGGATTTTTTTAAAGGTTCGCTATCCGGAAAATACGATTTGATCAAGGCGTCATCGTATTTTTGGTTATTAAGCCAAATTGGATAAAACCCTTTGGCTTGGTTTAAAATCAAAGCAAATAAGGCATTCATATGAACAATCATCGGCAGATTCATTTCTTCAACCAAAAGTTTTTTCCCTCCGGTTAAAAGGGGATATTTGGCCAAAAATTCGCGATTGTTTTTTAAGAATTCATCCATTTTTTTTGATCCTTATAGATTTTAATAATGTACTTATTTTTTTTGAAAATAAAATAAGCCGGATATTTTTCATTATCTACTACTCTTAACAGATTAAATTGTTCAGCAATTGTTTTATGTGGATCCAAGGCGCTATCCGAAATGGTGCGGCGAGGATAATAAGTTGTTTTTTCTGTTTGTTTTTTCGCTGGCAGTTTTTTAAAATTTTTAACAAATTTAAAAATCAATTGAAAAATATTCTGAGCCAGTTTTTCTTGCCATTCGGCGATTAATTCGCTTCCATTAAGCCTAAAACTGGCTTTAAGATAATAATCACCTGCATCAATTTTATCCGCTACTTCAAATAAGGTCAGGGGGATGGTATTTTCCCCTTCTAAAATTTGCCAGGTCGTAGGCGACATACCTTTGCCTTTAGGCAGATTGCTGGCATGAACTACAATATTGTGAAGGCTTTTATTTCTTGTTTTTGGGGTAATGTATTGTTCACAGCTCAAGAAAAAAGTAATATCGCTCTTAGGTTTGATTTTTCGCGGATCATTCACAATCAGACAAATATTACCCATGCTGGTAAGACTTTTTTTTAATTTCACGGCCGGTGCATTAAACCAACTGTTGGGGTTATCAATAACAAGATTTATTTTCATAATGAGTTATTTATTTAGTTTAGACCAAGAAAGAGGTGTGCCAGCCGGGTAATGATTTTTTATTTTTTTACCCAGGACTAGTTCGTAATTTTTTGGCGGCAAACCATAGCCGGGCCTAATTGAACGCATATTTTTTTCCGTAATTTTTTCACCTTTTTTAATATCTTTAACGATAAAAAGGGATTTTTTAAAGATTATGCTATTTTTTTCGCCGGCAGTTTTGTTGTAAAATGGTTGTCCTAAGGATTTTTCGGCCAATCTGACTCCCTCTACCATATCTTTGAATTCTTGAGGTTCCAAAGAAAAAGCCGCATCTGGACCGCCGTCTGAATGTTTTAAAGTTAAATGTTTTTCAATGATTTTAGCTCCCAGGGCAATACTGGTAATAGCCGCGGTAATGCCTAAGCTATGGTCGGATAAACCGGTTATTACTTTAAATTTTTTTGTCAGATCGGGAATAGTTAATAAATTCATCTCTTCAGAACGAGCGGGATAAGCACTTACGCAATGCAAAATCGCCACCTGAGGGCAACCATATTTTTTTAAAGTTTTTAAGGCGTAGTCAACTTCTTTGGCTGTAGCCATGCCTCGTGAAATAATTACTGGTTTTTTAGTTTGGCCGACTCTTTTTAAAAGAGGAAAATCGCCAATTTCAAAAGAGGCAATTTTATAAATTTGGACTTTCATTTTTTCTAAAAAATCTACCGCGGTTTTGTCAAAAGGCGTAGAAAAGAAAAATAGGCCTTTTTTTTCGGCGTAGTTTTTTAATTTTGCCTGCCAATCCCAGGGAGTATAGGCCTTTTTGTATAAATCATATAAAGTTTGGCCGGACCAATTTTTTTGTTTGGTAATTTGAAAGTAACGGTTAACGCAGTTGATAGTTAAGGTGTCGGCGGTGTAAGTTTGTAATTTAATGGCATCGGCTCCGGCTGATAATGCGGCATCGATTATTTTAAGGCAGTTTTGGTATGATTGATTATGATTGCCTGACATTTCGGCGATAATAAAAGCCGATTCGCCTGGACCGATCAATCTGATTCCTTGAGGTGTTTTAATTTTGATTTTATCCATAAATTTTATGAAAATTTATATTTTCCGTTTTTTAAATCGTTTATGCCTTGCTGTTCAACCTTGATTCTGATTTTCATAGCTTCGCTTTTGTAAGCTTTGGTAATTTCCGAACGCCACTTGCGGGGTTCGTTTTGTAAACAGATTTTTTCGGCAGAAAGCAGTTTGAGTAATTTAAGTTTTCTTAAATCCAAAAGTTTTGGACTTGTTTTGATCATGTATTTGATGCGGGGCAAATGATGCTCATTGGAAATAATTTCCACCTCTCGGATTTTATGGTTTTTAACGTATTTATCCAACTCCAAAAGCTGTTCATAGGTGGTATTGGAATTATTTTCCGTGGCAATGTGGCTTGTTGGCACGCCCAACGCCACTAGTTCTTTTTTAACCACTGTAGAAATAAAAGGTGCGCTTTTAATGGCTTTAAGCTGTCCTTTACCGCCGGAAGCTAAAAAATATGATTTAGAGTTGTGTTGATAAAGATAGCTGGCTGCCAGTACCCTTAAACGATCGCCTAAAGCACCAAAATTATCACCCTCGTTAAAATTAGTGGTGCGCCAGCGGCCATTATTATCCTGTATCAAACTTCCGCCTAAAATATCGATAATTTTATCGGTTTTGTTCATAATTTATTTGATTTTTTTGGCTTCAACCACAAATGCCGAGGCCAAAAAATTACCTTTCCAGTCATTGGTTTTTTCCAATTTTAAGCTCTCTCTATCGTAGATTTTTTTGTATTTTTTTTGGAAAAATGTGGGTAAAGCGTGGTAATGGTAAAAATGGATCTTGGTAATGGCAAAACCGCAGGGTTTAAACAGTTCTTCTTCCAAAGTTAGGGGATTATGGAACCTGGCCATGATACTGGTATATTTAACTGCACCGTTTTCTTTTTTAATGGATACTGTGGTTTTTAAGCGATCAGCATAGAATTTTAATACTTCTTGTTGGATTTTTTTAGGAAAAACCTTAATGTTAAACATGCGATTTAAAAACAGATCCAATGAGTATTCGTTTAAGGTAGAAAGGGCGAATAAATCATTGCGAAAAGAAATAAAAGCCGAACCGTTTTTTTTGAGCAAAAAATTGATATTTTTTAAACCCGTTTTTTGATTAAGTATATGGGGAAAAACGCCCAAAGCCAAAACGGAGTTGTATTTTTTCTTGGGCAAAGTTTTTTTATCTTCCAGATCGATTGGCGAAATAAGTTTGGGATTATAACCGGCCTTAAGCAATTCTTTTTTGCCTTCACTAACCATTTTTTCCGCAAAATCTCCGCCTTCGGCTTTAATTTTATTATTCAGCATTTTAATCATTGGTCCGCCGGTGCCACAGCCAACATCAAAAATATTATTTATTTTTTTCTGTTTTAGGATTTTAACGATAAAATTCAAGCGAATGGCTTGCTCGGGATATTCGTCCCAGGTTTTTTTGTAAAAATCCATGTAAACGGATGATTCCTGATTATAATACTGTCTGACTCTTTCCTTGTCGGAAGAGTATTGGTTAATTATGCTCATCTAGATATTGTTTAATGATTAATTTTTTATCGGCAAATTTATTTATATAATCATGGGTTTCATTAAAACTCATGCCCAATTTTTGCGCAATTTCTACAATGCTTTGGTTTCCTTCCAAATTCAAAAGTAGTTGCTCCAAATTTTTATTAAGCTGAAAATTTGTTTTCCAATCCACCCAAAGGCCGTAACCGGATAAAAAGACAGGGCCTTTAAAAGTTCTTTTGGGCCAATAATTTTGATCCAATCTATTGATTATTTTAAGAACAATATTTTTGGCTTCAGTTAGTTGCTTATCCGTAATGATTTTAATGGTATCGTCGCTGGTATGGTATTCGGGATATGGATAACGACTAATGGAAATTGTTGGCACATTAACGCCCGGTCCGTTAAAAACCATTTCATCATTAACCACGATTTCCGAAAAAGCGCCTTCTCGGTATTTTTTGCGGCTTTCCTGAAAAATTTGTTTGGCAATTTTATCCAATTGGGTGTTCCCTTGGCGGCTGTATTGCAAAGCCAAAGTGTTTTTACCTCCCAGCATCTCCAAAAAAATTCCATAACGCATTTTGGGGATCAAATTTTCATTTTGCGATAACCAGGCAATTGAACCAATAGTTTCGGGCATTAAAATAAATTTGTAGGTGTAGTGATTTTTGGTTTTGTTAAGTTCTTTAGCCAAATCCACTAAAACCGCTACGCCGGCTGCGTCATCATTGGCCATGCCAGGATGGCAAAGATGGGCCAAAATTACCACTGTTTCTTCAACTTCGCCCTTAATGATGTGTTCGCCGATTTTTAAAAAGCTGTTTTCCAATTTTGAATCAATTTTAACTTTGTACTGATCATCGGTTAATTTTTTAAGGCGATTGTGTTCCAAGCAAAAACCCCAATCCTGCTCGTAGTATTTGAATTGGAAAGGAATGGCGTTAGGTCTTTTTGGATTTGTCCAGATATGATTAAGCAATTCTTTTTTGGAAACCGTTTTATCAATAGGTAAGGAGTAAGAGTGGACTCTTAAAGGATGATCGGAAAAATCCACAATTTTTTGTCCCTTTAAATTTTTAATGTAGCCTTCCTTAATAGACCATTTTTTAGGCACGATCCAGGTCCAACATTTTGTTCCGCTGGCCACGGAATGTATTTTTAAAGGAATAATTTTGTTAATTTCACGCAAGGCCTCGTCATAGCCATCGGAAACAATATGCCTGGGCAAATGCCAGATTTTTTTTAATAGATTCATCATAAATTAAATCAATCTTTGGAAGCCCTGATGAGCAATGGGTCCGTTTAATGATTTTTTTACTTTGTTTTCCGCAATCGCTTTGTTTAAAAAGGCAAAAACTTCGTTTATTGCTTTAAGGTATATTTTAACATGTTTAGCTGTAAAACTATAGGTAACATAAATACCGCCCGAGGCCAGGATTTTTCTTTTTAACATCTCTTGGGTAAATAAGGTTCTAATGGCTAAACTTTCGGCGCCGTAATCAAAATCCAAATGAACCAAGGCAGGCACGCCGGAAATTTTTAATTTGATTTTATTATCAAGGGCGGCCTTTTTTAAACCTGTCATCAGTTTTAGGCCAATATCGTTTAAGTGCGCTTGAACCCGGGATTTTTTCATTTTTTTAATCGTGGCCAGTGCCGCTACCGGCCCGATTCTTTCGGACCAATAAGAACTGCTGATAAAAGAAGTTTGCGCGGCTTCCATAACCGAGCTGGTGCCGATAATAGCGGCCATGGGAAAGCCGTTGCTGATGCATTTGGCAAAAACCGCTATATCAGGATTAACTTTGTATTTTAAATGCGCTCCACCTAAATTTAAACGCCAGCCAATGGTAATTTCGTCAAAAACCAAAACTGCGTTTATTTTATTGGCAATGGCTCTAACTTTTTGCAAAAAATTAGCTGTTGGTTGATCGTTTCTTAGCGGTTCCATAACAATCGCGCCGATGTCTTTATGTTTTTTAACAATGGCTTCCAATTCCTTGATTTGATTATAGTGAAAGGGGATAGCGCTACCTTTTAAGGATCTGGGCAAACCTTTGGGTTCCAGTCCTTTTAACAAATGCCCGTCCAGGTTTTTGTCATTAGCTAAATTTGCGGCCAAATACCAATCCTGCCAGCCATGATAACCGCAAAATGCCACTTTATCCCTACCGCTTTTGGCTCGGGCGATTCTAATGGCAACAGCCATGGCTTCGCCGCCTGTGCGGGCGTACCGCACCATTTTAGCCCAAGGGTGCAATTTACAAAGTAATTCAGCTAATTCCACTTCTTCCGGGCAATTAAGCGTGGTATTGGAGCCGTTTTTAATGGCTGTAATAACGGCATTGTTTACGTCTTTATCGGCATAACCCAAAATACTGGCGCCAACACTGCCGTAAGTATCAAAATATTTATTGTTATCCAAATCCCAAACATCAACGCCTTTGGCTTTATGATAATAAGCCGGCCATTGGTTGGGTAAAAACATTTCCGATCTTTTGGATAACAGCTGGGAGCCGCCGGGAATAATTTTTTTGGCCTTATTCCATAAAGCCAGGCCTTTTTTATTGCTCATAAATATTATTTGGATATTCGTTTATCTTCTTTTAAAGATTTAAAATAGCCGGCATTTCTTTTAATTGAAGTATTCATCGTAGAAAGTTCGGGCCGTTTTTTTAGCAAGTTTAAAATATCAGCCATAAGGAAAATTTTATTATTTTTCCCAAGTTTGCGATAAATTTCCTTGATTAAAACAAAATCAATTTTTTCGTCCAAGGTCCAGCGCAAAGCGGAAAGATCTTTTTTATTTTTTACCATGACTGATTTGAATTTTTTTGGGTTTTTCCAAATGTAAGGAGTAACGTGTTCTTTTTCCGAAAGAAGTTGGGCTTCTTGCCAGGCCCTGGTTAAGGCCTTAAAACTGAAAATTTCCGTATCCAGGCCATCGGGATAAGTTGGTTTTGGCCGAGAGCTGGAAGCATACTGGGCGCGCGTTTTTAAGTATTTTTTGGCTACCAAATCTATAACATCAGGATCGATTAAAGGGCAATCCGAAGTAACCCGGCAAATATGTTTTAAGTTGAATTTTTTGGCGGTTTGGTAATAACGGTCCAGCACATTGTTCATATCGCCCCTAAAAAATTTGATTTTTTTATTTTTGCAAAGTTTAACGATTTTATTATCGGATTTATCGGTAGTAGTAGCAATAATAACATCCTTAATAAGTTTGCTTTTTTTAACTCTGCGAACCACCTGTTCTAAAACAGTTTGGCCGTTTAATTTTAACAAAACTTTGCCCGGTAAGCGGCTAGAACTGGTTCTGGCTTGGATTATGGCGGTAATCATATTATTTGGTAATAATCGGGGCTAAGCCGTAAATTTTATTAATGGTTAAATAACGATGGATATTAAAACCGTTTTTATTGATTTTTTTCGGATCGCAGTATCTGCCAACATAGATTTGATCGCCATTATGATCCGTATCATTACACCAAATAAAATTGTTAACCCAAAGTTTTTTTCCGTTGTTTAAAAAATAAAAGGCAAAAAAAGCGTAAGCTGTTAAAATTGCCGAAGGCAAGGAAATATTATTGTTTAATGTTTTTAGTAAATCTTTTGGTTGCTTGCCCAAGGTATTAGGAGAAATTGTTTTTTTGATTAAATACCATTGATTAGCTAAAGTGACATAAGAGGCAAATTTTTCTTTTAAATACCAATCTTGGTTGTAAAAACAAGGTTGAAAGTTTTTTGGATCATAACCGAAAGTTTTTCTTAATTCATTGATGGTTAAGGGCTTGTTTGCGGAGTTTTTTGGCATACCTAATATAAGAAGGTAATCGCGCTTTATTTTATTTAAAAGTTGGCTTGTAAAAGGAATAGCTGGAATTTTTGCCATTAAAGGATTTTTAAGGCCCATGGGTTTTTTTATTTTATTCAGTTCTTCGGGGCCGATAAAATTAGCTCCCATTATTTTTTTTGCTTCTAAATAATTCATAAGTGCGTCTATAATCTTTTTTAATCCGCTGAATTAATAATTTTTTCAAGCCGATGCGAACGCGTCCACTTATTCCAAATTCTCCCAAGTTAGGGCCTCATGCTTTAATAAATTGTTTTTAATCTTATGACCAACTACCAAGTTTTTAAATTTGGGCAAAATGCCTACGGCCGGCCTAAGTTCAATTATATCCTCTGCCTTAATTATTTCGCCGGCTGCCATATCCCTAGTTACATGCAAAGATCTTCTTTGGACAATCACGGTTTCGGTTTCTTCTTCCACTACTTCTTTACGCGTACTACCTAGAGCTTTTTCTAACAATCTGGCCCGATCCACCATTAATTTAAATTCAGCCGGTTCCATGGAATGAGGATGGTCTGGTCCGGCATCCTTCTTATTTAAAGTAAAGTGTTTTTCAACCACACGGCCGCCTAAGGCAATAGAACCTAAGATAACAATGTCGCCGGGTGTGTGATCAGAATAGCCGGTTAAAATATTGTAAGCGGTTTGATAGGTTTTAAGCACATTAATATTGGCGCTTTCTATTTTGGAAGGATAATTGGTAATGCATTGCAATAAAATTAAATTGCGGTTGCCGGTTTTTTCAATCACGCTTATTGCTTCATCTACTTCCGCCAAGGTGCTGTCTCCTGTGGCCAAAATCATGGGTTTATTTTTTTTAGCAATGTATTGGAGCATTTCATGCCAGGTAATTTCACCGGAACCTATTTTATAAAATTCCACATTCAATTCTTCCAATAAATCTACCGCTTCAAAATCATATGGTGAGGAATTGAACATTACTCCAATTTCGTGGCAATAATCCATTAATTCCTTATGCCATTCGCGAGGGAACTCCGCTGCGGCAAAAACCTCATTGATTGGCTTGTTCCAAGAGCCATGAACGCCTTTTAATTGCATTTTGGCAAAGCTGGGGCCGGAAACTATTTTGTCGGCCTTAAATGTTTGAAATTTAACCACATCAGCTCCGGCATCTTTGGCCGCTAAAGCCAGTTTTTTGGCTTTGGTTAAATCGCGGTCAAAATTGGCTCCGATATCGGCAATAAAAAGGGTTGGTTCGTTAAGGCCGATTGTTCGGTTGCCGATCTTAATTTGTTGAGGAAAATTTTGATTGTTTAGCATAAAATTTGATTATTTTTTGCTATGGTAAAATTTTTTAATTTCCCCGGCAATGTATTTTATATCTTTTTGGGTTAAAAGAGTGTGGCAGGGGAGAGTTAAGCAACTGGATTGATAAATTTCTTCGTTAAGTAAATTTGTTTTTTTAAAACCGATTTTTTGATAGTAGGGTTGCTTGTAAATAGCCGGATAATGATAATTAATGCCAATGCCTTTGTTAGTTAAAAAATTTCCCAACATATCGCGATCTGATATTTTTTTTGTCCTGATAACATACAAGTGCCAACTGGAATAATTTTCCGGCTTTTCTTGCGGTAAAATAATTTGGCTTAAATTTTTTAATTCCGCCTGATACCATTTGACAACCTCTCGGCGTTTTTTAATAAAAGAATCAACTTTTTTTAATTGCGAACTGCCTAAGGCCGATTGCAAATCGGTTAAGCGAAAGTTATAGCCAAGTTCCGTCATCACGTTGCGGCCCTGTTGATTTTTATGGATGCCATGGCTTCTTAATAAAAGCAATTTTTGGTATAAATTTTTATTGTTGGTTAAAATGGCTCCGCCTTCGCCGGTAGTAATTGATTTAACGGGATGAAAGCTAAAAATTGTTAAATCCGCCCACTGGCCGATTTTTTTGCCATAATGCTTGGCACCTAGAGCATGGCTGGCATCTTCTATAATAAGAAGCCCATGTTTTTTTGCCAAAAGATTGATAGTTTTTAAATCAGCGGCTTGGCCTCCAAAATCCACCGGCACAATGGCTTTGGTTTTTTTGGTTAGGGCTTTAATAATGTTGCGCTCATCCATGTTGTAAGTAGCCAAAGAAATATCAACAAAAACCGGTTTAATGCCCAAAGCAAGCATCATATTGGTGGTAGCCACAAAGGAATTAGGCGTGGTGATTATTTCATCGCCTGGCTTTAATCCGGCCGCCAAATAAGCTAAAAATAGGGCAGCGGTGCCATTGGAAACGGCAACCGCGTATTTTACTCCGCTGTATTTGGCCAGTTTTATTTCAAATTCTTTAACTTTAGGGCCTTGGGTTAAATTAGCGGAACGTAATACTTTAATAACTTCATTAATATCCGCTTGATCAATGTTTTGCGATCCGTAAGAAATCATATTTTTAGGTCTACTATTATCAAATTAAGATTTTCGCAAGTTAACCAGCTTTGGTTGTTATTACTGGTAAAATTAAAATCTTCGGGCAGGTTTTTGCCAACAACAAAATGATGTTTGTATCTTTCTTTAATATTAAACATTTGTTCGTATTCGGGTAACACCACGTAATAATTTTCCAGTTCCAGCGCGTGCCTGGCTTCTTCGTTGGTTAACAGCATTTCGTGAAGTTTTTCACCCGGCCTAATTCCGATAATTTCTTTTTCCGCTTTAGGCGCCAGTACTTGGAACAAATCAACCAAGTTCATGCTGGGAATTTTGGGAATAAAAATTTCTCCGCCCGCCATGTTTTCCAGGGCAAAGTTAACCAAGCCAAATGCCTGCTCCAAGGTAATCCAAAAACGGGTCATTTTTTCATGGGTAATTTGGACTTTAGGCAGTTCGGGATTATTTATCAAATGATCAACAATGCTGCCTCGGCTGCCAATAACGTTGCCGTATCTAACGCAAGCGAATTTTGTTTTACCGCCGGAATACATATTACCGTTAATAAATAATTTTTCGGCGCACAATTTTGTTGAACCGTAAAGGTTTATGGGCTGAGCGGCTTTATCGGTAGAAATCAATAATACTTTTTCCACGTTTTGATCTATCGCGGCATCAATCACGTTTTGGCTGCCTAAAATATTGGTTTTAACCGCTTCAAAAGGATTGTATTCCAAAGCCGGAACTTGCTTTAAAGCTGCGGCATGAACTACGATATCCACGCCGTTAAAAGCGCGCAACAATCTGGGTAAATCCCTAACGTCGCCGATAAAAAATCTAACTCTTTCATCCTTAAATTCTTTTTGCATGTGAAACTGCTTTAGCTCGTCTCGGCTGAAAATAATCAGCTTTTTAAGCTCGGAATTTTTTAGCAAAAAACGGGCGTAGTTTTTACCGAACGAACCGGTGCCGCCGGTAATTAAAACTGTTTTATCTTTGAATAATTCTGGATTCATATTAGTTTTGGTTGGTTAATTCTTTTAATAAAGCCGCTCTGATATTTGCAGCGCTTTGGGCTGGGGTTAGAGTGGTATTTTTTTCAATATCCATATTAATATAGCCGTGAATTGTGGCTTTGTCAAAATAGTACAGAAAGTTAATAACCTCTTGTTTGGGCACGGTATAACCGTTGATGATTTTGTTATAAACTTCTTGGCAATCCTCACTGCTGGTTATGGTAAAAACACCGTCGCAATGGCGATACCAAGGATAGCCAAACACCATACCCGGTTTGCCTCTTAAAACCGCTTCCCAGGCCACTGTGCCGGTAGCAGTGGCTACGGCTTGGGCATGAGAAACCAATTTAATAGAGGAATAATTAACCGGAACCAAATAAACGTTTTTAAGGTCGGCGATTCTTTGGTAATATCCTTTATAGCGATAATCAAAATAACTTAGTCCTCTAAAAAGCCATTGAATCGGGTGTTCTTTAACGTAAATGACCCAATTTTTGGGCAAGGCATGGGATAGAGTTTCCAGTAGTAAAATTTGGTCAACATAAATATCTCCTTGGGGCGAAGTGGTCATTTCGGGTTGCAAATGCAAAGCCGCGTAAACAAAGGGCTTGGTTAAATCCGGCTCCACTTGAAGCGCCTCGTAATCTTTTTTTAAGTTTGGCCCGATTTTTTTATTAAGCCAGGCAAGCGCGTTTTTAATCAATGCTCCGCTTTTTAATGAAGCTTTTAAGTGTTTATAACGGCGCAGCCACAAGCTTTTGCCCAGGTATTGCTTAAATTGGATGGGCATATACAGGGGAGTTGAATCTTTGGCAGGATCGGTTTGTTTAAAAAAGTAATTTTGTAAATCCGAACTCAAATCAGAAACTTCGAAATTTTTTCCTTGGTTTAATTTTTTAACTTCAATGATTTTTTTAATCGGCTCCCGAAAATCATCGTAAACGTAAGCCCGATCGGAAATCCAAGTGCCCTCAAGAAGAATGGTTTTAATATTTAAAATTTTCGCCAATTCGTAAATTAAATAATCAAATGGCGTATGGGGAACGGTGACAAAAATTATCGCTTCCGGCTTGAGTAAATTTAAAATTCCTTGCCAGTAGCGAATTGAATTGTAATAAAAATGTTTGCGCAGATCAGTAGCTAAACCCCCAAATTTGCCATTCATCATGGTTAAAATAATTGCTTCTGCATGATGCAGTTTTTGAATAAGTTCTTTACTCGGAGTAGGAAATTGCTCAACGGTAAAACCATCAGCCGGTTTATTTAAAATCGCTTCTTTGCAATTATGAAAAACGGCATTATTGGGGCAGTAATGTTTTTCGCTTTCACCGCCAAGCCAGTAAACTAATTCATGGTTATTTTGTTCCAATTCTTGAATAAGTTTGCCAACTTCTGTTTGGGAGCTATCCCAGATAAGCATTATTTTCATATGTTTATATAAATCCAATTACAGAGTGCCTAATTAATTTTTAGCTCTAAGCTTTTTGTTTTTGCAAATACCAATCGTAAGTTCGCTTAATTCCTTCTTCTAATTCAATCTTATGTTTCCAACCAAGGCCGTGCATTTTGGTCATATCCTGTAATTTTTGGGGCATGCCGTCGGGTTTAGTAGCATCCCACTCAATTTCGCCTTGGTAATTGGTTATTTTTTTAAATAAATCAACCAATTCTTTAATCGTTAAATCCTTGCCTGTGCCCAGGTTAAAGAAAATTTCACCTTGATTGTTTTGTTCTTTGGTTGGGTTAAAATTATTCATCAAAAACAAGCAGCCATCGGCCATATCATCCACATGTAAAAATTCGCGCCGGGCTACACCTGTGCCCCAAATTGGCACGCTTGGGGCATTGTTTTTGATGGCTTCGCTGAATTTTTTAATCAAGGCAGGTAAAAGGTGTGAACTTTGAGGATCAAAATTATCATTTTCGCCGTATAAATTGGTAGGCATAACCGCAATAAAATTTGTACCATATTGGCGATTATAGCTTTGGCACATTTTTATGCCGGAAATTTTAGCAATAGCATAGGCCTCGTTGGTTGGTTCCAATAGGCCGGTTAGTAAATATTCTTCTTTCATCGGCTGAGGGCATTCCCGAGGATAAATGCAGGATGAGCCCAAAAACAGTAATTTTTTGACTTTATTTAAGTAGGCCTGATGAATGATGTTTATTTCAATTTGTAAATTATTGTAAATAAATTCTGCTGGCTGGGTGTTATTGGCCATAATGCCGCCAACTTTGGCTGCTGCCAAAAAAACGTATTCCGGCTGGTTTTTGGCAAAAAAATCAGCCACTGCTTGTTGGTTTAATAAATCCAATTCCTCATGTGTTTTTAAAACTAAATTATCATAGCCAGCGGCCTGCAAAGCCCTAACGATGGCCGAGCCCACTAAACCGGTGTGTCCGGCAACATAAATTTTGCTATTTTTATTCATAAGTTTAAAATTAATTTCTGATATTATAAACTTTATAAAAATACGATTCCTTGGCTTTTAGCAGATCAGCCGGTTTGCCTTCCTCAATAATTTTACCATTTTCCAAAACCAACAATTTATCGGATTCAATAATGGTTGAAAGGCGATGGGCAATGGCAATAATGGTAATTTTGCCTTTTAGTTTTTCCAAAACTTGTTGGATTTTAAATTCGGATTCGTTATCCAGTGCACTGGTAGCTTCATCCAAGATTAAAAATTCCGGTTGCTTGGCTAAAACTCTGGCAATAACGATCCTTTGCCTTTGACCGGCCGAAAGCAAAACTCCGCGTTCGCCGATTATTGATTCGTATTTTTCGGGCAATGATTCCACAAAATCATCGATATTGGCCATTTTGGCAGCTGCTTGAATTTCTGCCGGGCCTACGGCTTCATCATAAAATTTAATGTTATTGGCAATGGTATCATTTAGCAAAAACATATCCTGAGAAATATAGCCGATATTTTTGCGCCATTGTTTTAATTCAATTTTTTTAATATCGCGGCCATCAAGCAGGATTTGGCCGCTTTCGTGTTGGTAGAGCCGCAAAATAAGATCCACAATTGTGGTTTTGCCTGCGCCGGATGGGCCAATTAAGCCAACCATCATGCCTTTATTAATGGTAAAATCAATTTTTTCCAAAACAGCTTTGTTCTCATGGTAAGAAAAACTTACATCTTTAAAAACCAGCTGGTTGGTAAATTGATATGGTTCGTTGCCCTTATTTTGTTCTTGATGTTGAGAGGATGCTTCGCTGAAATTTATGGCATTTTTTAAATAGGGGTAAGCTTCATTAATGCTTTGAAAACGACCTTGAAGTTGTTGGATATATTGAAAAATTCTTTGGATCAAGTAAACGATGGCGATCATTGAAGGCAGATTAAAATTGGCGGATTTATAGTAAATAGCAAAAATAACGCAGATAAAAATCAAGCTGATCGGTTGAATAAATGATTGGGTAATATTGCGGAGCAAGAATATTTTTATCTTGTAAACATTTAATTCTTCAAAAAACAACTTTGCCCGTTCCATTAACTTTTCTCCGGCCATGGTGGCTTTAACGGTTTTAATACCCACAATGCTTTCGTTGATAAAGTGGGAGATTTTTTTATTGAATTGGACCATTTTTTCCGCATTATTTTTAATGCGGTACATGGTGGGTTTAAAGAAAAAGAATAAGCACAAGCCCAAAACCAAAGTAATTAAGGTTATATAAAGCGAAATATTTATGGCAATCAGGATATACATCAGTAAGCTGGTAATTACCATGATGGTATCGCTTAATTGCTGAAGAAGATTGGCGCTGTATTGCACATCGGTCATAATGGTGTTTTCCAAATAACCCAGTTTTTGTTGGATTAAATGGGGCCAATCGCTGTTCATGGTTTTTTTGTATAAATCAGACCGAGTGGCCTTTTCGTAATCAGTAGTGATTCTTACGCTGATATAGCTGGAAATAATCAACATGACGGCTTTTAACACAAACATTAAACAAACAAATATTAAAAGATATCTGATATTAAAGTTTATATGCAAAAAATTAAAAGTTTTTTCAATGACATCGGTTACCAAATCGCTGCCGTACTCTTTGTTTTTGGTGGCAAAGGAAAATAGGGGAATTAAAGCATTAACCCCAATGCTTTCTAAAAGCCCGCTAATAAAGCCCAGCGCGGTTAAAATAACAATCTTTTTTTTATACTTAAAAAAGGCCTTATGAGCAAGCTTTAAGATATTGGCTAATTTATGGGTATCTACTAAAACCATGATTTTAAGCAATTAAATAATCATCGGGATTAAGATTAAAATTGGCAAATTCCGCTTTTAGCATGATTTTTACCAAATCGGTAAATTGCACTTTTGGTTGCCAGTTTAATTTTTCTTTGGCTTTAGCCGGGTTGCCTAATAAAAAATCCACTTCGGTTGGCCTAAAATATTCCGGATCAATTTCTACTAAAATTTTTCCGGATTTTGCATCAATACCTTTTTCTTCAAGCCCTTCTCCTTGCCAGGTTAATTGATAACCCAACAGTTTGGCTGTAAGTTCAACAAATTCTCTAACGCTGTGGGATTGGCCTGTGGCAATAACGTAATCATCTCCTTGTTCTTGTTGAAGCATCTGCCACATGGCTTCTACATAATCTGGCGCATAGCCCCAGTCGCGTTTGGCATCCAAATTGCCTAAAAACAATTTTTCCTGTTTGCCTAGGCGAATTTTAGCCATGGCCTTGGTTATTTTTTTGGTAACAAATGTTTCGCCGCGTCTGGGTGACTCATGATTGAATAAAATTCCGTTGCAAATAAACATGCCATAGGCCTCGCGGTAATTAACCGCCAAATAGTGGGCATAGGCCTTAGCACAGCCATAAGGACTGCGGGGATAAAAAGGGGTTGTTTCGGTTTGAGGAATTTCTTTAACCTTGCCAAACATTTCCGAAGAGCCGGCTTGGTAAAATTTAACTTTTAAACCCGTATCCTTGATTGTTTCCAAAAGGCGCAGGGCGCCCAAGCCATCGGCATTGCCTGTGTAAACCGGTATTTCAAAACTGGTTCTAACTTGGCTTTGCGCGCCAAGGTTGTAAATTTCATCCGGTTTTATTTTTTCCAACAGCCGAGCAATGTTGGAGCCGTCGGTTAAATCACCATAATATAAAAATAAACGCCTGCCAGCATCATGCGGATCCTGGTAAATATGATCCAACCGGCCGGTGTTAAAATTGCTGGATCGTCTAATTAAGCCATGAACTTCATAACCTTTTGATAGTAACAGTTCGGTTAAATAGGAACCGTCTTGGCCGGTAATGCCAGTAATTAAAGCTTTTTTAGGTAAATTCATAAATTACCAATGTTTAATGGTATTTTTTATAGGATCTATTAATTTAAGGTATGATTTGGTGGCTTTAGCTTCTACTTCCGGAGAAACGAGGCGTAAAATTTCTCGGCCTAAAATGCGGTATTGTCTACCTATTTTATTGCCTTTAATCAAACCCTTTTTAAGCAATCGCTTCATAGTGCTATTGCTTATTTTGAGCAGTTTTTCGGTTTCGGCTGTAGTATAGATGCTGTTTTCGTTGATTTCTTGAGTCATAGGACAATTATATGCCAATAGGTCAATAGGTGTCAAGAGGTATCAAAAAAACCTCAAATATGTTAATTTATTGAGGTTTTTTAAGAAATTTTTTATGCCAAATTTAACTTATACACAGCTAAATTAAGTTAAATTTTATCTGCCAACTTGCTGTAAAATGGTGTTTAAGGTTTTTAAGATAATACTTAAATCCAAAAAAATAGAGCGATTTTTAACATAGTATAGGTCGTATTGCAGTTTTTTTAAGGTTGATTCAACCGAATCGGCATAAGGAAAATTTATCTGGGCCCAGCCGGTTAAACCGGGTTTTACCAGCAGGCGTTCGCGATAAAAAGGGATTTCTTTTTCCAGCAGCTCAATAAATTCGGGCCTTTCCGGACGCGGGCCTACAAAACTCATTTCACCGGTAAAAATATTAATTAATTGAGGAATTTCATCTAAACGGGTTTTTCTTAAAAATAAGCCGACAGTGGTAATTCTGGGATCATTTTCTTTAGCCCAAATTGCCCCCGATTTTTCCGCGTTTTGATACATGGTCCTAAATTTTAAGGTGACAAAATTTTGGCCGTCTTTACCAACCCTAATTTGTTTAAATATTATCGGACCCTTGCTGTTAAGCTTAATGGCTAAAGCGATAAAAGGAGTAAAAGGCAAGGAAACCAAGCCAACAAGCAGTGATAAAACAATATCAATCAAACGCTTGCTTGTTTCATAAATAGTTTTTTGGCCTTCGGAAAAATTATCCAAAAACCAGCCACGGCTGATAATGGTTAAAGGTATCCGTTGGCAAATATTTTCGTAAAAATTTGATAAGCTGATAAAGTTTACCCTTAATGGCAAAATTTTAAAAAGCAGATTGATGATTTCCTGATTGCTGGGTTCATTAATAATCAGCAAGGAAATTTTATCTTTTTTAATTACTTCATTAAGCTCATTAAAGTTATAAGATTTTAAATTAAGCGATTTTCCCAGATCAATTTGGTCTGTAACAATTCCTTTATAAAAATAGCCAAAGCGTTGTTCTTCATCATTTTTAGGCAAAATTTCTTTAATTAACGGTTCGTAGCCAACAAACAAAACGTTGGGATAGAATTTTTCATTATGGCTTAATTTATTTAACAATTTTCGCCAAACAAAATACAGCACGGTAAAAATGGCCATTAAAATAATCAAGACGGTTCTAGGCCTTATTTCCGCGCGGCTGTAGAGGGCATAAAAATAAATAAAACCCAAGCCCAAATTTATGGCGGCTGTTTTAAGATAAATATTTAAAAAACTTACGCCGTGTTGGTTGGCAATGGGGTCAAATAAATTTAAGGCGTAAAAAATAACCAACCAAATCAAAAAAAGCCATGTAAAAGGCCAAAAATGCATTTGCCAAATTTGGTTATTGTAATTTTCTTGGTAACGCAATATTAAAGTCAGCCATAAACTGGCATAAAAAAGGCCAATTGTGCTGATAAAAACCAGCATTTTCCTTAATTTTAAGCCATTATAGTTTTTCATTTGTTGTTTGATTGATAATCATAGATTGTTTTGAATTATACTGATTAATCGGGGATAATGCAAGCGATAAAACAATTGCCGTTTGGCTGATAATTTGTTAAAATATCAGCAATATTTAATTTAAAATATGGCCATAGCTGTAGTTGTCCCTACTTATAATGAAAAAGAAAACATCTCCCGCTTGCTTTCGGAAATTTTGGTAACTGTTCCGGGGGTAGATGTTTTTGTGGTTGATGATAATTCGCCCGACCAAACAGCCGGTTTGGTTAAAGATATGATGGGCAAATTTGCCAATTTGCATCTTTTAAACCGTGAAAAAAAAGAGGGCTTAGGCAGGGCTTACATTTACGCTTTTAACGAAATTTTAAAAGATTCTAAATTTACGACCATTATTATGATGGACGCGGATTTTTCTCATAATCCGGGTTATTTGCCAAAATTGATCGAATTAGGCCAAAAGTACGATTTGGCCATTGGTTCTCGGTATATTAAAGGCGGTAAAACCATTGGTTGGGAAATGTGGCGCAAGGCCTTAAGTTACGGGGGGAATTTGTATTGCCGATTGATTTTAAGCACGCCTATTCATGATGTTACCAGCGGATTTTTGGCAATTAAAGCCGATTGCTTGAAAAAAATCGATTTAAGCGCCCTTAATTTATCCGGTTATGCTTTTACCATTGGTTTAAAATACGCTCTTATTAGGCAAGGCTTTAGTTTTAAGGAACTGCCGATTGTTTTTCAAAACCGGACCGGTGGAGAATCAAAAATATCCAATCATATAATTCGCGAAGGCATTATTGCGCCATGGAAAATGATTTTCAAAAAATAATTCATCCTTGTTTTATTTGCGGGCAAAATAATTTTGCCTTTGCCTTTAAAAAAAACGGCTATAATTTATGGCGCTGTAAAAATTGCTCCTTGATTTTTGTATTTCCCAGAGAGGGCGCCGAAAAAATTTATTCGGCTGATTATTTTTCTGCCGCATCTTTGGGCCATGGTTATGTTGACTATGATCAGGATAAATTGCCCATGGTGCCAACCTTTAAAAAATATTTGGCCTTGTTAAAAAAACATAATCCAAATGGGGGGAAACTAATGGATGTTGGTGCGGCGACCGGTTTTTTTGTTGATTTGGCTTTGCAAGATGGCTGGCAGGCCAGCGGGATTGAGATTTCCGATTATGCTGCCACTTTAGGCAGAAATAAGGGTTTGGATATTTTAACCGGAACTTTAAGCAAAGCAAATTTAAGCCAAAATGCCTATTCGGCCATAACCATGTTTGATGTACTGGAGCATTTTATTCAGCCAGTGCAAGAAATTGCCAAAGTTTGGCAAATCCTTAATAATGGAGGTATTTTAGCTATTAATACGCCTGATGCTGGCAGTTGGCTGGCCAAAATTTTAGGACGTTTTTGGCATTTATTTGTCCCACCCGAACATTTAAATTATTTTAACCAAAAAAACCTGATTGAGTTTTTAACTGCCCAGGGGTTTGAAATTGTTTATTTGGCAAAAATCGGCAAAAGCTTTACCTTGGAATATATTTTTAAAACTTTATATGCCTGGCAAAAACTGGCCATTTGGAACCGTTTGGGTAAAATGTGCCAGGCGCCTTGGCTAAATAAATTAGCCATTCCCATAAATTTACGGGATAATATTTTTGTTTTAGCCAGAAAAAAATAACCAATCATGATTAATCCCCAAACAAAATTATCCGGTCTATTGAATGTTGTTAAAAAACACTGGTTGGCTATTTTAATCGCTCTGCTTTTAGGGGTGCTGGCTTATTTGCCTCATTATATTTTTGTTAATCAATCGGGGTCTGATTTTAAGGGAGTTTTTAAAAGTTTGATAGACGATGATTTATATTATTTAATGCGCGGCCAAGATGTGATTGACGGCCATGCCACTTTAGCCAACCCTTGCTGGCTAGAACATAAAAACGGACCGCCCATGCAATTTTGGCTGCCAGATTATTTATTGGCCAAGCCCTTGGCTATTTTGGGGATTGAAATAAATCAGGGCTACCAATTTTACGCATTTTTGCTGGCGATTATCAGTTTTTTGCTGGTTTACTGGATTATTTGGCGCTTAGGGCAGTCCAAAAAACTAGCTCTGGCCGGAACATTGTTATTGCTGGGCGTGCTATTTTTTAGAATGCTTACTCGCGTTCCCAGCCCGGCTTTTAATTTTATTTTTTGGCTGTCGTTATTTGCCTTGTTACTGAACTATTTGGAAACTTCCAAAAAATCATGGCTTATTTGGTCAGTGATTAATTTGGGTTTGTTATTTTATATCTATCCCTATTACTGGACTTATTACGTGATTTTTTTGGTTGTTTTTATGTTCTTTGGCAAGCTGTTGCTGTTTGATTTTAAGATTAAAAATTATCTATTGGTTTTAAGTGGCGCTCTTATTATCGGCAGCGGTTATTTTTGGGAAATGTGGCAAAGCGCCCAACTGGATTTTTACGCCGATTCCATGACCCGTTTGGGTATGTTGGCAACTCATTTCCCATCAGGTTTTAAAATTGTTATTTTGGGATTGTTAATTTTAAGTGTTATAATTTTTTTCGTAAAAAAGAAAATCGTACCTTTAAATTCTTTAAGCGTTTTTTTGGGCAGTGCGGTGGTTGCTTGCATTATCGCTGTTAATCAGCACGTTATTACCGGCAAAAATTTGGAGTTTTCCAGCCATTATTGGCCTTTAAGCGCTGTTGTTTTTGTTTTTACTTGCGCTTATTTAGCCAAGTTTATTTTGGATAAAATTTCCAAAACCATCTGGGTTACAACCATAAAAATAATTTTATTGCTGGTTTTGGCTGTTTGGTCAATCTCGCGCATAGTTATTGTTGTAAAATCCACTTCAAAACCGGAAGCCATAGATATTTATCGGCAAAATTACAGTTCTGTTTTTAATTGGCTTAAACAAAATGCTCCTAAAGAAACAGTGGTTTATGCCAATACCGACTTAAGTGTTTTTATACCCATTTATACTTCCAATAATGTTTTTTACAACCAAACCTGTTCGTTGTTTTTTGTGTCCGATGCCGAAGTTCAAGAGCGTTTTGCCATTAATCAATATTTTAATCCCATTAGCGAAAATGATTTGTTAAAGTTTGAGCGATCAATCTGGGGCACGCGGTACATCAATTATTGGGCACATGAGCAAAGCAAAAATAAATTAAGAAAAATATTTTTAATCCCTGCGCATGATTATCCAAGAATCCCTGAAACCGAAATTGTCAGAATTGGCAGTTTGATTAATGAAGTAAAAAAATCAGATTTTAGAGATGTTTTAAAAAAATACCAGGTTGATTATTTGATTTGGGACAAAAATAAAGATCCTCATTGGCAGCTGGATCGTTATGATTTTTTAAAAACCGTTTATTCTTCGGAAAATTTTGAAATTTTTCAGTTTTCTTCCATTAAAAATTAATTAAAGTATTTGCTTTTTTGGGGCTAGTTTAAAATTTGCGCCTGTTTTATAACCCTTGTTAATTTTTAACAAATATTATATAATTTATGCAAATTACTTCTAATTTTTTGAACTAATATGGATCAAAAAACATCATCACTTATTGAAAAGATTTTAAAACACATTGTCATTTTTGGCAGTTTTCTGGTTGTTTTAATTCCGGTAGTTATTGTGCCGTATTCATATTTTCCTTATATCATCCAAAAAACCAATATTCTTAAAATATTGGTCCAGATAATTTTTGCTGCCTATGTGCCTTTGGCGCTTTGGAAAGCCGAGTATCGTCCTAAAAAAACTTTGCTTTTTTGGTCGGTTATGGCTTTTGCCGGGGCAATGCTAATTACCACATTTACTTCTTTAAGCGTCTACCGCAGCTGGTGGGGCAACTGGGAACGTAATTTTGGCACCTTTAATTATTTGCATTATTTTGCCTGGTTTATTGCGTTGGTAGGTGTTTGCAATCAGCCAAAATATTGGCGCTGGCTGTTAAATTTTTCTTTAATTGTCAGTTTAGGCATTAGCATTTACGCTATTTTTCAACGTTTGGGTTTGGGCGGAACATTTGAAAGCGGTTTAACCAGGGTTAACGGCACCATGGGTAATGCCTCATTTTTGGCTAGTTACATGTTGGTGCATGTTTTTATTGCTTTGTTGTTTTTAGTGGAAAAAATATCTTTGCCCAGCCGAATTGGTTATTTACTAATATTACTGGCTGATTTTACTGTTTTACAGTTAACCGCCACTAGGGGCGCTCAATTTGGTTTTATTTTTGCCTTGGTTTTGTTTATAATTTTAACTTTTACATTACGCGCCTGGGAGCAAAAGGGAGTTAAACTTTTGGTATTTTTTTCTCTTGGAGTGTTTATTTTTGTGGGATTGGCTTTAACATTTAGAAACGCGCCCGTAGTTAAGAATAATTATTGGCTAAGGCGCTTGAGTAGCTATTCTTTTGCCGATAATACCGTGCAAACCAGGTTGCATTCCTGGAAATGGGGTTTAATGGGCTTTAGGGATAATTTTATACTGGGCGTTGGACCGGAAAATTATCAGATTGTTTTTAATAAATATTTTGAGCCGATTTTTTACCAATATTCCGGATCTGAAATTTGGTTTGATAGGGCCCACAACACCTTGGTGGATATGGCTTCTACCATGGGCATTTTAGGTTTGTTAACTTACTTGGGCTTATATTGGGCAATCTTTTATTCTTTGCTCCAACTTTACCGTCATCAAAAAATACCCAAATTGTACTATATAGTTTTCGTGTTATTGTTTTTTGCCTACTTTATTCAAAATCTAGCTGTTTTTGATTCGTTGAATAATTTGATTGTTTTTTATCTTTTGCTGGCATATTTGTGTTTTCTCTCGGGCAGTTTTTATATTAATCAAAAATCCCAGCCAAGCAAATTTTTTGCCATTTCGGTAAATCCGTTAACAGGCATTGGCATATCTTTTATTCTGTTACTGGTTTTGTTTTTTAGCGTTGATTTAAAGCAGATCAGAGAAAACATTTATGTTTATGAGGCCTACATTTCCGGCAAATACGGCGAATACGCAAAATCAATGGATTGGTACGATTTAACTTACGCTAAAGGTATATATAAAATCGATCCGGCGATTTTGCTTTCCACTTCTTTGGGCGAAATGATTCAAGGAAAAAATGACCTAAATGTTTCCCAGGAGCAAAAAATTTCCGATATTAATAAGGCCATTTCTTGGATGAAGCGGGCAATAGAACTTGATCCCAAAAATATGTTTTTGCATTATTTGCAGGCCAAAAATTACGCCTTGGCTACCGAACTAACCAGGGATGTTAAATATTTGGAAAAGGGCCTGGCAGCAGCCGAGCAGGCCAAAGAGCTTCGCCCTGGCGAAGTCAGATCGTATTGGATTTTGGCTCAATTGTATTTATACGGTAGCCAGCCACAGGAGGCGTTGAAGTATTTGCAACAAGCCCTAAAATTAACCGATCAGTTGCCGGAAACTTATTATTACTTGGCTGTGGTTTACCAAAGCTTGGGTGATAAAGAAAAATATTATGAACAAACCGATCAAATGATTGATAAGGGTTTTGGATTTTTTGACCCAAATACCGTTAAGCAGCTGATTGTGTATTATGACGGTAAAAATGATTTAAGAAGATTAATTTATCTTTATTCCCAGTTAACAGCTTTGGAATCAACCGATTTGAATGATTGGCAAACTTATGTTGATTTGTTGGTTAAGGATAAGCAATATGACCGCGCTTTGGAAACATTGCAAAATGCCAGCCAAGCCATTCCGGCTTTTAGCAGCCGGGCCTACGCTGCTTACCAATTTATCACTCAATTAAAAGAAAAAGCCGAGCTGGATAAAACACAAGCCGGCACTACCACCATTAATCAATAAATTTTATGAATTACTTAAAAATTTTTCCTAAAAAATATTTATTATTCGGTTTATCAGCCGTAATTTTGCTGGTTTTGGCCGGTGCTGTAATTTTATCCTTAAAAAAGCCGGTTGAACAATTTTTACCTGTTTTAATAGATGAAGCAACTACTCAGCAGATTAACGAAAGAATCGCTAAAGATTTGGAAATGCTCAAGCTTTTTCCTAATGATTACAATGTGTACATGGATTTGGGAAATTTGGAAAACCAACTAGGGCACGCTACCCGAGCCATTGATTATTATCACCGTGCCTGGGAAAAAATTCCTACCAACAGCACGCCTTGGCAAAATATCGGTAATACTTACATTCAGCTTGGCGATTACCAAAAAGCCGAAGAATCATTTTTACAAGCTAAAAAAGCCAACCCCGGATATTATTTTACCTATTTTAATTTAACCAAACTGTACAAGGATTTTTTAACCAACAAAGCGGATAAAATACGTGAGGTTTATCTGGAGGGCTTGAAAAATACCAACAACGATTACCAATTGCTCCAGCCCTTTGCCGATTATTTGGTGGAAATTAAGAATTATTCCGAAGCCATTGAATATCTAAAAGTTTTGGTGGAAAAAGTGCCTTCGGGTGGCAGGCCACAGGTTATAGACCGCCTTAATGAAGTTCAGGCCTTAATGGACCAAACTTCAAGCTAATCTATGTTTCGTTTTCATATCCAGCAAAAAATTGCTATTTTTACTTTAGCATTTTTTGTTTTGTTTGGTTTTTCGTTTTCTGCATTCGGCGCAGAGGCAGTTTATCCGGATGATCGCGATTTTAAACATGAATATTATTTGGCGCAAATAAAAGCTTTAACTGCTTGGGATATTATTAAGGAGGCGCCCGAAGTGGTGGTGGCGGTAATTGATAGTGGTGTGGATATCGAGCACCCGGATCTTTACCAAAATATTTGGCAAAATAAAGGCGAGGTACCTGGCGATGGCCTGGATAATGATCAAAACGGCTACATTGATGATGTTTATGGCTGGGATTTTATCGCCAATAATAACGATCCTCGGCCAAAAATTAACGGCAATTACACTGTTTTAGGGGTTAACCATGGCACAGTAGTGGCCGGAGTTATTGGAGCCATGGGCAATAATAATTTTGGTTTGGCGGGGGTTGCTTGGAAAATTAAAATTATGCCCTTAAGAGTAATGGACGGGCAGGGAGCAGGCGATAGTCGCAACGTTTACCAAGCCATTAAATATGCTATTGCCCATGGCGTCCAAATAATCAATTTAAGCATGGTGGGCGGGGTTAACGATCCACAGCTAGGTGAAATTATTGCCACGGCTTATCGGGCGGGCACCATTATCGTTGCCGCGGCCGGCAATGAAACCAATAGCGAATATCGCGATGATGATTTTAGCTTAAACTTGAGCATTCATCCCCAATATCCTATTTGCCATGATGGCCCCAGTGTTGGTGATAATTTTGTTTTAGGCGTTGGCTCGGTTGATTATCAGGATAAAAAATCCAATTTTTCCAATTTTGGTTCGCAGTGTTTGGATGTGGTAGCCCCTGGAGAAAATTTTTACGGCACTCTTTATTTTTCTCCGGTTATGCCAGAATTTAAAAAATATTTTGGCGGTTGGTGGTCGGGCACATCTTTGGCTGCTCCCCAGGTATCCGGAGCCGCGGCGTTAATTAAATCTCTAAGGCCTGATTTGAACAATAAGGAAATATACCAATTGATCATCAATAATACAGATAATCTTGATTCAATAAATCCCGTTTATCGTGGTATTTTGGGTAGTGGTCGTTTAAATTTAGAAAAAGCCATTGTAGCGGCCCAAGCCGCAAGTAATGTAGGTGGCCGCTTAATTGTCGGGTCTGGCCCTGGTTTTAAACCAGCAGTCAGTTTATTTGATTTCGATGGAATCTTGCGCCACAATTTTTTAGCTTACGATAAGGCCTTTAAAGGTGGAGTTTCGGTGGCCACGGCCGATTTGGACGCCAACGGCTTAAAGGAAATTATAACAGCTCCTGGACCGGGTGGTGGACCGGATATTAGGATTTTTAAAGCCAATGGATCGCTGGATCGCCATTGGTTTGCCTATGATTCAAAATTTTCCGGCGGAGTTAATGTAGCGGCGGCAATTTTTAACGGTGATGCGAAAATTATCACCGTTCCTCAAGGAAAAACAAAGCCACTAGTTAAAATTTTTAGTTCGGATGGAACTTTGCAGAAAGAATTCTTAGCTTTTAATGCTAATTTTACAGGTGGAGTAAATTTGGCTTTAGCCGATATTAGTGGCGATAATGAACCGGAAATTATTGTAGGCAGCGGACCAGGCCAAAAACCATGGGTCAGGATTTTTTCTTTCAGCGGCAAACTGCTTAAGGAATTTTTGGCTTATGATCCTTCTTATAGCGGGGGAGTAAAAGTTGTTGGATTTGATGTTTACGGTGATAGGCGGGCCGAAATTATTGTTTCACCACAAAAAAAATTATCGCAAAAGATTAAAGTTTTTGCCCCTTCGGGCGATTTGAATTTTCAATGGTCGTTAAGTGGTTATTCGCCGCAGGATGCTATAACCGTAAGTGCGCATAATTTATCGGACACCCCACAATTGCTGGTTAGTCGGGTGATTCCAGCTAATGCCAAAAATTCTTTGGCCATAGAATTTTCTTATTATGATGCCAAAGGCAAACTGCTGAAAAATATAAAAATTCCCACAACCGATAATTTGGGCAATATTAATTTAATTGTTAAGTAATGGACAAACTGTTTGAGATAATTTTTCCTCGCCTTTTTTTAAGATTTCCCGTTCTTAAGCAATTTGCCAAATTTGCCATGGTTGGGGCGGTTAATGCCATTATCGATTTTTTGGTTTATTATTTTTTAACCAGGTCATTTGCTTGGTTTAATCTTCACTATTTAACCGCCAATGCTTTGGCTTTTTCGGCAGCGGTTACTTCTAGCTTTTTTTTAAACAACAGATTTACCTTTTATTCGCCTGAAAATCGGGCCAATGCGCATAGCTATTTTAAATTTTTTGCCTTTAACCTTTTAACCTTATTGATTGTTGAAGCCTGTTTTTATTTTCTAGTTGGTTATTTAGGGGTTTACGATATTGTTGCAAAATACTTATTGTTGGTTTTGAGCGGTATTAGTAATTTTACCTTTAGCCGTATTTGGGTTTTTAAAAAAACTAATTAACCGATCCCCTCATTGCTAAAAGACCAGTATTTCTGTTATAATTTATAAAGTTCTTTCATATGTTTTTAAGCATTGTCATTCCGGCTTATAACGAGGCCAAGCGCTTGGAAAAGAGCTTGGATAAACTTTACGGCTATTTAAACAGGTCGGCCTTGTTAGCGGTATGTGAAGTGATAGTAGTTGATGATGGTTCGGAAGATGAAACCGCCAGCATTGCCGAAAATTTAAAAAAGCCGAATTTAAAAGTTATTAAGCATCTGCGTAACTTGGGTAAAGGAGCAGCGGTTAAAACAGGTGTTTTAGCGGCTAACGGCGAGGCCATTTTGTTTATGGATGCCGATTACTCCACTCCGGCCGAAGAGCTGGATGGTTTTTTGCCAAAATTAAGCGAAGGTTATGATGTGGTAATCGGTTCCCGCGGTTTAAAGGGATCCAAAGTTTTACTTAAGCAGAATTGGCTTAAAGTGGCTTTGGGCAGGGCAGGTAATCTTTTAATCAGGGCCATGCTTTTACCCGGCATTAAGGATACCCAATGCGGTTTTAAATTGTTTTCCCATTCCGCCGGTTCTATTTTTAAAAAGCAAACTTTAAATACCTGGGGCTTTGATTTTGAAATTTTATATCTGGCAAAAAAGAACAGATTTAAAATAGCCGAATTGCCGGTAAGCTGGACGAATGATTTTTCTTCCAAAGTCAAAATGATTGACTATTTAAAAACTTTAATTGAATTAATTAAAATCAGAACCAACGATTTAAAGGGTTTGTACAAATGAAAAAAATATATGAAAAAAATTAATCCTATTTTGGGCAAAAGAAAAAATATTTTAGTGGCGGGCGGCGCCGGTTTTATCGGTAGCCATTTGTGCGAAGAGCTGGTTAAGGAAAATAATGTAATTTGTTTGGATAATTTTTCTACCGGCAGTTTGGAAAATATTCGATTTTTGCTGCAAAATCCCAATTTTGAATTTATCAAACATGATCTAACCGAAACGATTAATTTGGAAGATTTGCCGGAACTGCAAAAATTTGAAATTAAGATTTTTGGTTTGTCGGAAATATATAATTTTGCCTGCCCGACTTCTGCCAAAAAATTCGATAATTTGGTTATTGCAACCGTGTTAGCCAATTCTTTACTGGTTAAAAATGTTTTGGATTTATCTTTGAAATACGGAGCAAAATTATTGCATGCTTCTTCGGCTGTAGTTTATGGCCCGCGGGAAAGCAATAATTACGTTACAGAGGATGCTCATGGTTCGGTTAAAATTGATGGCCCCAGAAGCTGTTACGATGAAGGCAAGCGTTTTGCCGAAGCCATGATAACCACTTATCGGAATTTTTACAAAAAGGATTTTAAAATCGCCAGGATTTTTAGAACCTACGGCCCTAGATTGGCATTAAATGACGGCCAGATGATTTCCGATTTTATATTAAACGCGCTGGATGGCAAGGATTTGGTAATTTACGGGCCAGAAGATTTTTCCACTTCGCTTTGCTATGTTGGCGATGTGGTAGATGGCTTGCTTAAGCTAATGAAAAGCGATTTAAATCAGCCGGTAAATTTGGGCAGCAACGTGGATGTGTTGCTTAAAGAAGTTGCGGAAAAAATTATTGCTCTTACCGGTTCTTCTTCAAAAATTTTATATCAAGGCGCCTTGGAATTTATTACGCCCTTGCCGTTGCCTGATATAAATTTGGCCAAATCGCATTTGGGTTGGTATCCTTTAGTTACCTTGGATCAGGGATTAGCTAAAACTTTGGAGTATACCAGAGCCAATAAGCGAGTGCTAACCGAATCATTAAACGGCGATGTCAATTCTTAAAAAACTATTTTTATTTATTAATAATCAATTATAACTAATCAATCAATAATATTCTATGAGTAAATACATTTTTACTTCCGAATCAGTTACAGAAGGGCATCCGGATAAAGTCTGTGATCAAATTTCCGATGCGATTTTGGATGAGTTGTTGCGCCATGATCCCCAGTCACACGCCGGCATTGAGTGTATTGCCACAACCGGTTTAGTGGTGGTAGCAGGTGAAATCAGAACCAATCATTATGTGGATATTGCCGGTATTGCCAGGCAAACCATTAAGGAAATCGGTTACAATGGCGCCTCAGCCGGTTTTTCGGCCGAAGATTGCGGTGTTATGGTAGCCATTGACGAACAATCTGCTGATATTGCCCAAGGCGTTGATGCCGGCAAGGGCAAATATAAAGAACAAGGTGCCGGCGACCAGGGATTAATGTTCGGCTTTGCTTGCAGGGAAACCAAAGAATTAATGCCTTTGCCAATCATGCTTGCTCATAAAATGGCCAAGCGTTTGGCAATGGTCCGCAAAAACGGGACTTTAAAATATTTGCGTCCAGATGGCAAAACCGAAATCGCCGTTGAATACGAAAACGGCAAACCAAAAAGGATTGATACGGTGGTTATTGCCGCTCAGCATAATGAAACGGTTTCCGAAAAAAAAGTTGAACGAGATATTATCAATAAAGTAATCAAGCCCATTGGCGGAAGATACCTTGATAAAAATACCAGGTATTTTATCAATGCCACGGGCAAATTTATCAAGGGCGGCCCTGTTGCCGATACCGGCTTAACCGGCCGTAAAATTATTGTTGATACTTACGGCGGTTATGGTTCGCACGGGGGCGGATGCTTTTCGGGCAAGGATCCTTCAAAAGTTGACCGCAGCGCCTGTTATATGGCCCGTTACGTTGCCAAAAATATCGTGGCCTCGGGTTTGGCGGATAAGTGCGAAGTTCAGCTGGCTTATGTTATCGGCAGGGCGGAACCAGTAAGCACTTTGGTAAAAACTTTTGGTACCGGCAAGTTGCCCGATGAAGCTTTGGAAAAAATAGTCAGAAAAGTTTTCCCGTTAAAACCGGCCGAAATAATCAATCATCTTAAATTAAAGCGTCCGATTTACCGCCAAACTGCCGCTTATGGCCATTTTGGCCGGACAGAAGCGGATTTTACCTGGGAAAAAACAGATATGGTTGCAAAATTGCGAAAGTACTTGAAGAAATAATTAACTTTTAGCAAGGTTATGGATTACGGGTTAGATATAAATAATCTGTGATCCATAACCAAAGATTTGATTTTTGATTATGAAAGTTTTAGTTACAGGCGGAGCCGGTTTTATCGGCTCCCATTTAGTTGACCGCTTAATCGCCAAAAACCATAAGGTGGTTGTTTTGGATAATTTATCAACCGGCAAAAAAAAGTTCATCAATAATCAGGCCAAATTTTACCAAACAAGCGTTACTAATCCTAAAATCAAAGAAATTTTTTCCCGCGAAAAACCCGAAATGGTTTTTCATTTGGCCGCCCAAAAAAGCGTTTCTTTTTCGGTCAATTATCCTTTGCTTGATGCCACCAATAATATTTGGGGTTCGCTTAAAGTAATTGAGCAATCAATCCGCGTGGGGGTAAAAAAATTTATTTTGATTTCTACCGGCGGAGCAATTTACGGAGAAACCAAAATATTGCCCACACCGGAAACGGTTTTGCCAAAGCCAAGTTCGCCTTATGCTTTAAGTAAATTAACGGTGGAAAATTATTTGCTTAACTACTATCGTCCTTTAAGAAAATTAAATTTTGTTTCCTTAAGATTGGCCAATGTTTTTGGCCCCAGGCAGGATCCGGAAGGTGAAGCGGGCGTTGTGGCAATTTTTGTTAAATATTTGCTTAAAGGCAAGCAATGCTTTATTACCGGCAATGGCAAGCAAACCAGGGATTTTGTTTATGTGTCCGATGTGGTGGAGGCCTGTTTAAAGTCATTAAGGTTTGGGCAGGGGATTTATAATATTGGCACAGGTAAAGAAACTTCCATTAATGTTTTATATCATCTCATTGCCGGCTTAATTTCCAAACAACAACCAAAATACGTACCCACCAGAGCAGGTGATGTTTATCGCAGCGTTTTAAAATCTGCCTTGGCCAAAAAAGATTTAAATTGGACTCCGGAGGTGGAATTATTGGAAGGGCTAAAAAAAACCATTAAATATTTTAAGGTTTAAGCAAGTAATCATGAACAGGGTATTAATTTATTCAACAGCTTATTTGCCTTTTATTGGCGGCGCCGAGGTGGCAGTTAAGGAAATCACCGATCGCTTGCCAAATTTTGAATTTGATTTGATTACGGCTTGGCTGGATAAAAAATTACCCAGGCGCCAAACTATTGGCCGGGTTAATGTTTATCGCGTTGGTATTGGTTATCCCAAATTTGATAAATTATTTTTGGCCGTTTTTGGCCACTTTCAAGGTTTAAAACTTCATCGGCAAAACAAATACCAAGCGGTTTGGGCAATTATGGCCAGCTTTGGCGGTTTTGCGGCTTTAAGCTTTAAAATAAGATCCAAAATTCCATATTTATTAACCTTGCAGGAAGGCGATCCGATTGAAGAAATTTTAAAACAAGTCAGATTTGTCAGAAACAGGTTTAATAAAATTTTTTCCCAAGCAAGCGGCTTGCAGGCCATTAGCACCTATTTGTTAAACTGGGGAGTGAGTATGGGGTTTAAGGGTAAATTTTCCGAAATTATACCTAATGGAGTGGATGTTACTAATTTTACCAAGCAATACAGCGAAGAGGAAATTAAAGAATTAAGAAGCAGTTTTGGCTTTCCAAAAGATGCGGTAATTGTGGTTACCGCCTCCAGATTGGTTGTTAAAAACGGTCTGGCTGATGTAATCAAAGCCCTGCCCAATTTACCCCAAAATTTTTGTTTTTATATCTGCGGTACTGGGGGGTTAGAAAATCACTTGCGTCAATTGGTAAAAGAGCTTAAACTGGAAAAAAGAGTAAATTTTGCCGGTTACAAAAGCCACGCCGAACTGCCGTCAATTTTTTCTTCTAGCGATATTTTTATTAGGCCTTCATTAAGCGAGGGTTTGGGTAATGCTTTTTTGGAAGCTATGGCCAGTGGGCTGCCAACTATTGGAACTCTGGTAGGCGGAATTCCGGATTTTTTAACGGATGGCGTAACCGGTTTGGTTTGCCAAGCCCAAAATCCATCAAACATTGCCAGCACTATTTTAAAAGCCAGCCAACTTAACGCTGAACAAAAAAAATCGCTTCATGATAATGCCACAAAATTAATTAATGAAAGATATAACTGGGACCTGGTGGCAAATAAAATGAATAATTTATTGGAAAAATTATGCAAATAACGATTATCGGCACAGGTTATGTAGGATTGGTAACCGGCGTGGGCTTGGCCCAGCTTGGGCACCGGGTTTTTTGCGTTGATACCGATCCGGCTAAAATTGCTACGCTTAAAGCAGGTAAGGAACCGTTTTATGAACCAGGCCTTACGGCCATGCTGAAAAAAAATATTAAAGCCAAACGATTGTTTTTTACCGTTAATTTAGCCGAAGTAGTAAATAACGCCGATTTGATTATTATTTGCGTGGGCACACCGGCTAAACCCAATGGTAGCGCGGATTTAACTTATGTAAACCAAGCGGCATTAGGCATTAAAGAATATTGTAAAACCGGTAAAATTGTAGTTACCAAAAGCACGGTGCCTGTTGGTAATGGCAAAATTTTGGAAAAATTATTAAACAGCGGCAAGATTAAATCATTTAAAGCAGTGGCCTGTTCCGAATTTTTGCGCGAAGGGAAGGCAATTTATGATTTTTTCAATCCGGACAGAATAATTGTGGGAGCAGTTGATAAATCAGCCGGTTTAAAGGTAATGTCGGCTTTTGCCAAAATCAAAACCAATAAAATGTTAACGGATAGGGAAACAGCCGAATTAATCAAATATGCCTCCAATGCCTTTTTAGCGGCTAAAATATCCTTTATCAACGAAATTGCCAATTTATGTGAAAAAGTCGGGGCCAATGTTGATGAAGTGGCCAAAGGTATGGGCTATGATGCCAGGATTAATCCTCATTTTTTGCAGGCAGGTATTGGTTATGGTGGAAGTTGTTTTCCTAAGGATGTGAGAGCTCTTAAATATATGGCCGAACAACACGGGGCCGATACTAAAATTATTAAAGCCGTGCTTGATGTTAATGCCAATCAACACCAGTTATTTTTAAATAAAATTAAACAGGTTTTGGGCAATTTAAAAGGCAAAAAAATTGGTGTTTTGGGTTTGGCTTTCAAAAATAATACTGATGATATTAGAGAATCGGTGGCTATCAAATTGATTAAAAATTTAATTTCCTTGGGCGCAAAAGTTAAGGCGTTTGATCCTAAGGCCACCGCTAATGCCAAAAAAGTTTTACTTAAAGGAGTTTTGCTAGCCGATTCATCGATTGATGTATTTACACAGGCAGACGCATTAATAATCGCCACCGAATGGCCCGAGTTTGCCAAGCTTGATTGGCTAAAAGTTAAAAAATCAATGAAGCAACCGATTATTTTTGATGGCAGAAATTTATTAAATAAAAGCAATATTGTAAGGCTAGGTTTTAAGTACTATTCTATTGGCCGTTAATTATTAAAGTATTATGCAAGAACCAAACGATTTTATTATTCCTGGCCCATCATTGCAGGAAAGAGAAATTGCACTACCATTGGAGATAACCACGGAAATGCGCGCAGTTTTTACTGACCTGCATGATAAATACTTTGCAATGGAAAGTAAATATCTATCACAGAACGACTTCAGTTTTAACGAACGATGTTCTGCTCTTATTAAGGGCAAACTATATACAAAATATGGTATGGATCAAGTTGCGCATTGTTATTTATCCCATATTTTTGGCAGCACCTTTGATGAGATTAAAATAACCAGATTTGATTTTGAGGGAGAGGATTCCATTGAAAAGTTTATTAACAGCGAGTACGAAAAATTTAAATCAGAATCAGCAAAACATGAATAAAGTTTTTATTGTTATACCTTGTTATAATGAAGCCAAATTATTGGCTAAAGTTATTGTCTCGGTTTTGCCTTATGGCACAGTGGTGGTAGTTGACGATGGTTCGGCTGATCAAAGCGCAATAATTGCTAAAAATTTGGGTGTTAAAGTTTTACAACATTTAGTTAACCGTGGCATGGGAGCAGCTCTGGAAACGGGGGATAGGTATGCTTACTTACAAGGAGCGGATATTGTGGTGCATTTTGATGCCGATGGCCAGCACATGGCGGATGAAATCCCTAAATTAATAAGACCGATTATTGATGGCAAAGTTGAGGTAGTTTTGGGTTCAAGGTTTTTACTGCCTAATAACTCGATTCCCTGGCTTAAAAAATTGTTTATTTTAAAACCGGCAATTTTATTTCAAAATTTATTATTAGGCGTAAAATTAACCGATGCCCATAACGGTTTTAGAGCATTATCAAGGGTTGCTTTGGAAAAAATTAAAATTACCCAAGATGAGTTTGCTCATGCCACCGAAATTATAGAATTAATTAAGGCCAATAATTTAACTTATCAAGAAGTTCCGGTAACCATTAAATACCACGAATTCGGCCAAGGATTTTTATCAGGTTTTAAAATTATTAAAGATTTAATTTTTAGTAAAATTAACAAATAACATGATCTATTTGCCATTACAAATCATTGTTAGTTTATTCGTTCTCTTGGTCGTTTTTCGGCTATTTAAAAAGTTTCAGGATAATACTTTAAAAATATCGGAATTTTTGGGTTGGTTAATGATCTGGCTTGTTGTCTTAACGGTTTTTTGGCTGCCTCAAACAACTTCTTATTTGGCCCGCTGGTTTGGTATTGGCAGGGGAGTTGATTTGGCAATTTACAGCGCGGTTTTAATTCTTTTTTACCTTATTTTCCGTCTTTATTTAAAGCTCGATCGGCAACAGCGCCAAATAACCAAAATTATCAGGCATTTGGCTTTAACTGATAATGAAAAAGATAATCTTAAAGATTGAATCATGAAGAAAGTTGCCATCATTATTGTTAATTTTAACGGTCAAAAATACCTCCCTGGCCTTTTGGGGAGTATTTTTAATAATCCGCCTCAAACTGTTAACCAACAAGTTATTTTTGTGGATAACGCATCCCATGATGAATCAGTTGAGTATGTTAGAGAAAACTTTTCCCAGATAGTTGTTTTGGAACAAGAGATCAATTGGGGTTTTGCCAAAGGTAATAATTTAGGCATTAAATACGCCCAGGCCCATAATTTTGATTATGTTTTTTTGCTTAATAGCGATGCGCTTCTGGAAGTAGGTTGTTTGGATATTTTAGTTAATAGGATTGAACAATCGAATCAAATTGCTGCAGTTCAGTCAAAAATTTTATTATGGCCGTTAACGGATTTAATTAACAGTGTTGGCAACGTGATCCATTATTTGGGTTTTGGCTACACCAATGGTCATAAAACTCCAAACACGATACACGATCCAGCTCAGCTGGACAACACACGATCCAGCTCAGCTGGACAACACACGATAAACGAAATAAACTACTGTTCCGGCGCGGCCTGCTTAATTAAATTGGAGGTTTTAAACAAAATCGGTTTGTTTAACGAGGGTTTTTTTATGTATCACGAGGATTTGGATTTGGGCTGGCGATTTTTACTATCAGGTTATAAAAATCAAGTTGTTCCGGAAGCCATTGTTTACCATAAGTATGAATTTAGTCGCAGTATCAAAAAGTTTTATTTTATGGAAAGAAATCGTTGGCTGGTTATTTTGGCCAATTATGATTTAAGAACTTTGTTGTTAATTTTTCCAGCCCTGTTAGTAATGGAAATAGGGTTGTTTATTTTTTCTTTTAAAAACGGCTGGTGGCGGGAAAAAATAAAAATTTATCTCTATTTTTTAAAACCCACTAGTTGGCAGAAATTATGCCAAACCCGCCGGAAAATTCAATCTAGTAGGATTGTGAAAGATAGGGAAATAGTGGTAAACTTTTCTGGTGTTATCGAGCATCAAGAAGTAAATAGCTGGCTTATGGAAAAAGTTATAAATAAGATTTTTAACGCCTATTGGCTGGTTATTAAAAAATTGATTATTTGGTAATTATGCCCGACGGTAAAACAAAAATCGCTCAAGTTGTTTGTACCTTTCCGCCTTACCGAGGCGGCATTGGCAATGTTTGTTATAATATTTCGGATCATCTTAGCCGTTTAGGATATCAAGTTACCGTTTTAACGCCGCGGTACAGCTGGATGGAAAGTGACATTAGCAGTTTTTTTGAAATCCACAAGCTTAATCCGCAATTCAAGTATGGTAATGGCGCCATTGTTATGCAGCTGCTTTGGCGGGTCTGGAAATTCGATATTGTTCATTTTCATTATCCTTTTATCGGAGCGGCTTTGCCATTAATAATCGTCAAGTTGCTAAAAGGTAAAAAATTAAAGGTAATTTTGCATTATCACATGGATTTGGTTGGCCGGGGTTGGCATTCATATTTTTTTAAATTTTATAGTTTGATATTTTTGCACCAGTTAATAAAAAGGGCAGATGCGGTAATAGTTAATTCGGAAGATTATTTAAAACAATCATTGGTCCAGCAATTTTATCTAAAATATCCCGGCAAATTCAAAATTATGCCTAACGGGGTTGATATTAACAACTTTAGGCCTTTACCCGCCGATCAGACATTGGCAGATAAGTACGGCTTGGGTGGCAAAAAAGTCATTTTATTCGTTGGTGGATTGGATTCGGCTCATTATTTTAAAGGAGTAAATTATTTAATTAAGGCCTTGGAAATTTTAAACCGCGAGGATGTTAAGCTAATTATTGTCGGCGATGGCGATTTGCGGCCGATTTACGAAGATTTGGCAGAATCTTATGGCTTAAGCGAAAAAATTATTTTTACAGGTTATATTTCGGATTCCGCATTAAGCGGGCATTATCATTTAGCCGATATTTTTGTGTTGCCCTCAATTGACCAAAGCGAGGCCTTTGGTATGGTTTTATTGGAAGCTATGGCTTGCGCCAAACCGGTAGTGGCTGCTAATTTGCCCGGAGTTAGAAAAGTTGTGGGCATTAATGAAAGCGGCCGCTTATTTAAACCCAAAGATGTGGGTCAGCTGGTAACCCAGCTAAAGTTTTTTTTGGATAACCCCGCTCAGGCAATCGAATATGGCGCGCGAGGCAGAAAACGCGTGGAAGAAACTTATAGTTGGCAAATAATTACCCGTGATCTGTTGGATATTTACCATAATAAATCATGAAATTTTGCTTGATTAATAATTTATATCCTCCTTACTCTCGGGGCGGGGCGGAAAGGGTGGTGGAAATTTTAGCCAAGGGATTGCAAAAAAAGGGCGAGGTTTTTGTTATTACCACACAGCCAACCGAAACGTTATCTTGCCAAGATTACGAAGGTATAAATATTTGCCGGATTAATCCAGGGGGTAATTATTATTTGGCAGACCCTTTACCTAAAAATCTATTGCAAAAATTTTTTTGGCATTGGCATGATTTATTCAATTCGCAAGTTTTGAATCAAGTAAAAAAATTCCTGCAAAAAAACCGGCCCGATTTTGTTTTTACCCATAATCTTAAGGGCTTAAGCTTGGGTATTCCTAAAGTTATTAGAGCCCTTGGCTTAAAGCACATTCACACTTTGCACGATTATCAATTGCTTGATCCTCACGGCTCCATGCATCGCTATGGCAAAAATTTGCTCCTTAAGAATATATTTTATGTTGTGTACAGGTATTTTACCCGGCTCGCCATAGGTAATCCGGATATAGTTATTTCACCTTCCCAATTTGTTTTAAATAAACATTTGGAATATGGTTTTTTTAAAAATTCACAGTGCGTTGTATTGCCAAATCCTGTAGAAAACTTTAACAATCAAAAGCCGCAAAATAAAGATTTAGAAAATAATTTGCGCCTGCTGTATCTTGGGCAACTAGAGCCCCATAAAGGCATTAAGTTTTTAGTTGAGACAATTTTAAAATTAGATAATTCTAGGTTAAATTTGACCGTCGCTGGTACCGGTACCCAGTTTGAATTGATAAAATCGCTGGCAAATAAGAGTAACGGCAAAATTAACGTGATCGGCCAGGTTGCCAGGGAACAGCTTGATGATTTGTTTAAATTGGCTGATTTGTTGGTCTTGCCTTCATTGTGGTGGGAAAATTCACCAATGGTCATACTTGAGGCCTATAGCCAAAAAACCCCGGTTTTAGTTTCTGACGTTGGCGGCAGCCAAGAATTGGTTAAAGAGCCCGAAACCGGTTGGATTTTTAAAAGTAACAGTGAAGTTGATTTAGTTGATCAACTAAAAATGATTTTACATGATAAAAACAATTTGCCGGATATGGGGCAAAAAGCTTATGATTATGTAAAAAGTTTTTCGTTAGAAAATTATCTGGATAAATTAATTTCTTTATGCAGGAATTTGAAAAAGTAAACCAAGATTTAAAAATTAAATGCGATAATCAAGCCGGGTTATTTTTTTATTTGCCCAAAGTTACCCAATTTCAACAGCAAGAAATATTATTTCATAATGCCATTCATCAGGATGAAGAAGAAGTGCACCAATTGAATTCTTTGCGCAATACTTATTATCACGATTATTTTAAAAAATATTTTTCCGGTTTTTCCAACAATTCGATTATTTTAGAAATTGGTGCCGGTAGCGGATATGACTCTTTATCCTTGCTTAAAATGGGATATAATTTGATAGTTTCCGATATCAGCCCGGAGTCGATTTCGGGCATTAAACAAAAAATCAATGAAAAATATCCGCAACATTCTTCACAGGTAATTTATTTGGTAGCCGATGGTCAAAATTTGCCCTTGCCTGATAATTCGGTAAATGCGGTTTTTATCGTGGCATCGCTGCATCATTTTGAGCGCCAGGATATCGCTTTGCAGGAAATGTTTAGAGTTGTTAAACCAGGCGGTATGATTATTTGCGCCATGGAACCTTCGCGTTTTATGATGAGTTTTACCAAGTTGTTTAAAAACAGTGCTCGATTGCGCATCCATCATGGTCATTCGGAGGCCGATGAAACTCATCCTGGCTATGATAAGCGCGATTGGCAGCGGTTAATCGCAGCTCTTCCTTTATCGGTAATTAAATTTAAAAGAGTTTGGCTTTTGCAAGGTTTTTTGCATTATGGTTTGGAAGCGTTATACCGTTTGTTTAAACTTAAAAAAAGGATTCGCATCCCTCTGATAATTGAATGGCTGTTTTTGCTAATTGATGAAATTCTGCTTCAACTGCCCTTAATTAAAAAGTTAAATTGGCACTGGATTGTTATTTTGGAAAAAAAATAAAATTTCTTCAATAACGCGTTAGCAAATGTTTTATTTGCCAATTTGATATTTAAATATATAATTTTTACCGTCAATGGCAAACCATTGGTCGGCCGATTGTTTGTGCTTTTCAATCAAATCCGAAGCATTAAGCCAGTAATTGTTTAAAACAAAATAAATATCTGTAACGCCGGTTAAATAGCCGGCTGTGGCAATAATTTCTCCGGTATTGCCTTTAGCATAGGCCAAATCTTCGTATAGCCCATATAAGCGGCTAGCGGTAGGAACCGGATAAAAAAAGTTATCGTTATAGTAGTATTTAAAGCCCAAAGAACTAATGGCGGCGGCGCTAACGGGCTGGGCAGCTAGCACAATATAGGGCTGGCTTTTTTGTAACTCATCAATAAATTTTACTGTTTTAAAATCGGTTTGAGAGCTGGAATAGCCGTGATCTTCGGATATTTTATCAACTCTGGGATAAGCCAAGTACCAAGAACAGCTAAGCCCTACTGACAATAAAACAAAAGATAATAAAATAACTGCTGATTTTTGCTGTTGTAATTTTTGGAAAAAAAGATAAAGAGAAATGATAATAAAGGGCAGTAATAAATAGATACTTATTTCCAATATGCGTTTGGGATAGGTGATTTGTTCGTAAGAAAGCAGAGAAAAAAATGAAATCATGCCTTTAACCAAAAAGTAGTTCATTATCAGCATTAAAAATCCTGCTAAGTAAGCAAAATAGGGCTTAAATTGCCGATGTTTTACCACAAAAAATAATCCAGTTAAAGCCAAAACAAAAATAATTAAAGTGCTGTTTTTGCCAAAGCTGTAAACTAAATCGGTTAAAGAAATAAACGGCCGGTAGTAAAACAAAGCAGTTTGGTGCGAAAGTGAAGCGATAATATTGGCAACCCAGCTACTGGAAAGAGTTACTTTAAGTTGGGATAGGGTATACGAATTGATCAAAAAAGCAACAGGCAAGGCCAAAGATCCCAAAATAATTATTTCCCAAAGAATTGATTGATGGATTATTTTTGGCAAATTGCTTGTTCCAGTTAGGGGGAATTTTTTCTGTCGATGTTGGTAAAAAGCCAAAACTGCAAAAAAGAAAAATAAAGGCAAGCCCGCCAAAGGATGAACAACCAAAGCCATTATCACCAATAAAGCCAATGGCCACAGCGCTACACGCGGATGGTTAATGTAGTATAAAGAAAGCAAAATCGTTATTAAAGAAAAAAGATTGGCCAGCGCTTGGGGGGTGGTTAAAATAAATCCGCCAAAAGGCAAAAGTAAAATCGTTAAGGCGGTTAAAATAACATTTTTGTTTTCCGCCTTAAAGTTATCTTTAAAAGCGTAATAAACGGTAGTGGGCAAATAAACAGCCGACATTAATGGTAATAACAACTTATCCAGATTATCCAGGCCAATTTTTAAAAGTTTACTTAAAAAAATAATTAAGCCGTATTGACCGATATAATAAAACGGCTTGGGTAGCAAAGTGCCGTTTTTGGCTATAAGGCGTAGATTTTCGCGATGAATAAAAGGATCATAATCAAAACCCAAGCGATAAATTATCAACGCTACGCTAAAACTTAAAAAAGCATGCAGACAAACTAAAAACAATGTTTTATTGCTATGGGAAAATTTTATAATGGCATAGAGAATAAAAGTAGCCAAAAAATATAACAAAAAAATCTGTGGGGTAATTGTTTCCCAAGGTGAACGAATTGAAACGATTGTTTGAGCTTTAAAAATAAGCCAAAACATTAGGGCAATAAAAAAACCGTAGCCCAGAGTTAATAAGGTTAAATTTAAGCGCGGCCAAACGAACTTCCAACTTAAGTTAAAAATTAAAGGATGTTTTTTAACAGCCAAGGTTGTTAAAATAAAAATTAAAACTAAAGTGGCCAAGTGGGCATTTTGGTCCATTTTAGAAAGATAAAAGAACGCGGTATTAATTAAAGCGGCGAAAACTCCTGTAAATAGGAGGCCGTAAATAAAACGACAGGTCCAGGAATTTTTTATAAACAGCCAATTGCCAATGGCCAAACCGGCAAAAATTAAAAATAAAGCGCCTGCGAGTGAGGCAATTACAGCTGCTGGCCAGTTAAGTATGTTAAAAGCCAGTAAAATTAACAGCAACAGAGAAAATTTAAAATAGTTTAGATTGATAACCATTAATTAATTTTACCATAAAACTTGATTTGAGAGAAACATTTAAAAATGGTATAATTGTAACAACTTATGGCTGATATTAATACAAAAAGCAAGATAGATAATGGCCTGTTGGTGGTAATTTTATTGGGCGTTATTTTTTTTGTGGCATATTCCTATTTAGCTTCAACTTTACCAGGTGCAAACATTAATCAGCCAGAACCAATTTTAAATTCTCCGGATGAAACTGCCAATCTATTTTATACCCGTCAGTTTGCCGCTCACACCCGATTATCTTTTATTGATCCGGCAAATTTTATTGCCAAAGATTTGGTAACACCTAGAAGCATGCGGGTGATTAACAGTGCAACAGTCCCGGCCGGATTTATCGGTTTGCCTATTATTTACGGAACTTTAGCCAAATTAACAGGAGTGGCGGCGATTCCATTTTTTACACCCATGTTGGCGGTAGTTGGCGTGGTTTTTTTCTATCTTTTAATTAAATTAATTTTTGATCCGGCTGTTGCCTTATTTTCGGCTTCATTGGCGTATTTGTTTCCGGGTTATTGGTATTATGCCGAAAAAGGGCTGATGCCGAATGTTGTTTTTGCGGTATTTTTTATCATAGCTTTGTATTATTTTCTTAAGTCGTTTAATCGCGAAAAATTATTATTTTACTTGTTATTTGGTTTTTTTACGGCTTTGGCATTAATGGTTAGAACATCGGAGATAGTTTGGCTCGGTCCGTTATTTTTAATTTTATTAATCAGTAATTGGAAAAAAATAAACTGGCCTTACCTTTTTGGATCACTGGCTATATTTTTGGCAGTTTTTTCATCAATTTTTTATTATAATCTGCAAATTTACGGCAGTCCGTTTTCGGTCGGGTACAGTTTAAAATACAATCTGGCGGAGAATAACATTTTAACGCAGGGATTATCATTGGTTCAACAGATTTTTTTGCCTTTTGGCTTGAATATTCCGCTGGCACTTAAAAATTTTTATAATTACACCTTTGTTATTTTTCCCTTGTGGTCGGTTTTAATCTTATCGGGTTTTGTGACGGTTTTGTTTCATCAGTTATTTATGGCCAAAAAATTTTGGCATCAAAAAAAGTTTTTTAGCTACATAGCTCTACTGGCACTGGTTGGAATGTATCTGATTTTCTACTATGGCAGTTGGTTGTTTTATGATAATCCGGATCCAGGTGCCATAACCATCGGCACTTCATACATCAGGTATTGGTTGCTGATCTATCTATTTTCTTTGCCATTTTTGGCAGGCGCGTTAAATATTCTATTAAAAAGATTTACCATAGCCAAATCCGCAGTTATTATCTTTATTTTTACTTGTTTGGCTTTAATTTCTTATAAAACAGTAATGTTGAATGGAACCGAATCCATTGTAAAGGTCGCAAAAAATTTAAAAAATTACCAAATCTTATCTGAACTGGTTAATGAACAAACCGAACCTAATGCCGTTATTGTGGCTGGCAGAATGGATAAGGTTTTTTTTCCTAGCCGTTCGGTGATTTTTAAATTAAACGTTTCTGCGGATTATGATAAAATCAAAGAACTGATTCAAAACGGTTTTCCGGTTTATAATTTTGATTTTACCTTATTACCTGAAAATTTTGCTTACGCTAATACCAATACTTATAGCCAATATGGCTTAAAGTTGGGCAAAGAAAAATTAAAATTCGGCAATCAGAGCTTGTATCCTATTCAAAAAAATGATCAATAACCCATAATCTATAACCGCTTTTGATTATAGGTTATGGATTATAATCAGCTATGAAAAGATTTTTTGAAAATTTATATAAAATTACGCGAGTTATAATTATTATCGCTCCTTTTGTAATCCTAGGAATATTGATTAAAAAAGATCTGGTTTTATCGGGCCATCTGGAGTTTACTTATAATTTTAAGCATGATTCGCCCGCGTTAACAAATCTTTTTCCGGCCAACCGTTTATCGCCAATTTATCAAGTTAAGGGTAATGGCGTTGCTTGGCAGCAAATTTTGCAGGAACCGGTTTATTTTGAAACCAGGATTCCGCAAAAATTTGCTACGGCAACTTTAGAAATAACCTACCAAAACACGACTCAGCCCTTGGTACAAGTTGGTTTACGAAACTCGGGCGATGATGAATGGAATTATGATTTTAAACCCTTGGAAAATCAGCTTTTAGATAATTTACCTTGGTTTAAAATGGTAAGCGAACAGGGGACTATTTGGCAAAAAGAAAAAAAGTTTTTAACAAGAGAACAATTTTTAGCTAATGTAAATTCTTTGTCAAATATCGCGGCAATTAACTATAAGTTGCCACGTAAATTTTTCTTGCCAAATTATCGTCCGCAAAATGTTGATAATTTTTTAAATAAAACCTTGCGTGGCAAGCATAGTTTTTATACCTATATAAAAAATGAAGCTTTAGATTTCAGTTTTATTATCCAAGATATCAACCGGACCAAAGGCCCGGATCCTATTCTGATTAATGTGTATAATGAATTAGGCCAAAAAATCAACCAGATTAAACTTGAGGATGATGGGCATGTTGGCAATCTGGTGGGCGCATCAATACCTAGAACAGTAAAAGCTAAAATGGCTGGTTTGCCCGAAGGCGTGTACCGCTTGGAACTGGTAATAAACGACGATATCTTTATTAGGCAAATCAAAACCAAACAGCAGTATCTAACTTTTATCAATAGCCTTTATCTGGGGGATAGTGTGGAGTACAGCGATGGATTTACTGATTTAAAATACCAGCCAACAGCTATTTATAGCACTATGCCTCGTTTGGGTTTTTACACTTCTCATCCGGCCGGCTTGCAAACGATTGGCATTAATAACAATCAAAGCGTTGTTTTGGATAAAACCCATCAAAATTATTTTATTACAGCCCAACAATCGCCTGTCTATATTTATTCACCTAAAAATGATCTTAAAATTTTTGGCCAGGGATTAATGGCTTTTTCACAGGAAATGTTTTTTAATCCCGAAATTTATAATTTAAAGGATTTAACCCTCACTCCCGATATAGATTACATTATCAGCGATTACCAGACCCCTGTTAATGTTAATGGTTTTAAAACCGGACAAGTAACTTTTTCTTTAGCTAATGCCGCCGTTTTAAATCGTAAATTGCGTTTTGCCATTAGTGCGCCGGAACTTAACACCAATCATCAGCCCATTACTTTACAAAGCATTAAAGTTATTTTTGATCGTGAACCGATGTCCAACCAAGAACTGATCCAAAAAGTATTCAAGTATATTAAAGAGAGGTTTTAAATTTATTTGCTACTATGTCATTTGGTACAAAAAAATTCATCCATAATTTTATTAAATATTTAGGCATATACATTGTGCGCATTTGCCCCACTGTTTTTGTTGTTTTTGGCACCACCTTTATTGCTTATTTTGCCTTGGAAAACTTTAAAACAGGTTTGATTAGCAATTATTTTGATCTTAATTTGCTTTTGGTTTTTGCTATTATCAGCGGTTTGATAATTTTACTATTTGGTCAAAATTATGCTAATATTAGCCAAATATCGTCATTTTTTCATTACCATAGACCTAGAATCAAAAAATACTACTACCTCTTTGCCGGCATCTTTGCTATACTGGTAGCACTGTTTTTATATCTTGCTTTAGCTGATATTTTAGGTGATTTAGGCGTATTTACAGCTATTTTTGGCGCCTTATTAATTTATTTGGTTTTAAATTTATTTTATGATTCAAGACGTTAAAGTTAAACAACTTAAACCTTTGGCCGATGAACGTGGTTTGCTAATGGAATTTTTGCGTGATGATGATGAAATTTTTCAAAAATTCGGCCAAGTGTATTTAACTTTGGTTAAAAGGGGAACGGTTAAGGCCTGGCATTTCCATAATCTGCAAGATGATCATTTTATTTGCGTTGAAGGCAAGGCCTTGGTGGCGCTGTATGATATGCGCAAAGATTCTTCAACTTACGGCCAAGCGCAGGAATTTATAATGTCAGCACCCGATGTTGAAGGTGAACACATCTTGGTTAAAATTCCCAAGGGTGTGGCCCATGGTTTTACGGCTGTTGATTGCCCGCAAGCCAAAATAGTTAATGTTCCTACCATGCATTATAATTATCAAGAACCGGACGAAATTCGTTTTGCCTGGAATGATCCGGATATAAATTATAAGTGGCCGGAAGAAGTTAAAAGCGGAGGGTGATTATTTAATTAATAAATTATTTTTTTATTAGTTTAAATATATTTATATGAAAAAATTATTAATTGCTCTAATTTTAATTTTATTAACTGCAGGTTGTTCAATTCCGGGCATTTCTAAAAGGAACGTTATTGTTTCGGATCAAAAAACTCAAGAAAAAATCACTTGCGATTTAAAAAGTGATATTCAGGATTGTGATAATGATGGCTTAGATAATGCTCAAGAAAAAACATTAGGCACTGATCCGCAAAAAGCTGATAGCGACGGAGACAGCTATTTAGACGGTGATGAAGTAAAGAAAGGTTATAATCCATTAGGCATAGGTGCTGTAAAACAAAATAAAGAAAATTTGAATTTTGCTTACATTAGCACTGCTGATGATAAAACTAGGATAATCCTCAATGGAAAAGCTATTGGGGAGGTTGGGGCAAAAACAAGAACAGATGGAGCAATAGATTATTTACAACTCAATAATGATAAAATTATATTTGGAAAACTCGTGGATAATGGTTATTTGAAAAAGTTTTATAACGGAAAAGAGTTACCAGATGGAGCAGTTTTTGCTGATGGACATTACGCCTATTTTAAGCAAATTGATAACAAGTCGCACTTAATTTATGACGATAAGGATATTTACACATACAATAACATAACAGATATTGAAGGTACTACCCAAACACCCCACGGATTAGTGATCTCGGGTAATAATTACGCTTTCATGATAGATGTTTATCTAGGTACGCCATTTAGTAATGATAATAAAGTATTTCATGTAATATATAATGGTAAGGATTTGGGCTATGGTCGTGATCCAGTTCTTTCGGGAGATAATATTGCTTATGGTAAGCAAGAATATTGGCTTAATGAAGCCGATGGTTCAAGTAAAAAATTATATGATGGGGGTATAGTTTATAACGGAAAAATTATGGGAACAAGCGAGTACGAGGGGTCTTCTGATACCAATCTTCAATTGTCTGGAAATAATATTGCTTTTAGAGATTGGGACGCGCAAAAAGAAAAAAGCCGTTTGTTGTATAATGGAGAATCCTTGTGCGATTGGGGTGATTGGACAGAATGCCCATTTTTTCTATTATTTCCCGAGGGTATTGCTTGGTATAAACGCCTTAATTCAAATGATAGGCAATTCTATTTATTTTTCAATGGCAAAAATTATGGCAAAAAAGATGACTTAGACGATTTTTTGGTATCAGGTAAAAATATTGCATTCGAACGAATAAATGAAAATAATAAATATGACATTATTTATAATGGGAAAAATCTAGGAGAAGGCACTAATTTTACAATATTGGGAGATAATATTGCTTTTGTAAGAACAATTAATGGTGAAAATCATGTAATTTATAACGGCAAAGATCTCGGGCCTGGATTTAACCCTGTATTTTCTTATTCAAATTAAACCAACAAAATGGATTGTATATTTTGTAAAATAATCGAAGGAGAATTGCCTTGTTACAAAGTTTATGAAGACAAGCGTATTTTGGCTTTTTTGGATATTAATCCCGTTAATAAGGGCCATGTTTTGATTATTCCCAAAGAGCATTTTAATAATTTTTTGGATTTGCCCAAGGATTTGGTTAAAGATTTATCATCTTTAGCCCAAGATTTAGCAGTTAGCGTTATGGACGCGGTTGGCGCCAAGGGATTTAATTTGGTGGTTAACAATGGTACAGAGGCCGGCCAGTTAGTTGGGCACTTCCATTACCATATTATTCCGCGTTTTGCCGAAGATAAACTGCATCATTGGCCGGGCAAGGTTTTTTCCGGCGAAGAAATGACCAGAATAGCTGTAAGTATTAGAAAATTAATTTAAAATCAATGAGTATCTTAATATCAGGATCAATAGTGTTTGATAGAATTATGGATTTTCCGGGTTCTTTTTCGGATCATATTTTGCCCAAACAAATTCATAAATTAAATGTTAGTTTTTTGGTCCAAGAATTCCGTGAAACGTTTGGCGGAGTAGCTGCCAACATTGCTTATAATTTGGCTTTATTAAATGAACGGCCGGCTATTTATGGTGCAGTAGGTAAGGATTTTAAAGATTATGAAGCCAGATTAAGGTCATATAAAATTGATTTAAAAGGTATTAAGGTGTATCAAAACGAGTATACGGCCAGCTGTTACATTACCACCGATAAAAACGATAATCAGATTGCCGGTTTTTTTCCTGGCGCTATGAAATTTTTTGGTGTTAAGCCAAAAGTTAAAAAAAGAGATATAGCCATAATTGCCCCGGGTAACGCAGCAGAAATGCTTATGCTGGCCGACTATTATTTTAAATCCAAGACATTTTTTATTTTTGATCCCGGCCAGCAGATTATTCAGTTTAACAAGCAACAGCTTAACAAGGCCATTTTGCAAAGTAATATCTATATTGTTAATGATTATGAATTATCTTTGACTTTAAAAATCACCGGTTTAACCAAACAACAATTACTTCAGCGTGCCGGAGTGTTAATCACCACTTTGGGCAAAAAGGGTTCAACTATAGAAATTTTTCAAAATCACCTTTACAAAAAAATCAGTATTAAAACGGCGAGTGTTTCTGATGTTAAGGATCCAACCGGTGCCGGTGATGCTTATCGTGCGGGCTTAATTAAAGGTTTGCTTTCGGCTAAATTATTTGGTAAAATCGGCTTATTGGAGTTGCCTTGGCAAACAATCGGCCAAACAGCCAGTTTGGCGGCCAAGTACGCCGTGGAACAATACGGCACGCAAAATCATCTTTACAGTTACGAACAGTTTAAAAAAGCTTATCATAAAGAATTTAAAAGAAAATTATAAATTTAATAATCAATTATATGAAGTCATTTTTTGTTTTGATGGCTTTTTTACTAGTTTTTATACCTCGTCTAGCTATGGCGCAAGAAGTTCCTGGCTATCAGCAGGAAAAAAGCGCCGATAACTCTTTTAAAAACGAAGCGGGTTTAACCGGTCAGATGCGAGTTGATCAGTTTAGCGGAGCGGCTTCATATAATATCGGTTTAGAGGTTTCGCCGGGCAGAAGCGGACTTAATCCATCTTTAAGCCTTTTTTATAACAGTAATGATAAAAGTAATGATTCCTGGGTCGGTCAAGGTTGGAGCCTGCCCTTGGGTAATATTCAACGAACTTCCAGAAGAGGGACTAATAACCTATATACTTCCAATGAATTTTCCTTGTTTTTAAACGGACAATCCAAAGAAATTATTGAAATAGATGCTAATAATCATATTTTCGCTCCTAAAGAAGAGAGCGATTTTTTAAAAATTCAATACATAACACAAAGTTCCAGTTGGCAGGTTACAGATACTATGGGTGTTAAATATTATTTTGGGCAAACGGCCAGTAGTAGGCAAGATGATCCGGCTGACCAGACAAGGATTTATAAATGGCAGTTGGATAAAGTTGAAGACACTAATGCCAATTTTTATACTTTAAGCTACGCTAAAATAAGTGGTCAGATTTATCCAGCCGCCATTAACTACACCGGAAATAACGCAAGCGCTGGGCCAATGGATATTACATTTAATTTGGAAGACCGCGGTGATGATTTTGTTTCTTATCAGACCCAATTTGCCGTAACTACCACTAAACGATTACTTGATATTCAAATTGAGGTGGATAATACCTTAACTTTCAAATACGAATTCAATTATACTACCGGTCAAAACGGCAGTACTTCGCTTTTATCATCTTTGGTTAAGAAAGCGTATGACGGCCAAGGCGAGCATGCTTTACCTGCCACTTCTTTTGCTTATTCAACTAAGCAAACCGGTTGGACTGACGCGACTAACCAATGGCCAACCACCACTCCCGCTTTCAATAATTATGATCATCCGGACGAGGCTCCCCAACTAGCAGATTTTAACGGCGATTCCTGGACAGATATTAGCGGAGCTTTTCACACTGGATCTGATTGGGAAGGGCAAAATTGGAATTTTCCCGATGTTGATTTAAGCAAAGTATTGATTGCCGATATTAATGGCGATAAATTAATGGACATCGCTGGTTATTTTAGGGGCAATCAAAGGCATGTGGGGGCATTTTTAAATAATGGCGTTAACGGTTTTAATTACAATGAAGCCTGGTCAAATGCCTTACCCGAATTTGTTAATGAAGAAATATCAAGAACGGCTTTTGTCGATATTAATGGCGACGGTTTAGCTGATCTGATCCACGCCTGGCATAAAGGTAATAGTTTAACCAGTTGGATGCGTTTAAATACCGGCACCGGCTGGAGCGGTGATTACGGTGATTTTCCGGTTGACTTAGCTTATTGTAACCCTAATATTAATAACTTGGATTGTTATTCTTTGGGCACACAAATTGTGGATGTTAACGGCGATGGTTTAGTTGATGTTGTAAAAGATCGAAATGTATATTTGAATCTTGGTACTGGTTTTGAGCAAGAACCTAATCAACAATGGATCTTGCCAGAATTGCCTAATCATTTTGAAGATGTTTGGCGTTGGGGCGGCGCGCGCTTAACTGATCTAAATGGTGACGGATTATTGGATATTACTATTGTTGCGGATTCTTATTATAATGGGGATCACGGTTGGGATCTTTATCGCCTTGCCGCCTCTTATTTAAATAACGGCAGTGGTTGGCAACAAAATAATAATTGGAATTCACCTATTGTTATAGGAACTAAAGGTTCTAGCGGGGTGATTGATGAGGGTGTACGTTTGATGGACATAAATAATGATAATGCTATTGATGTAGTTAAATCCCATGCGGATCAAGATAATAATATTAGCCGACAGGTTTATTTAGGATCATCTGCTCAAGGTAATCAATTAACAGTAATTACTAATGGTTATGGCGGACAAACAGAACTTAGTTATCAGCCGTCGGGTAGGTATTTTACCGAAGACGATAAGTTTGCCAATCCTAAGTTGCCTTTAAATTTGGAAACCGTTAAAACAATAACCACGACCGATGGGCAAGATAACGAGATTACCACTGATTATTTTTATAAAGATGGCGCTTATTATGCCGATCCTACCGATTTTACTTTAAATCAATATGTAGGTTTTGGATCGGTTACGGGGCAAACCAGCGATCAGGTTGCTAGAACTTTTTATCATCAGGGTTCGGGGGTGGACGGGTATATTAACGGCGAATACGAAGATAGTATTTACAAAAAAGGACGAGCATACCGGGAAGAAGTGATTCATGATGATGGCGAGGATTGGCATTTGCTTTCAGCTAAAGTTAATACTTGGAAGCAGGAAGATTTGGATGCCAATAGAAAATATGTTTATCAGGATAGTTCGGTAACTTATGATTATGATGCAGACGGTTGGCTGTTAAGCGGTCCGCAAAACGCGCCAACAGCTAATTTTAATCCCAATCAAGCGACCGTCAACGGTCAATTGTCCGATTTAGTTGATTTGCAAGCATACGCGCCGGCAGTTGGCGAACAGCTGGTTAGCCAATCGGAGGACGGTTTAAGCTCAACCTATTATTTAGGCAGAAATGAATCAGGTCATGAGTTATTTAGATCAGAGTCAAAAAGTATCCTTGGTGAAGATGAGGAAGAGCCAGGTAGAGACGATCCGGCTCAAGAAAATTTTATTCCTCAAGAGGGCGATCGGGCGATAGAGGTTTATTCATATAATTGCCCTCATTTTAACGGTTTATGGGAGCAGCATCAAGGTTATAGCGATTTTAACCAGGCAAATGTTTATCTGACTAATTATCAAGCGGGTCAAGAATGCCACTTAAGCAGAATTTCTTTGCCTTTTAATACTTCTGGCTTGCCAGATGATGCTACTATTATTTCCGCTAATTTATCCATGAATGTTTTTGATGTTGACGGATCAATGATGGTATATGTTGTTAATGGTCTAGATGGAGATGTTTCAGCAGGAGAGGAACACATTGGTTCAACAGGAGGTCAAAATTTTAATTTAAATAGTACCGGGCTTGATTGGATTAATTTAACTGGCAATACTAACTTGGGACTTCGTGGTGATTATGATTTTAGAAATGTTGATTTGCAAGGCGCTTTATATGCGATTGGTTTTAATTTGTCTGAATCAGCTACAGCCACTCGGCCGGTATTATCAGTTGAATATACTTTAAATGATCCGCCATTGGTACCAGCAGATCTTTTAACTGAAGGCGAAGAAAATCCGGATGATGTAGCCGATCAAACACCGGAATTTTCCGCTATCTATAATGATGATAATGAAGAAGATTTGGCAGTTCATTATCAACTTCAGGTTATTCAGGCAGGCGGTAGTTTTGATAATCCATTATGGGAAAGTGATGATGTGCCACTGGATTTAGCGAGCTCTACTCCGGCAGGTATGAGAATTGAGCCGATTCAGTATGGTGGCAATAATTTACCTTTGGAAGGTTATAAATATTTTTGGCGCATTAAGTTTTGGGATAACGGGGATGAGGAAACCGCCGAAGGCGCATGGTCAGATGGGCAAGATTATTTTTACATGGACGGCAGTGACGCGCCAACAGCCCCCATTGATTTGTTAGTTGAAGGCAGAACCGAACCGGTGGATTTAATTAATCAGCGTCCGGCTTTTTCAGCTATATACATTGATCCCAATCCAATTGACAGAGCTAAATGGTATGAAATTGAAGTTGACGATAATAATAATTTTAGTTCACCTATTTGGGATAGCGGAAAAACATTGCTAGCTACGTCTTCGTTGGTAGACAACGGTTCAAGGATGGCGGAAGTTGCCTATGGTGGAGAAAATCCATTGCCGTATGACGGAACAAATTATTACTGGCGGGTCAAGTTTTGGGATGATGAAGATGCAAACGGCACCGAAGGAGATTGGAGCGCTAATGGCCAATTTGGAATGTTTAACCAAGCCGACGCGCTTGATAGCGTGGCAGCTAAAGCCGTTAAATATTCTTATGATTTTGATAACGGCAACGTAACCGATGAAGAAAATTTCGGCCAAGTTTATGCTTCTCCAAACGGTATTTACTTAAACACGGCCGAAGCGGTTGTGGGCGATGAAAAAGATTTCGCTTACGCTTATGCCGAGCCAACGCAGGAGGCCCTGCATATTTTGTCTGCTCCTAAAAGCAAAATATTGCTTGATCCCATAACCCAGGCCAGCTCTACGGTTGCCATTACTTATGATGGGCTTAACTTTGGCCAGGTTAATAAAGCCAATCCCACCAAGGAAGATTTAAAAGTAACCGACGTTGTTTACAATAAAACTTTTAATTCCTACGGTTTGGTAACTTCGGCCGAAGATCCTTTGGGCAATGATACCACTATTACTTACGATGCCGATTATTATTATCCTTACCAAACAACCAACGAGCTTAACCAGCTTACCAAAACCGAATACGATTTAAATTGCGGACAGGTTAAAAAAATCACCGATTCCAACAACACGGTGGAAGAAAGGGCTTATGATGCTTTTTGTCGAATTACATCTGTTAAAAAAACCAATCCGGCTTTAAGTTCAATGTTGACTTTGCAAACCTACGAATATCACGTTACCAGCACCCCGCCCTATGTTAAACAGGTCAATTACCCTGGCCAATCCTATGGGCAGGATATTTATTCCTATTTTGATGGTTTGGGCAGAAAAATTCAAATCAGAGAAGAGGCCGAAACAGCTAATCAATTTAGAGTAACCAGCTACAGTTACGATACAAAAGGCAATTTGTACCGCCAATCTTTGCCGTATTTTGATAATAGCTCGGCTTTTGAGGCCGAGGCCTGGGCAACGCCTTACACTCAATACGCTTATGATGCCCAAAATAGGGTTACTCAGCAATCAGTCGTTACCGGTCAAAATACTTACACAACTTCTTATGTTTATGATGGCTGGAACGTAACCGTAACCGATCCCAACAACAAAGCCAAGAAATTCTACAAAGACGCTTATGGCCAGTTAATCCAAGTTGACGAATATTTGGGTGAAAATACTTACTCCACTAAGTACGAATATAATCTTTTGGGCAAGATAACCAAAATCACCGATAGCCAGAATAATGTGAGGAATTTTACCTATGATAAATTAGGCCGTTTAACCACACAGGAAGAAATGCATGATCCGGAAGCCGAAGAATTCGGTGTTTGGACAATGGAATATGATGAAGCCTCCAATCTTACCAGCAAAACCGATCCCAAAAACCAAACGGTCAATTACACCTACGACGGCTTAAACAGAATCTTAACCGAGGATTACACTGGACACAATGGCACCGAAGTAATCTACACTTACGATACCGGCACTTATGGCAAAGGTCATCTTAAAACAGCTTCTTCCACCGGAGCATATATCACCTACACTTACGATAAATGGGGCAGAACCACTCAAGAGACAAAAACCATCAACAGTAAATATTACAGCACTTCTTGGGAATACGGCTACAACTCTTTACCCACCAAAATAACCTACCCTGGCAGTTTT